>Ga0194129_10000021_pt1 | contig 332899 bp, 274 predicted proteins | sample TA2KigCa35mmetaG_FD_150862 | JGI IMG/M metagenome (GOLD analysis project Ga0194129, IMG submission 150862) | Freshwater microbial communities from Lake Tanganyika, Tanzania - TA2015038 Kigoma Deep Cast 35m | ecosystem: Environmental > Aquatic > Freshwater > Lake | place: Tanzania: Lake...
GAGGTGTGTCAGACGCTGGCCGAGACCAACCATCCGGCGGCGTGTCGGATGGTCGCCCGGGCGTATCTTGCGGGCCATGTCGTGCCATCTGACGCCGTGGCCGGTTGGGCCTGGATGAAGAAGGCGGCCGATCTCGGAGACCCGGAGGCGATGACGCAGTGGGCCCTGGAACATCTGTTCCAGGACGTGCCGGAGGGCGAAACGCGCCCGGTGGACTATCTGTATCGCGCGGCCGTCAACCAGCAGCCGGACGCGGCCTTGATGCTGGCGCGGATGCAACTCGCCGCAGTGCCGCAGACGGCGGCCCATCGAGCCGAGGCGTACGCGTGGTTGACGGTGGGGGCCAGGCGAGACCATGCGTGGTCGCTGTACGACCTGTGGCGATTGAGCGGGATGGCTGACGATGTCCCCAGCGACGAGACGTGGCGAACCCACTGGCTGCGTCGGGCGGCCGAGCTCGGGCTTCCTGTGGCCCAGCGACTGTGGGGCAGCACGCTGTGGCGGCAGGCCGGCTCGGCGGCCGGGCGCATCGAGGCCGAGGGCTGGCTGCAGAAGGCGGCCAGTGCGGGTGATGCCGAAGCGGCATTCCAGCTGACGTCGATCATGTGCCACGAGCACCGCCCTCACGATGTCTGCCTCGGGTGGATGCTGACGGCGGCCCGCCGCGGGCATCAGCAGGCGCAGTGGGAGGTGGGACGGACGCTGGCGGATGAGGCCCAGGGTCCTCGTCGCCTGTCCGAGGCTGCGATGTGGCTGAGCCGTGCGGTAATACCATCTGATGAGCGTGATGGGGGCATTGGCAACCAGGCGCTCGAGCGGCTCGAGCAGCTGCATCGTGAGATGACAGACGTGCAGCGCGCCGATGTGCTCGACCTGCTGTCGGGCGACGATGATGACGATGCGAGACGGGTGTTTGCGGGGGTATGCGATCTGGCGACGCAGCTGCAGACCTCGGGGGGAGCATTCTGATGCGCGATCCTCTATGGATAACCGAGTCGTTCCGCTGGTGTGTCGAGGTGCTGCGGGTGGCGGCCGCGCATCTCGGCATCACCTACGAAGCGATCAACATCTATCTGTTTGTCATCATCTGGCCGCTGCTGAGTGTGGCTTCGGTGGTGCTGCATGTGCGCCAGTGGCGCGAGCTGTGGCGGTGGCGCCGGGGCGCGTCGGGTCGTGGATGAAGGCGCGACGGCGCGGGTGCCGGTGCGAGCGGGTCGTGCACCGTGCCCCGGGCCGGGACGGCGTCCGGGGCGCACGCGAGGGCGGGTGCGTGCGGTTGGCGGCTTCTGGCCTGCGGACGTGGGTCACGCGCCGCGTGTGCATGCGGGCACGTGGCTAGGGCTCGGCGATGCGCAGCTTGCGGCGTGCGTGGGCCATGCGGTCGGCCGTATCGGCGAGCACGAAGCCGCGTTCGGTGAGCATGCGGGTCATGTACTGTCGGTTGTAGAGGAAGGCCATGATCAGCTGCCAGATGCCCACGGTGAACAGCGTGGCGATGAAGTGCAGCACGCCCACGCCGATTTCGCCGCGCACCAGCGGCACGACCGGCCCGAAGAACAGATACGTCCAGCTGAAGCCGACGTAGCCCGTCTTGAGCATGCCCGACGGCGGATGCTTGATGATGACTGCCTTTGCCATGTGCTCCTCACTGTGAGTATTTCGAGTCTCCGCTGCGCTGGCCGCCTGTGATACAACCAGGCCCAGCGACACCCGCACCTCTGACGATGCCCCGCCCGTACGGCCCCTTGTATGAAGCACTCTACACCCAGCGGCTCCGCACGGCGCTGGAGGGGGCGGCCGATCCCGAGCTGAGGTCCCTCGACGGTCACGAAGCCCCAGGACTGCTGGCCAGGCACGTAGCGCAGGAGCTGGTGCGTGTCCTCCAGGGCCTCCATGGGAATCCGGCGCAGCAGGCTGATGTGGCCAATCAGGTACTGGAGTTCCTGAGGTCAGGCGCGGCGCATCCGGTGCCCGAGGATGTGGCCGTCGTGATTCCTCCACAGGAATTGCTGTCGGCAGATCGCACGCACACGCCTCCTCGAACCGTGTTGCCGTTCTCGAGCAGCGCCCTGCTCACTCGCGGACGACACGAGCCCAATCTCGCACACGAACTCGCGCGTGAAATCGCCACCGCCGATCGCATCGACGCCATCGTCAGCTTTGTGACGATGGGAGGGGTGCGGACGTTGGTGGATGCGCTGGAAGGCTACGCCGCGAGCGGGCGTCCGCTGCGACTGCTGACCACAACCTACATGGGCGCCACTGAAGCCGTCGCCCTCGATCGCCTGGCGCGTCTTCCTGGTGTCGAGGTGCGCGTGTCGTTCGATGCCCGTCGATCGCGCCTGCATGCCAAAGCTTGGCTCTTCCGGCGTGACTCGGGTCTCGATACGGCCTATGTGGGTTCAGCGAATTGGTCCCGCGCCGCATTGACCGAGGGACAAGAGTGGATGATCAAGGCGTCGTCCGGTGATCTGCCGGATGTCATCAAGAAGTTTGTCGGCACGTTCGATACGCTCTGGTCAGACCTCGAGTTTGAGGCGTATCACCCTGATCACCCCGAGCAGCGGGCCCGTCTTGTGGCTGCGCTCTCCGCTGAGGCGGGTGGTGCCAGCGGGGATGGGGCCTTGACGTTCTTTACGCTCGCGCCGTATCCGTTTCAGCAGGCGATCCTCGATCGCCTCGCGGCGGAGCGCGAAGTGCATGGGCGCACGCGCAACCTGGTCGTCGCCGCCACAGGGACAGGCAAGACCATGATCGCGGCGTTTGACTATGCGCGACGCATCAGCCAGGACCGTCAACTGCCTCGTCTGCTGGTGCTGGCACATCGAAGGGAACTGCTGGAGCAGGCGCGCACGACGTTCCGGCACGTGCTGCGTGAAGGTTCCTTCGGGGAAGTGCTGGCAGAGGGTCGTGACCCCGTGGACGTCGACCATCTGTTCGCGACGATTCAGAGCTTCGGACGACGGTCGTTCATCGAGCGGCTCGGTGCCTCCTACTGGGATCACGTCATTGTCGATGAGTGTCACCACGCGCCGGCCGAGTCGTATCGGTTGGTCATGGAACAGCTGCGTCCACGCGTGCTCGTCGGCCTGACCGCCACGCCGGAACGCCAGGATGGGCGGTCGCTGCTTGATGACTTTGATGGGCACATCGCAGCGGAACTCCGCCTCTGGGAGGCGCTGGAACGTCGGCTGCTGGTGCCGTTCGAGTATCACGGCCTTCACGACAGCGTCGACCTCCGCGACGTGGCATTCACGCGAGGGCGCTATGCCGTCGACGGCCTCGATCGCGTCTTCACCGGCGACACCACACGCGCAGCTCTCGTGCTTGCGCAGCTGCAGAAGCGGGTCGCCAGTGTGCGTGACATCCGTGCCATTGGCTTCTGCGTCAGCGTCGCACACGCCGACTTTATGGCCGCCACCTTCAATCGGTGGGGCGTGCCCTCCATGAGCCTGCACGGGGATAGCAGCGACGAGGAGCGTCGGCGTGCGCGGGCACACCTGGCGTCGCGTGAGGTGAACATCATCTTCACGTGCGACCTCTACAACGAGGGCGTCGACCTGCCCTTTGTCGACACATTGCTGCTGCTCAGGCCCACCGAAAGCGCCACGCTCTTCCTGCAGCAGCTGGGCCGCGGGCTGCGTCTTAGCGACGACAAGTCGAGCTGCCTGGTGCTCGACTTCATCGGCCTGCACCGTCAGGAGTTCCGCTTCGAGATTCCCCTGATGGCCCTGACGGGACTGCCGCGTGGCGTCTTGAGAGAGGCCGTTGAGCAGCAGTTTCCGCTCTTGCCCAGTGGCTGCCAGCTGGTGCTCGACCGAGTCTCGCAGCAGCAGGTGCTCGACAATCTCCGGCGATCACTGCAGGGCGGCCTGAGGCGGCTGGTGGACGAGCTGAAGGCGGTCGCGAGTCGCGCGCCGGGAGCGCCGGTGTCGCTCGCTCAGTTCCTCAAGGAATCGGGACGCGATGTCGGGGAGGTCTTCACCAGAGACCGCTCGTGGTCCACCCTGCGCCGCGCGGTTGAGTGGTCCGTGCCCCCGGCGGGTTCGGACGAAGCCGACCTCGCCGGTCGATTGCGTATGCTGCTGCACCTCGACGACCCCGAGCGCCTACGGTTCTATCGCGACTGGCTGAGGAGTGTGCCCCAAGTGCATGTGCACGGCGATGCATGGACGCAGATGCTGGCCTATGCCATGTTCGAGCAGCCGAATCGCTTCATGACGGGCGCACAGCTCAGGGATCTCTTCGAGGCGCACCCGGCCGTGCGTGAAGATGCCGAGAGCCTGTGTGACGTCCTGCTCGATCGGGTCGGACGCACCACGCCTGCCGTACCCGGGCACTGGCCGTGGCCGCTCGCCTTGCATCGCACCTATCTGCGTCGCGAGATTCTGACGGCTGTGGGGCACTGGCATCCGCACGCCAAACCCCCATCGCGTGAGGGCGTCCTGCGCATCAAGGACCGGAAGCTCGAACTGCTGTTCGTGACGCTCAACAAGTCGGATCGCCATTTCACGCCCACGACCAGCTACGACGACTATGCGGTCGATGCCACGCACTTCCACTGGCAGTCACAGAGCCAGACGAACGCTGAGGGTGAGGCGGGGCGGCGTTATGTCGAGCAGGCGACCAACAGCTGGCAGTTTGTCCTGTGTGTGCGTGCCACCACGGAAGATGCGTTCACCGTGTTGGGACCGGTGCACTACGTCAGGCACGAGGGCAACCGGCCCATGAGCATTCTCTGGAAGCTCGAGGTGCCCATGCCCGGAGACTGCCTGCGCGAGTATCTGCAGTTTGCCTCGTAGGGGGCACGACGCCAGCGGCACTGGGGCACTAGTGCGGCGCCCCCCACTTCCCATACACTGTGCGCACACGGGCGGGGCTTGATCACGCGGCGTCCCCACGGAATCGAGCCCCCTATGCTGACCCGTTTTCGTCGTCCCGTCACTGTGCTGCTCACGATCGTGCTGGTCTGGGCGCACCTCGACCCCACTCAGGCCTGCACCGGCATTTCGCTCAAGTCCACCGACGGCGCCGTCATCGTCGGGCGCACCGTCGAGTGGGCCCTCAGCGACGCCCAGCACAACCGCATCATGGTCGTGCCGCGCGGCAAGGCCTTTGTCGCCATGACGCCCGGCGGCAGCAACGGGCGCCGGTGGACCGGTCGCCACGGGTTCGTGTCGATGACCGCCTACGACCAGCCCTATGGCCCGGATGGGCTCAACGAGAAGGGTCTCTACGTCGGGATGTATTACCTGCCCGGCTATGCCAGCTATCACCCCTACGACCCCGCACAGGCCAGCGCGTCGATGAGCGTCGGCGACTTCATGCAGTGGATGCTCTCGTCCTTCGAGACCGTCGCCGAGGTGCGTCGCAATCTCACCGGCATCCGGGTCGTCAATGTCGACGACCCGCGGTTCGGCGGTGCCGCGCTGCCCTTCCACTGGAAGATCGCCGATCCGACAGGCGCGTCGATCGTGCTGGAACTGGTCGACGGAGGCCAGATGAAGATCTACGACGCGTTCCTCGGCGTCATCACGAACGCGCCCACCTACGACTGGCACCTCACCAATCTGCGCAATTACATCGGGCTGCGCCCCCAGGCCAGCGAACCGTTGTCGATTGCCAATCTCACACTCGGGCCGCTCGGTGCCGGGTCGGGCATGGTCGGCCTGCCCGGCGACTTTACGCCGCCATCGCGCTTCGTGCGCGCCGCAGCCCTGACCGCCTCGGTGCGTCCGCTGCCCACGGCCGGCGACGCCGTCTTCGAGGCGTTCCGCATCCTCGACAGCTTCAATATCCCGCTCGGCGCCATCGCCCCGCGCGAGCAGGTGGCCACCGACATCGACAGCGCCACGCAGATCACCTCGGCGTCAGACCTGACCAACGTGCGCTACTACTACCACACGATGCACAACCGTCAGGTGCGGGTGATCGATCTCAAGAAGATCAACTTTGCTACCGTCCGCGAGCAGATCATCGACGATGATGCCGGGCCGAAGCACCCGGTGCGCGAACTGACCGTGAAGTAGGGCGGGACTGCGCGAGCCGCAGTCGGATCAGCGTCCGCACCAGGGGGCGCGAAAGTGTGCGGTCAAGCGGCACATGCAGCGCGCTCTTGGTCTGCCTGAACGACGCCAGCGCCTCGGGCAAGGCCGGCAGGACGGTGCCGCTGAACGGGTAATAGCCGACGTAGGTCTTGTTGGCCAGCAGCCCGGCCACGATGGTGCCGTCGACGCGGAAGGCGGGCATGCCGTAGCTGATGACCTCCTCGGCGTCGGGCACGACCGACAGGATGCACTCGCGCAGCTGCAGCATCAGCACGCGATGCGCCTCAGGCGCCCCGAGGTAATGCGCGCGGACAGTCGCCGGAAGGCGAGCGGGTGTCGAACGCGACGTGGCCTTCGCGGGCGCCCCTCGCGCCGCCCTGGCCATTACTTGAGCCGCTCGCCCGGGCGCACCGTCTGGCTCGCCGGCGGAGCGGTGCCGCGTTCGACCCAGGCCACCAGATGGTCGAAGGCCTCCTGCACTGTGGGAATGTATGACGGCCCGTCACGCATGGCCTTCGCCACATCGGGGGCAAGGCCCATGCGCGTGGCGATGAACATGAACGACTGCGTACCGTCATCGTCTCCCGACATGTGCCAGACGCCGTCGACGAGGTAGAGCCGATGCTGCTCGCGCGTCGACACACGCGCCGCGTAGGCCCGCAGCTCGCCGATGACAAAGTCGTCCCACGTGCCGGCCACCTCGATCGTCGGCCGACGCACCACACCCGAAGAGGTGCCTGCGGCACCAGAGGCCGCCGGTGCCCCCGACGCCGAGGCCCGCACGGAGTTGCCCGCGGTGTAGGGCCACAGTCTGCGCGCGGCGACCGGCGTACCGATGATGTCCGCAAACGCGCGGACCCTCGGGTCATCGTCTGGTAGGCCGGGATGCAGCTTCGGATCGATGGCGGGCCACGCGGCCGCCATCGCCCGCTGACGACGCTCACGCGTGGGGGCATCACCGTTGGCGCCGGCCACAATCACGATGCCGGCGTATGGTGAGTCGGCTGCCTCGGCCGCGGCCCGCGCAATGCCACCGCCCATCGACAGGCCCAGCAGATAGCGGTGCACCGGCGCCCGCGCGAGGCGCTGCGTGACCTCGCCGGTCATGATGCGCGTGAAGGCCACCGTCAGCGCGAGGCCTTCGTCGGCCGACATGGCGCCGTCGCGGTCGACGCTGGCATAGGCGTGGCCGCGCGACACGGCATGCTGCCCGATGACATCATCGAGCGCGGTGTCGTCGGTGCCGATGACCTTGCCGGTCGGGTCGAAGTTGTTGCCGCCCGACCCGCCATGCGCGCCGATGACGAGGGTGCCCGACCAGCCGGTGACGGGATAGCGCAGCACAAACCGCTTCGAGGCTGGCGCGCCGCGGAACGGCACCTGCACCTGGCCCTTTACCTGCACGACCCCGGCAGTCCGGGATTCCTGCAGGGCCGACAGTTCCGTCACCTGCGCCGCGTCGCCGACGGCACCCATCGCCGCCTCGGACGCCGACGTGAGCCCCAGCGCCAAGGTACCCACCATCATCAAGACCCGCGTGCACATGCCGGACACAATAGCGCAGGTGCGGCGACTTCAGCCGGTCTGACGGCCTTTTCACGGAACGTCGGAAAGGTGCTTAAATGTGGCTCTCTCTCGGAAGGAGTCTCTCAATGAACCGGTCTCTTCAGATGCGTGGTGCGATGGCAGTGTGTGCGGTGCTGCTCTCGGTGACGATGGCGGCGGCGCAGTCGGTGATTGGGGCGAAGGGGCCCGCACCGGCGCCGGTGGTGCTCGACCCGACCGGGCTGTTCCAGGAAAAGTACGCAACGGTCGGCGACGACCTGTTCATCGGCGGGCAGCCCACGGAACAGGCGCTGCGCGATCTGAAGGCTAAAGGCGTCACCACAGTCGTCAACCTCCGGATGCCCGAGGAGATGGCACGCGTCACGTTCGACGAAGCCGCACTGCTCAAGGAGCTGGGCATCACCTACGTGCATATCCCGCTCAACGGCCGAGACGAGACGGCATACGCTCCGCAGGCCCTCGACCGTTTCACCTCGGTGATGTCCTCGGCGACAGGAAAGGTGCTGCTGCACTGCACGGTGGCGTGGCGCGCCAGCCACATGTGGGGTGCCTATCTCATCCGTGAGCGCCAGATACCGGTGCCCGATGCCCTGACACAGGTGCGCAGCATCAACCTGCGCGACGACCGGCCCTTCGGGAATCAGCAGCCCATCGAGGGTCTGCTCGGACGCACTCTCCCCGAGCTGATGCGGCCGAAGCAGTAGCGGAGCGCACCATGGGCATCCCGACACGCCTCTTCCTCTCCACCGCTCTTGCGGTCACATTTTCCGCAGGGATGCATGGGTTCACCGAGGCGCAGGGCCCTGCGCCAGCCGCCGGGGCGGTCGACTGCACCGTTGCTGCCGTCCAGGCGCGCGCACCGAAGGGGACGACCATCACGGGTGCCACTGCTGTGCCGGCGGCGGGCCACGTGCCGGCGCACTGCCTGGTGGATGGGCATGCGACGTCAGAGGGGAATGAGGTCAACTTCCGCGTCGGTCTGCCCCAGCCGTGGAATGGGAAGTTCTACTTCGTCGGCGTGGGAGGGCTCGGCGGCAGCATCGGCTCACTGACGCGGGGCCTCGAGCGCGGCTATGCGTCGGCGTCGACCGACACCGGCCACACAAGCGACGACCCGACGTGGATGTCGAACCGCGCCAAGGAAATTGATTACGGCTATCGCGGCACACATGTGACGACGGTCGCAGGCAAGGCCCTGACGAGTGCGTTTTACGGAAAGCCGATCGCGCACGCGTACTTTGACGGCTGCTCGAACGGCGGACGACAGGCGCTGATGGAAGTGCAGCGCTATCCCGACGACTTCGACGGCATCATCGCCGGCGACCCGGCCACGGGCACGCCGATGCAGGTCGGGCGTGCGCTGGTGTATCAGAAGATGCTCGCCCGACCCGAGCACTTCCTCACGCCAGACGCGGTGGAACTGGTGTCGAAGGCCACGCTGGCCGCCTGCGACAAGACTGATGGCCTGGAGGACGGTCTCATCACCGACCCGCGGCGCTGCACATTCAACCCGCAGACGCTCGCGTGCGGCAACGGCGCCACGACCGGGTGCCTCAACAGCGGGCAACTCGATGTGGTGCGGCAGATCTACAGCGGGGCCCGCCTGCCGAATGGCGAGGTCTATGCCTGGGGCTTTCCACCCGGGCATGAAGGCAGCGCCTCAGGCTGGCGCGCGTGGATCTCCGGGCCGGAAGATCCGCAACCACAGCCTGACGGCACGCTCGCGTACACAGGCCGCCGCCTCCCAAGCGGCTACAACCTCGCCGAGTCGAACATGCGCGCCCTCGCGCTCGACACCGATGATCCGTTGTTCTCGTGGCGCACGCTCAAGTTTCCCGCCGATCTCGCGCGCATGAAGACGATGAGCGACATTCTGAGTCCGCTGGATGCCGACCTGCGCCCCTATCAGAAGCGCGGTGGCAAGCTGCTGCTCTATCACGGCTGGTCCGACCCGGCCATCAGCGCGCTCGGTACGCTCGGCTACTACGAACGCATGGCCGCGATCGTCGGTGGCCAGGCGAATGCTGATGCATTCACGCGCCTCTATCTCATTCCCGGCATGCACCACTGCAGCGGTGGTCCCGGTCCGAACGAGTTCGACATGCTGACGCCGCTCGAGCAGTGGGTGGAACGCGGTGTGGCACCGGGCCCGGTCACTGCCACGCATCGCACGAACGGACAGGCGGACCGCACGCGTCCGTTGTGTCCGCACCCGCAGGTGGCCCGATACGTCGGTACCGGCACCATCGATGATGCGGCCAACTTCCGATGCGAGGCCGGGCTGTAGAGACGGCGATGAAGCTGGGGTTGAGGCGTCCGTCGCTGCGCGGCATGCTGTCGGCGCGCACGTCACCGAAGCGATTCGTGCGTCATCGGCTGGGATTCAAGGCGCCACGTGGCTGGGGCTGGCTTACGAATCCACGGAAGGCGCTCTACAACCGGATCTATCGGCGCACGACGTTCAGCCTCTTCGATCTGTTCCGGCGGCGGTGAAGTCGAGGGCCTGCGGCGCGGCCAACAGTCGCGAGACGATATCGGCCCAGGCCAGCCCGGGGTGTCGTTCTGGATGCGCCTCAAAGCGCGCCTGCAGCGTGGCGAGCAGCACGCGGTGACGGGGCGGGGGGCTACTCCCATTCATGGCGCAGCGCGTTCACCAGCGCACCGGTGCCATAGATTGAGTGGCTCGTGCGAACGAAGGCGCGGGCCGCGCCCGCATTCGGCTGCGTGGCGAGCTGGGCGCGCACGGCACAGCTGAGGGCCTCGTCTCGCGAGTGGCCGGACAGATGGCACACGGTTGCCAGCTGCGTCAGCTGGTTGGCGGGAAGGTCATCAGTAAACGTCATGCCGCCACGATCCTACATCGGCGGTGGGTGTGTGTGCAGTGCGTGAAGCGTACGACGCAGCGAAACGCATGTGCAGTGAATGCCGGACGACTTTCGTGACGGACGCGTCACCGCACGGTGATACCGTACGCGACGGAACCACAGCTGCCATGTCCCTCCTGGAACTTGCTGCCAATGTGATGAACGGCCTCGCCATCGTCTTTGCCGGCCGCAACAGCTGGCACACATGGTGGACGTCGATTGTCGGGTGCGCGCTCTTTGCGATGCTGTTTTATCAGTCGAAGCTCTATGCCGATGTCGTGCTGCAGGGCTTCTTCATTGTCACGAGCGTGATTGGGTGGCGCGTGTGGACGCGTGGCACCGCGACGCCAGAGCGCCCGGTGACACGCACCCCGCCGCGCTTGCTGACGCTGTCCATCGGATACGGCGTCGTGCTGGCCGCGGTGTATGGCCTGGCGCTGCTGCGCCTCACGGATGCCGCCGCCCCGTTTGCGGACGCGACCGTGCTGGCCTTCAGCATTGCGGCGCAGCTGCTGCTGACGCAGCGCTACATCGAGACCTGGCCACTGTGGCTGCTGGTCAACACGATCGCCGTGCCGCTCTTCGCCAGCCGCGGCCTGCTGCTGACGGCGGTGCTGTATGCCGGCTACTGGGTGCACGCCCTGGTAGCCTGGCGCCACTGGGCCCGCCTGCGCTTACGTGCCGATCAGGCCTGACAGCGCGTCGAGATAGCGCACGAACGCGGCGCGACCTGCGTCGGTGAGGCGCACCTCGGTGCGAGGCTCTGATACCGACGTACTCTCGAAATCCTGCGGTCCATGCCGATATACTGGCCGCCATGGCGAACCGACACATCGTTTCCCTGAAGCCGCTGTTGAGGCAACCGGTGTCCGCTCGGGGACGCTGGAGGATTCTCGGGCTGTTCGCACTGTGTCTGGCACTTACCCCGGCGCTGACCGCGCAGGCCCCCGTGTTCACGGTGAGCCCCACGGCGTTGGAGATTGGGTCCAGCCACTTTACGGCTGTCCTATCCGATGTTATGCAATACGCCACTGTCACCGCCAGCTCGCCGACGGCGACGTGGACGGTCAGCGCTCCAGGTCCATGGTACTCGGTGGGTATGGTGAGCCGCTGGTCAGTACTTGCCGGTGTGGAGGACGACAGCGGGATGGTGGACGGGGCGGCCTCGGCAGCACGGTTCGACACGCTCACCGACCTTGTCAGGTTCGGAGAGTTTGTTTATGTCGCCGACTCGGTCAACCAGCGCGTGCGTCGGGTTCATTCCGAGACGGGAGCAGTCACCACGTTCGTGAGCGTTGACTACACTCCACGCGCCCTGGTCGCAGGCGGCGATGGGCATCTGTATGTCTGGGGCGGCCCCTCGGGCGTGCGCCGCTATTCCATCGGGACGGCCACGGAAGTTTCCTTTCCGTTTGTGCCCACGGCACTTTCGAGTCTGACGCCGGCTCAATTCAGTGTTGTTATCTCAGCAGATGGAACGGCCTTCTCTCCGGGAGTGGCTGGCACCGGCGTCCTGCTACGGGTATCGGGAGTGACCGGTGAGCAAACAACTTTCGCCGGTCGTCAGGGCAGCACTGGATTCCGGGATGGAATTGGTAGCGACGCCCGATTCAGCCAGCGGATATCAGGTCTTGCACTCGGTTCCGACGGGAGGCTGTATGTCAGCGATGGAAGCCGAATCAGAGCGATAGATGTGTCAACGGCCGAAGTGACAACAGTCGCGGGGAATGCCACGAGTAGCTCCTTGTTCGATGGCGTTGGCACGGAGGCATCAGTGCAAAGTGAACGACTGTTTGCTGTAGAGCCCGGATATCTTCACCTGCACGACAGCCATCTGCTCAGGCGTCTGAATCTCGCCACGCGCGAGTTGATCACCGTTCGCGTATACGAGACGGAAAATTTTCTGTCGTTGCGAGCTATCGACCAGCAGCTGAGGGCTTACGGCATCACCGACGGCCCTGCCTCAGGAAAGAACGCTGTCTTCCGTGCGACGGGCGGCATTGGGACGGGACGCGCGTTCGTCAAGGCGCGCCTGAATACTGGCGTCGAACGCACCGCGCAGGTCACCATTGCCGGTCAGACGGTGACCGTTCGGCAGCCAGGCATCACAGCGAATGTGAATCCGACGACGTGGACTGTGGCAAATGCGGGCGGAGCCCATGTGGTGACGGTGTCGACCGCCACGGCCGTGGCTTGGACCGCGTCTGTGGATGCCGACGCCGCGTCATGGCTCACCGTGACCGGAGGCAGCGGGTCAGGCAATGGAAGCTTCACGCTGGTGGCGGTCCCGTTTGCCACCGTGACCGGCGCCTCTCGAGTGGGAGTGGTCACCGTTGCCGGCAAGACCATCACCGTGACGCAGTTGGGGGCAACCGCTTCCTACGGCGTGGCACCCGCCGCCTGGACGGTCAGCCATCATGGCGGTGGGCAGGTCGTGGCGGTATCGGCGTCTCTGAGCGATGCCCCGTGGACAGTGACGGGCCTGCCCTCGTGGATGTCGGCCACGCGAAGCTCGGGGATAGGCTCGGGGAGCGTGACACTGACGGCGGCGGCGAATGCGGGGGCGACTCCACGGTCGGCCACGGTTACGGTTGCGGGCCTGCCGGTCTCAGTGACGCAGGCCGAAAACAAGGCTGAGCCGCCCGGGCCGCCGTCCACGTTCGTGGCCACGGCGTCGGGTGAGAACCTGCAGTTCGGGTGGGCGGCACCGACCACCGGCGGTCTTCCGACGGGCTACTACCTCGAAGCGGGCGTGTCCTCAGGATTCTCTGCACTGGTGGCGGCGCTCCAGATCAATTCCACGGCGACGTCCTATCGGTTTGAGGGGGCGCCCGCTGGCCGCTACTTCGTGAAACTGCGCGCGTTCAATGATCACGGGCTTGGCCGCGCATCCAACGAAGTGGAACTGCGCGTGGGCGTGACGGGTTCGGCCCCAGAAGCGCCGCCCTCGCTGACGCACACCGTGACGGGTGACTCGCTGCAGCTGGTGTGGGCGGCACCGACCACCGGCGATCCGGTCACGGGTTATGTCCTCGAAGCGGGCTCGGCGCCCGGGTTGACGGACCGTGCCTCAGTGACGCTTGGGCCAGAGCCGCAGTTTGGCGTCAACGGTGTCCCGCCGGGGCAGTACTACGTCCGAGTGAAGGCATTCAATTCGTTTGGCATCAGCGGACCGTCGCCTGAGACTGCTGTGCTGGTCAACACGACGGCAACCGCTCCCGGTGCCCCCTCAGGCTTGAGATCCACTGTGTCAGGTGGCACGGTGACGCTGGTGTGGGATGCGCCGACGACGGGTGGCGTGCCCACAGAGTATGTGCTCGAAGCGGGATCCACGCCGACCGGGCTGGACATTGTGCCTGGGGTCGGCACCGGGTCGCAGATGACCACGTATCAGGCGGTGGGTGTTCCGCCTGGCACCTACTATGTCCGCGTGCGAGCCAAGAACCTTCAGGGCATCAGTCCCGCGTCCAACACGGACACGGTGCTGGTGGGCATGTCAGATATGGCTGCGTCTCCGATTCATTTCGATGCGATGACGCCCGTGCAGACACTGCCTGCGCCTACGGACCTGCGTGGATTGACCCAGGATCAGGCCGTCTCGCTGCAGTGGCGGCCACCCGATGGGCGCACCGGCATCATTGGTTACGAAATTGAGGTCGTCGACCAGCGCCGTCCAGGGGAATCATTCATCGTGGCTACAGGCCCTGAGCCGTCGGCATCGTGGAGGAACGTCGCACCCGGGGGGTATGTCGTGCGCGTCAGGGCGGTGGGCGCGGAAGGTCCCGGTTCCGCTTCACACCCACTGGTGATTCTGGTGGGCCGTCCAGAGTGAGCCGGCGGGGGCGCGGACGCGCGCTACGCAGGGGGCTGGTGTATGGAAGCGCCGCCCCTTAACCCGCCCACCCCCACGCCCTGGTGGCCTGGCGCCACTGGGCACGGCTACGTGCCCAGCAGGCCCGACAGTGAATCGAGATACCGCACGAACGCGGCGCGACCTGCGTCGGTGAGGCGCACCTCGGTGCGAGGCGTGGGAGTGCGTGCGCGGCGAGACAGTGGGGTAGACTGGCCCTTGATCGACGTCGGGTCAGTGTGCCGCGGCCGGCGGCCTGCGATGGGCGCAGAACGCGGGCCCCAACGTCATCACAGGAGATCACGATGCCGGGTCGTAAGCTCCCCGTCAAGTAGACAGCCGATAGGGAGACCGTCCCGGTGTTCAAGGTCTCGGAAAAACGTGAGCGAGGGGACCTCGCCGAGGCTGTCGTAGGGCTGACGTCCTCCATGCGCGAGTTGCGAGTCGGTTCTACGGGACGCCATTCAGCCGTCCAGGGATAGGCACCGGGTGCGCCTCGCGCGACCAGCGCATGGCGGCGGCCGCGTTGCCTACCCCTCCCCCAGCACCCCGCGCAGCACGAAGGCCACGTTCGCCGGGCGCTCGCCCAGTCGGCGCATGAAGTAGGGAAACCATTGCTGGCCGAACGGCACATAGACGCGCATGCCGTAGCCCTCAGACACGAGCGACGTCTGCAGGTCGCGGCGAATGCCGTAAAGCATCTGGAATTCGTAGCGCGTGCGGTCGATGCCGCGCTCGGTGGCATACGCGCGCACGCAGTTGATCATCTGCACGTCGTGCGTCGCAAACGCGGGAAAGTGGCCTGTATCGAGCAGCTGCCGCATCAGCGACAGATACGCCGCATCCACCTCGGTCTTGCCCCGGTGCGCCACCCCCGCCGGCTCCTTGTAGGCACCCTTGACCAGCCGCACCCGCGCGCCGAGTGCACACAGGCGCGTCACATCGGCCGGAGACCGGAACAGACAGCTCTGGATGACCGTGCCCACCTGCCGATAGCCCGCGCCCCACAGCCGCTCGATCGTGTCGAGCGTGCGATCGACATACGGCGAGTGTTCCATGTCGACGCGCACAAAGAAGCCCTGCGGTTCGGCGGCATCGAGCAGTCGTCGCATGTGGTCAAACGCCAGGTCTTTACTGATATCCAGACCCAGCTGCGTCAGCTTGACCGAGAGGTTGCGCTCGACCCCCGAGGCCACAATCGTCTGCACCAGCTGCAGGTAGGTCTCGGTGAAGGCCCGCGCCTCCTGCGGTGTGGATACGCTCTCTCCCAGATAGTCGAGCGTCAGCCGTAGGCCCCGCGACGGCAGGTCGGCCACCGCCGTCAGCGCTTCGTCAATGGTTTCCCCCGCGATGAACCGCCGCGCAAAGCCTTGGCGCCGCATGCCGTACCGCGAGGCCAGACGGCGCAGCAGGCCGCTCTGGGCCAGAGCATGAAACAACGCTTTCGAGGTGGCGTCAATCATGAGAACCGTCGTGCGTCGTTCTAGCGGGTTGCGGGGGTCTCTGGTAGCAGGTGTTCAATGCCTCGCGCGTAATAGCGCAGTACGTTGCGCGCACGCACGCGATAGCGGCCCTCGTCGACCGCAATCACGCCGCGCGCTTCGAGCAGTTCGGTCGCCTCGGCCAGCACCTGGTCGGCATCTGTCACCGTGACATAGGCCCCCGCCCCCCGCAGGCGATCGAGCAGCCGCGCAATGGCGTCGCGCAGCTCGGCCACCGGCACCGACGGCGTCATCGCCGCCGACAGCAGCGTCGTCGGCAGCACATGGTAAAGCCGGCCAATCTGCTGCTGCACATGCTCGGCCAGTTCGATGATTGATTTCTTGTGGTCAGGGTTGACGCCTGCCACCGGCACCGGCTCGCCAAAGTGCACAAAGGCCCGCGACTGATAGCCCACCGCGTAGCGCACCATCTCGCGCAGTTCGCTGCTGAACGCGCGCTGCGAGCGCTTGACCTTCTGCTTCGCCAGGACGTGATCTTCCAGCACCAGATCGTAGGACACCGCCATCGGGACGATGGTTGCGCCGGGAATGCGTGCACTGAGACAGGCACTGTAGAGGCCCGTCTTCGGCGGTTTGAGCTCGCCGCTGTAGCTGCGGCCGCCTTCGGGATAGAAAAAGATATCGTGCCGTTGCAGCACCTCGGCTACATAGGCCTTGAGCGTCATCAGGTATGCTGGGTCTTTCGTGTTTCGCCTGATCGGAATCGCGCCCGTCACATGCCGGTGCAGGAGGCCCAGCGGGCCGCCGAAGAGGTTGATGCCTGCGGCCATCAGCGGCGGGGGAATGCCCGCGTCGATCATGACGAGCGGCTCCACGAGGTAGTCGACGTGACTGCGGTGGTTCGATACCCAGATCACGCGCCCCGCATCGGCTGCCCTGACCGCCCGCTCGGCGTGCTCGCCGATGCGCTGCACTTTGCGCAGGATGGGGTAGAGCGTCGCCTCGATGGTGCGGTACCACTCGGAGCGCTGCGTCGTGCGCAGTTCCTCGATGAACTCAAGCACACGCACGCGGGCTTCGTCCTGCTCGAGGGGCGTGCCCTCGCTCAAATACCGCGCCACCTCCTCACGCGCCAGCACTGCCTGTGTCAGTTCATCCATGGTCACTCCTGCGGGCGAACCACCGGGGCGCCGGCGTCCTCAGCCCTGTTCAATCACCCGGCAGATGGCATCGGCAAACGACGAGGTCGAGGCCGTGCCGCCCAGGTCGCGCGTGACATGGCCCGAGGCCAGCACGTCGCGCAGCGCCGTCATGATGCGCGCCGCCCTGTCGTCCTCCTTGAGATGCTGCAGCATCAGCACCGCCGACAGCAGCAGCGCCATCGGGTTGGCCACGTTCTGGCCCGCAATGTCGGGGGCCGTGCCATGCACCGCCTCGAACACGCCCACGCCGCCGATGCCGAGATTGGCCGCCGGCACCACGCCGAGGCCGCCTACGAGGCCCGCGCACAGGTCAGACACGATGTCGCCGTAGAGGTTGGGCAGCAGCAGCACGTCGAGCTTCTCGGGATGCATCACGAGGTGCATGCACGCCGCATCGACGATGCGGTCGTCGAAGGTGATGTCGGGATAGCGGGCGGCGACCTTGCGGGCGCTTTCCAGGAAGAGCCCGTCGCCGAGCTTCATGATGTTGGCCTTGTGCACGGCCGTCACGCGCGTGCGGCCATGGCGGCGGGCATGCTCGAAGGCAAACTCGGCGATGCGTTCGCTGGCGGCGGCGGTAATGATCTTGAGGCTTTCCACCACGCCGGGCACGACGACGTGCTCGAGGCCGGCGTAGAGGTCTTCGGTATTCTCGCGGACGATGACGAGGTCGACGCCCGTGTAGCGTGAGGGCACCGAGGGCAGGTTCCAGACGGGCCGCAGGTTGGCGTAGAGGTCGAGGGCCTTGCGGAGGCCGACGTTGACGCTGGTGAAGCCCTTGCCGATGGGGGTGGTGATGGGGCCCTTGAGGGCGGTCTTGTTGCGGATGACCGAGTCGAGCAGCTCCTGAGGGAGCGTGGTGCCGTGGGTGGTGACGGCCTCGGCGCCGGCCGGGAACGATTCCCACGTGGGGGTGAAGCCGGTGGCGGCCAGAATGCGGACAACGGCGGCGGTGACTTCGGGGCCGATGCCGTCGCCGGGGATGAGCGTAATGGTCCGTGCCATAGAACGAAAGGAATCTGCCCATTATAGGGCGCGGCCCGTCTGGTAAACTTACGACCCTCAGCCCCCATTTTTCCGAGGAGTTCCGGTTGCCTGTCCACCCGTCGCTGCTGCCCGCCCTGAAGAACATCGCCACCCGCCTGCGCATCGAGTCGATTCGCGCCACGACGGCGTCGGCCAGCGGGCATCCCACCACCTGCATGTCGGCGGCCGATCTGATGGCGGCGCTGTTCTTTGCCGAGCTGCGGTTCGACCCGCAGCACCCGCAGCACGCCGGTGCCGACCGCCTGGTGATGTCGAAGGGGCATGCGGCCCCGCTGCTGTATGCGATGTGGTCCGAGGCCGGTTACATTCCGCGCGAACGGCTCACCGACCTGCGCCTGCTGACGTCCGACCTCGAGGGACACCCGACACCGCGGCTGCCGTTTGTCGACGTGGCGACCGGGTCGCTGGGCCAGGGGCTGGCGGCCGGTGTGGGCTCGGCACTCAATGCGCGCCGCATCGGGGTGCCCTATCGCACCTATGTGCTGATGGGCGACGGCGAGACGGCCGAAGGGTCGGTGTGGGAGGCCGCGTCGGTCGCCGCCCTCCATCACCTCGACACCCTCTGCGCCATCGTCGATGTGAACGCGCTGGGGCAGAGCCGGGCGACCGAGTTCGGGCACGACATGGCGACGCTGCAGGCGCGGTGGCAGGCGTTCGGGTGGCATGCCGTGGTCATCGACGGTCATGACATGGCGCAGATTGTGGCGGCCTATGACGAGGCGCGGGCGACGACCGGGAAGCCGACGGTGATTCTGGCGCGGACGCTCAAGGGGCAGGGGCTGGCGCTCACCGCCGGCAAGCCCAACTGGCACGGCAAGGCGCTCAGCGCCGAGCAGGCCACGGCCGCGTATGCCGAGCTCGAGGTGCAGCTCGTGCCCGAGCCGGCCGCGCTGCCGCCGATTGCGGCGCCGCTGCCGGCCCCGCCCGAGACGATGGCGGGGGCGATGGCCCCTCCGGCCTATGCCCTCGGTGACATGGTGGCGACGCGTGAGGCGTACGGCACGGCACTGGCCAAGCTGGGCGCAGTCGACAGCCGTGTGGTGGCGCTCGATGCCGATGTGAAGAACTCGACGTTCAGCGAGCGGTTCGAGGCCGTGTTTCCCGAGCGGTTCTATCAGTGCTTCATCGCCGAGCAGGTGATGGTGGGCGCGGCGATGGGTCTGGCGGCGCGCGGGGCGGTGCCGTTTCCCTCGACGTTTGCGGCGTTCCTGACGCGGGCATCCGACTTTATCCGCATGGCGGCGATCAGCGGCGTCAATGTGAAGCTCGCCGGTTCGCACGCGGGCGTGTCGATTGGCGAAGACGGTCCGTCGCAGATGGCGCTGGAAGACTTTGCGATGACGGCGTCGCAGCCCAACTTTACGGTGCTGTATCCGAGCGATGCGGTGAGCACCGAGAAGCTGGTCGCCGAGATGGCCGCGCATCACGGGCCGATGTACATGCGCACGTCGCGGCCGAAGACGCCGGTGATTTACGGCGCCGATGAAGCGTTTCCGATTGGCGGGCTCAAGGTGGTGCGGCAGAGCGACCACGATGTGGCCACGGTGATTGGCGCGGGCGTGACGCTGTTCGAGGCGCTGAAGGCCTATGAGGCCCTGAAGGCCGAGGGCGTGCACATCCGCGTGATCGATCTCTATTCCATTCAGCCGATTGATGCGGCGTCGCTCGTGGCCGCGGGCCTGGCGACGGGCCGGCGTCTGATCACGGTGGAAGACCACTATCTCGTTGGCGGCCTGGGCGATGCGGTCGCGCGTGCCGTGGCGTCGGCCGGGCTGACGGTAACGCGGCTCGGGGTGACCGAGATTCCGCGCAGCGGCAAGCCCGACGAGTTGATCGATCACTATGGCATCTCGGCGCGGGCCATCGTGGCGGCGGTCCGCCACTAGCGCACAGGTCATGCGGCCCGGCGGCGCATGTCGCCCCGGGCCTGCGTGAGGCCGGGGCCGGCCGTGGCTCCGCTGGTCAGGGTTTCTGCAACGAACGTCGAAGGAGCGGGCATGCTGCGGGCGCGGGTGATGACAGTGGTGGTCGCGGCGCTGGTCGCAGTGCAGGCCGGCGGCGGGGCACAGGGTCCGGTGAGCGGCGCGCAGGAGGCGGCGTGGTCGCCCGACGGGCGTCGGCTCGTGGTGTCGTTTCTCGATCGGCTGTGGGCGATGGACAGCGACGGGCGGCGCGCGGCACCGCTGACGGCTGCTGACGGTGGCCAGGTGGAACGCGACCCGAGCTACGCGCCCGACGGACAGTGGCTGGCGTATGCGGTGCAGGCAGACGCGGGCTTCGACATCATGGTGCTGCCGGTGGCCGGGGCGGCTGCGAGTGCCGGCTCCGGAGGGGGTGCTGCGCGGGCCGCACAGGCAGGCGCCGCGGTGCGGGTGACGTCGATGCCAGGCGACGAGCGCTGGCCCAGCTTCACGCGAGACGGACGACTCGTGTTTGCGCATCGGCCGGCCCCTCCAGAGGGGCAGCGTGCGAGTGCCGCCAACGGATGGGATTTGTATGTCGTGGCGCGCGCCGCCGATGGCATGTGGCAGGCTCCGGTGGCGCTGACGCGCACGGCTGACAGCGAAACCTATCCGCGCGTCTCGCCCGACGGGAATCGCGTGGCGTTCATCTCTGAGCGCGCGTCTGAAGACGATGTGGATGTGTGGTGGATGCCGGTGCCGCCGGTGGTCGACGAGACCACATCGAGGGCCGCACGGCAGACACGTGTCGTGCAGGCACGCGGTATCGAGTCGCATGTGAGCTGGGCGCCCGATGGGGGGCGCGTGGCCTACTATGCCGTGCGCGATGGTGTCGGGTCGGTGTGGGTGGCGACGGTCGAGCCGCCGCGGGCCGAGGGTGAGGCGGTTCAGGAGCCGCGCCCGCGCCCGGTGGCGCCGCCGGTGCTGGTGTCACGCCGTGGAGGTGCACCGCAGTGGTCGCCCGATGGCAGCACGCTGCTGATGAGTGGCCTTCCCGATCCGCAGCCGGTGTACAACGGCAATCCGCAGCGTAGCGATGCCGAGGCGGTGCCGCTGTTTGCCATGAACACGGCGTTTCAGCTGTGGCGCGTCCCTGCGCCGCGTCCCGTGCATGAGCAGGGCGGCGAGCTAATACCGGCCATGGTGGCGACGCCGGCGATGTATGCGCGCACGTTCGATCGCGTGTGGCAGACGCTGCGCGATCTCTACTATTCTACCGGCGATGGCCTGCAAGCGTGGACACGCGCACGCGAGACCTATCGGACACGGGCCGGTGCGGCTCCGTCACTCGCGGCGTTTGAAGCCGTGGTCGACGAGATGGTCGCCGAGCAGCCGCTGATCAAGCCCGTGGTGACGTCGAATGGCGGAATGGTGGTGTCGGGGCATCCCCTCGCGTCGGAGGCCGGACGCATCGCCTTCGAGAAGGGCGGCAACATCGTCGACGCGATGGTGGCTGTGTCGTTTGCACTCGGGGTCGTTGAGCCCGAGGCCTCGGGGGTGGGCGGTGATGGGGCCGCGGTGCTCTATCTGCAGGGCATGACACAGCCCACCGTCGTCGAATACAAGGACATGACTCCGTCGCATGCGACGCCAGACAACCCGGTCATCGTCAAGGACGGGCGCATCGTGGCGGATGGCCCCGCGGCCGCGAACATTCCTGGTGTCGTGGCCGGGCTCGAGCATCTGTATCGGCACTATGGCAGCGGCAAGGTGGCGTGGGCCGATCTGGTCGCGCCGGCGATCAGGCTCGCTGATGAAGGTTTCATCCTGGATGAGTCGCTGCCGAGTTCCATTGCCGAGGGGCGACGCTATCTCGAAAAGTGGCCCGAGGCTGCGAAGATCTATCTGCCGAACGGCAAGGTGCCGCAGCCGGGCGAGCGGTTCTTCAACAAGGACTATGCGAAGACGCTGCGAACCATTCAGCGCGGTGGCGCCGATGCGTTCTATCGCGGTGAAATTGCACGGGCGATTGCCGCCGACATGGCCGAGCAGGGCGGCATCATGACGTATGCCGACCTGGCGCAGTATCGGGCGATCGAGCGGCAGCCGATACGCGGGCGCTATCGTGGGCACACCTTGTATGCCGGCGGACCGCCAGTGTCGACCGGCATCCAGCTGTTCGAGTCGCTGCATGTGCTCGAGCAGTTCACGCCGCGCGTGGGGGCGCGGGCCACGACCGATGCTGACTATTTTCACTACCTGATTGAATCGTGGAAGGTGCGGGATGCGCTGCGGCGCGTGGCGGATCCCGAACGATGGCCGGTCGAGTACGCCGAGCACCTCACACCCGAGCACGCGCGTGCGCTGTTTGAGAAGATCGACCCGGTGCGCGCGTCGACATGGCCGCGGCAGAGTGCGGACGAGCCGGTGGGGGCCATCCCTTCTGCGCCCACGGTGATTCCCCGCCTGGGCACGGGCACCACGTCGTTTGCCGTGGCTGATGCCGAGGGCAACATGATTGCGGTCACGCAGACGCTCAGCACGTGGGGCGGCAACTTCTATGTGTCGAAGGGGCTGGGCTTCCTCTACAACAACCACCTGCGCTCGAACCGCCTGACGCCCGGGGCCTATGGCAGCCTGCAGCCGCTGCAGCGCGCGAGCACGGCCAGTGTGCCGACGCTGGTGTTCGAACGGCGCGCCGACGGACGCGAGGTGCCGACGCTGGCGGTGGGGTGTGCGGGCAATGCGTGGATTCCGGTGTCGGTCTACGGCATCATCACCGGTGTCATCGACGGCGGGCTCGGCGCACAGCGTGCGATCGAGGCGGCGCGCTTCCTGCCCGGCCGCGACCCGGCTGATCCGAAAGACGAAGGCGAACGCGTGGAAATTGAAGATCGGTTTCCGCGGCCCCTGCTCGATGCGCTGACGACGCGCGGGCATCTCTTCCAGAAAATCGGGCGCAAGGGCGAAGTGCGCTATGGCTATGCGGCGGCGATCACCGTCGATGTCGATCGGGGCATCGTCGAAGGCGGAGCCGAGCCGCGGCGGTCGCATGCGGCCGTGGCGGCACCGCGGTGGTGACGGAGGCGCGCGTGGGCGTGCGGCGGGGCGTGCGGATCGCGGGTGTGGATGCGCGCGGATGTGCGCGGATGAAAGGACGTGAGTAATGGCACGGATCGAAGTGGGCAAGAAGGCGCCGGCGTTTTCGCTGAAGGATCAGCACGGCACCGTACACAAGCTGTCGGCCTATGCCGGGCGTCCGGTGGTGCTGTATTTCTATCCGAAGGACGACACGAGCGGCTGCACCAAGGAAGCGTGTGCGTTCGAGGAGAGCCTGCCCGACTTCGGGAAGAGCGAGGCGGTGGTGCTGGGCGTGTCGATTCTGGACGAGGCCAGCAAGGCGAAGTTTGCGAAGAAGTATGGCCTCACGTTTCCCCTGCTGGCCGATGCCGACCATGCGGTCTGCGAGAAGTACGGCGTGTGGGTCGAGAAGTCGATGTATGGCCGGAAGTACATGGGCATTGCGCGCGTGACCTACCTCATCGGTGGCGACGGCAAGGTCGCGCGTCGCTGGGACGATGTGAAGGTGGAGGGGCACGCGGACGAGGTGCTGGCGGCGGTGCGTGCGATCTGAACTGCGCCTGCACGTGCAGGGCATGGACTGCGCGGACGAAGCCGCGCTGATTCGTCATGTGCTGCAGGTGCCCGGCATTCTCGACCTCAACTTTGACCTGGTCGGCCGTCGGGTCGACGTGCAGTTTGATGCATCGATCACTTCGGCCGACACGATTCTCGGAAAAGTGCAGGGCACCGGGCTCGGCGCGCATTCGCATGCGCCGGGCGAGCATGTGCATGACGACCACGGCGTGCCGTCGGGCGCATCGCACGGGCTGACGCTGCGCTTCATCGTGGCCAGTGCGGTGCTGATGCTGGCGGGCTGGGCGGTGGAGGCTGCGACGGCCGATACGTGGACCGAGGCGCTCATTGGCCACGCGCACACTGATGTGACGGGCGGCGTGCCAGCGGCAGCGGTTGCGGGTCAGGATCGATGGGCGCTGGCCGCGACGGGTGCGTATGGCCTCGCGATGCTGTCGGGGCTTGTGCCCGTGCTGCCGCGGGCGCTGGCGGCATTGCGGCATCAGCGGCTCGACATGCACGTGCTGGTGTGTGTGTCAGCGGTGGGTGCGGCGGTGGTGGGGCAATGGGCCGAGGGCGCATCGGTGGCGACGCTCTTTGGCGTGGCGCACCTGATGGAAGCGTGGAGCATCGAGCATGCGCGCGTCGCCGTCAGCCGCGCGGTGGGACATGAGCCCGGGTGGGACGGCGGTGCGGGCGAGGCCGTGGCCGGGCGCGTCGAGCGTTACATCGAGCGCTTTGCGAGCGTTTACACGCCGGTCGTCACGGGGCTCGCGGTCGTCGTGGCCGTGGGGCCGCCGCTCATGGATGGTGCGTGGACGGTGTGGTTCTATCGCGCACTGATCTTCCTGGTGCTGGCGTGTCCGTGTGCGCTGGTGATTTCGACGCCGGTGACGGTCGTGGCGGCGGTGACTTCGGCGGTGGGGCGGGGCGTGCTCTTCCGTGGTGGCCTCGCTCTCGAGCGCGCGGCCGATGATGCGGCGTCGGCGATTGCGCGGGGCGATGTGGTACTGACGCAGCACGCGCGCGAGGATGCGCCGGTGTTTGCGGGTGCGCATGCGCGGCGGGCGCTGGGTGTGATTCGGCAGAATGTGGCGCTGGCGATGCTGACGAAGCTGGCGTTTCTGGTGTCGGCAGTGCTGGGCGCGGCGCCGTTGTGGCTGGCGATGGTGGCCGACACGGGGGCGACGGTGGCGGTGACGCTGAACAGCCTGCGGCTGCTGCGCGCGCGGTGAAATGTTCCTGAACAACTGAGCCGGCGCGGGTGCGCGGGGCGGGTGGGGCGTGGGAGCGTGCGCGCCTCGGGCGCAGCGTGGGAGTGCCTGCGCGCTTCGGGGTGAGTCGCAGCCGGCGGGCGCCTTTGTGTGTGCGCGCGGTGCGGAGTGGCCTTCCCGTCCGTGCATCTCCCTCGCGAGAGGTGCCCGTGTCGAGCATTGTGCGGCCCTGTGTGGCCGTGTCTGGCCCTGTCTGGCCTTGTGCCGCCCGGCGGTCGGGCGGCAGCGCCGTTTCTTCCTGAAGAGGTGCGCACCCCGCGTCACGGGCGGGGCGCGACCTCGTGCTGGTGGTTACTGCTGCGGCGGCGGGGGCGGCGTGGCGCGCCGTTCGCGACGCTTGCCGGCCCGTTCGCGCATCTGCTGGGCGCGCTGCTGCATGCGGGCCTGACGCTGCGCACGCATCTGCGTCAGCTGGGCCTGCTGTTCACCCGTCAGCACCGACAGGGCCTCGTGATAGACGCGCGAGCGCAGCACGGCGGCATCGGCTTCCACCACCGCGAGATCGGCGGCGGCCTGACGGACCGCCGGTTCATTGAGGGCCGTGCCGGTGACGGCGGCGTCGAGCGCCTGGCGCGCCACGTGCACACGCTGGCCGGTGGTCTGGGCTTCGGCCTGACGGGCCTGGGCGATGCCGCGCAGCTGTTCCTTCTGGGCGTCGCTCAGATTGAGGGCGCGGGCTTCGCGCAGGAACTCACCGAGCGGGCCACCAGGACCTCCGGGGCCTATCGAGCCGCGGGGACCGCCGCGGCGCATCTGACCGCGCGGACCCATCTGGGCGCGGGCACCGGGGCCGCCCTGGACGGGCGTGGCGCGACGCACGGCCGGTGCATCCTGAGCAGACAGCGTCGCGGGCACGGTGGCCGCGGCGGCAGCGGTGAGAAAAGCAAAGACGAGAGCAGAACGAGTGACTGTGTGCATGTGACGCTCCGTGGAAAAGGTTACTACCTGCTGATACGGAGCGGGTGTGGCATGTGCATGGCGGTCGTGTGATAAAACTGTGGCAGCGCGGTTCACGTTCATGAGGGCAGCGCCGTATGTGGTACTACAGAGGCGACGCCCAGCCGCCGCTGCCCTCGAGACCTCATGCCGCACGCCCTCATCGTTGAAGACGACCCGAACATCCGCACCCTGCTCGAACTGCATCTGCGCCTCGAAGGCCTCGAGTTCACATCGGTGGCCGATGGCCATGCGGCCCTCACTGCGCTCGGGCAGACGCGCTTCGATCTGGTGCTGCTCGATCTGATGCTGCCCGGCGTCGACGGCATCAGCGTGTGCCGGGCCATGCGGCGCGGCGGGCCGAACGCCGACACGCCCGTGCTGATGCTGACGGCGCGGCGCGAGGAAAGCGACAAGGTGCTCGGGCTGGAAAGTGGCGCCGATGATTACCTGGCCAAGCCGTTTGGCCTGCGCGAGCTGGTCGCGCGCGTGCGGGCACTGCTGCGCCGGCCGCGGCTGACCGCCGCGTCGGGATTCGAGCGCGGGCCCGGGCAGGTATCGGCGAGCGAGCGTCCCGTGGCCGTGCACGGACTCGAGATCGATCCGGCGCGACGGCGCGTGCGCGTCAGGGGCGCCGAGGTCGACCTCACCGCACAGGAATTCCGCCTGCTGCATCTGCTGGCCTCGCATACCGGCATCGTCTTCAGCCGCGAAGCGCTGCTGGCGCGGGTGTGGCCCGACCAGACGTATGTGACGTCGCGCTCGGTCGACACCCTCGTCAAGCGCCTGCGTCGGCGCATCGAAGCATCGCCCAACGAGCCGCAGGTGATTCTCACCGTGTGGGGCAGCGGGTATAAGTGTGCCGATGTCTGAGCGTCGCTGGTTCCGCAGCCTCTACTGGCGCATCGGTCTGGGCTTCATCGCCCTCGTGGCCGTGCTGCTGCTGATGCAGGCCGCATCGTTCGTATGGATTGCCGCAGAAACCGAGGGCGGGCAGCCCATGCGTGCTGCGCAGGATGCGGCCGATCTCATTGCGGCCGACCTCGAGACTGCGCTGGCCAGCGACCCCGCACTCGATCTGGCCGCCGAGGCGCGACAGCGCATCGACGCCGCCTCGCGGCCGGCCTTCGTGGTGCTGCTGAACCGTGTGGTCGTCGGACCCGAGGGCGTCGAACCGCCTCCAGGGCTGCAGCGACTCATGGATGTGATGATGGCTCGCGGCGGGCGTGACATCCGTGAGCCGGGTGGCCCGTTGCGCGAACGGTTCCCCCGCCTCAATCAACGGCTGCGGCAGCGCATGCTGGAGCAGGGGCGTCCACCCGACCTGGAAGGGCCGCTGCCTGATCCGTTCGGCCCGGACGGTGGCGTTGGTCCACCGGGACTCTCTGGCCCAGGGCCGGGCGGCGGACCACTCGGCGCCTTGCGTCGACGCACCGCGGTGACGCCCGTGCTGGCACCCACCGGTCGCCGCGTGGCCTTCGTGGTGGTGGGCCCGAACGTGGCCTATCGGCAGACGGCCGGTGCCCTGTGGCCCTGGCTCGCGCTCGGGGGCGCGGTGCTGCTGCTCGGAGGCACCGCGGTGGCGGCGCTGCTAGTGTTCCGCCCGGCGCAGGCGCAACTGCGTGCGCTCGAGGCGGCGGCCGGTCGGCTCGGTGACGGCGATCTGCGCGCACGGGCGCCAGAGGAAGGCACCGACGAGGTGGCCTCCGTGGCCCGTGCCTTCAACCGCATGGCGGGCGACCTCGAAACGCGCCAGCAGCAGCTGACCGACATTGACCGCGCGCGGCGTCAGCTGCTCGCTGATGTCTCGCACGAACTGATGACTCCGCTCACCGCGATTCGCGGCTACGCGGAAACGCTGGGCCTGCCCGGTTTTGGACCGGCCACGGCCGAGGGCCAGCGTGCGGTGCAGGTCATACAGGACGAAGGCGCCCGCATCGAGCGTCTGGTGGGCGACCTGCTCGACCTGTCACGATACGAAGCCGGTGGCGTGAGCCTGCACCTAGACGAGGTCGAGGTCGCCGTTCTGCTGTCGCGCGTCGTCGCACGCCACGAGCAGCAGGCACGTGACCAGGGCATTGCCCTGCGCGTCGACTTGCCGGACCCACAGATCACGGTCGAGGCGGATCCGCACCGACTGGAACAGGCGCTGCAGAATCTGGCGTCGAACGCCCTTCGCTACACGCGTCGCGGCGGCCACATCACGTTGCATGCGGTGTCAGGAACGACCGACCAGGCCCGCCCCTGCATCCGGTTCTCGGTGACCGACGATGGGGTGGGGATTGCGCCGGAGCACGTGCCTCACGTGTTTGAACGCTTCTACAAGGCCGATCCCTCACGCGCGATGACCGGGTCGGGTCTGGGCCTGTCGATCGTGAAGGCCATTGCGGAGCGGCATGGGGGCTGCGTATCGGTGCGCAGCACTCCGAGTGTGGACACCACGTTCGAACTCGAAGTGCCACAGATGGCCGAGCTGCGCTGACACATACGGTGTGGTGAGGCTATCCGCCTCGCGGGATGATTTCCCGGACGCCCGTGTGCGTGCCGCTGAAGTTCGAGGCGGTTGGTCGCTGACTACGGAATGCTGACCTCGTACTGCTCGCGTCTCAGGGTGGCAGGATTATCCGGGCATGAGTCGTAGGTCATAAAGCCGTCGTATCCCGTCCCGGCGGGCAGCAGCGAGATCGTCATCTGCTGATCGGGCCAGATGAACAGTGGTGGCGCCGTGATCCCGGTAATGCCTGGTGCGTCGCACATGCGGGCGTCGGCAGTATGGCGTCCGCTGCGGCCGAGTCTGGCCACTGTGGCAGGGGATACGCCACATAGCCGGCATGGGCCAGTCGCGCCTGGAACAGCGACACCTGCGCCGCGACCCCGCTGATTCGGATGGCGAGGCGCCCTGCGATGTAGGCCTGGGACACGACAAGACCCCACAGGCCCGCCGACGCCCCCGGGGCCATCAGCGCATACAGCCCCAGCCACGCCGCCAGGGTCAGCAGCTGCAGCAGCACCAGTGTCATCACCGCACCGCGTGCCTGTGCCGCGAAGCGTGCCCCGGCCACCATCGCCCCGATCATGCTGCGCCGGTCTTCCACCACCGCACGCACCCGCGCATAGTCGACCACCACATTGAGCAGCAGCACCGGCACGGCAAACACGACCGCCGCTCCCAGCCACCACGCAAACGCCACGCGCTCGCTGGTGACGTCGTGCACGGCCGCCTGATACACGTCACCGAACCACCACGGATGCAGCTGCGTGAAGAGCACCCAGTAGCCCGCGCCCGTGATGAGGGCGAGGCGCACCAGCCGCCCCGCATGCCGCGCACATGCCCAGAGGAACCGCACGCGGCCCATGGGCTGCTGCCGCGCCACCCGCTCGATGACGCCACCCATCACGCAGACCTGCAGCAGAAGCCACACCACCACGACGACCCCGAGGGCCGGCGGCAGTGCGCGGGCATCGGTCATGCGACTCAGATTGTCGAGCACGGCCGCCACGCCGATGATGCGCGGGCTGAAGGTCGCCCCCAGTCCCGAGGCCTGCGCCAGAAACTCGTTCCACCAGTCGAGATTGACGCCGACCGCCGCCGTCTCGGCCATCAGGCTGTCGCCGAGGTGCGTGGCCAGCGCGCCACGCAGCAGCCACGCCGCCGGAAGGGCCACCGCCAGCGTCGACGCCCACAACACAAGCACCAGTGCCGGGGCCTGCCGCACCCGCTGCCATCCGTTCAGATAGGCCTCACGCCAAATCATCGTCGTCACCACGGTTAGACCAGCACGGCCATCTGTATCAGCAGGTCCTGCAGCCAGACCATCCACTGTCGCGCCCAGTGCGTGGCCGCCGCGTCGCGGCGAGGTGCGAGCGACCGGCTGTTGTTGGTGCGGGCGACGTCGAGCAGCAGCACGCGGTCGGCATCAACCTCAGCTGAGACCGCGCGCGAGGGCCGCTCGTACTGGAACAGCTGCCATGCTCCCCGTCCATCCCAGGGCTCGCGCACCTCGGTGCCATCCTCGAAGCGTACGCGCACATCGACGGGGAACACGCCATCCCCTAGGCGGCGCACCACCACGGTGGTGCGATACGTGTCGGAGGTGCGGTCGATCGCCTCAGGCACATCGGACAGCCGCGCCGCGCGCACGCCCTGCGTGTGCACCTGCGTGCTCGTCAGGTGTTCGACCGCATAGTCGAAGACCGCCGTCGTGCGGTAGACCTGATGGATGAACCACTCGAGCCGTTGGCCCGTGCCTGCATCGAGCGCGGCGAAGAAGTCGGCCGGGCGCGGATGCCGATAGCGCCACTGCGCAAAGTACTGCTGCAGCGCCGGCTGTAGTCGTTCCCAGCCGAGGTGCCGCTCGAGCGTGTGCAGCCACAACGCGGTCTTGAAATACGTTGTGGCCACGTGCGTCCCGGGCCAGTAGCGGAAGGACGGCGTGGCCTGTACATCACCACGCCCCGCACGGCGATAGCCGTCGAGGCCGTTGTCATCGGTGGCACGCGACAGGGGCACATCACGCAGCTGCCACGGCACAAAGTCGCCGAAGAAGCGCTCGACGCGGTAGTCGGGCTGATGCGTCAGCGAACCGACCCGCGCTTCCGAGAAGGTATTCAGTCCTTCGTCCATCCACGCATCGTCAGTTTCGTGCGATGACACGAGGCCGAACCAGAACTGGTGCCCGGCTTCATGCACGGTGACGCCTTCGGGTTCCGACGAGCCGCGCGGCGCCAGCCAGCGCGTGCCGGCCGTGAAGAGCGTCGGATATTCCATGCCGTCGAAGCCCGAACCCCACGCCGGATCAATGATGGTGATCTGCGAATAGGGATAGGCGCCGTACCACTCGCCGTAATAGCGCAGGGCCGCTGCCGTGGCGCTGAAGTGCCGATCTTCCTGCCCCGCATGCTCGGGCTGCAGCAGCAGGCGCATCTCGACGGCTGGCAGCGTGGGGTGCGTGAACGTGCGGCGGTGCTCGACATAGTGCGGACTGGTCGTCCAGGCGAAGTCGTGCACGCCCTCCTGCGCGTAGCGGTGCGTGGTGGTGCCGCGTCCATCGGGTGTGCGCGAGACTTCGGTGCCCGTGGCACCGACGACCCAGCGGTCCGGCACAGTGAGCCGCACGTCATAACGGCCGAAGTCGGCGGCAAATTCGGTATTGGCAAAAAACTGCCGGGCCTCCCAGCCGGCCTCCCCGAATCGCCCGAGCCTGGGAAACCAGTGCGCGATGAGATAGTCGCGCCCGCGCACCCCGGTGCGCGCGATCGTGCGGGGTACTTGTGCCGTCCACTCGACATCGAGCCGCAGCGTCTCGCTAGGGGCCACGGCCGCGGGCAGGTCGACGGCCGCGAGTGTGCGGTCATCCGCGTTCTGATCATCGGGCTGAATAAAGCGCAGGCCGCCGAGCAGATCGGGCCCCGCACTGCCATCGGGGTTCACGATCCGCAGCGCCGTGATCTGCTGCCAGCCAGCATCACGGGGGTCGAGTTCGTCGGAGGTGTCACTGCCGCCGAGTCTCGACTGGCGCAGCCATGACGAGCCGGTGTCGCTGAAGGCGTTCCAGTAAAGATGCAGGCGCAGCGAGTAGGCGGGCACCTGCCCGGGATTGCTGAAGGTGATGCGCGCACGCCCGGTCAGGCGATGCGCCGCAGGGTCGAGGGTGGCATCGATGTCGTAGCTGGCCACCGGCGGTGGAAACCCGGCGGATGCACCGGTGCGCTCATCCGTGCGCCGCGGTGCCTGCGGAGACGGGGAGGATGTGGCCGCGGACCTGGGCATCGCGGAGAACCCGTCAGGCGCCGCCGCGCGGTCACTGCTGGCCTGTGTCGACACGGACACCGCTGGAGCCGAGGGCCGGGTGTCTGCTGTGACCGGCGCGGACTGCGATGCGCTGGGCGTGCGCGCCAGACCGGCCAGCGACACCACGGCCAGGGCCATCATGAGTGAGCGCAGGTGAATGGGCGACGCAGGCACGGCAGCCCTCATGCTACACCGCGCCGACGGCAGAGCGATGGCACTGCCGGCGGTCGCCACGCGGGACGCCGAACCGCGGCCGCGTCCGGCAACCCGCGCCCTCGCACGACCGGCCACCGCAGCGGCCTCCGCGCGAGCACGGGCGCCGTGTAGACGCGGCCTGCCCGGCCTGACGAGGCCCGGTCGGTCGCATATAATCCGACCGCATGACGCACGCCGCCTCTGAGTCCGCCTCGCCCACCCGCCGCGACTTCCTCCGGTCCACGTCGGCCGCTCTGGCCCTGCTGGGCGTGCCCGAGGCCCTGTGGGCCATGCAGTCCGGTGAAGAGATGGTGCGGTTGACCGACTACACAGACGACTTCAAGATCGAGGCGCAGGCCTCGAATCCGTTTGTGCGCTGCGTCGACCACCGCACCCTCACCTCATGGGTGACGGCCAACGAAGACTTCTATGCCTTCCACCAGACGGTGACGCCCACCGTGGACCCGGCGACGTTCCGCTTGCGCATCAGCGGTCTAGTCGACCGGCCGCGCGAGTTCACCCTCGGCGAACTGATGGCCCGCGCGGATCGCCGTGACGAGGCAGTGACGCTCGAGTGCTCGGGCAACTCGAACCGCCCGACACGCATGGCCGGGTTGCTCAGCAACGGCGTATGGACCGGCGTGCCGTTGGCCACGGTGCTCAAGGAAAGCGGCGTGAAGGCCGAGGCGCGCGAGGTGGTCTTCCTCGGCGCCGACCTCGAGAAGGAAAAAAAGTGGCAGGCCGGAAACCGCGAGTTCGAGGCACCGCACGGGCGCAGCGTGTATGTGCAGGATGCCCTGCATCCTGATGCGCTGCTGGCCTTCCACCTCAACGGCAAGCCGCTACCGGCGAAGAACGGATTTCCGCTGCGGCTGATTCTGCCCGGCTGGTACGGGATGACGCAGGTCAAGTGGCTGTCGCGCATCCACCTCATCGACCGTCGCTACGAAGGTCAGCATCAGGTCCGCAACTACCTCAGCCTGCGTGCGCACGAGACCCCGGAAGGCACGATCTGGCTCGACCAGTCCATCAGCCGGACCAACATGAAGTCGATCGTGGCGCGGGTGACCCGTCGCCGCAGTGGCGCCGACTGGGAGTACCGCATCAGCGGTCCGGCCTGGGGAGGGCAGGTGCCCATCCAGGCTGTGGAGGTGAAGGTCGACGAGGGCCCGTGGCAGACGGCGACACTGGGCGACCAGCGCGGGAAGTATGCGTGGACGCTGTGGTCCTTCGCGGTGAAGAACCTGACACCGGGCCTGCACAAGGTTGTCTCACGCGCGATTGATGCCAACGGCACCGTGCAGCCCACCGAGCAGGAGCGTCGGGCGCGTCTGGCATCGGGCCGCGAAGACAATGCGCAGTGGACGCGCGAAATCGACGTGACGGCGTGATGCCTCGTCAGCACGCAGACGCTGGTCTTAGGAGAGTCCGTAGCGCTGGCGCTTGAGGAAGAGGCCCTTCCGTGAAATGCCCAGCAGGATGGCGGCTCGCTCGACGTTGCCGCCTGTCTTCTCGAGTGCGCGGGCGATCAGCAGGCGCTCAAGCGTGTCGGTCGCGTGCACCAGTGGCTGGTCGAGCCTGATTTGTGCTTCGTCAGAACCCTCCTCGCGCGTGAGGGCCGGACCCGCGGGCGCCGTCGTCGGCGGCTGCAGGAGGAGCTGCGGCACGCCGATGGATTCGCCAGGGTCGCCCAGCACGAGGGCCCGCCGCAGCACGTTGGCAAGCTGACGCACATTGCCGGGCCAGGCCTGCATCATCAGCCAGTCGATCGCATGGGGTGTCACGCGCACCGGCTCGAGCTGTAGCTCGGCGGACAGGCGTGCGATCAGGTGGTGCACCAGGTCGGGGATGTCTTCGCGGCGCTCGCGCAGCGGCGGCACGCTGATATGCACGGCATTGAGGCGATAAAGCAGATCGGCCGTCGAGGTCTTCGTGTGGCTGACCCTGCTGCTGAGCGTCGTCGCCTGGCCCACCGTGATGCGTGTGGTGCGCGCGACGGTTCGCCACGAGCAGGCGTCGGCGTCGGCGCTGGCCGTGGCGGCCCTCGGCGCCAGTCGGGGTCATCTGCTGCGCAGGCACCTGCTGCCCGCCTGTGCGGGACCTGTGCTGGCGCAGGCCGGCCTGCTGCTGCCGGCGTTCATCGCGACTGAGGCCAGTCTGTCATTTATCGGGCTTGGTTTTCCCGACACCTGGCCCACGTGGGGCACGCTGCTGCGCGACGCCGCTGATGTCACGGCACTGGTGCGGTTTCCGTGGACGCTGGTCCCTGCCGCCGCCATCTTTCTGGTGACCTTTGGCACGCGCCTGATCATGTCGGACGGGCGCACGCGGCCGGGAACGGCCGTCCGCGCGCTCCGCAGGTAGAATCGTCCGCGAGGGTTCCACACGATGAGATTCGCCGGTATTTATCATCCCCTGGTCACGCCATTCAGGCCCGACGGCGACGCCGATGAGGGGGCCATTGCGCGCAACGCCGCGCGGTATGTCGCCACGGGCCTGACAGGCCTTGTAGTGCTCGGGTCGAACGGCGAGTCGCCGCAGCTCGAAGACGACGAGTCTGACCGGATCATCGCGGCGGTGCGCGATGTGGTGCCGGCGGGGCGTCCGCTGCTGGCGGGCGCGGCGCGCGAGTCGACGCGCGCCACGATTGCGGCCTGCCGTCGCGCGGCGGCCCTCGGTGTCGATGCCGTGATGGTACGCACGCCGGCCTTCTACAAGAACATGATGACGAGCGAGGCATTCGTGCAGCACTTCACCGCGGTGGCCGATGGGTCACCGGTGCCGGTACTGCTCTACAACGTGTCGATGTACACGGGCGTGACCCTGCAGGCCGATGCAGTGGCCACGCTCAGCCGCCACCCGAACATTGTCGGGTTGAAGGAAAGCGGCAACGACATGCAGCTGCTGGGCGACTATCTGTCGGCCTCGGCGGGGCAGGAGTTCGTGGTGCTGTGCGGCTCGGCCACCTCGGTGTTTACGGCTCTGGCGCTCGGGGCGCACGGTGCCGTGCTCGCCCTGTCGGGCCTGGCCACGGAGCAGTGCCTCGCCCTGCGTGACCTCATGCGGGACGGTCACTACGACGAGGCGCGCGCGCTGCAGCAGCAACTGCTGCCGCTGGGCCGCGCCATCGGGGCGCAGCATGGAGTACCCGGGCTCAAGGCGGCCCTGACGCTCATGGGCTTCGAGACCGGCGCGCCGCGCCTGCCCCTGCGACCGGCACCCGTGGCGGTGGTGTCACAGATGCGGGCGCATCTGGCAGCCCTCGGCCTGCCGGTGGTGTCGTGACGGCGGGCCGCGTCAGGCCGGCCCTGCTGGCCGCGCTCGGCGTGGCCTTCGGGGCCTTCTGCTTCTCGTATCTGACGCTGCCCGATGTGCGCGGGCTCGCCCGCACCAATCCGACCACCACGGCCTTCATGGAATTGCGGAAGGAAGAAGCGGCGCAGGACGGGCGCACACTGGCCATCCGCCATCGGTGGGTGCCCTACGCGCAGATCTCAGCGGACCTGCGCCGGGCGGTCATTGTCACGGAAGACGCGGCGTTCTTCGACCATGACGGCATCGACCTCAATGAAGTGAAGGCATCGATGGAACGCAACTGGGACGAGGGCCGCTTCTCGCGCGGGGCCAGCACCATCACGCAGCAGCTGGCCAAGAACCTGTACCTGTCGCCGTCGCGCAATCCGCTGCGCAAGCTGCGTGAGGTGTTCATCACACGGCGGCTCGAAGCCAGCCTCACCAAACGGCGCATCCTCGAGATTTATCTCAACGTCATTGAGTGGGGCGACGGGATCTTCGGTGTCGACGCGGCGGCGCGCATCTACTTCGGGAAGACGGCCGCGACGCTGTCACGGGAAGAAGCGGCGCTGCTGGCCGGGGCCATCATCAATCCCCGCGTGCACAACCCGGGCAAGCCCACCCGTCGCCTGCTGCGGCGCCAGCAGATCGTGCTGCGCCGCATGGGGCCGGGCGCGTCCTAGCGCGTTCCCGCGCGTGCGTGAGGACGACGTGCGCCGAGATACCGTCGCTGCCAGTAGCTGGCCGACAGACGCTCGACGCGCACCACGCCGCGGCTGTTGGGGGCGTGCACAAACTGGTCGGGGCCAATGACGATGCCGACGTGTGAGGCCGGATGTGGACCGGTGGTGAAGAACACCAGGTCGCCCGGCAGCAGTGCCGCGCGGTCGACGCTGGCACCGAACAGAAACTGATCCTGCGTTTCGCGCGGCAGGATGACGCCGACGCGGCGGAAGACCCACTGCACCAGTCCACTGCAGTCGAAACCCGTGTCGGGGCTGCTGCCGCCGTAGGTATACGGCACGCCCCGCAGGGCAAGGGCGACCTGGCTGATGGCCCGCCCGTCAGCAGTGATCGGCTCACCGGTCGTCCCTGGCGACGGGCCGGGGACAGGAAATGGATGCAGCGGGCCCCGTGCAGTGCTGCAGGCGGCAGTCAGGGCCGTGACGGCGGTGAGGACGACGGCCGTCAGCAGCCAACGTCGGGCAGGCTGTGCGGGCCGTCGATGGGGAATCTGCGTGCTGCGCATGTAATGCCAGGGTCAATGTTCCCCACTCTACACCGCGCACGCCTTGACGCTGCGCGTCGAACCGTGCAGAATCCCGCAGGAGAGACGCGCATGGAGCAGACGCTCCTTCTGAACGCCACGTTCGAACCGCTCAAGGTCGTGCACTGGCAGAAGGCGATCACGCTGTGGTGCCAGGGCAAGGTCGAAATCATCGCGCACCACGACCGTGAGGTGCGCGCGGTGAGTTTTGCGCTCAAATTGCCGTCGGTTATCAGGTTGCTGCGCTATGTGCGCATCTCGCAGCGCTTCGATTCCGTGCCCTTCTCGCGCGCCAATATCTACGCACGGGACGCCTACACGTGCCAGTACTGCGCGCGGCCGTTCCCGACCGCCGAACTCACGTTCGATCACGTCGTGCCCGTGTCGCAGGGCGGCCGCAAGGCCTGGGAGAACATCGTCACCTGCTGCATCGCCTGCAACCGGCGCAAGGGCGGGCGCACGCCGTCCGAAGCCAAGATGCGCCTGATGCGGCCCCCGCACCGGCCGACGGCCGCACCGGCGATCCGCATCACCATCGGCAGACGGAATGCTCCCGAAAGCTGGCGCGACTATCTATACTGGAATCTCGAACTCGACGAGACCTGACCTGTGCCTCCGCTGACGAACCTCGAGCCTCACCGCGTCATCCCTGGTGGACGGCTCTGGGTGCACGGCGAGTCATTACCCACCACCAGCCTGACCGGCGTCACCATCGGAGGCACCGCGGCCCGTGTCAGCTTCGCGTCACCGTCGCGCATGGCCGTGCACGTGCCGCTGCAGGTCGATAGCGGCACCGTGCCCGTGAAGCTCGACAGCGTGCCCGGGGCCACCCTGTTCGCCGAGGTCGCCCGCACGCTCGCGATCGGGCTGCATCAGGTCGACAGCCCTGTGCCGCATCCCGATGGCAGCGTCTGTGTCACCTACTCCGGGTCGCGCGGACAGGATGTGCCCATCTCGGTGTTCCGCATCACCCCTGACGGTGCGCGTGAGCCCTTTGTGCACGGCCTGGTGAATGCGACGTCGATGGCTCTGGGCCCCGACGGCCACCTCTACGTGTCGAGCCGCTTCGAGGGGCGCGTGTATCGCATCGGGACCCACGGTCATGCCGACGTCATGGCCTCGGAACTGGGCGTGGCGACCGGCCTGGCGTTCGGGCGCGACGGCAGCCTCTACGTGGGTGACCGCAGCGGCACCATCTTCCGCATCGACAGCAAGGGCCGCACCGAAGAGGTGGCCCAGATGCCGCCCAGCGTGGCCGCCTTCCACCTGGCAATGAGCCATGACGACTGGCTCTATGTGGCCGCGCCGACCCTGGCGTCGTTCGATGCGCTGCGGCGCGTACGGGTCAGCGACGGCCTCGTGGAACCGCTTGAGTGGACATTCGGGCGACCCCAGGGTCTGGCCTTCGACGGCCACGGCGTGCTCCACGTCGTCGAGGCCCTGGCCGGAGCGTGCGGGGTCTATGCCCTGCGTCCCGGACAGCCGCGCGAACTGGTCGTCGGTGGACGCGGGCTGGTCGGCGTGGCCTTCGGACAGGACGGCAGGCTGTATGTCTGCTCGGCCGACACGCTCTACGCGTTCGCCTGACGGGAGCGCCCCGGCGCGCCCGCCCTGTCGCGCAGGCTAGAATATGAGATTGCCCGCATGTCCCACGACCTCATCACTGTACGCGGTGCCCGTGTGCACAACCTCCGGGATGTGGACGTCGACATTCCGCGCGATGCCCTGACGGTCATCACCGGCCTGTCCGGGTCCGGCAAGTCGTCACTGGCCTTTGACACGGTATATGCGGAAGGCCAGCGGCGCTATGTCGAGTCGCTGTCGGCCTACGCGCGGCAGTTCCTCGATCAGATGGAAAAGCCCGATGTCGACCGCATCGAGGGCCTGTCGCCGGCCATTGCCATCGAGCAGAAGACGACGGGCGCCAATCCGCGTTCGACCGTCGGCACCGTCACCGAAATTTACGACTATCTACGGCTGCTCTTTGCCAACATCGGCGTGCCGCACTGCCCGTCGTGCGGCAAGCCCATCACCTCGCAGTCTGTCGACCGTATCGCCGATCTGGTGATGACCTATCCGCAGGAGACCCGCATCACCGTGATGGCGCCGATGGTGCGCGGGCGCAAGGGCGAGTTCCGGAAGGAACTGCAGGCGCTGGTGGCCCGAGGCTTCACCAAGGCCCGCATCGACGGACAGCTACGTGCGCTCGAAGAAGACATCGCCCTCGACAAGCGGCGCAACCACACCATCGAGGTCATCGTTGATCGGCTGATCGTGCGCAGTGGCATTGAGCGCCGGCTGGCCGCCTCGCTCGATGTGGCGCTGCAGCTGGCCGATGACGTGGTGCTGGTCCAGTCGCTGGCGCACGGAGAACGTCTCTATTCACGAAAGATGGCGTGTGTCGACTGCGGCATCAGCGTGCCCGAGCTGTCGCCGCGAGCGTTCTCGTTCAACTCGCCGCACGGGGCCTGTCCGGGCTGCCAGGGCCTCGGCGCCACCTGGGACTTTGATGCACGGCGCATCGTGCCAGACGACCGGCTGTCCCTGTCGCAGGGCGCGGTGGCGCTGTGGGCGCGCGGGGATGCGGCTCTGGTGGCCGAGGCGCTGCGGCAGCTGAGTGCCTACTGGGGCATCGACACCGAGGTGCCGTTCTCCAAGATGCCGAAAAAGCACCGCGACCTGCTGCTACTCGGCCCTGCCGAGACGGGTGCTGCGCCGGGGAGAACGGCGGGGGGCCAGTCAGCACGCGCGAACAGGACGACGGCTGAACGCACGGCTGCGGCAACAGTCTCGGCCGGGAGGAGCCGCAGCAAGGCCTCGGCGCCCGATCCGTTCGGGCGTGACTTCGAAGGGCTGCTTCCCAACCTGCGTCGGCGGTATGAGCAGGGTCCCTGGTCGGTGCAGGAGGACCTGGACCCATACCGCGCGCTGACGACATGCGAGACGTGCGGGGGGCGGCGGCTGAAGGCCGAAAGTCTCGGCGTCACTGTCAAGGGACGCTCGATTACCGACTATGTCGACCTGCCGATTGCCGAGGCGGTGCCCGTGTTCGACGCGTTCGAGCTGGGTGCGCGCGAATCACTGATCGCCTCACGCGTCCTGCGCGAGATTCGCGATCGGCTGCGCTTTCTGAACGATGTCGGTGTGGGCTACCTCACCCTCGGGCGCTCGGCCGCCAGCCTGTCGGGTGGCGAGGGACAACGCATCCGCCTGGCGACACAGATCGGATCAAGCCTGACGGGTGTGCTGTATGTGCTGGACGAGCCGTCGATTGGGCTGCATCAGCGCGACAACCGCAAGCTGATTGCCACCCTGCAGCGCCTGCGTGACCTGGGCAACACGGTCGTCGTGGTGGAACACGACGATGAGACGATTCGACAGGCCGACTATCTAATTGACCTCGGACCGGGCGCGGGTGAACTGGGCGGGCACGTGCTGTTCCAGGGCACGCCGACGGCACTCATGCAGGCCCCGGGCGACTCGCTGACGGGCGCCTACCTCGCAGGCACGCGGGGCATCGAGGTGCCGGCGACGCGGCGATCCCCGAAAGCGGGCGAACTGGTCATCCGCGGCGCGCGGGCGCACAACCTCAGGAACATCGACGTGCGCATTCCCCTAGGGCGGCTGGTGGCTGTTACAGGCGTCAGCGGTTCGGGGAAGAGCACGCTCGTCAACGACATCCTGTATCGCTCGCTGGCGCGGCAGATTTACCGCGCGGCCGACGAGCCGGGCCCGCATACGCGCATCGAAGGCACCACGCACATCGACAAGGTCATCGAGATCGATCAGTCGCCCATCGGCCGCACGCCGCGATCGAATCCGGCCACATACACGGGGCTCTTCTCGTTCATCCGTGAGCTGTTTGCGATGGTGCCCGAGGCGCGGGCGCGTGGGTACAAGCCCGGGCGGTTTTCCTTCAACGTGAAGGGCGGACGCTGCGAGGCCTGTCAGGGCGACGGCGTGATGGCGATCGAGATGCACTTCCTGCCGAATGTCTATGTGACGTGCGAGCAGTGCAAGGGCCGGCGCTACAACCGGGAAACGCTCGAGGTGAAGTATCGCGGCAAGTCGATTGCCGAGGTGCTTGAACTGACGGTCGATCAGGCGCTGCCGGTGCTGGAGAACTATCCGCCGCTGGCCGCACGGCTCCGCACGCTGCAGAGCGTGGGGCTCGGCTACATCACGCTGGGGCAGTCGGCGACGACCCTGTCCGGCGGCGAGGCGCAGCGGGTGAAGCTGTCGCGCGAACTGTCGAAGCGCGGCACGGGCCGCACGCTCTACATCCTCGACGAGCCCACCACGGGCCTGCACTTCGAGGATGTGCGCAAGCTGCTCGAGGTGCTGACGCGCCTGGTCGATCAGGGCAACACCATCGTGGTCATCGAGCACAACCTCGACGTGATCAAGTCGGCCGACTGGGTCATCGACCTTGGCCCCGAGGGCGGCAGCGGCGGGGGCGAGGTGGTGGCCGAGGGCACTCCTGAAACGGTCGCGCAGTCTGCACGGTCGGCCACGGCGCCGTTTCTGGCCGAGGCCCTGGGTGTGTCACGATAGCCACAGACTGGCGAAAATTTGCTGTGGCTTTGTTTACACACTTGCGCGGGACTGCCGTGGAGTGTGTCTCTTTAAATTGTTGTATCTATTGAACTTGTTCGTGTAATCTGTGGCCGGTTTTCGTCGGCACCGTTCTTGCTGTATAGCGAGCCGTACGACAGACGTTCACGCGACTCATGACTGCCCAGCAGACTATCAGACGTCAGGTATCGTGCGCCGGCATCGGCCTGCACTCAGGCCAGAAAGTGATGCTGACGCTCAAGCCTGCGGCTGCCGACACCGGCATCCGGTTTCGCCGCACCGACCTCGGGCGCGAGATTCCGGCGCGGCTCGATCAGGTGGCCACCTGCAGCTACGCCACGGTGCTGGGCCACGACGGTGCGACGGTCGAAACGGTCGAGCACCTGCTGGCGGCGCTGGTCGCCTCGGGCATCGACAACGTCATCATCGAGCTCAGTCAGCGCGAAGTGCCCATCATGGATGGCAGCAGTGCGCCGTTCCTGTTTCTGCTACAGGAAGCCGGGAGGAAGACGCTGACGGCCCCGCGCCGCGTCCTCAAAGTGCTGCGCCCCGTGCAGGTCACGAGCGGCGACAAGCGGATGGCGGTGTATCCGTCTGACCACTTCAAGATCAGCTACACCATCAGCTTCGCTCATCCGCTGCTCAAGCACCAGACCCGCACCGAGCGCATCACCGAAGCGACGTTTACCGATCATCTGGCGGCGGCGCGCACGTTCGGCTTCCTCAAGGAAGTCGAGTGGATGCGCCAGCAGGGGCTGGCCCTCGGCGGCTCGCTCGACAACGCCATTGTCATCGGCGACACGGGCGTGCTCAATGCCCTGCGGTTTGATGATGAGTTTGTGCGTCACAAGATGCTCGACGCCGTGGGCGACCTCGCGCTGCTGGGCTATCCGCTGATTGGCCACGTGGTGGCGCATCGTGCGGGGCACCAGTTGCATACCGACCTCGGACGCGCGCTGCTGGCCGACCCTGAGGCATTTGCGGTGGTCGAGGTCGATGCAGTGGGCCAGATGACGCCGCAGGTCGCAGGCGTGCCGGCGTATACCCCAGTCCCCTGAGTCAGTCGATTCCTCGTGCGTCCTCCTGTTGGCCGCGTCTTTGCTGACGCGGCCTTTTTTTCGTTCGTTCCGACCGCGGTGTCTCCGACCGGACCAGGCGTGCGTTAGGATGCCGGCGGGAGGCTTCCGAGTGACGACACGATCGATATCCTTGAGACTGCTGGCGGGCGCGTGTGCGGCCCTGACGGCAGGTCCGGTGCAGGCGCAGACGACGCCGGATGCGGCGCTGCAGGCGCGGGCCCGGGCGATTCACGAGCGGGTGATTACGCTCGACACGCACGCCGACATCAATCCGCGCGACTTCACGCGCGAGCGCAACTACACCCAGCGGCTCGATACGCAGGTGAACATTCCCAAGATGAAAGAAGGCGGGCTCGATGCGGCGTTCTTCATTGTGTATGTCGGGCAGGGCTCGCTGACGCAGGAAGGCTATGACCGGGCCTATCAGCAGGCGGTAGCGAAGTTCGAGGCGGTGCATCACCTCACGAAGGAACTGGCACCCGACCAAATCGGGCTGGCGCTGACGGCGGCCGACGTACGGTCGATTGCGGCGTCGGGGCGGAAGGTGGCGCTCATCGGCATCGAGAACGCGTATCCGCTGGGGACCGACCTGTCACGGGTGAAGGAGTTCTACGACCGCGGTGGGCGCTACATGTCGCTGGCACATAACGGGCACAGCCAGTTTGCCGACTCGAACATTGGCGAACGTGACGGGTTCATGCACAACGGACTCAACCCGCTGGGGCTGCAGGTGATTGCCGAGATGAACCGCTGGGGCATCATGGTCGATGTGTCGCATCCGTCGAAGCAGGCCAACCTGCAGGCGATTGCGGCGTCGAAGGCTCCGGTGATTGCCTCGCATTCGGCCGCCCGTGCCCTGGCCAACCACAGCCGCAACATGGACGACGAGCAGTTGCAGGCGCTGAAGAAGAACGGCGGCGTGATTCAGACGGTGGCGTTTGACAGCTACGTGAAGATCAAGCCGCCAGACTCGGCCGAGCGTGCGGCAGCCATCGCGAAGCTTCGGGTCGAGATGGGGCTGCAGGGCGGCCCGGCGAGCCAGACCGATGCGACGCGCAGCCAGTTCCGCCAGCGGATGGCCGAGATTGATCGGCAGTTTCCTCCACCGCCGATGGCGACGGTGTCCGACTTTGTCGACCACATCGACTACCTGGTGAAGACCATCGGCATCGACCACGTGGGTATCTCGTCAGACTTTGACGGTGGTGGTGGCGTGAAGGGCTGGAACGGGGCCGACGAGACGTTCAACGTGACGCTTGAGCTGGTGCGTCGGGGCTATTCCGACGAGCAGATTGGGAAGCTGTGGAGCGGGAACCTGCTGCGGGTGCTGGACGAGGTGCAGCGGGTGGCGCGCGAGATTCAGGCCGGACGGCGGTAGGGCGGGTGTGACCGCGGCCGGGCTCTGTGTACCTGGCCCTCCGGGGAAAAGACAAGGGGCCGGCTCCGGAGTGCATCCGGAGCCGGCCCCTTGTGATTCCGGTCAGTGTTTGGCTGGGCCTAGAAGGACCAGCGCAGACCGACGGTGATCTGACGGGGTGCGGCGATGGCCGTCGCGTAGCCCGGCTGCAGGACGACACGCGACCCGTCGACATTGGTCAGCGTGTTGGTCGGCCACCGGGTGCTGCGTGCGGTGACGACTCCCGAGTTCAGGGCGTTCTCCAGATCGGCATAGATACCGAAGCGGTTGACGCCGGCGTTGAAGACCTTCTCGACGCGAAGGTCGAGCAGCCGGAGGAAATCGTTCCGGTTGCTGCCCTGCGGCTCGATGAAGACATCGTTCGAGCCGGTCCAGTTGATGGTGCCGCTCGTCAGGCGGGTAAAGCCGGTGTAGGTGGTGCCGCTAATGGCGCGGAAGTAGGCGTTGAACGCCATCTCGACCTTGGGCACCTGGTAGCCGACGAACGCCTTGAATTCATGCGGACGGTCGAGCGGCACCCGGCCATCGCTGTTGATGAGGCTGCCGTTCGGCGTTTCGAACTGGCTGCTGGCAAAACCCGCCTGCGATGAGCTGGGCAGGTTCCCCGTAGTCTTCGAGAACACGTAGGAGATCTGGCCCTGCATGCGGTTGGCGTAGGCGCGGCTCAGCACGAACATCGCGCCGCGGTAGTCGCGGTAGATGTCGGGGTTCCCTGCACCGGGGAAGTTGACCGAGTCAACGTTGTCGATCAGGAATCGCTGCTGGATGCTGGAACGGTTGGCCCAGCGGTACGCCGTCAGCGGGGTCTGGGTCTTGGGGTTGTTGACGGTGATGGGGGACCACTGCCCGCCGATGAGGGTCGAGTTCACGAAGTTGCGGTTCGTGCGCTGGATGTAGGTGGCCGAGGCCTTCCAGACACCGCGGAACTGCTGTTCGAACGCGACGTTGATTTCATCGGTGCGGGGATGCTTGATGTCGTCAGCCATCGTGTACTTGCTGGCCCCCGAGATACGGTCGATTTCAACGACCTTGTTCCCAGGGAACGCCTCGTAGATGACGTAGTCGCTGATGCCGGGCACAGCACGGTTCCACGTGGAGAACACAGCGCCGTCGTAGAGATGGCCGTAGAACGCGCGGAGCACCGAGGTGCCGCGGCCGGTCAGGTCGAACGCACCGCCCACGCGGGGGGCGAACTGGTTCGTGTTGTAGTACTCGCGGCCGCCGCTGCCTTCGCCGCGAATGCCGTCGTAGCGGACGCCGATGTTCGCGGTGAAGCGGCCAATCGTCCACTGGTCCTGGGCATACGCGCTCTGGCGCTTGTTCATGCCCTCGACGTCGTAGCTGTAACCGTATGCGAGATAGGGCGCGCCGCCGATGTCGTAGAAGAACAGACCGTTCGAGTAGGCGAAGCGGTTCCGGATCTTGCTGCGCTCGATTTCCACGCCGAACTTGAAGTTGTGCGTGCCACCGGCGTTGATGTAGCGGTTGAGCGAGGCATTCAGCTGGTTACGCACGCGGTCGTACTGCGCGCTGTAGCCGGCGCCACCGGACCACTTGCCCGAGTCGTCCAGGCGCGCCGAGGCGGGGTTGACTGGGTCGAGGTCGAAGTACCCCCAGTAGCCGGTGAACTTGGTCTCGAAGAACGAGGATGTGCCGAGCACCTTGCGGTACTGGCCGTTCCAGATGATTTCCGGCGAGTCCTGCTGCACGGTCTGCGCATCGGTCGTGTTGTTGACGCCCGGCAGCCCCGTGCGACCCGTCTGGTTGTACTGGTCGTATTGCACGTTGGCCGTCAGCGTGTCGCTGGCGGTCGGCTGGAACGTGAACTTCACGTTGAAGCGCGGGCTGACCTCGGTGCGGATGGTGCGGGGACCGTCGGGATCCTGCGCAATCGCGTAGCGCTGGATGCTGGCGAAGAAGAACGCCTTGTCTTTCTTGAGCGGACCACCGAGCTGCACCGTGTAGTCGTTGAGCTTGTCGACGCCGCTGGCACGGATGGTCGCATTCTGCTTTCTCACGTCAGCGCTGACGTTGTCGCCGCGCAGGCTCTTGTTCGTGTAGCGGTGCTCGAAGAGGCTCGAGTAGCGGTTGCCACCCGACTTGGTGATGGTGTTGACGACGGCACCCGAGAAGCCACCGTATTCGGCGGGCTGGCCGAGGGCGCCGACCTGCACCTCTTCAATGATGTTGTAGTTGAAGAAGGTCCAGGCCGTGCCGCCTTCGGGGTCGCGCGTGTCGACGCCGTCCAGCAGCAGGGCGTTGCCCGAGTTGGCCGAGCCCCCGAAGGCCGACCCGCTGTTCACGCCGGGCGAGTAGTTGAGGATGCTGACCGCCGCGTTGGTGCGCGACATCGGCATGGCGAACAGCAGGTCCTGCGACAACTTGTTGTCGGTGGCCGTGGTGGTCGTATCGACCGTGACCACGTTGGCTGTGACCTGCACGTTCTCGGTCACCCCACCCACGTTCAGGGTGAGCTTGAACTGGGCCGTGCCGCCGATGCTGACGGTGATGCCCGTCTGCTCGGCCTGCTGGAAGCCCGAGAGTTCAGCCCGCAGGTTGTAGACGCCCGGTGCCAGTCCGATGAAGCGGAACTCGCCGGAGGCGTCGGAGGTCTGGGTGTTCGAGCCGGTGCGGCCTGTCAGTGTGACCGATGCCCCGGGCAGTACCTGCCCCTGGGCATCGAGCACCTGACCGGCGATGGTGCCAGACAGGGTCTGGGCCGACGCAGGGGCGCCGATCAGTAGGACCAGGGCGGTGACGCATGCGCGGAAGACTGTGCTCATGATGGTCACCACTTAGCGGTTCGCCCCGCGGATGCGGTCGCTGCTCGATGAGTAGACGGCGAAACCCACACCGGCGCCGAACAGGATCAGCGTGGCGGCGCCGGCCTTCGTCTTGAAGAACGACTTTGACTCGAGGTTTGACTGCGTCGCCGCCGAGGCCGAAGCCTTCGGGGCCTGCGGCGCCTTCAGCGTCACCGCCTGCCGAGTGACCACGGCGCGGCCAGTCTGCAGCACAGACGAAGTCGGAGCCGACGGCTCTGCTGCCGCCAGTCCGGGAGAGAGTAAGCTGGCCACCAGAGCCATGCAGCCCAGCGCCGTCCACCGAAGAACCAGTGAGTGTCTATACATCGTGAGATGGGCCTCCACGCCCACGCCGAAGTTCGATCTGATAGGGTAGTGAAAGTGACACGGCTGTTGCAATTACGAAACGTCAGCGTCATGGGGCCGGCCACCACCGGTGCCGGCCGGCGGCGCCCCGGGACCGTCTCGGAAGCTGCCCCGGCCGCCGCGTCTGGCCGGGGGCGCCACGCAGCCGTCAGCGGGCTCGGGTGTCCCGGGGGCCTTGGGCTGGGCAGGCGTGCCGCCGCGATGCTGGTGCTGCTGCTCGGGGTGGTGGCCTGCGGGCCCCGTCCTCAGCAGGCCGGGGGCGGCGTGACCCTGGGCGAGCTTCCCGCGGGCGTCGACCGCAGCCGACTCAACCTGCTGCTGGTGACCCTCGACACGACGCGCGTCGACCGCATCGGGGCCTACGGGCGCCCGCAGGCCGCCGAAACCCCCGCCTTTGACCAGCTGGCCCGTGAGGGCGTGCTGTTCGAGCAGGCCATGACCACGGCGCCCATCACCCTGCCGTCGCACTCGACCATGTTCACCGGCCAGTACCCGCCCCAGCATGGGGTGCGCGATAACGGGGGCTTCTTTCTGGGGCCCGAGACCCTGACCCTGACCGAGCGGCTCAAGGACCGCGGCTTCCGCACCGGGGCCTTTGTCGGCGCGTTCGTGCTCGATTCCAAGTGGGGCCTCGACCAGGGATTCGACCAGTACTCGGACGACTTCGACCTCAGCAAGGTGAAGGGCGTGTCGCTCGGCAATGTGCAGCGCCGCTCGGACGAGGTCGTCGACCTGGCGCTGCCGTGGCTGACCCAAGTGGGCAACGACCGGTTCTTCGCGTGGCTGCATTTCTACGATGCCCACACGCCCTACGAGCCGCCCGAGCCGTTCAAGTCGCGCTACGCACGCACGCCCTACAACGGCGAGGTGGCCCATGCCGACTTCCAGCTGGGCCGCGTCGTTGATCACCTGCGCACCCGCGGGCTGCTCGACCGCACCATCATCGTGGTGGTGGGGGACCACGGCGAAAGCCTCGGCGACCACGGCGAGGGCACGCACGGGTTCTTCATCTACGAGAGCTCGACGCACGTGCCGCTGCTCATCCGCGCCCCGTTCACACGAACCAGCGGCCGTCGCGTGCGCTCGGTCGTCCGCACCGTCGACCTGATGCCCACGATTCTCGACCTGCTCGGCGAGCCGGCGGTCGAGACGCCCCTGGCCGGACAGTCGGCGGTGCCGCTGATGACGGGAGACGCCGACGATCTCGGCGTCGACGGGTATGCCGAGGCCATGTATCCGCTGCACCACTTCGGCTGGAGCGCCCTGCGGGCGTTCCGCCTCGGCAAGTACAAGCTGATCGATGCGCCGCGGCCTGAACTGTTCGACCTCGAGCAGGACCCCGAGGAACTGCACAACCTGTACGAGGAACAGCAGGCCCTCGGGGATCGCCTGCGCACGGCGCTGCAGGGGATGGAGCGCAGTTTCACGGCGACGCGTGCGGCACCGGTGTCGGCCAGCGCCGATGTCGATCCGTCCGTGCGCGAGAAGCTGGCGTCACTCGGCTATGTCAGCAGCTTTGTGGCCACGGCCGATGATGCCTCGGTGGTGCGGGCCGATCCGAAGGACAAGATCGAGCTGTTCAATCTCATGACGCAGGCGCGCGAGCTGTCGGAGGACCCTGAGGCCACCGCGCAGGGCATCGCGCTGCTCACGCGCGTGGTGGCCGAAGATCCGAACGTGATCGATGCCTGGTTCAACCTGGGCAACGCCGCCTACAAACAGGGCCGGAACACCGAGGCCATCGAGTATTTCAAGCGGGCACTGGCCCTCAAGCCCGACTATGACGTGGCGCTCATCAACCTGGCCAATGCCTACCGCGCCCTCGGCCGGGATGACGAGGCGCTGGCTGGCTACGAGCATTACCTGCGGGTCGACCCGAAGAACGCGTTCGTGCAGTTCCAGGCCGGCGAGATTCACATGGATGCGGGCCGCTCCGACCAGGCCCGGTCGTACTTCGAGGCGGCCCTGGCCATTGATCCCAAGGTGGCGACGGCGCGCGTGGCGCTGGGCGTACTCGCCTTCCAGCGGGGTGATACGGTCACAGCCGATCGCGAAATCAGGGCGGCGCTCGAGGTCAAACCCGATGTGCGCCTCGCGCACTTCAACCTCGGGATCCTGGCCGAGGCGCGGGGGGACGTGGACGGGGCCCTGGCGGCCTATCGACGCGAGTACGAGCAGCACACCGATGCGTTCAAGGCGCTGTTCAACGCGGGACGGCTGCTGCAGCAGCGCGGCGACACGGTGGGTGCACGCACGCTGCTGGGCCAATCGGTGACCGCCAACGGCGAGTTCGCCGAGGGGCATCTCTATCTGTCGCAGGCGCACCTAGCCTCGGGGAATACGGCCGCCGCGGCGGCCGCGGCGCGCAAGGGCATCGCGCTGTCGCCCCGCGGGTCGGCCACGGTGGCCCTCGGACATTTCGTGCTGGCCGAGGTGGCGGTGCGGGCCGGACGCATCGACGAGGCCTCCCGCGAACTCGAGCGGGGCCGTGCCGCCGAGCAGCGCGCGACAGCCGCCGCCCCGCGGCAGTAAACTCTCCGCCCATGCGGCGACTGCGTGCGGCCACTGGCCTGCTGATTCTCCCGATGCTGATGGCGGCGTGTGCGGGCACACCGACGCCCCCCGTGCCCGATCTGGTGGTGCTGCATGCGCGGATCTGGACCGGCGACGGCACCACGCCGGAGGCCGAGGCCCTCGCCGTCCGCGAGGGGCGCATCATCGCCGTAGGGCGCTCGTCTGGTATTGCGGCGATGGCAGGGGAGGCGACTCGCCGCCTCGATGCCGGCGGCCGGCGCGTGGTGCCGGGCTTCAACGACGCGCACTGGCACCTGCCCACGTCGCGTACGGCCGAACTGATCGACTCGGGCAGCGAGCAGGAAATCGTGTCGCGCCTGCAGGCCTTTGCCGCCACACTCGGGCCAGACGATTGGGTCACCGGCCGCGGCTGGGGCCCCTCCGACTTTCCCGGGCAGGTGCCGCATCGGCGTGCGCTCGACGCGGCGTTTCCCGACCGCCCCGTCGTGCTGACCGATCGCGACGGGCACATGGTGCTCGCCAATCAGGTGGCCCTGCAGCGCGGCGGCGTCACACGCGAGACCCCCGACCCGCCCAACGGCCGTATCGGGCACGACGCCTCGGGCGAGCTCACCGGCCTGCTGCAGGAGGCCGCCTCGCGGCTGGTGCGGTCGCAGATGCCGCCGGTGTCGGCCGATCAGGTGTATCAGTCGCTGCGCGAGCAGATGCGCAAGGCGGCGTCCTACGGCATCACCTCACTGCAGGTGGCCAGCGGCAGCGCGGCGTCGGGCGTCGAGTTCGAGGCCTACGAACGCGCCCTGCGCGAGCAGACGGTCGATGTGCGCCTGCGCCTCGCGGTGCCCTTCCGAAAAGACGCCACCGAGGCCGACCTGGCGTCGTATGTGGCGCTGCGCGAGTCGCACGCCGGGCAGCTGGTGCGTTTCGGCATTGCCAAGGGCCTCATCGACGGCACCGTCGACGGCTACACGGCTGCCATGCTCGAGCCCTATGCCGACCGTGATGATCGCGGCCTGCCGATGTTCACCGACGATGAGCTGCAGGCGGCGGTGGCGGCCTATGACCGGGCCGGCCTTCAGGTGCAGCTGCACGCCATCGGCGACCGTGCCATCCGCATGGCACTCGATGCCTATGCGCATGCGGCGCAGGTGAACGGCACCAGCGGCCGGCGTCACCGCGTTGAACACGTCGAGGTGCCTGCCCTCGACGACCTGCCACGCTTCAAGGCGCTCGGCGTCATTGCCTCGACCCAGGCGCTCTTTGCCAGCCCTGACGCCATCACCCTGACGAGTTACGTTCCCAAGCTCGGGCCCGCGCGCGCGTCACGTTCGAACGCGTTCCGCCTGTTCGATGACGCCGGTGCGGTGCAGGCCTTCGGCAGCGACCATCCGGTCTTTCCCATGGAAGTGATGCGCGGCATTCATGCGGCGGTCACGCGGCAGTTGCCGGACGGCACGCCGGCGGTCGGGTTCTATCCCGAGCACCGCATCAGCGTCGAGGCTGCGGTGCGGCACTTCACGGCCGATGCGGCGTATGCGAGCTTCGAGGAGGCCGAGAAGGGCGTGCTGTCCGTGGGTCGCGTGGCCGATCTCGTGGTGCTCTCGGACGACATCTTCACGATGCCCGTGGCACGCCTGCATGCCGTGACGGCGCACACGACAGTGATGCACGGCCGCGTGACGTGGCAGGCCCCGCAGTGAGGCAGTGCACGTCCGACCATGCACGCCGGGCGCGCTGGCGGGCATGGCTGTTCGTCGCGTGTGCCGTCTGCCTGACCGTGCCCGCGGCTGCCCAGACGCCCGCCTCGTCCGCCGTGCCGACGGAAGCGGCCGCCTCCCGCGCTGCGGTGAGGCACGAGGCCCCGGCATCGCAGGCGTCGGCCTCGCCCCCCTCGTCTGTCGCTGATGCTGCGTCAGTGGCACCGCAGTCGCTTGCCAGGCCTGCGCCCGGCCCTGTCAGTGCATCGGCAGCCGCGCAGCAGGCCCCGGCTCCGCGTGTGCCGGCGACACCGCGCTGGCCCCTGCCCGTGCAGGGTGTGCCGACCGGGCCGGGCCTCGGTGCCTCGGTGCTGCCGGCGTGGCTGCAGGTGCATGCCGAGCAGCGCACGCGCTATGAAACGATGGACACGCGCTATCGCCCCGGAGAAACCGGCAGCGATCAGCAACTCGACTTCCGCACGCGACTGCAGGTGCGGGTGGGTGGCCGTGCCGGCTGGATCTACAGCGAAGTGCAGGACGCGCGTGTGGCGCTGGACGACAGCGGCTCGACCGTGACGCCCGCGCAGGAGAATTTCACGAAGGTGCTGCAGGCCTTTGTCGGGCGCGCGTGGCAGGACGTGGGGCGCGGCCGCTGGTCGTTCCAGGCTGAAGCGGGCCGGTTCAGCCGCGACTTCGGCTTCCGCCGCGTCATCGCCCGCAACATTTACCGCAACACCACCAACGCCTACGACGGCGCCATCGTCCGGGCAGGTCGCGGGTCGTGGGCGGTGCAGGCACTGGCCGTGCGGCCGGTGTTCTACACCTGGCCCGATGTGCAGCGCGATCGGCTGTTCGATCGCACGGCACTGACCGGCCTGTATGTGACCTCGACGGCCAGACGTGCGGCCAACCTTGATGTGTATGCACTGGCGTGGCGTGACGGACGGGCCATGCCTGAGCGCACGAGGCGTGTGATCGACACCGGCGGTGCGCGGGTCTTCGGTACGTTCGGGCGCGACGGGCGGGCGGAGTACGAAGTGGAAGCGGCCGCGCAGCGGGGACAGGTCGGTCCGCTGTTGCACCGGGCCTGGTTCCAGCACAGCCAGGTCGGCTACAACTGGCCGTCAGTGGCTTGGAAGCCGCGGGTGCTGGTGTTCTCCGACTACGCCACCGGCACCGATCCAACCAGCGGACGCAGCGGGGCGTGGGACGCGCTGCTGGGGGCCCGACGATTCGAGTTTGCGCCTGTGGGCCTCTACAACCTGCTGGGACGGGCCAATCTCAACTCGCCAGGTGTGTGGCTGCAGACACGGCCGCGGGGGCATATCGACCTCTGGGTGCAGTTGCGGGGGGTGTGGCTGGCCAACGCCCGCGACCGGTGGCGGCCGGTGGGCCTGGTCGACCCGACCGGGTCGGCCGGATGGCATGTGGGCACGCAGACCGAATATCGGCTGCGTTACCGCATCGGCTGGCGCATCGAAATCGACTCGGGGGTGGTGCACCTGGTCGAAGGCCGATTCCTCCGCCAGCTGGGGCCAGGGCATCGGGGGCGGGCACTCTTCTTCTATTCTGGCGTCGAGTTCCGGTACTGACCGCACACGGCGGTGAGCGCGTTACACTTTGGGGCGCCGGGTGCGCGTGCGCCGGGGCGACACAGGGAGCGTGACGGTGGGGAAGACACAGGGGCTGGGACTGGCACTGCTGCGCATTCTGCTCGGCGTGTTCTTCATCTTCGAGGCGGTGGCCAAGGTCGGGTGGCTGACGAACCCTGACCTGCTCGGGGCGACACTCAACGAGTGGCACTCGATGGCGACCGACTGGAACCGCGGATATCTCGAACAGGTGTGCCTGCCCTACGTGTCGCTGCATGCGCGCATCGTGCCGCTCGCCGAACTGGCGACGGGGCTTGCGCTGATCACCGGCGTGTTCACGCGCGTGGCGGCGGGGATGGCGCTGCTCATGCTGCTCAACTTCCACTGGGCCAGTGGCATTATCCTGACCTACGGATACCTCACCAACGGCTACGGACTGCCGGTGCTCGGGGGCCTGCTGGCGCTGGCCGTGGGTGGCACGGCGCTGCCACTCAGCCTCAGGCGCTGACGACGACACGGGGGAGATGGCGATGACACTCACATCCACGCGCGTGGCCCTCGTGGCCGTGATGCTGCTGCTGACCGCGTCGGTGTCGGCCGCGCAGGAGACGACGTATCAGGCCCGCCTCGCGGTGGTGCCACTCGATGTTGCCATGCAGAGCACGATTGCCGGCGCGGGCGACGTTCGAGGGACACTCGAGGGCCGCACGCTGGTGCTGAACGGGCAGTTCAGCGGCCTGCGATCGTCGGCGACGGTTGCGCGCCTGCATGTGAGCGCCGTGCGCGGCATGCGCGGAACGGCCGTGGCTGACCTCACGGTGAGCCCGGCGATTGAGGGGACAGTGACGGGGCGGGTGGAACTGACACCGCCGCAATTGACGGCGTTGTCGGAGGGGCGGCTCTATGTGCAACTGCACAGCGAGAAGGCCCCCGACGGCAACCTGTGGGGATGGCTGCTGCTGGTGCCCGCACGTGCGGGCGGAGGAGAACGCTGATGACGTCTCAGGCACAGAACGCCCTGCGGGCGCTGGCTCTGGCTGCGGTGGGTGGCAGCATTTCGCTGGCAGCCCTGCAGACGCCCGCGACGCCGGCCGGCGTGGTGACATCGGCCCAGGTCGATCGCGGACGCACGTTCTACACGACGCGCTGCGCGGGCTGCCATCTGCCCGACATGCAGGGGCGCAACGAGGCGGCCACACTGGCCGGCCCCAACTTCGTCGCCGCCTGGCGCGAGCGTCGCGCGGGCGAACTGGCCCAGTACATCCAGTCGACCATGCCTCCGGCCCGACCGGGCAGCCTCAGCGAGACGGATGCGACCGATGTGGCGGCGTTCATCCTCGCCGTGAACGGTGCGGCGGTGGGCACGACGCCGCTGGCCTTTGCGGCCACCGAACCGGTGGGGCGCGTCGCCAGCGGACAGGTGCGCGCGGCGATACTGACCCCACCTGCCGGCGCGGCGGGCCAGGGCGCGGCGGCCGGGGCACAGGGCAGCCGCCCGGCCGTGGCACGGTCGCGCGGGCACAGCGTGCAGGGCACCGTGCCGCGCTTCACGCCCGTGACCGATGCGATGCTCAAGACGCCGCCCCCGGGCGACTGGCTGATGGCGCGCCGTAACTATCAGGCGTGGAGCTACAGCCCGCTGTCGCAGATCACCACCGAAAATGTCGGGCAGCTCACGCTGGCCTGGTCGTGGTCGATGAATGAAGGCGGTGCGAACCAGCCGATGCCGCTGGTGCACGACGGCATCATGTATCTCACGAACACCATGAACATGGTGCAGGCGCTCGACGCGGCGACGGGCGACCTCATCTGGGAACATCAGGTGGGCCCGAATGAAGCGATCGGGTTCGGGTCGATGCGCAACCTCGCGATGTACCAGGACAAGATCTTCCTCGCCACGACTGACGCACGTCTGGTGGCCCTCGACGCGCGCACGGGCCGGCAGGTCTGGAATGTGGCGATTGCCGACCGGGCGAAGGGTTTCTCGAACACCTCGGGGCCCATCGTGATTCAGGGCAAGGTGGTGCAGGGCCTGCAGGGCTGCGACCGCTACCGCGAAGAGCGCTGCATGATCAGCGCCTACGACGCTGATACCGGGGCGCTGGTGTGGAAGTTCCACACCATCGCACGGACCGGTGAGCCCGGGGGCGATACCTGGGGCAGCCTGCCCGATCGCATGCGTGCGGGTGGCGACACGTGGATCGTCGGCAGCTACGACCCTGATCTGGAACTCACCTACTGGGGCGTGGCGCAGGCCAAGCCGTGGATGCCGGCCAGTCGCGGCAATGCCATCACCGACGCCTCGCTCTATGGCGCCTCGACGGTGGCCCTGCGTGCGCGTGACGGATCGCTGGCGTGGCACCGGCAGCACATTCCGGCCGAGACGCTCGATCACGACGAGGTGTATGAGCGCGTGCTGGTCGATCTGAGCCCGCAGGAGCAGGTGCTCTTCACCATCGGCAAGGCTGGCATCCTGTGGAAACTGGATCGGCGCACGGGCAAGTTCCTCGGGCACCGCGAAACGGTCTTCCAAAATGTGTTCTCGCGCATCGATCCCGAGACGGGCATTCCCGAGTATCGCGAGGACATCAAGCAGCAGAAGGTCGACGAGTGGATCTCGGCATGCCCGAGCACCGAGGGCGGCCATAACTGGCAGGCGATGAGCTACCACCCCGGGTCGGGCCTGCTGGTCATTCCGCTGTCGCAGTCGTGCATGGAGATTGCGGCGCGCAAGGTCGAGCAGGTAGAAGGCTCGGGCGGCACCGCCGCGGGACGACGGTTTTTCGAGATGCCCGGCAGCAACGGAAACATCGGCCGTCTCGCCGCCTACAATGCGCGCACGCTCGAGCCGGTGTGGACGCGTGATCAGCGTGCACCGTACCTGACGGCGGCGCTCACGACGGGAGGCAACCTCGCCTTCATCGGCGACCTGTCGCGCTATTTCCGTGCACTCGACGTACGCAGCGGCCGCGTGTTGTGGGAGACGCGCCTCAGCACGGCGGTGCAGGGCTACCCGGTGAGCTTCACGGCCAACGGCCGCCAGTACATCGCCGTCACGACCGGGGTGGGCGGCGGCAGCCCGCGCCTGGTGCCGGCGACGATCGCCCCCGAGATTCAGCCCCCGGCCAGCGGGCACACGCTGTATGTGTTTGCAGTGCCGTCGACGGGCGCCCGGACGGGCACGGTGCGATGAGGCGTGCCTGGTGGGTGGTGCCCACACTGCTGGTCACCGCCTGCTGGGCTTGGTGGGGTGTGACGACCGACTACTACCTCACGCTCAACGACTTCTGGGGGTTGCTCGTGATCGCCGAGCAGCTCAACCCGTCCGACCCCCGGAGCCTGCACAACGGGTTTTTCCCAATCGGCTATCCCCTGCTGCTGCGCCTCTTCGGCGGCGCGTCGGTGCTAGCGTTCGCCTTCCTGTTCTCGGTGGCCTCTGCGGCTGCCGTACTGATCGGGGTCGGCGTGTTCCTGTCGCCCCGCACCGGACCCGTGCTGGCCATCACAGGCGTCGTGCTCACGGCCCTGCATCCGCTCGTGTTTCAGCATGCCGTGACCTCGAGCGCCGACATGCCCATGACGGCGGCTCTCGTGCTGGGCGTGCTGCTGCTGAGTGATGCCCTTGAACAAGATGCGCGGCGTCAGGCGCTGGTGGCTGGCATGCTCATCGGCTGTGCGGTGCTGCTGCGCTATCACGCAGCGGCGGTGGTGGCGGCGATGGCTCTCGGGGGACTGATGGCATGGCCGTCACGGTGGAAGGCCCTGTGCGGCGCATGCGTCGCCGCCTGTGCGGTGGGCGGCCTTCAGGTGGGGCTCAACTTGTGGGCCGGTGTCGGCCCGCTGCAGACATCGCAGGCCTTCAATCTCTACAAGCTGTTCAACCCGGTCGACTGGTTTCATCTGCCCCCGCCCGACCTGCCTGGTTCGGTGTGGGCGGTGGTGCAGATGAATCCTCGCGCATTCTGGCAGGCCTATCTGGCGCAACTCTCAGGCGTGTGGCTCCTGCTCGGCCTGGCGGCGGCGGCTGTGGCCCTTGCGCCCGCGGGCGCACGTCGCACGGCGGCGTTTCTGCTGGTGATTCTGGTGGGCTACCTGCCGCTGCAGGCCCTCGGCGGATCGCCGCGGGGACCGTTGCCGGCGGTGCCGCTCGTCATTGTCGCTCTGGTGTCTGCGGCCGGACGCGTGACGCAGGTTCCTCGCGGGACATGGTTGGCAGGCGCGGCGGGACTCGTGACGGTGGTCATGGCCGCGTGGAGCTGGATGCCGGCCAATCTCGGATTCCTGCGAGGGCAGGAGGCGAACCGCGAGGCCTCGGCCAGCGTTGAGGCCATGCTGCGGGCCGACGGCGTGCGGTTCGCGGGCGAGGTCTACACCGATGCCGGTGAGTTCTATTTCGTGTCGACGAAACGCGCACGGGCAGGGGCTCTGCATCCACTGACACCGGGCGGATGGGCGCGCGTCGACTTGTATGGATTCGACCGGTCATTTCCTCAGATGCGCCTCACGTCGATCGACGAGTTTCTTGCCGACTGCCGACACTACGGCGTCACGCACCTGGCTCTCACCCCGGGGGCCGAGGCCATGGTGCGCGGACTCGGTGTCGCCGTCACACCGGCGACCCTGCCCGACGGCCTGCGCTGGGTGGGGCAGACGGGCGGGCTTGCGGTGGTGGCGATTGAGGGATCCTGACTGACGGTCTGGAGGCAGGTCCAGGTGACGTGGCCGTCACCATGCGGCGGCAGGAGGGAACGCGCACACATGCACTTCACCAATCGGGCAGAGGCGGGTCGGCTGCTGGGACAGCGTCTGTCGCACCTGCGCGGCCAGCATCCGCTGGTGCTGGGCATCCCCCGCGGGGGCGTGCCCGTCGCGGCTCCCGTGGCCGCGGCCTTGGCGGGCGAGCTCGACGTGCTGCTGGTGCGAAAGCTGCGCACGCCGGGTGCCCTCGAGGTGGCGATGGGCGCCATCGACGAAGCCGGTCACGTGCTGCGGATGCATCCGGACGAGGTGCGCGATGCCGCCTCGGAGTCGGCGTGGACAGCCGAGGTCGCCGCTCAGGGAGCAGCGATTCGTGCACGACGTCGTGTGATCTCAGGTGTGCGCCCCTCCGCGCCGCTGCGCGGGCGCCTCGTCGTGCTGGTGGACGATGGAATGGCGACGGGCGCGACGATGAGGGCGGCGGTGGATGCGGCCAAGCGACAGGGTGCCGCGCGGGCGATTGTCGCGCTGCCCGTGGCCGCCGCTGACGCGCTGGCGATGCTGGACGGCATGGCAGACGAGGTGGTGTGCCTGCATGTGCCCGCGTGGTTCACGGGCGTCGGAGCGTTCTACGAGGATTTCGGTGAGGCGAGCGACGCCGAGGTGGTGGCGCTGTTGCGTCCAACCACCCCGGCCTCGTGAGGCGTAGCCCTAGCGGCGCGCGGCGGGCAGCTTGTAGGCGATGAGTTCGCCGGCCACGCCAGGGGCGCTGACCGACACGGTGATGTACTGCTGCCCGTTGATCTGGTAGGTCATGGGCGAGCCGGTCTGGGGAGCCGGCATGTACACGGCACCGACTTCCTCGCCTGTTCCCTTGTTGTAGGCCCGCAGCATCGCGCCCTGTCCCTTGGGCGTCGAGTTCATGCCGCCTTCGCCGGCGATAACCAGCGTCTTGGTGGTCAGCACGCCGATGCGGCCCTGACGGCCCGTGCGAGGAATCGTCAGCCCCTTGAGTGCGGGGTGATTCTTGATCGCGTCGGGCGTGTCACCGTGGGCAATCTGCCAGGCCAGGGTGCCTTCGTTGAGGTTGAGGGCTGTGATGCGCCCATAGGGCGGCTTGGTGAGCGGCAGCCCGCGTACCGTGGTGGCGGGGAACGACGGGCGGCCCGAGGTGTCGGCCGGATCCGACGCGAAGCCGCGGACATACAGCATGTCGGTCTTCACCCCGTCGCCGGGCAGCAGGCCCAGGGCCGACACGTTGGTGTTCGAGAAGATGTAGAACATGTTCGTCTCGGGGTCGAGCGAACCGCCCTGCCAGTTGGCGCCACCGGTGACGTTGGGCAGCATGAGCGTCCCGAGCGGACCGTCCCACTTGCTGACCACGGGGGGGGTGAACAGCGGGCCGATCTTGTAGCGCTTCACCAGGGCTTCGGCCTCGGCGCGCAGTTCGGGAGTGAAGTCAATGAGGTCGTCGATGGCGACGCCCTGCCGTTCGAAGGCGGGCGGCTTGGTAACAAATGGCTGGGTGGGGGCGTATTGCTCGCCCGGCACGGTGCCGATTTCCACCTTGCGTTCTTCAATGGGCCACACAGGCTGGCCGGTGGCGCGGTCGAACACGTAGACCCAGCCCTGCTTGGTGGCCTGGGCTACGGCCTTGATGGTGCGGCCGTTCTGCCGGATGTCCACGAGGATGGGAGCGCAGGGCACGTCAAAGTCCCAGATGCCGTGATGCACCAGCTGGTAGTGCCACTTGCGCTTGCCCGTCGTGATATCGACGGCGACAATGCTTTCGCTGAAGAGCGTGTTGCCGGGGCGGTGGCCGCCGTAATAGTCACCGGTCGGCAGCTCGACCGGCATGTAGACGAGGCCCAGTTCCTCGTCGACGGTCATCTGGGCCCAGACCCCGGTGTTGCCGCTGTAGCTCCAGGAGTCTTTTTCCCAGGTCTCGTTGCCGACTTCGCCCGGCGCAGGAATGGTCTTGAAGAGCCACAGCCGCTTGCCCGTGCGCACGTCATAGCCGCGCACGAACCCCTTCTGGTTCGTCTTGCTCTTCGGGGCCCCGCCCTCGACGTGGGCGGCGCCGATGATGATCGTGTTCTTCACCACCACCGGAGCCGAGTGCAGTCCTACCTCGCCAGTGATGGGGTCCATCTCCTGGTCCATCTCTTTTTTGAGATCGACCATACCGTCGGTGCCGAAGTCGGCGATGCGGCGCCCGGTGCGGGCATCGAGGGCGACAAGCATGTAGCCCGGGGTCACGTAGAGGATGCGGGCGTCCTTCCCGTCGGTCCAGTACGACAGGCCGCGTCCCGAGAGCTGACGGGGAGCGGCGGCTCCGCGTGCACCTTCGTCGACCGCGTGCATCCACTTCATCTCGCCGGTGGCCGCATCGACGGCGACGGCGGCGCGGCGCGAGCCGGCTGTGAAGTAGAGCGTGCCCCCGACCATCAGCGGGGTGGCCTGGAACTGGAACTCAGGCCGGGGCCCGAGATTCTCGGTCTTGAACCGCCACGCGATATCGAGGGAATTGAAGTTGGAGGCGTCCACCTGTGCTAGCGGAGAATAGCGCCGGCTGGCGAGGTCTCCCCCATAGGTGGGCCACTCGCCGCGGCTGGTCCCGAGCGAGATCAGGTCGCCCGCCTGGCCCGTCACGGTGTGCCAGGTCCCCAAGGCCACAACGCCGGCCAGGGCCAGCGCCATCCCGGTCATCCGCTGTCGTCGCATCTGCTCTCCCTCCCCGAGTGAGAAACTGCAGGCCTTACTATACAATCCGCCCATGCATCTGCGACGCCGCGATTTTCTGGCTGCCACTGGCACACTGGCTCTGTGCTCGACCACTCATCCTGTGGCGCAGACCACCCGACCGGGTGGGGTGCTGCCGGCGGGCCTCCGGGCGGATTTTCCCCAGGCGTCTACCGAGACGTATCTCAACTCGGCGGCGCTGCATCCCGTGGGTACATTTGCCGCCCGCGCCATCGAGGAGGGGCTCGCCTATCGGCTGCACGGTGCCGGTGAGGGCCGTGCCGACTTCACGGCCGCGAAGCAGGAGGCCCTGCGCGGCCAGTTCGGGGCGCTCATCAACGCGTCGCCCCGCGAGATCGCGTTCACCAGCAGCACCTCCGACGGCGAGAACATCGTTGTGATGGGCCTCGACCTGGCGCGGAAGAAGGGCAACATCGTCATCGACGAGCTGCACTTCACCACATCGCTCTACATGTACAAGGAACTCGAAAAACAGGGCGTCGAGCTGCGCATCGTCAAGCACCGCAACTGGGCCATTGATCCGGCCGATATGGACAAGGCCATCGACCGGAATACGCGGCTGGTGTCGCTGGCCCTCGTCTCGAATGTCAACGGCTTCATGCATGACTGTGCGGCGGTGAGCCGCCTGGCGCACGACCGTGGCGCGCTGGTGTTTGCCGACATCATCCAGGCCGTCGGGGCCGTACCGATCGACGTCCAAGCCCTGGGGATCGACTTTGCATCGGCAGGCACTTACAAGTGGCTGATGGGCGAGCGCGGGTTCGGGTTCCTCTACGTCAAGGAAGAGCTGCAGGGCACCGTGCTGCCGACCACCCGCTACGGACATCGGCAGGTGACCAATTTCAACCGCGCCGCGCTGACATGGGAACCGCTGCCCGGAGCTGCCCGATACGAGTCGGGCGGTATCGCGGTGCTGCTGGCGGCCTGCGTGTCTGCGGGCATCGACTACGTGACGCGCCTGGGCGTCGACCGTATCGGCGCCCATGCCCGGGTGCTGACGGACCGTCTGCAGGCAGAACTGCCGCCCCTCGGATACGAACCCCTCACGCCGCGCGGCACACGCACGCCGATTCTGGCCTTCGGGCTGAAGGACACGGCGGCAACGGCCAAGCGCCTGCAGGCGGGCAAGGTGACCGGCACAATTGTGAGCAACGAGAACCGCCTACGGCTCGCCGTGTCGGTCTTCAACACGCACGAGGACATCGACCGCGCGGTCGCCGTGCTGGCGGGGCGTGCCTAAGGCGCAGTCGAGGTGCCGACGACGGTCACCCGGACGGGTGACCATCCCGGCGTCAGGTCAGCGCGATGGCTTGAGCTTGCCCTGGTGGCAGGCGATGCAGCCGATTTCCGGATTCTTGACGCCGGCAAAGTGCTTGTTGATCGAGCCGACCATGCCGCGCATGCGTCGGGCCACGTGCTTATTCGGACTCTCGTCCCAGCCCCAGTTGTTCGGGTCGTGGCAGTGCGAGCACCCAACCCCGAGCGATGCCGTGAACACGCCCATCTGCAGCGCCAGTGACGTGTCGCCGTTGAACACCTTCTCGTAGCGCTTGGCGTCGCGTTCCCACTGGGCCTGTGTGATCTTCGGCGGTGTGAGCTGGCCCTTGTGGCAGGTGTTGCAGGTGATGCCGCCGTAGGCCTTGAGGGCGCCGTTGTTGAGGTCGTTCACCATGCGCGACATGCGATAGGCGAGATCAAACGTCGGCATGTAGGGGAGGCTCCACTGTCCATCGAGATGGCAGTGGGTGCACTCGACGCCGAGGGCCTTCGACCATTCCTGCATCTTGGCCTGCACGGTCTCAGGGGACGAGGCCGACGACGCCGGCTGGGCGGACACGGACGGGACGCCGACTGACAGAACCCAGACACTGACCCACAGAGCACGGGCAAGATGACGCATAGCGACTTCCAGCGTAACGCACGCGGCGGGAGTCGTGCCAGCGGCGCCTGCCGCGCAGTAGGATGGAGCGATGCGTGTTGGCAGTGTGCAGATGGTGAGCCGTGTATGTGCGGTCCTGCTGGTGGCGGCCCTGGGCGGGGCCGTGCGTGGCCAGGTGCCCGCGGGGCAGGCGCGCGAGCCGTTTCCCGGCACCCTCGATGACCACCCCGTGATTGGCTACGCCGACACGCTGGTGCACGACCGGGTGGCGCGGCTCAACGACGCCCTCGCCGACGGCCGCGTGGCGCTGGCCACCGAGGGGCCAACCGGCGTGCTGCGTTCGCTGCTGGCCGCACTCGATGTGCCCGAGTCGTCGCAGCTGCTGGTGTTTTCGAAGACCGCGCTGCAGAGCCAGTTCACCGGGCCAGCGACCCCCCGCGCGCTCTACTACAACGACGCGGTCGTGGTCGGCTACATCGCTTCGTCGCCAGTCATCGAGGTGGCGGCACTCGACCCGAAGCAGGGCGTGCAGTTCTACACCATTGAGCCACCGCCCTCGGGGCAGCCGTGGCGGCTCGCCCGAACGCCGGCGTGCCTCAACTGCCATCTCGCGCAGTCGACCCTCGACATTCCCGGCTTCATCGTCCGCAGCCACCAGGTCGATCGCGCGGGCCGGCCCCTGCTGGCACTGGGGGTCACGCAAGTGGACATGCGCACACCGCACCCTCAGCGCTGGGGCGGATGGTTTGTGACGGGCGCCTCGACGGCACCGCCCTACGGACCGCTCGGACACATGGGCAATCTGGTGCACATGCGGCGACCTGACGAGGGGCCGGAGATCCTCGCGGACATGCCGTTCCGGGCGTGGCTGGGGCAGGCCCCTGAGGCCCGGCGGTATCTGTCGGAACAGAGCGATATCTCGGCCCTGCTGACGTTCGATCACCAGATGCCCGGGCTCAACCTCATTACGCGCCTGCAGTGGGAGGCGCGTGTTGCGGCCTACGAGGGGCGCGCTCTCGAGACCGACCCGGCCATCGTGGCCCGGCGCGAGGCGCTGGCCGACTATCTGCTCGGCGTGGGTGAGGCGCCGTTCGATTTTTCGGTGACGCCGCGCGCCGACTTTGCGCGTGCGCTGATCGAGCGGTTTCCCCGCGACGGGCAGGGGCGGTCGCTCGCCGAGCTTGACCTGACGAAGCGGCTGCTCAAATACGGCGTGAGCTTTCTGGTGTACACCCAGGCGTTCGCGGCGTTGCCGCGCGAGGTGCGGCTGCCGGTGATGGCGCGCATCATGGCGGTGCTCGACGGCCGGGTGACGGCGCCGAAGTATGCCCACCTGCGACCGGGCGAGCGGCTGGCCGCGCGCATCATCCTCCGCGACACGCACCCCGATGTGCGGGGTGCGTGGGCAGAGGGGCGATAAGCACTCACAACGGCCGGGGCGGCCGTCGGGTGACTACTTGCGGGGGGCGGCCTTGGCCTTCTCGGCCCCCACCATCGCGGCGACGTCACTCAGCAGCTTCGGCGCATCGTAGACGATGCCGTCCTTGATGGTGAAGCGGACCCCGCCGACTTTCTCCTGACGGTTGGTGCGATCGTTGAGGCGCTGGTGGCCAGTGCCGTACAGCGTCTTGAGGTTGGCCAGCGGATTCTCGCTGGCAATCACCAGGTCGGCCAGCATGCCGGCACGCACGATGCCCATGGGAGCGTCCTCGCCGCGCGGTTCGTAGAGGGTCTTTGCCCCCCACATCGTGGCCGAGCGGATGATTTCAAGAGGCGTGAAGCCGGCTTCCCGCAGCAGCTCCAGCTCCTCGACGTAGGCGAAGCCGTAGGTCTTCCAGATGAAGCCCGAATCGGTGCCCACCGTCACGCGGCCGCCCATGTTCTTGTAATCGTTGATGAGGCGCATGTAGCGATCGTAGAACCGCTTCCAGGCCAGTTCGTTCTCGGTGGTCCAGTCGTAGAAGTACGACCCGTGGTTGTCACGCGTACTCTGGAAGAAGTTCCACAGCTGCGGTGTCGTGTAGGTCGAGTGCCAGTCGGCGTTGCGGGCGCGCATCAGGTCGCGCGAGGCGGCGTAGATGTTGAATGTCGGGTCGAAGACCACGCCGTTCTTCTTCTGCTGCTCGAGGTAGGCCTTCCACTCCGGTGAGCCGGGCTCATAGGTCTGGTTCCAGATGCGGGCGATGTCGCCGAAGCGATCCTGTTCGTTGTTGTAGTCGTAGTTGGGCGGGAATTCCTGAATCGTGCGGTCCTTCAGCAGCGACTCCATGTGGCCGTAGTAGTGGGTAATGGTGTGCAGGCCGGCCTCGCCGGCGTCGCGGCCGTTGAAGTTGGCCACACCGTTCTGCGAGAGATGGGCGACGGTGCCCAGCTTGTGCTTGCGGGCCTCGTCAATGGCAGCGCGGATGATCTCGGGCGTCTCGTCGCCACGGTTGAAGAACTTGATGCCGTCGATCTCGTTCGCGGCAGCCCAGCGGACCCATTCGCGGGCCTTCTCGGGCGTCTGCACCGGGCCATTCGGCCAGCCCGAGGCCAGCGGCTGGTAGTTGAAGATGCGTGGCGCCGCAATCTCATTCGTCGCTGAACGTGCCTTCTCGCTGCGGGCCACGGCCTGCGACGACAGACCCACCCCACGTACGGTCGTGACGCCGTGCGCGAGCCACAGCTTGTAGGCGTAGCTCAGGTCGGGCGCCTTGCCACGACCTGAGCCGTGCACGTGCATGTCGACGAAACCCGGCATGACGAACATGCCTGTGCCATCGATCTCGCGGTCGAAGTCACGCGGGGCGCGGTTGGCGTCCATCGCCATGCCCGGCCATCCGGCCTGGCGCACGGACGTGATGCGGTTGCCCTCGATGCCGATGTCCATCGGGCTCAGGGGCGGGCCGCCCGTGCCGTCGATGAGGGTCACTCCGCGGATGACCAGCTTGCGGAAGGGGCCCTCGCCCTCGCCGGGCTTGCGTGCCGGGGACGGGGTGTCACCCTGTCGCTCGGGGGTCTGCGCGGCAACCGACTGCGTCCGCGGAGCCTGAGCAGGCGCCGGTGCCTGTGCGGCTCCGACCCCGACCACGGTGGCCACCAGTGCGGTAGCCCACATGCCTGTAAGCATTCTCATAGTTCCAGCGTGCCTCACAAAAAATCCTGACTGCCCGGCCCAGTGTATACGCGCCGCCGTAAGATGTGGGGCATGTCACGACTGTTTTCTCCGCTCGACCTGCGTGCGCTCACCCTGGCCAACCGGGTGCAGGTGTCACCGATGTGCCAGTACAGCGCCGTCGACGGGGGCATGGGCGACTGGCATCTCATGCACCTCGGTTCTCTGGCACTCTCGGGGGCCGGGGTGCTGATGGTCGAGGCCACAGCCGTCGTCCCCGAGGGACGCATTACCAACGCCTGCCTCGGGCTCCATACCGATGCGCAGGCCGAAGCCCTCGCGCGCGTGCGGGCCTTCTGTCGATCGCACTCGCCCATTGCCGTGGGTGTGCAGCTGGCACACGCCGGCCGCAAGGCGTCGGCGCAATGTCCCTGGGACGGCGGACGCCCCGTGCCTCCCGGCGAGGGTGGGTGGGCGGTGGTGGGCCCCTCGGCCGTGCCCTACACCAGCGGATGGCCCACCCCGCGCGAACTGTCGCATGCCGAGTTGCATGAGGTGCGCGAGGCGTTTGTGGCCGCCACCCATCGCGCCGATGCCGCCGGCATCGATCTCATCGAGGTGCATGCGGCGCACGGCTATCTGCTGTCGACGTTCCTGTCGCCGTTCTCGAACCTGCGCACCGACGAGTACGGCGGGTCGCGCGAACACCGGATGCGGTTTCCCCTGGAAGTCTTCGAGGCCATGCGTCGCGCGTGGCCTGCACACAAACCGATGGGCGTCCGCATTCATGGCAGCGACTGGGTCGAGGGCGGATGGACGGTCGACGATGCCGCGGCATTTGCCGGAGCGCTGAAGGCCCTGGGCTGCGACTATGTCACCGTGTCGAGCGGTGGCGTGATTTCGAAGGCGCCCATCACGGCAGGGCCGGGGTATCAGGTACCGCTGGCGGCTGCCGTGCGGCGTGCCACCGGCATCACGACGTGCGCCGTGGGACTCATCACTACCGGACCGCAGGCCGAGGCGATTCTGGCAGACGAGTCGGCCGATCAGGTGGCCATCGCACGGGCGATGCTGTTCAACCCGCACTGGGCGTGGCAGGCCGCCGCCGCGCTCGGCGCTGACTGGGTGGCGCCACCACAGTATGAGCGCGCGACGCCGCAGATGTGGCCCGGCGCACGGAGGACTTCATGATGAAAACCTCACGCCAGACGCGACGTCCCGCGCTGCGGCACGTGGCGACGTGCCTGTTCGCCGTGGCCCTCGCGGCGGCTGGTCACTTCACGATGGCGGCGCAGTCGGCGCGCACGCTCATTCGCGGAGCGCAGCTCATCGACGGCACCGGCGCGCCGGTGCGCCGCGCCGATGTGCGCATCAGCGGCGACACGATTACCGAGGTGGGTATTCTCACACCCGGTCGTGATGAGGCCGTGATTGACGCCGAGGGCCTCATGCTGGCTCCAGGGTTTGTCGACATCCACAACCACTCCACCGACGGACTCGAGCGCGAACCGGCCGCCGTCACGCAAATCGCGCAGGGCATCACCACCCTCGCCGTCGGGCAGGACGGCAGCGCGCCGTGGCCCCTCGCGGCGTATCTCAACCGGCTCAGGGCCGCGCCGCCGACGGTGAACGTCGCCGTGATGGCGGGCCATGCCACGCTGCGCGAGGCCGTGCTGTCAGGCGATTACCGGCGCGACTCGACAGGGGCTGAGCAGTCGCGGCTGTCGTCGCTGGTGACACAGGCGATGACTGAGGGGGCATTCGGGCTGTCGTCAGGACTCGAATACGAGGTGGGCAGCTACGCCAGCGCCGAAGAAGTCGTCGCCATGGCCCGGGCCGCCGGGGCTCGTGGTGGCTTCTATATCTCGCATATCCGAGACGAGGCCGATCGCACGATGGAGGCCATCACCGAAGCCATCGCCATCGGAGAACGGGCAAGGCTGCCCGTGCACATCACGCACATCAAGCTGGGCACCGTGGCTGTCTGGGGGAAGGCTCGCGAGGCCGTGGCGCTCATCGCGGCGGCGCGCGCGCGTGGCGTCGATGTCACCGCCGATGCCTATCCGTATCTCGCGTGGCAGGCTACGCCGCGGGTCCTGATTCCCAGTAAGCAGTACGAGGACGAGGCGGCCATCCGCCGCGGACTCGATGACATCGGCGGCGCCCGCAATGTGCAGATCACCCGGTGGCCGTCGCAGGCCCGCTACGTGGGCCAGCGCCTCGACGCGATGGCGAAGGCTGAAGGGATCAGCGACATCGAGGCGTATCGTCGGTTTGCGCGCGAATCGGGCACCAGCATGATCGGCCACGCCATGGTGGAAGACGACCTGCGGGTGTTCTACGCGCAGCCGTGGGTGATGGTCGCCAGCGACGGCGGCATCGCCAACAACCATCCGCGCGGGGCCGGCACGTTTCCCCGTGTGCTGGGTCGATATGTGCGCGAGCAGGCGTGGATGACCTGGCCCGAGGCGATCCGACGCATGACGCTGCTGCCGGCGACCCGCCTCGGTCTGCGGGATCGCGGGCGCGTGGCCACCGGCCTTCGAGCCGATCTCGTACTGTTCGATCCGGCGCGGGTCATCGATCGATCAACGTTCGACGACCCGCGCGCTCTGCCCGAAGGTGTGCGCGGCGTGTGGGTCAACGGCACGCGCGTCTGGGACGGCACGGCGGCCACCAGCGCCCGCCCTGGGCGCGTGCTGGTCCCCTCGACCGCAGCCCGCCCGTGAAGGAAGATGCATGCATGAGTCGTCGCAATACAGGATCGTTACTGTTGAAGATCGGCGGGGCCGCCGTCGCCATCGCCGTCATGGGCTGGCTGTTCGTGCGCTCGCTCGACGATGCGCGGGCGGTGCCGTATGAGGTGCGGCCGTCGCACCTTCGCGGATGGACACTGCAGGCCGTGCCAGACGCGACAGGCGAGCAGGCGCGACTGCTGCTGAGCCCGCCGCCCGAGCTGCCGCTGCGCCTGTTCCGACAGGTCTTTTCCCGTGCCGGTGAATCACTGAGCACGCCTGCCAGGGCCGGCGTGGCTCTGGTGCTGGCTGACGAATTGCGTGGGGCCACGATCAGTGAGGCGGATCTGCAGTCGCTGGCCCAGACCGCGCAGCTCGATCGTGCGGCACTCACCCTCGAGTGCATGGGCTATCGGCGCGAATCGCAGCCAGGACGCGTGCGGCAAGTCTTCTTCATCGCGGTGGGATTGCCAGGCTTCGATGCGTTCCGGCAGCAGCTCTCAGAACGGTTGGCGGGCAGCGAGGCACGCCTGCGGCCGCTCTCACCCGTGATGCTGCTGGCCGGGGCCCCCGACGTCACGGGCTGGATGCCCATCGTCGTTGCACCTGAGACGGATTGTGTGGCCCCGTTTGCCCTCGAGGATTAACTGCATGCGACCGCTGTGGCGACTGATGAGTGGACTGGTGCTGTTGTGGGCAGCCATGGTGCGCATGACGGCGCAGCAGGCGCAGGACCGGCCGGTGCCGCCGCCGTGGGCGTTCACCGTCAACACGCCGCCTCCGACGGGGGCCGCGCCGATGGCCCCCGCGGCGCCTGACCCGACACCGCGGAGTGTGCCGGGCAGCGAACGGCAGTTCACGCTGGCACAGACGCGCGATGCGTTCAACCCGCCCGACTGGCATCCGGCCGGACATCCGCCGATGCCGCCGTCGGTGGCCCAGGGCCGGCGGCCCGACATGCGCGCGTGCGGCTTCTGTCACCTCACCAACGGACAGGGGCGTCCCGAGAACGCCTCGCTGGCGGGGCTGCCTGCTGCCTACATCCTGCAGCAGATGGCCGACTTCAAGAGCGGCGCGCGCCGCAGCAGCGAACCGAAGATGGGGCCCCCCGCCGCGATGATTGCGGATGCGCGCGCGGCCACGGATGCGGAGGCGCGTGAAGCCGCCGAGTATTTTGCCGCGGTGCCGTACCGTCCGTGGGTGCGGGTGGTCGAGCGTGCCGAGGTGCCGCGCACGCGCATCGCCGGCTGGATGCATGTGCCCACCGACGGGGCGGAACCTCTCGGCGCGCGCATCATCGAAATGCCTGAAGACCTGCCGCGCACCGAACTGCGCGACGGCGCGTCGGGCTTTGTCGCCTACGTGCCGCCGGGCAGCATCAGCCGCGGCGAGCGGCTCGTCACGACGGGCGGCGGTGGACGCACGGTGGCCTGTGGCACCTGCCACGGCCCCGACCTCAAGGGGCTGGGACCAGTGCCTCCGCTGGCGGGACGGTCACCGAGTTACACGGTGCGCCAGCTGTTCGATCTGCAGCAGGGGGCGCGTCGTGGCCCCTGGTCTGCCCTGATGACCGAGGCAGTGCGGCAGCTGACCATCGACGACATGATCGCCATCGCGGCCTACACCGCCTCGCGGACGCCGTAGGCTAGCCGCGGCCTTCGTCGGCGCTGCTGCCGTAGATGGCGGGCACCGTCGACCTCATGGGGCGCAGGTAGGTCGCCGACTGGCTGCGGCGGTGAATGCTGTGCGTAGTGGCCATCGGCAGGAACCCGACGAACGGCTTGGCGAACATGCCGAAGAATCTCACCTGCCGCGTGAGCCCCTTGTCCGGCAGCGCCCCCAGCTCGGCGATGCGCGCGGTCATGACTGGGGTTCCCCTTCGGTGGGAGATAGGGCCTCATCCCGAGCGGATCGCTCGAGCGACCTGAGGTAGCGCGCGAGACGGTCGTTCTCATACTTCACCTGATTGATGAAGAGACTCTCGGCCAGATACGTGCGGCGTTCCTCGTCGGTCATCTGGTCGATGAGGTGTGCAATCTCGCGGGCCATGGCTTCGTAGCTGGTGCCGAGGTCACTGACGGTGACTTCGTGGAACAGCGTTTCGAGTACGGCCAGCAGATCGCCGTCGAGGGCAATGACCCGTCCGGTGGTGGTGGTGATCTCGCGCATGGTCACTCCTCGAAGCTGGCCACGGCGCGGGCCTCGTCCGGATACATCTTCAGGAACGCGTGCGAGCCGGTCATCGTCAGCATCGTTTCGACGCGCTTCTGCACGCCCGACAGCCGCAGCCGCCCGCCGGCCGCGGTGGCCTGGCGGTAGGCATCCATCAGGCAGCCGATGGTGGCCGAGTCGACATAGCCGACCTGCGCGAGGTCGAGCACGACCTTGCGGTGGCCGTCGGCAAACAGCGCGTCGATGGCCGCCGCGAAATCGTGCAGCAGCGGATACATGAGGCGCGACTCGCCCACGCGGAGAATGGCGATATCGTTCACGTGATCGGTGGTCAGCGTCATGAGCGGGCTCCCTCGAGGTCGTGGCGGTACTGGCGGACGAGCCGGATCAGTTCGGCCCGACCACGGTTGATGCGCGACTTGACGGTGCCCTCGGGCACCTGCAGCCGACGGGCGATGTCGTGATACGACAGGTCCTGCAGGTCGCGCAGGGTCACGGCCGCCTTCAGCGGCTCGGGCAGGGCCGCCAGAGCGCGCCGCAGCAGCGCCGCCTGTCCCTGCTGCTCGAGCAGCGCATCGGCGGCCGGTCCATCAGCCACAGGCATGAGATCGTTGGCGTTGATGTCGCGGTTGATCGTCTCGCGTTCCTTGCGCACGCTGCGGTAGTGGTCGATGCACATGTTGCGCGAGACGCTGATGAGCCAGGTCTGGAAATTGGCCCGGCGGTCGAAGGTGTGCAGCGCCCGGAACACCTTGATGAAAATGTCCTGGGTCAGGTCTTCGGCTTCCTGGTGGTTGCCCGTGAACTTGTAGGCCACGCTGTAGACGCGGCGCCGGTACTGCCGCACGATGTCTGCCCACGCGTCCTGGTCGCCCGCCAGGCATCGCTGGATCAGCGTGTCGATGGCGTCGGGCGGTTCGGTCACGTCGGATTCTGCGCGAAGCATATCACGCGGATTTCGCTGCGGGGGCCGCTCGGTGACAGGCGTTGGCGGCGTCGCTGACCGCGCTATGATCAGCGTTCCATGCCACCAGCTGCCGACACCGACGCGAGTGCCGCCCTGCGCGCTGACCTGCTCGAGGCGATTGCCGGACAGGTCGACACCCCGGCCTATGTCTACGACGGCGAGGCGATTGACGCCGCCTATCGCCAGCTCGACGAAGCGTTCGGCCCGGTACCCCACGCCATCCACTATGCGATGAAGGCCAACTCGGCCCTCGCCGTGGTGCGCCGCCTGCAGGCCCTCGGCAGCGGCTTCGATGCCAACTCGATGGGCGAAGTCGATGTGGCCCTGCGCTGCGGCGCGGTGCCACGGCAGATCGTGCTGACCGGTGTCGGCAAGCGCTCTGACGAACTCGATCGGGCCGTGGCCCTCGATCTGCAGGCCATCAATGTCGAATCGCCCGGCGAGCTCGACCGGCTGGCGCGGCTGGCGGCCGATCGCGGCACCGTTGCCCGCGTCGCACTTCGCGTCAATCCCGATATCGACGCTCAGAGCCATCCGCACATCTCCACGGGGCTCCGATCGAACAAGTTCGGTGTGCCGATCGACGCAGCGCGCGCGCTGTTCCAGGCGATCAAGACCCGGCCGTCCCTGTCGCCGGTCGGCATTCATATTCATATCGGCTCGCAGATCACCACACTGGATCCGCTCGAGCGTGCGGCCGAGGCGGCCACGGCGCTGGCCCACGCCCTGCGCGAGGATGGCATCGCGATTGAGCAACTCGACTTCGGGGGGGGACTCGGCATCGCGTATGACGGTGGCGCGGCGCCATCGCCCGAGGCCTACGTCCAGCGACTGGTGCGTGCGGCCGGAGACATCGGCATCACTTTGGCCATCGAGCCTGGACGCGTCATCGTGGGAGCGGCAGGCGTACTGTTAACCCGCGTGGTCGACATCAAGCAGTTTCCGGGCGCGCGGCGGTTCATCGTGCTCGATGCAGGCATGACCGAACTGATGCGCCCGGCGCTCTACAGCGCCGTCCATCGCATCGAACCGGTGCGGCCGCGCACCGGATCCCCAGAGGCCGGCGATATCGTCGGGCCGATTTGTGAGAGTACTGACGCGTTTGCGCGTGATCGCCTGCTGCCTCCGGTGGAGGTTGGCGACCTGCTGGTGATTCGCGATGCGGGTGCCTATGGTGCGGTGATGGGCTCGACGTATCTGCGGCGTCCCCTCGCCCCGGAAGTACTTATCGAGCGTGACAGCTGGCGGGTGATCCGGCGTCGGCAGACGCTGGACGACCTGCTGTCACTGGACGTGTAGACAGAGACGATGCCCATGCAGCCGCACGGAGTGGTGGTGGCCTTCGAAGGCCTTGATCAGAGTGGGAAGCAGACACAGGCCGAACGGCTCGCGGCGCAGCTGCGGGCGCAGGGGCGGCAGGTGGAGTTCCTGTCGTTTCCCGAATATCCCACGGCGATTGGCCAGGAGATTGGTCGGGCTCTGGCGGGCGCGCGCGAGTATGCGGCCGACACGCTGCAGCTGCTGTATGTCGCCAACCGGTTCGAGTTCCGCCCGCAGATGGACGCGTGGCTATCGGCCGGGGCCGTCATCATCTGCGATCGCTATACGGCGTCGAGCGTGGCCTACGGCGAGGCACAGGGCCTGTCGCCCGAGTGGCTGCAGGCGGTGCAGCAGCCGCTGCCGGCGGCGGACATCACGCTGCTGCTCGATATCCCTCCCGAGGTCTCGCTGCAGCGCAAGCAGGCGGCGCGTGATCGGTTCGAACGCGACATGCCCCTGCTGGCTCGGGTGCGTGAGAGTTATCGACGTCAGGCCGGCCAGCGCGGGTGGGTGCTCATCGACGGACAGCAGGCTCCTGATGCCGTGGCTGCGGCGGTGCAGGCCGCCGTCCGAGGTCCGCTCGGGCTGCCGTCAGCGCCGACACGCTGATCGCGCCTGCCGCGCGCAGCACCTCGGCGCATGCCCCCAGCGTGGCGCCCGTCGTCGCGACATCATCCACCAGCAGCACGCGCATGCCGTCGAGCAGACTGTCGTGCGCTGATACGGGTCGTTCCCGGTGCCGTTGCCATCGCTGACACGCCCGCACATCCAGCGCGAAGGCGCCCTGCACGTTGCTGCGCCGGGCAACGCCCCGCAGGTGCACCTGCGGGATGCGGGCTCCTGGTCGACGCAGGAGGCACGCCCACGGACGGCCGAGGTGCCGCGCCAGTTCCTCAGTCTGATTGAAGCCACGCCGGAACCGTCGCCACCAGTGCGAGGGGACGGGGACCACCACATCGGCGCTGGCGAGCAGGGCGTGTCCGGCCTCGGCCATCAGCCGTGCGAGGGGCCTCGCCACGGAGCGCCGGCGGTCGTACTTGAGACAGCGCACCAGTCGTCGCAGGGTGCCCCGGTGCGGCCCGGCGCTGACCAGCGCGTCGAGCAGAGGGGGCATGTCCGCAGCACGCTGCGCGAGCGGATCGAACAGCTCCACGCGCTGCCAGCATTCGGCGCACACGGCCGATGCGAGCGGCTGATCATTGAGGCCGTGGCAGACGGCGCAGGCGGGCTCGACCAGTGCGCACAGCAGCGCCTCGAGGGCGCGGCCTGGCGTCATGGGTGCCGGTGGGGCGATAGCGCCCCGTGAGTGACGCGGTTATTCGCCGGCGTCGACGTCGGCGGTGTCGTCAGTGACGGCCGGGCGGACCGGGTCGGGCACCGCAAAGGGGACCGCGGTGGCCCAGAGACGCTCGAGGCCATAGAAGCCGCGGGCGGTCGGCGAAAACACGTGCACCACCATGTCGAAGTAATCGAGGAGAATCCAGTCGGCCCTGGCCTGTCCTTCGATGGCTGACGGGCGGATGCCTGCCTGCTTGAGTTCGTGTTCGATCGCATCAGCGATGGCCTGCACCTGGCGCGAATTGGCGCCGGTGGCGATCACGAAGAAGTCGGTGAACGCATCGCTGCGGCGCAGATCGAGTACCACCAGTTCGCGCGCCAGTTTGTCCTGGGCGGCGGCGACGGCCAGCTGCACCGCTTTCGGCCACCGTGGGCGACGGGGCTCGGGGGCAGCGGCCGCCTTCCGGGTGGTGACGGTCTTGGCCACAGACGTCCGGGCGCGGGGGCGCGGGATACGCGTATCACTCATGCAAACAGCACTCCACTGAGACACTCACACATACAGCCGATGGTCAGCAATGTATCGCGCGACGCTGTCGGGCACCAAGTCAGCCGGGCTGCCCCCGTCACCGACCAGACGCCTGAGCCCACTCGATGAGATGTCTGGCGTCGTCGCCGTCACCACAAACACCGCAGGCGCCTCCGGCACCACCGGGTGTGCCTCGGGTCCGCAGCGAATCATGCGCCCTGACAGCAGCGGCAGCTGACGGTCCAGATGATCAACCGGATGCCCCGGTCGTGCGACCACCACAAAATGCGCGAGGTCGAGCACGGCGGGGAAGCGATGCCACTGGGCAATGTCTGCAAACGCATCGGCGCCCAGAATGAAGAAGAACGGCGTACCGGGTGACGCGGCACGCAGCGCGTCGAGCGTGTCGGCCGTGTAGGTGCGTCCGGACCGGCGCAGTTCCATATCAGAGACCTCCCAGCCGAGCGGTGCGGCCGCCAGGCGGGCCATGGCCAGCCGATCATCCGCCGAGGCGCGGGGACCGACGGGGCGGTGGGGGGGGGTGCCGCTGGGCATCACCACCACGTGTGACAGGCCGCACACCGATTGCGCGAGCTGACCGATGGCCAGGTGTCCGAGGTGAATGGGGTCGAACGTGCCCCCGAGGATGCCGACGCGGTCGGTCGCGGTCAATGCGACCCGTCTCCGGGTGGCAGGCCGTCCTCGTCTGCGGGGGCCAGGGCCGCCAGGCGCTCAGCCTCCCGTCCCTCGCCGATGGGTTGCCACAGGGCCTCAAGCAGCGCAGGAACGCCGTCGCCGGCAACGGCCGAGATGGCGAAGAACGGAATCTTGAGTGCCCGCGCGCGCTTCTTAAGGGCCTCGATGCGCGTGGTGTCATCCACGGCATCGACCTTGGTGGCGACGATGAGCTGCGGACGGGTGAGCAGCGAGGGATCGTAGAGCGCCAACTCGCGGCGGATGGTATCGAGGTCGACCGCCGGGTCACGACCTGATTCACTCGACACGTCGACCAGATGGGCCAGCACCTTGGTGCGCTCGACGTGGCGCAGGAACTGGTGACCGAGTCCGTGGCCTTCGTGCGCGCCTTCGATGAGGCCGGGCACATCGGCCACGACAAAGCTGCGGTCGCCGCTGAGGGTGACCACCCCGAGGTGGGGCGTCAGCGTCGTGAACGGATAGTTGGCGATTTTCGGACGGGCCGCCGAGATGCGCGAGATGAGCGTGCTCTTGCCCGCATTCGGATAGCCGACCAGACCAACATCGGCCAGCAGTTTCAGCTTGAGGATGAGGGTGCGGTCGTCGCCGGTTTCTCCGGGCTGCACCTTGCGGGGCGCGCGGTTGGTCGACGTCACGAAGTGCGCGTTGCCGAGGCCCCCGCGGCCACCTTTGGCGACCTGCACTTCCTGGCCGAGGGTGGTGAGATCCGCCAGTTCCTCTACCGCACCCGTCTCCGGGTCGCGCACGAGGATGGTGGTGCCGACGGGCACGGGAATGTCGAGGCGCCTGCCGTTGCGGCCATGGCGATTCGAGCCTTCCCCGTGACCGCCGCGCTGTGCAGCGAATTCGGGGTTGTAGCGGAAGTGAACGAGGGTGTTGTGATGGGGGTCGGCGACGAGATAGACCGAGCCGCCGTTGCCGCCGTCGCCGCCGTCCGGACCCCCGCGGGGCACGAACTTTTCGCGGCGGAAGCTGAGGCATCCGCGGCCACCGTCACCGGCCTTGACGTGAATTTCGGCTTCGTCGACGAACATGACCGGGCCTGCCGCAGCAGGTGGGGTGCGCGGTCAGCGCCACGCCGTCATGGCGTGGCGGACCGGCAGCAGATGCCTGAGGCCGAGCCTACTGCTCGGCGGGAATGATGGTGATGAAGCGACCGCGGCTGCCGTGGTCTTCAAACTTCACGGTGCCGGCGATCTTGGCAAACAGCGTGTCGTCCTTGCCCATGCCGACGTTGCGGCCTGGCTTGAACTTGCGCCCGCGCTGGCGGACCAGAATCGAGCCGCCCGTGACGACGTTGCCGTCAAACTGCTTGACCCCGAGGCGCTGCGAATTGGAGTCGCGCCCGTTACGTGAGCTGCCCTGCCCTTTTTTAGTAGCCATGACCCTACGCCTGAATATCGGTGATGCGCACGCGCGTCAGCAGGCTGCGGTGCCCCTGCGTTCGGCGATACTGCTTGCGACGCTTCTTTTTGAAGACGCGAATTTTCTTGGACTTGTCGGTCCGGTCGATCACGCCGACGACCTTCGCCCCATCGACAAACGGGGCCCCGGTTACCACTTCGCCGGCGTCCTTGCCGACAAGCAGCACCTGGTCGAACGAGACAGCCGCGCCGGCTTCGCCGGTGTGGCCATCAACGGCGATGATCGCGCCGGGCTCGACGCGGAACTGGCGGCCGGAGGCCTTGATAATCGCAAACACGGTGATTCTCCGCTTAGTGGTTGCCCCCGTCGACAGGTCGAAGCGAGGCAGGAATTTCAGAGTGTAGCACGGAACCCGGACGCAGGCCACCGGTGGACGGCACGACCCGCGCGGCCAGTCGTCCAGCGGCCCGAGCGCGCGGGGGCCGACGCGCCCCCCGGGGGCGTGGCGCTGAGGGGGTTACTTGAGCAGCACCCGGTTGCCCCGCACCTTCTGCGCCGTCAGGGTGTTGAGCACACTCGGCAGCAGCCGGTCCATCAACTCGAAGTACGATGACAGCGCGGGCGTCTGCTGGTTCGAGTTATACAGAATTTCCTCGCGGAACGATTCGCTATAGACCTGTTCCCCGGTGGCCCCATCGATGAAGACGAAGGTCGGCCGCAGCACAAACCCCTTGCGCTCCATGTAGGTGCGCACGGGCACGACCTGTCGACGCCCGAACTGGTCGTACGTCTCCTGCTCGCGCTGCACAAACCCCGTCCGTTCCTGCGGCAGGAACACCACCGTGCCCGTGAGGATCAGGGGGGCGTCGAGTTCGGCCCCCACCGTCCTCCAGTAGCCGGTATCGGAAAACACCTTGGTATAGGGGTCGAGGTCGGTCTCCGTTCGGGTCACCGGAATGGGACCGGCATTCGGTCCGGCCAGTTCCTGCGCCTTGTCGGTCAGCGATACAGCATCCGCGTCGAGCACCCGCAGGACGTTCTTGTTCCGCAGCTGGTTGCGCAGCAGCCGCACGGTCTCCATGCTCGCATCGAGGTCGTCGCTCGGGCCGGCCACGAAGCCCGCCACATAGATGCGCTGGTATTTCGACACATCGAGCTTGGCCGACACCGGGGCCTGAATGACCACTTCATACACCGTGGTGCTGCAGGCCGATAGCGTCAGCCCGAGCAGGGCCGCCAGCATCCGGGGGGCCCTACGGTGTCGGGCGGGCGCGGGCCGTGCGTTCATTGAGTTCCTTGAACAGTTCGATGTTCTGACGGATGTAGGCGTTGTCTGGCGCCAGGGCCCGGGCACGGTCGTAGGCGACCTGTGCCTTGTCCATCTGCCCCAGCTGTTCGTAGCCGATGGCCAGGTTGTTGAACGCCTGTGCATAGGTGGGGTCGAGCTGCGTGGCGCGCTCCCAACGGTAGACCGCTTCCTTCCACAAGCCCTTCTGCGCGACCTCGATGCCGAACTCGACCTGCTGCCGCGCATCGTCACGCTGCGCCCAAGCGGGCAGGGCTCCCAGCAGCAGCACGAGCACGAACAACGCGAAACGGAAGCGCATCACAGTCTCTGCCGCCACTATAGTCACCGGGTCCGCCGGGCATCAAGCGATTTGACGCCGAGGTCACCGCGATTCGCTGTAGGCTGTAATCAGGTCAGGGGCGCCACGTCTGTTAGGAGTGGTGATGGCCCCCAGTGCACTGCCGCGCGACGCCGCGTGGTTTCCCCGACGGTTGCAGCAGATTCCCGATGCGCCCGCATCCCTGTGGTACGAGGGCGACCCGTCCCGCCTCCCGGCGCCCGCCCGTCCCTCGTTGGCGGTGGTCGGCACCCGCGCGGCCACACGCGACGCCCTCGAACAGACGCGCGAGGTGGCCGACCGCCTTGCGCGGCTGGGCGTCGTCATCGTCAGCGGACTCGCCCGGGGCATTGATGCCGTGGCCCACCGGGCGGCCCTCGACGCCGGCGGGGTGACCATTGCCGTGCTGGGCTCGGGCCTCGACTGCCTCTATCCGCCCGAGCATCGCGAACTGGCCACGCGCATCGCTGCGACCGGCGCGGTGCTGTCCGAGTATCCGCCGGACACGCCACCTCGCCTGTGGATGTTTCCCCGGCGCAACCGCCTAGTGGCCGGTCTGGCCGATGCCGTCCTCGTGGTCGAGGCGCCAGAACGCAGCGGCGCCCTGATTACGGCCGGGGCCGCCGGTGACCAAGGGAAAGAGGTGTTCGTCATGCCCGGGCGATGCGCAGGCGGGCGCAACCGCGGCGGGCACCTGCTCATTCGCGACGGCGCGCGGCTGGTCGAGGGCGTCGACGACATTGTGGCCGATGCCGGCTGGCAGCTCGGCACCCTGTGGCCCGGGAAGGACGCGCCGGGCGAGGCCGCCGAGTTTTCTCTCGACGAGTACACGCGGACGTCGGGGCTCACGGTCTCCGAGGCCCTGGCGCGGTTGCTCGAACTGGAACTGGCCGGCGAGGTGACCCGCGTCGGGGCCAGCCGCTTCCGGACCCGTGCCGGGCGCATGCTAACGTAAGGGCCACGTTGCCCATGGCCAGACCGCTCATCATCGTCGAATCCCCTGCCAAGGCCCGGACGCTGACCCGCTATCTCGGGTCCGACTACCGGGTCGAGGCCAGCTACGGACACGTCCGTGACCTGCCCGACTCGGCCGCCGAAGTGCCGGCGCAGATCAGGCGCGAGCCATGGGGGCGCCTCGGCGTCGATACCGCCGGTGACTTCACGCCCTATTACGTGGTCCCCGCAGACAAGCGGAGATATGTGGCCGCGCTCAAGGCGGCGGTCAAGGATGCCTCGGAGGTGATTCTGGCCACCGACCCCGACCGCGAAGGCGAGTCAATCAGCTGGCACCTGAAGGAGGTGCTCAAGCCCAAGGTCAAGACGCGCCGCATCGTCTTCCACGAAATCACCGAAGACGCCATCAAGAAAGCCTTGCGCGAGAAGGTCGCGGATGTCGATGAAGACCTGGTGCGTGCGCAGGAGAGCCGGCGCATTCTCGACCGCCTCTATGGCTACACCATCTCGCCGGTGCTCTGGAAGAAGGTCCAGACCGGCCTCAGTGCCGGGCGCGTCCAGAGCGTGGCGGTCCGGATCATCGTCGAGCGCGAGGAAGAGCGGATGGCCTTCCGCTCGGCCACCTACTGGGACGTCGCTGCGGCCGTACGGGCCGAGGGGCGCGAGTTTACGGCGACGCTGGTGCGCCTGTCGGGCGAACGCCTGGCGACGGGCAAGGACTTCAGCAGTACGGGGCAGCTGACGGGCGGGAAGGTGCGGCATCTGGCCACCGAGGCCGAGGCCCAGCGTGTGCGTGAAGGCCTGATGCGCGGCCTGCCGTGGACCGTCACCAGTGTCGAGGAAAAGCCCTACACGCAACGTCCGGCACCGCCCTTCACCACGTCGACGCTGCAGCAGGATGCCAACCGCAAGTTCGGCTTCTCGGCCGAGCGAACGATGGAGGTGGCCCAGCGGCTGTTTCAGGGCGTGGACATCGGGGGTGGCGACCTCGAGGGTCTCATTTCGTATCACCGTACCGATTCGACCACCCTCAGCGAGAAGGCCCTGACCGAGGCCGCTCAGGCCGTGCGTGCGATGTACGGCGCCGCCTACCACAAGGGGCCCCGACAGTACTCGACCAAGGTGCGGAACGCGCAAGAGGCCCACGAGGCCATCCGCCCCACTGACTTCCGCCGCATGCCCCAGTCGCTCGAGCGCGTACTCGAGTCTGACGAGCTACGCATCTACGACCTCATCTGGAAGCGGGCCATTGCATCGCAGATGGCCGATGCGCGACTGCTGCGCACGAGTGTCGAGATCACCGGGCGGCTGGCCGCGGGCGGCGAAGACGCTGTGCTGACCGCCAGCGGGAAGGCCATTGAATTTGCGGGCTACCTGCGCGCCTATGTGGAAGGCAGCGACGACCCGTCTGCCGAACTTGACGAGCAGGAGACGCTGCTGCCCAAGCTGGCGGTGGGACAACACATCGAGGCCCCCGACCAGGTCGATGCGCCGCGCATCGCCGTGCGGGTCGAGGCGCAGCACCACGAGACTTCGCCTCCGCCTCGCTACACCGAAGCGTCGCTGGTGAAGAAGCTCGAAGAGGAAGGCATCGGACGTCCGTCGACGTATGCGGCGACCGTGACGACCATCCAGCGCCGGGGCTATGTCACCCGACAGGGCAAGGCACTGGTGCCCAGTTTCACTGCGTTTGCGGTGACACGGCTCATGCGCGATCACTTTGCCGACTATGTCGATGTCTCGTTCACGGCCGAACTCGAGGAAGTGCTCGACAGCATTGCCAACGGCGAGCGCGACTGGCTCGACTTCATCCGTACGTTTTATCGGGGCGATCGGAAGCACAAGGGGCTCGAGCATCTCGTGGAAGACAAGGGGCGGGCGATTGACTATCCCGTCATCGAGGTCGGCGCCGATCCCGAGTCGGGACAGCGCATCCGCTTGCGCATCGGGCGCTACGGGCCCTTCCTGCAGATGGGGGAGGCGACAGACGAGGGGCCGCGTGCGTCGCTGCCGGAGGATCTGGCACCGGCCGACCTCACGGTTGACAAGGCCGCGGCCCTGCTGAAGGCCAAGGCGCAGGGACCGCAGTCGCTCGGGACCGATCCCGACACGGGGCTGCCGATCTACGTGCTGTTGGGTCGCTTCGGCGCCTATGTGCAACTGGGAGAGACGCCCACCGAAAAGGACGCGGAGAAACCCCGACGCGCGTCGCTCGACCGTGGCCAGACGCCGGATACGCTGACGCGCGACGATGCCCTGAAGCTGCTGTCGTTGCCGCGCACGCTCGGGGCGGGCACCGATGGTGAGCCGATTCAGGCGAATCGCGGCCGGTTCGGTCCCTACATCAGGCACGGCGACGACTTCCGCTCGCTCGAGGCGACCGACGATGTCTACACGGTGACGCTTGAACGTGCCCTGGCCCTGCTGGCCCAGCCCAAGCGCGGGCGCGCCCAGCGCGGTGCGCCGAAGGAACTGCGGGCACTCGGTGCCCATCCGCGCTCAGGCGAGGCCGTGCGGATGCTGGAAGGCCGCTATGGTCCGTATGTCACCGACGGGACGACGAATGCCTCCATCCCCAAGGGGACGGCGCCAGAGTCGGTGACGCTGGACCAGGCGGTGTCGCTGCTCGATGCCCGCGACGGCAGCAGTCCCTCGGGTGGTCGTGGTCGCGGGGGGGCGCGCAAGACGACCGGCGGTGCCAGAGGCGCGAAGCGGGCGGCTCCGGCACGTGCCGCGTCGGCGAAGAAGGCGTCGCGACCGGCGTCGAGCGCCGGTGTGACTGTGAAGAAGCGCAGCGCCGCGACGGCGGCGACGAAGACGGGCGCGGCCCGTGCGAAGAAGGCGGCTGGCCGGCGAAAGGCATGATGCACATCATCGGAGGAGGCCTGGCCGGATGCGAGGCGGCATGGCAGGCCGCAGCGCTCGGTGTCGATGTGGTGCTGCACGAGATGCGTCCGGTACGTCCGACGGCGGTGCATCAGACCGACGGCCTGGCCGAACTGGTGTGCAGCAATTCGTTCCGCGGCGACAAGCTCGACAACGCGGTCGGGTTGCTCAAGGAAGAGATGCGCCGCCTCGGGTCGCTGGTGATGCGGTCGGCCGACCGCGCACGAGTCCCGGCGGGGGCCGCACTCGCCGTCGACCGCCACGTGTTTTCTGACGAGATGACGCGGGCTGTCTCGTCGCATCCGCGCATCACGGTGGTGCGCGACGAGATCACGCAGATACCTGGGCCCGAGTGGTCACCGGTGATCATTGCGACCGGCCCCCTCACCTCCGACGCGCTGTCGGCGGACATTCAACGGATGGTGGGCGCCGAGCACCTGTCCTTCTACGACGCCATCAGCCCGATTGTGCTGGCCGAGTCGATCGACATGACCCGGGTGTTCCGCGCGTCGCGCTGGGCTCGCAATGTGTGGCGTCCCTCGGGGGATGGCAGCGGCGCGCTGGTGCCGCCGGCGCCGACCGACGTGCCCGAGGGTGACTATCTCAACTGCCCGATGACGCGCGACGAGTACGACGTGTTCTACGACGCGCTGATCGCGGCCGAGTCGGCGACGGTGCACGACCTCGACACGGCGACGTTTTTCGAAGGCTGCCTGCCCATCGAGGTGATGGCTCATCGCGGTCGCCACACGCTGCGCTTCGGCCCCATGAAGCCGGTGGGCCTGACCGACCCGACGACCGGTCGCTTTCCATATGCCGTGGTGCAGCTGCGACAGGACACGTTAGCCGGCGATCACTTCAGCCTCGTGGGCTTCCAGACCCAGATCAAGTGGGGCGAGCAGGCCCGCATTCTCCGCATGATTCCCGGCCTCGGGCAGGCCGAGTTCGTGCGGTTCGGCATGGTGCACCGCAACACCTACATCTGCGGCCCGCGCGTGCTACGGCCGACCTGGCAGACGCGCCTGCGTGACGACCTGTTGTTCGCCGGCCAGGTCTCCGGGGTCGAGGGGTATGTCGAGTCGGCAGCCTCGGGTCTGCTGGCGGGCATCAACGGCGCACGCCTCGTGCTGGGCCTCGCCCCCCAGGTGCTGCCTCGAACCACGGCCCTCGGCGCGCTGGCGCATTACGTGTCGCACGCCGATCCCGACCACTATCAGCCGACGAACATCACGCACGGCATCATGGAACCACTGCCGCAGCCACCGCGGGACAAGGCCCGTCGGAAGGCGCTGCTCGCGGAGCGTGCCCTGGCCGATCTCGATGCGAGCACGCACACCGGGGCCCTGGCCGGGGCCGGTGCCTGACGGCCATGCCCACCAGTCGCCCCGCCCTGCGTAGCCACGGTCGGCGTCGGACATCCCGCGACGCAGGTCTGGGCGATGAGGCCCCGTCGCATCTCCGCGATCATCTTCGGGCGTTTCTCGACTATCTCTCGCTGAACCTGAACCTGTCGCCGCACACGGTGCGTGCGTATGACGCCGACGTCAGCCAGTATCTGTCCTGGGTGGCGTCGACGCAGGGTACCCGGCTGTCAGCGGTCGCGCCGCAGACCCTCGACGCCGACAGCGTCCGCGGCTGGCTGGCGGGGCTGAACCGTGTGGGCCAGGCCCGGGCGAGTGTGGCACGCAAGCTGTCGGCCGTGCGGGCGTTCATGCGCTATCTGCGTCGAGAGACGGTGGTCGCTGCGGATCCGACGCAGGCGGCGGTGGCTCCGCGCCTCGACCGTACGATTCCGGTACATCTCTCGGAAACCGAGATGGCGACGCTGCTCGACAGCATCGACACGGCCACGCCGGCCGGCGCGCGTGATCGGGCGCTGTTCGAGCTGTGCTACGCATCGGGCCTCAGGCTCAGTGAGCTGGTTGGCATCGATCTCGACGATATCGACCTCGGGGCGCGACTGGTACGGGTGCTTGGCAAGGGCGGCAAGGAACGGGTGGTGCCGTTCAACCAGTCGACCGTGCAGGCGATCAGGGCGTGGCTGCCGGGCCGGACCTCGTTGCTGACCACTGCGCGCTCACGGCCGGCACCCGTGCGTGGCACCACTGCGCGTGAGTCGCGCCGGCGGGGGCGCCTGCCCGAACCGCTCTTCATCAACCAGCGGGGCGGGCGGCTGACGGGACGCAGTGTCGATCGCCTGCTGCGCGTGTATGTCGCGCGCGTCAGCACACGGATGGGTGTCAGTCCGCACGCGCTGCGCCATTCATTTGCGACACACCTGCTGCAGCGGGGCGCCGATCTGCGCGGTATTCAGGAACTGCTGGGCCATGCGCGGCTCAGTACTACCGAGCGCTACACACACCTCAACACGGCTGAGCTGCAGGCGGTCTACCGGCAGGCACATCCGCGCGCCCGCCTCAGCGCGTCACCGGATCAGGCGGGGCCTCGAACTCGGTCGTCAGCATCTCCCACTGACCCAGCAGGTCGCCCACGGTCCACATGAGGGACTGGTGCTCGTCGGTGGCGCTGCGCGCAGCTGCCGGGTCGGCATAGAAGGCCGGGTCGGCCATCTGCGCTTCGAGCGTCTTGATACGGGCTTCAGCCTCTCCGATGCGGGCTTCCAGTTCACTGATGCGGGCGGCCAGCGCCTTGCGTGCGCGTTCAGCCCGGCGCTGCTCGGCGTCATCGCGCTTCCGGGCGGCGTAGTCCTTCGGCGCCGCCGCGCCCGGCGATGCCCCGCGTGCGGGCTCCGCTGCCGTGGCGGGGGCCTTGCGTCGGGCGTTCTCGGGTGTCGGCGTTACGGGCGGTGCCTGCGCGCCCTGCTGCTGTCGCCATAGGAAGGCTTCGTAGGTGCCTGGATACATCACCGCCTCGCCCTGGCTCACCTCGATGATCTTGGTTGCGAGACGGTCAACGAAGTAGCGGTCGTGCGAGACGAAAATGAGGGTGCCGCCATAGTCTTCCAACGCCTCGAGCAGCACATCCTTGGAATCGAGGTCGAGGTGATTGGTGGGTTCGTCGAGCAGGAGGGTGTTCGACGGGTGCAGCAGCATGCGGGCCACGGCCAGCCGGGTCCGCTCCCCCCCGGACAGCACGCCGGCCTTCTTGTAGATGTCGTCACCCGAAAAGAGGAATCCGCCCAGGATGTTGCGGATCGCCGGAATCATCGCGTGTGGCGAGCCGTCGGCGAGTGTCTCGTGCACGGTGAGGGCCGGATTGAGTCGCGTGGCTTCGTCCTGGGCGAAGTACTGCATGACGACATCGTGCCCGAGGACGCATGCGCCCTGGTCGGGCACCTCGGCACCCGACAGCAGCCGCATGAGGGTCGACTTGCCGGCGCCGTTGTGGCCCACCAGCGCGATGCGGTCGCCGCGCTCAATGTGCAGCGACACGTCGCGCAGCACGACCTTGTCGCCGTAGGCCTTCCGGGCGTGCGTGAGCGTCATCACCGTGCGCCCGCTCTTGCTGGCCGGCGGAAACTGGAAGCGGATGCGCTTCCGTTCGGGGGGCACGTCGATGGGCTCGACCTTCTCGAGCATCTTGACCCGGCTCTGGACCTGGGCGGCCTTGGTCGCCTGATACCGGAACCGGTCGATGAAGGCCTGAACGCGCGCCACTTCCTCGTCCTGTCCGCGCTTGGCCTCGCGGAGCCGCTCGAGCCGGGCATCGCGCTCCTCGAGGTAGCGCGAGTAGTTGCAGTGGTAGTCGGTGATGGTCTTCAGCGACAGGTCGGCGATGCGTGTGACGACGGCGTCGAGGAAGTAGCGGTCGTGTGACACCACGACCACCGCCCGCGGATACGACCGCAGGTATTCCTCCAGCCAGTTGCGTGCCTCGAGGTCGAGGTGGTTGGTTGGCTCGTCCAGCAGCAGCAGGTCGGGGGCGCTTAGCAGCAGCTTGGCCAGGGCCAGCCGCATTTGCCAGCCGCCTGAGAGGTGCTCGGCCATGTCGCCGAAGGTTCCCTGGGGAAAGCCGAGGCCGGCCAGCACCGTGCCGACTTTCTGGTCGAGCTGATAGCCGTCGGCCAGGCGGAAGCGGTCCTGCACGTCGGCGTAGCGGGACAGGAGGGCCTCGTGCTGGTCCTCCCCGAGTGCGGGGTCGGCCAGCTGGCCTTCGATACGGAGCAGTTCGGCCCGCATGTCGAGCAGGGGCTTGAGTGCCTGGCTGGCCTCATCCGCGATGGTGCGACCGCGATGCGAGAGGCCATCCTGTGGCAGGTAGCCCAGGGTCAGGTAGCCGGGCCGCTGCACGAGGCCGGCGTCGGGCTCGTCGAGTCCGGCCAGCATCTTGAGGAGCGTGGTCTTGCCGGCGCCGTTCGGGCCGCAGAGTCCGACGCGGTCGCGGTCCCCGATCTGCCAGGTCACCGCCTGCAGCAGAACCCGGTCGCCGAAGGCCTTGCTGAGTGCCTGAAGCTGCAGCACTAGTCGCCAATGGCCCGGGCCGTAGCGGCGAGCACCTGCGGAGCCCGGAAGGGCTTGGTCAGGTAGCCGGTGACCCCGAGATTGACGGCTTCGATGGCGCTCTGTTCCGAGGAATATCCGGTGATGATCAGCACCGGCATCGACGAGGCCAGGTGCCGCGCTTCCCGAATGAGGGCGATGCCGTCCACATTGGGCATCTTCAGGTCGCTGATGAGCAGATCATACGGCTGCTGGCGCAGGCGCTCGATCCCCGTCCGGCCATCAGGCGCCGTGTCCACGTCATACTCGGCCATGGCCAGCATCTTGGACAGCAGTTCCCGGATACTTTCCTCATCGTCCACCACGAGAACACGGGGCCGACCGACGGGCATCGGTCGCGGGCTGACGGCGTCCGCACTGGTCTGGATGACGGGTGGCCGGTTCAGCCGCTCGGCATTAAGCCACGCATCAACATCGCCCTTTCGGAACCGCCACTGCCGACCGACGCGGACAGCCGGGATCTTGCCGGCCTTAATCAATCGGTAGACCGTGCGCAGCTTGACCTGCAGGTAGGCCAGCACTTCCTCCGTGGTCATAATGACCTCGGGCTGTGACGGGTTGGTGGGCATGAACACCTCGCTCAAAATAATTGTATTGGAAATGGTTGTTTTTGCACGGAACGACGGAGCTGGGGACAGACTATTTCCGCCCCGCCGTCGTCTCATTCCACAGGCATCAACAATGGGAACCGCCGCCGTGGCCGAACCGACGTGGACCGACGAAGAACTGGTCGCCCGCTCCGTAGCAGGTGACCACGACAGCTTCAACCTGCTGATCCGTCGCTGGGAGCGTCCCATCTACGCCCTGGCGTTCAGGGTGCTTGGCCGCGAGGACGATGCCAGGGAGATCTGTCAGGACACGTTCCTTCGGGCGTTCCGTGCCCTACCCGGGTTCAAGGGCGAGGCCAAATTTTCGTCGTGGCTCTACCGCATCACCCTCAACCTGTGTCGTGACTGGTTGCGACGGAAGAAGCGCACGCCGGTGGTGCAGGTTCCCGAGGGGCTCGACCTCTGTGCACTGGCGGCTGCGCAGGGCCCGGTGGAGTCCATCGAAGACCTGGTGGCGCGTCGGCAGTTGAGTGCGTCGGTGGCGGCGGCCATGCGGCTGCTGCCGGACGAGCAACGGACGGCCATCGTCCTGAAGGAATTCCATGGCCTGACCTTCCAGGAAATCGCGGACCTCCAGCAGATTCCGTTGAGTACGGTGAAGACCCGGCTTTACCAGGGCCTGAGCGTGCTGCGGCGCACGCTTGATGTGTCGAGGGTGTCATGACCGAGCGGGTGTGTGGCGAGCACGAGGTGCTCATCGGCTATCTCTACGACGAACTGCCCCCGGCCGACCGCCGGGTGTTCGAGCGGCATCTGGCGCAGTGTGACCTGTGTCGCGATGCCCTCGAGGGCTTTGGCCGGGTGCGTGAAGGGCTGGGGGTCTGGATGCCGCCCAACCTTCCCCTCACGGTCGATGTGGATGCCGCGGCGGGGCCGCGTGCCGCCACGCCGTTCGACGCTCCTGCAGCGGGGGCAGACCTCCGTGACGCGGTGGCGTCCTCGACCCCGTGGATGCCGTGGGCCCGGGCTGCCGCCATCGTGCTGATGGCAGGTGCGGGCATGGCCGCCGCCAATCTGCACGTGACGATTTCGAGAGGCTCGGTCACCCTGTCGACCGGATGGCTGACGCCACCGTCGGCGGCATCGGGCGCTGCCTCCCTCCCGATGTCGTCGACGGTGGTGCCGCCAGTCGCCGCCTCCGCCACCGCTGGGGCCGACTGGCGCACTGCCCTGACACAGCTTGAGGCGTCTCTGCGGGACGAACTGGCGGCGATGCGGACCTCGGCGCCCGCGCCCGGTGCCGAACGCATACGTGCCACGGCCCCGGGCGATGTGTCCCTCGAACGCGTGCGTGCCCTGATTACCGAGAGCGAGCAGCGGCAGCAGCGCGAACTGGCGCTACGCCTGACGCAGTTCGGTCGCGACGTCGACCAGCAGCGACGCACGGATCTGGTACGCATTAATCAGGGCTTCGGGCAGTTTGAGGGAAGGACCGGTGCCGAGATCGCGCGGCAGCGGCAGATGATCGACTACATCATGCGGGTCTCGGCTCCACCTCCCCAGCAGTGAACGCGATGCGCCAGCGAGGAACACTCATGACTTTCATGACCATCGTCCATGCGACGCGCAGGCGTCGGCTCCTGATGCTGCTGTGTGCGGCGGCCTGTGTGCCGGGCATCGCCCTCGCGCAGGCGACGCGGCCCGCCCCGGCATTCCCGGCGGCGTCGCGGGTCGACCTCGCGGAGCTCCGGCACCAGGTGTATGTCATGGAAGGGGCGCTCGTACGGGCCGTCGAGTTCGGTGCCCAGACGCTCAGCCGCGAGATTCGCGCCGTGGTGCCCGACCTGTTCCTGCTGAGCGGGTCGGCCCAGGCTCACGGGGTCTATCTCGACGGCTACGGCATTTTTTTCGATGTGTCGGTGCCACTGCTGCGGCAGAGCATGGCGTGGGGGCTGCGGATGATGCTGCAGCAGGATGACGTGGCCATGCGTGAGGACCTCGCGGCCCTGCGCGGGCTGGTGCAGCGCGAGACTGATCCGCGCGCGCGCAGGTCGCTCGAGGCCGCCCTGGCGCGGCTCGAGGCGCAGGCATCGCCCTTCGGGGGCGGGAGTGGCGTGTTTCCGCCTTCCTTGGGTTCGACCCCGGTGGGTGGCGCGCCGGCGACGGCGCAACCGACTGGTCTGCCTGCGCCCCTGTCGCCGGGACGCCCAGCGGCGGTCGTCGGCCAGACGGGGCGCCCGGAGGTAGACCCGGCACGCGTGATGGATGCCGGGCGCCTGTACACCGAGTCGGTGCAGCGTGCGCTCATCGATGCGATGCTCGACTTCAGCGGTCCGATGAACCTGGCGGCGGGTGAGTGGCTGACCGTGGCGGCGCGCGACAACGCCGAGCGCGATGCCCTGGCCCCGCAGGACCCGTACGAAGCGTCGGTCACAGTGCTGCTTCGCATCAGCGGCGCCGACTTGCGCGAGTACCGGTCGGGGGTGATCGACAAAGCCACGGCGCGGGCCCGGGTCCGCATCGGCGAGTTCTAGGCCATCGGCCCCTGTCGCCGGTGGCGGTCGTGTCGTAGACTTACCAGTCATGAACGTGCCCCTGTGGCGCCGCATGGGCGGCATTTCTCTGCTGCTGGGTCTGCTGCTCGCGCTGTCGGGCTGCACCCGGAACATCGATGTGATCGCCGCGCTCGAGCCGGTCGATGTCGTCACCGGATGGTTCGACGCCGGTCTTGTCCAGGGGGGCAAGAATAAGCTGGTGCCTACCGTCTCGCTCAAGCTCCGCAACCGGTCGGCGGATCCGGTGCAGCGCGTCTACATCCAGGCGGTGTTCCGCCGGGTGGGCGAAATGGAAATGTGGGGCGAACATCTCGGATGGGCCATCCGCGAGCCCCTCTCGCCCGGCGGCACCACCGAGGCGCTGGTCATGCACAGCAACCTCGGCTACACCGGCGATGGCGTCGGCCGGATGGATATGCTGCAGCACTCGCAGTTTCTTGACGCCAAGGTCGAGGTCTACCTGCGGCAGGGGTCACAGACCCTGACCAAGCTCGCCGAGTATCCGGTGCAGCGCCAGTTGCTGCGGCCCTAGCCGCGTCGTCATGGCGTCCGCTCCTGCCTCCGCTTTGCTTGAACGGCGCCTCGGTCCTTTCGACGCAGCCGCCATCATTGTCTCGAACGTCATCGGGGGCGGCATCCTCTTCACGCCGCCGCAGGTCGCCGCCAGGGTGCCCGACCCGTGGTGGTTCCTGGGCACCTGGCTGGCCGGTGGCCTGCTCGCCTTTGCCGGAGCCATGGCCTACGCCGAACTCGCCGCCGTGCGGCCCCGCGCGGGGGGCGAGTACGTGTATCTGCGGGCCGCCTTCGGGAACCTGCTAGCCTTCCTGTCGGGATGGACCTCGTTTGTCGCGGGCTTTGCGGGGGCCATCGCCGCCAGTGCGTCTGTGCTGGCCTTTTACCTGAGCCGCTTCATTCCCTGGGTCGGGTCAGACGCCGTGGCCGTGACGGTGCCGCTGCCGCTGGTGACGCTGACCATCACACCGCAGACGATGACGGCGCTGGCCGCCATCTGGCTCATGGCCCTCGTGCATCGACGCGGGGTCGGCCCCGGACGGATTGTGAGCAATCTGCTGGCCAGTCTCAAGGTCGGGGCCCTGCTGCTGTTCATTGGGCTGGGCGTGGCGTGGGGCACCGGCGACGTGGCGCACCTCCAGCCGATCGACCATGCGCCCATCGCGCCGACCACGTGGCTATTTGCGCTGATTCCCGTGATGTTCACCTACTCGGGTTGGAACGCCGCCGGATACATCGCCGAAGAGGTGCGCGACCCGGGACGGAACGTGCCCAGGGCGCTGGCGCTGGGGACACTGACCGTCATCGCGATTTACGTCTGCCTGAATGCACTTTATCTGTTCGTGTTTCCCGTCCAGACGCTGGCCACGCTGCAGGGCAGCGTGCTCGACAAGATCGCCGAGTCGCTGCTCGGGGCCGCCGCGGGCGACATCATGGGCGTGGTGTCAATCGTGGGGTTGTTGGCCAGTATCAGTGCCATGACCTTTGCCGGGCCGCGCGTGTACTTTGCCATGGCTCGCGACGGCCTCTTCTTCGCGTCGGCGGCGCGCGTGCATCCTGTGCACAAGACGCCAGCGGTGGCGATTGTGGCCCAGTCGATCTGGGCCACACTGCTGGTGCTCACCGGCCGTGCCGATTCACTGACGACCTACACCGGATTTGCGGTGGTGCTGTTTGCCGGTCTCGGCGTGATGTCGCTCTTCATGCTGCGTCGGCAGGAACCGGATGCCCCGCGACCCTACAGGGCCCTCGGCTACCCGGTCGCCCCGGCGGTGTTTGCGGTGGCCAGCACGCTGATTGTGGGCAACGCGCTGTGGACCGATCTGGGGCGTCCCCTTCTCGAGGGGCGGGCGCTCGGGCCTTCAGCGGCCGGGCTGTTTGTCATCGGCATGGGCCTTCCCCTGTATTGGTGGCTCGCCCGGCGTCGCGCCGGTGCGTCCTCATGAGAAACTAATGACGCATGTTCCTGCGTGTGCCAGCGTCACCCGAGCGCCGTTTCCGTGCGCGCCGTGGTGTCTCTGGCGCGGCTGTCCTCCTCGGTCTGCTCGCCGGCGCGGCGTGTGGACGGAAAGCGCCCCCGCTGGCACCGCTGCCGCGTCTGGCCGAAGCCCCCGCCCAGGTGACCGCCACGCGCATCGAAGACGAGGTGCTGGTGGCATTCACTGTCCCTGCAGCGAACCAGGGGGGGCGTACGCCCGCCGATGCATCGGTGCTTGAACTGTACGGCGTGACGGCCTCGGCACCGCCGTCGGGCACCGACCTGACGCGCGCCGCGGTGCGTGTGATGACGGTGCCAGTCTATGTGCCCCCGCCACCCGTGCCGGAGCCACTGCCCGACGCCCCACCGGCATCGCCCCTGCCTGTGCCGGAGGGATTTGCCCAGGGTGCGCCCGGTGTGCTCAGGGAAACCCTGACCGCGGCCCTGCGCGACGCCACGGTCCTGCCTGATACGACACCGGTGCGAGTGCCGGAGCCGGACGTCGAGGAGGACGACCCCCTGCGACTGTCGCCGCCCGTCGCGGGGCCGTCCGCGTTTGGCGAGCTCAAGCGCTACTATTTCCTGCGCGCGACGGACGGTGGACGGCGGCGCGGGGCCGCCAGTGCCGTGGTGTCGGTGCCCCTGCAGCCAGGCAGCGGTGCCCCTGTCGACCTCGAGGCCACCTACACCGACACCACACTGACGCTGACGTGGGGCGCCGGGGTCGGAGCCTGGACGGCACCGCCGGCCAGCACCGAGAAGGTGATTGCGTCAACGCCGCTGGTGCCCGTGCAGCCACCCACGGAATATTTCGTGTATGCGGTCGAGGAGTCGGAGAGGTCTACGGCCGAGACGCCGTGGACGCTGCAGGTGCCCAGGCCACTGAATCCCACGCCGCTGGCCACGACCACGTTTGCCGTGCCGGGCAGCGTGGTGTTCGGCACCCCGCGCTGTTTCGCGGTGCGCGGAGTGGATACCTTCGGTACGGCGAAGGTCCTGAGTCCTGTGTCGTCCACCGTGTGCGTGACGCCATCCGACACGTTTGCTCCCGCCGCGCCGGCGCGATTGGCCGCGATTGGTGGTGTGGGTGTTGTCAGCCTGGTGTGGGAAGCCAACATCGAGGCCGATCTGGACGGCTACCTGGTGCTGCGCGGCCTGGAAGGTGCCGAGACGCTGACCGCGCTGACACGCGAGCCGATTCAGGAGACCACGTTTCGCGATACCTCGGTGACGCCCGGGGTGCGCTACGACTATGTGGTGGTGGCCGTCGATCGGGCGACCCCGCCCAACCGCAGTGAATGGTCGGCGCGGGTGACGGAAGCCGCACGAGTTCCCGAGGAGTAAACACACGATGGACCGTATCTACCGGGCAAGGCAGGGCATGGGCGGGCGCTATGTGCTCGAACGCGATGGCACGTTCTACTGGCTGGGCGGAGATATTTTCGGCGACTACTGGGCGGGCCGCGAAGTGGATCGCGGCGAGCGCCTCGAGTGGGTGGCGCCGGTGCGGCCCTCTATCGTGGTGGCCATCGGCCTCAACTACAAGGACCACGCCGCCGAGATGAACAAGAAGCTGCCGGCCGAGCCGATGGTGTTCCTGAAGCCGGCCACGGCCGTGATTGGACCCGAGGAGCCAATTCGCCTGCCCGACTGGGCCGGGCGCATCGAGCACGAGGCCGAGATGGCGGTGGTCATGGGCCGCACGGCCTCCCGCGTCACGGCTGACGATGCGATGAGGTATGTGCTGGGGGTGACGTGCCTGTGCGACGTAACGGCGCGCGAGCTGCAGGTCAAGGATGTGCAGTATTCGCGAGCCAAGGGCTTTGACACCTTCGCGCCGATGGGCCCTTGCATCGCGGTGGGACTCGACCCGTCGGCCCTGCCCATCGAGGGTTGGGTCAATGGCGAGCGGCGCCATGCCTCGAACACCGATCAGCTGATCTTCCCCGTGCCGGCGCTCATCGAGCATGTGACGCGGTTCATGACCCTGCAGCCGGGCGACGTGATCACCACGGGCACGCCGTCGGGCGTCGGTCCGCTCGTGCCGGGCGACCGGATGATGGTGAAGATCGAGGGTGTGGGGACCCTGTCGAATCCCTGTGTCGCCGGGTGACACCGATGTCGATGACGCCTGTGGAAGACCTGCGTGCCCGTGAACGGCGGGCCGAGGACGGTGGGGGGGCCGATCGGCTGCGGAAGCAGCATGCGGCCGGCAAGCTCACGGCTCGCGAACGCATCGACCTGCTCTTCGACCCAGGGACGTTCGAGGAAGTCGACAAGCTGGTGACGCACCGCTGCCGTGACTTCGGCATGGAGGCTCAGGTGTTTCCCGGCGACGGCGTCATCACCGGGCACGGGCGCGTGCACGGGCGCGTCGTCTATGCCTTCGCGCAGGATTTCACCGTGTTTGGCGGGTCGCTCTCCGAAACCAACGCCGCGAAGATTTGCAAGGTGATGGACATGGCAGTCCGCAACGGCTGTCCGGTCATCGGCCTAAACGATTCGGGAGGCGCGCGCATCCAGGAGGGTGTCGTGTCGCTGGGTGGCTACGCTGACATTTTTTTGCGGAACACGATGGCATCGGGCGTAGTGCCGCAGATTTCCGCCATCATGGGACCGTGTGCGGGCGGCGCCGTCTATTCGCCGGCCATCACCGACTTCACCATCATGGTGAAGGACACCAGCTACATGTTCGTCACGGGGCCTGATGTCATCCGTACCGTCACACACGAGGACGTGACCAAAGATGCACTCGGCGGCGCGATGACGCACAACGCGATCAGCGGTGTGGCGCACTTTGCCGTGGCAGACGATCGCGAGTGCCTGCTGCTCATCCGCGAGTTGCTGTCCTTCATGCCCGGAAACAATCTCGACGAGGCCCCGCGGCTCGTGACCGAGGACGCGACCGACCGCGAAGACGAGTCGCTCGACGCGCTCGTCCCGGTCTCGCCGAATCAGCCGTACGACATGCTCGACGTGATTCACACCGTGGCCGACGAAGGATATTTCCTCGAAGTGCATGAGCACTATGCGAAGAACATCCTTGTGGGCTTTGCGCGCCTGGGCGGCCGGCCCGTGGGCATCGTGGCCAATCAGCCGGCGCACCTGGCGGGCACCCTCGACATTGATGCCTCGGTGAAGGGCGCGCGCTTCGTGCGCTTCTGCGACGCGTTCAACATTCCGCTGGTGACGTTCGAGGATGTGCCGGGCTTCCTGCCGGGCACGGTACAGGAATACGGCGGCATCATCCGCCACGGGGCCAAGCTGCTCTACGCCTTTGCCGAAGCGACGGTGCCCAAGGTGACGGTCATCACGCGGAAAGCCTATGGCGGGGCGTACTGCGTGATGGCGAGCAAGCATCTGCGCACTGACTTCAACTATGCGTGGCCCACGGCCGAAATCGCGGTGATGGGTGCCGAGGGTGCCGTGAACATCCTCTACAAGCGCGAAATCGAGCGCGCCGACGATCCGGCAGCGATGCGCGCCGAGAGGGTCGCCGAGTTCCGCAGGAAATTCGCGAACCCCTACGTGGCAGCCGAGAAGGGCTATGTCGACGAAGTGATTCTGCCGCGCACGACGCGGCGGAAGCTTATCCAGGTGCTGGCCGCGCTCGAGGGCAAGCGCGAGACGCTGCCTCGCAAGAAGCACGGCAACATTCCGCTGTGAGGCCGCCACGATGACTGCAGGGCGCGCCATGAAAAAAGTACTGATCGCCAACCGCGGCGAGATTGCGGTGCGCATCATCCGGGCCTGCCGTGATCTCGGACTATCGACCGTGGCAGTCTATTCGGACTGTGATCGCGCGGCGCTGCATGTCCGGATGGCAGACGAGGCATACGGGGTCGGTCCGAATCCGCCCCGAGAGAGCTACCTGCGCATCGATCGGATGATTGAGGTGGCACGGCAGAGCGGAGCCGATGCCGTGCATCCGGGGTACGGCTTCCTTGCCGAGAACGAAGACTTTGCGGCTGCCTGCGCCGGGGCGGGCCTGACGTTTGTCGGCCCGTCGCCAGAGGCGATCACGCTGATGGGCAGCAAGACGGCTGCGCGTCAGGTAGCGATGGCCGTCGGCGTGCCGGTGGTGCCCGGTACCGAGACGCCGATCGCCGACGATGTGTCGGACGAGGACGTGCTGGCGGTGGCCGAGCGCATCGGTTATCCCCTGATGCTGAAGGCCGTGGCCGGCGGTGGTGGCAAGGGCATGCGGATGGTCACCGAGGCGGCGGACCTGCCGTCGGCCCTGCGGGCGGCACGGTCGGAAGCAGGCTCGGCCTTTGGTGATTCGGCCGTGTATCTCGAGCGGCGTCTCCTCGCCCCGCGACACATTGAGGTACAGCTGCTGGCGGACCACTACGGCACGGTGGTGCCGTTTGTCGAACGCGAATGTTCCATCCAGCGCCGGCACCAGAAGGTGGTGGAAGAAAGCCCGTCGCTGGCCGTCTCACCCGACCTGCGCCGGCGCATGACCGATGCCGCTGCGGCGGTGGCGCGGCAGGCCGGCTACAACAATGCCGGCACGATCGAGTTCCTGCTCGATGAGGACGGGTCGTTCTATTTCCTTGAAATGAACACGCGCCTGCAGGTGGAACATCCGATCACGGAACAGGTGACGGGCATCGATCTGGTGCAGTGGCAGCTGCGCATTGCGCGTGGCGAGCGGCTGACGATCGATCCGGCACGGGCGGTTGCGCCGCGCGGACATGCCGTCGAGTGCCGCATCTATGCGGAAGACCCCGATACCGGTTTCATGCCGTCGCCGGGTCGCGTGCACGGGTTGCGGGTGCCGCAGGGGCCCGGGGTGCGCGATGACAGCGGCATGTATGAAGGCGGCGATGTGCCCATTTACTACGATCCGATGATCTCGAAGCTCATTACATGGGCCGATGATCGGGTGACGGCGCTGGCACGCATGCGGCGTGCCCTTGCCGAATACGAAGTGTGCGGCATCCGCACAACGATTCCGTTCTTCCGCTGGATTCTCGAAGACGACGACTTCCAGGCGGGTCGGTTCGATACGACATTCATCGATCGCAAACTCGGGACACGGGGCGGCGAGCCGCTGGTGCCGTGCACGGGGCAGCACGAGCAACTGGCAGCCATTGCGGTCGCCGTGCGGATGCGGATGGGCACGGCGACGATCGCCCCGCCCCCGGTGGCCCACGTTCCGAGCCGGTGGCAGCAGGCCGCGCGGCAGTCGGGCCTGCGGTCGTAGCGCACGCAGCAAGGAGCCATTGTGCACGTGGAACTCGACATCAACGGGAGACGCCGGCAGGTGGAGGTGAGTGGCAGTGGCGAGCAGCTGACCGTCATCGTCGACGGGCAGGCCTTTCTCGTCGACGCGCGTCAGGTGGCGGGCGATGGTCTGTCGCTGGTTGTGGCCGACACCGACGGCGTACGCCGCAGCATCGACACCACAGTCTCGGCCCAGCGAGGCGGGGGCTATGCCGTCGCACTTGATGGACACACCATCATGGCGATGCCGGTGTCGCGCTTCGGCCGAAGGGGCAGCGATGCCGGTGCGGCCGGCAGTGGCCCGCAGCAGGTGACGGCCCCGATGCCGGGCAGGGTGGTGCGGATGCTCGTCGCCCCAGGGGATGCGGTCGTCCCGAAGCAGGGGCTCGTGGTCGTCGAGGCCATGAAGATGGAAAACGAACTCAAGGCGACCCGCGCCGGCACGGTGAAGATGGTGCGCGCCGTCGAAGGCCAGTCCGTGGACGCAGGCGCCCTGCTGGTGACGGTGGAGTAGCCGCGCGTGCATCCCCGCCTGACTGCTCTCGCACGCTCGGCCCGGGCCACCGGGCTGACGCTGGCGATTGTCACGGCGGTGGTGCTGGTCAGCGTGGTCAACATCGACCTAGGGCCCGTGCTGCGGAGCCGCGCCGAGGCATTCGGGCGCACGTGGTTCGACCGCGGTGTGCACATCGGGCGGCTGGGCGTGCAGATTGGACAGGGCCGCCTGGTCATCGACGACCTGGTGATCGATGGCATGTATGAGGGAGAAGATCCGTGGCTGGTGGCGGATCGCGTCGAACTGACCCTCACGTGGCGGACGCTCGTCGACCGCGAACTGCGCATCGATGCCGTCGAGGTGCGCGACTGGACGATGGTGCTCGAGAGCTATCCCAACGGGCGCCAGACGTTTCCCCGAGTCACAGGACCGCCACGTCCCCCGAGGACAGGGCCGAGCCTGATCACCACGTCGCTGCAGTCCATTCATCTCGGCAACGGTGCGCTCGAATTCCGCGACTACGGCTCGCAGTGGAGCATCTCGACCCAGCACGTCGATATCTCGGTGACACAAGTGGCCGATCTGCGCGGGCGGCTGTCGTTTTCCGACAGCACGCTCTGGGTGCAGAATTATCTACCGATGCAGGCGGCCCTCGACGGCAGCTTTACCGTGGCCGACGGCAAAGTGATGTTCGATCGCGTCGAGATGCGCACCGACGAAGGTGTGCATGTGATGACGGGCGAACTCGACGCGGCGCACTGGCCCGAGCAGACGTGGCAGTTCGATTCGCGGATGCCGCTGGCGCGCATCCGGCACCTCTTCTTCCAGGGCTATCCCTTCGAGATGGCGGGGGAGGCGCGCTTCCGTGGACAGTTTCACTATTTCACCGGCGGCCGCGAGCTGCGCGGCCTCGTGTCGTCAGACGATGCGACGATCAACCGGTTCAGGTTGCAGCGGCTGCGCGGCAATCTGCTGTGGGTGCCGTCGCGGCTTGATTTCACGGATGCCACGGGTGACTTTCACGGCGGACGAGTGGCGTTCTCGTATGCGATGGCGCCCATGGCCCGCGTCGATGTGCGTCCGCGCGCAACCATCGCCGGCACCTACGACGGCGTCGACCTTCGGAACCTGACGGATGCCCTCGAGGTGGCCGGCCTCCGACTAGACGGTACGGCCAGCGGTGACGCCCGGCTGTCGTGGCCCATGAGCGAGTTCTGGAAGCGTGACGGTGGCGGCACCCTGTCGGTGACGGGGCCCACGGGCGTGCCCCTCCAGACAGCGGCGCTGCCGTTCGAGGCGATTGAAGAGGCCCGGGCGCGGGCGCTCGAGCAAGGCCCGTTCAGCAGCCACACGCCTCGTGTGCCGGTGCCGGTGGCCGGACGCAGCGTCTTCCGTTTCAACGAGGGCGGCGTTACCCTCGACCGAACGGAGGTGTCGACACCGGAGACGCACCTGGTGTTTTCGGGCACGACGGTCTGGGGCAACGACTCGCGCCTGCCGTTTTCGGTGACGAGCCGCAACTGGCAGGCGAGCGATCGCTTCATGGCTGGTGTGCTGACGGCGGTGGGCGCCCCGACGGCGGCGGTGCTCGTCGATGGCATCGGCCTCTACGAGGGCGTGCTGACCGGTCCGCTGCGCAGGCCGCGCATCACCGGTCGCCTGCGCGGCGATGAAATGCGCGCCTGGGGCGTGGTGTGGGACGAGGTTGATGCCGACTTTGTGGTCGAGAACAGCTACGCCACGGTCAGCCGCTCACGCGTGGTCCATGACGACTCGGCGATGGACATCACCGGGAAGTTTTCGCTGGGCTATCCCCGCGCGGATGGCGGGGAACAGATGGATGCGCGGTTCCGCTTCGAACGCAGACCGCTGGCCGATTTCCGCGACGCCTTCGAACTGGAAGCCTATGAAGTGGACGGCCGCCTGTCGGGCGACCTGCATCTGTACGGCGACTATGAGGGCCCGTTCGGCTTCGGGCGCCTGGCCCTCGACGAGGCGGTGGTCTACGACGAGCCTGTCGACCACGGTGATGCAGCGCTCCAATTCGAGGGCACTGGCGTCAGGCTCGACGGCATGGTGATCCGGAAAGGTGGCGCCACATCGACCGGGGCGGCCTATGTGGCGTGGGCCGGAACGTACTCGTTTAACGTGGCGGGCAGCGGTATGGCTGTCGAGTCGATGGTGGTACCGCAGCTCGATGTCGGCCCCAGGTTCAGCGGGCGGTTCTCGTTCACGGCCAGCGGCAGCGGCGAGTTCGACTTTCCGCGGTACGACGTGCGGTTCAGCATTCAGGACCTGTTCTACGGCGACGAGGGCGTGGGCGAGGTCACCGGTCGCCTCGGGGTGCGCGGCATCGACATGGTGTACGAGTTCGATGCCGCCTCGGTGCGTCTCGCGGTGAGCGGCACCGGCCGGGTGTCGCTGACCGACGAAATGGACTGCGATATCTCGTTTCGTGTCACCGATACGTCACTCGACCCGTACTTGCGTGCCTATGATCCGACGCTGTCGCCTTACGTGTCGGCGGTGGCCTCAGGCACCGTGCGTGCCGTGGGCGAACTCTACAACCTCGACGCCCTGCGCGTGGACGTCCAGGGCGAGGCGCTGGCTCTGATGTTCTTTGACTACCGCCTGCGCAACCGCGGCGACGTGCGCATCAGCATGGATCGCCAGCGGCTGCGCCTTGAGGCGTTCAGTCTCGCCGGGGAGGACACGGCGCTCGATCTGACCGGCACGGCGGACGTGCAGGCCCGGACGCTGGCCCTGGCAGCGACCGGCTCGGCAAATCTCGCCGTGCTCGAGGGCGTGGTGCCCGACGTGCGCACCACGGGCCGCGCGGAACTGGCGGCGCGCATCACCGGCACCGTCGATGCGCCCACGGTGTCGGGACAGGCGCGCCTCATCGACGGGCGTCTCCGCAGTTTTGCCCTGCCGCACGCCCTCGAAGGACTGACGGGCCTGGTCACGTTCACGCCCGCCGGTGCGCAACTCGAACGCCTCACCGGACGCGTGGCCGGCGGCGCCATCCGCTTCGGCGGGCGCCTCGGCCTGTCTGGACTCGCACTGAGTGAGTTTGACGCGACCGTGTCGGCCACCGACATGCGGTTGCGTGTGCCGGAAGGGACGCGGTCGCTGGTGGATGCGCAGCTGGCCCTGCAGGGGCCGCCATCGGCACCTGTTCTGAGCGGGACCATCACGGTCAAAGATGCCGTCTGGTCATCGGAGATCGACACGACAGGGGGATTGTTCAGCGGCAGAGGCGGCGGTGGTGACACGTCGATGGTGCCCACCGTCGAAGGGGTTCTCGCCACGGCGTCTGACAGCACGCTCGCCCTGGATGTGCGCGTCATCGCCGCTTCATCGCTGCGCATCGAAAACAGCCAGGCCCGCATCGTTGCCAGTGCCGACCTGACGGTACGGGGCACATCGGCACGACCGATTGTGATTGGGCGGGCTGACATCGAGCGTGGCGAAGTGCGATTCGAGGGGCGGCGATACGTGGTGACGCGCGGGAATCTCGACTTCACCAATCCCGATCGGTTGATGCCGTTCTTTGACGTCGAGGCGATGACGCGTGTGCGGGTGCCCGGCCAGACCTACCTGGTGCGCCTGCGTATGGCCGGTACGACCGAGCGGCTGCAGCCCGAGTTCACCTCCGATCCGCCCCTGCCGCCCCTCGAGATTTTGACGATGCTATTCAGCGACATCAGCCCGAGCGGCGACGTGGAACTCGCGGCGCAGCAGCGGCCCAACGAGCGTGAGCAGCGCCTGCTCGAAGCGCGAGCCACCCGGGCCCTGACCGGCACCCTGTCGGCGGAAGTCGGCAAGGTGGTGCAGGATACCTTCGGGATTGACTCGTTCCAGATCACCCCACTGCTGGTCGATCCCTATCAGCAGTCGGCGCGGCTCAACGTGAATCCGTCGGCCCGCATCACACTGGGCAAGCGCATTTCCGATCGGATCTATCTCACCTACGCCCGCAGCCTGACCTCGTCGACGCGTGACGAAATCATCCTGCTGGAATTCGATCAGAGCGACACGCTGTCGTGGATTCTTTCGCAGAATGAAGACCGCACCTACGCGCTCGAAGTGCGCAAGAGGCACACGTTCTGATGCGGCTGGTGGTGACATGGCTGTCGCTCGTCGTGCTGGCCGCGTCGGCTCTGGCGCAACCGGTTTCGACCGCCGTCGGTGCGCGCGTCGTTGCCGTTGACGTCGAGACGACGGACGGCACGGCCGTCCCGGCGTCGGTGCGCGAGCTGATGGATACGCGCGTGGGCGAGCCCCTGCGCGGCGTCGACATTCGGGCGACGATTGCGCATCTGGTCGGGCTCAACCGGTACGACGATGTGCGGGTGGCAGCAGAAGCGGTGGCAGGCGGCGTGCGTGTGGTGTGGCGCCTGCGTCCGGTGCCCCTGGTGACGCGCGTGGTGCTGGAGGGCGCCGGTGCGCTTGAGCGCGATGTGCGGCGTCAGGTGGTGGCTGATCGGTTCGGTGGCCAGTGGACGGCCGAGCGCCTGCCCGACCTGGTGTCATCGGTCGAAGCGTTTTTCCGGGCCCGCGGATTCCGGCGCGCCACCGCCACGGCACGCCTCGAACCCGGGCGCACGGCCGGCACGTCGACGGCGCGTGTCATCGTGTCGCCCGGAGCACGCCTGCAGGTGGGGGCGATCCGGCTGACGGGCACTCCGACCGATCCGCAGCAGCGCATCTTCGATCGACTGGGCCTGGTGACCGGCGGTGCCTATGACCCGCAGGACGTGGCCGCGCAGATGCTCGACTACGAAGCCGCCCTGCGGCGTCAGGGATTCTATGAGGCGATCGTCCGTGATGACACCGTGACCAGCGAGGCCGATGACCGGGCTCTCGTGGAGATCGCCGTGGACGCCGGTCGGCCCGTGCGTGTGGTCTACGCCGGCGACTCGCTGAGTGGTGCTCCGCTGGATTCGCTGGTGCCGATCGATGCGCAGCGGGCGATCGACGAAGATCTGCTGGAGGATGCTGGTCGGAACATCGAGGGCTACCTTCGCGAGCGGGGATTCCGCGAGGCGCAGGTGGTCTACCGCCGCACGGAGAGCGGCGGTGATCTCGTCCTGACCTTTACCGTGTCGCGAGGGGTGCTGCACCGTGTGCGGCAGGCAGTCGTGACGGGCATGCAGGCGCTGCTGGCCGAGGATGTGCGGGCCCTGGTGCGGCTGCCCGAAGGCAGCCCGTTCGCTGATGCACGTGTGGCTACGGTCGGCGCCGCCATTGCCGAACTGTATCGGGTGCGGGGATTCGAGCAGGTGCGCGTGGAGATGGCGACCGAAGTGCTGCCGGAGACCGGCACAGGCGACGCGCGCCAGCGTCCCGTGGATGTGCGGTATGTGGTCACCGAAGGGCCCCGCGTGACCGTGTCTGAGGTGCAACTGGCGGGAGCCGAGTCGGGGCGGGTGTCGGCGCTGGTGCCGCAGCTGAGCCTGCAGTCAGGGCGCCCGTTCTATCGGCCGCTGGTGACGGCGGACCGCGACCTGATCGAACGCTACTATCGCGGCCGTGGCTTTCTGTCCGTCCAGGTGACCCCGGCGGTGACCGTGTCCTCCGATGGGGGCCAGGCGCAAGTCCGGTGGGTCATCGCCGAGGGCGAGCAGGCCCTCATCGACCGCGTGCTGATTACCGGGAACGTCCGGACGGATGCCCGTGTGATTCTCCGCGAACTGGCCGTAGTTCCGGGGCAGCCCCTCACGCCGGAGGCCCTCGCAGACAGCCAGGGCCGTGTGAGCCAGTTGGGACTCTTCCGGCGCGTGCGCATCAGCGACGTGCCGCGCACCGGGTCGCCGGTGCGGGACGTGCTGGTCACGGTGGAAGAGGCCCCGCCGACGACGCTGACCTATGGCGGCGGCATCGAGGCCGGCCAGCGGCCTCGGCAGGCCGCCGATGGGTCGGGTGCCGTGGAGCGCCTTGAAGTCGCGCCGCGTACGTTCTTTGACCTGACGCGTCGGAATTTCTGGGGGAAGAACCGCACGGCCAGCCTCTTCGGGCGTGTGTCACTACGTCCGGTCGACCCCGAGGTTGACGGCACGTCGGCACCGGCCGTTGGTGGCTACGGGCTGAACGACTACCGGCTGGCCGCCACATTTCGGGAACCCCGGGCGTTCGGTCGCGCGGGCGATGCGCTGGTGACGGCGTTTCTCGAGCAGGGCATCCGTGCGAGCTTCACCTTCAACCGCCGGGGTGTGCGCGTTGACTACGCGCGCCGGTTTGCCGAACGGCTGACGGCTACCGTGCGGTACACGGCCGACTACACCCGCCTGTCGAACCAGCAAATCGCCCCGGAAGACCGCCTACTGATCGACCGGTTGTTCCCTCAGGTACGGCTGTCGACGGTGTTCACAGGGCTGCTGCGCGATTCGCGCGACGATCTGCTCGATCCGACGCGTGGCCTGCTGCTTGGCGTCGACGGGTCGGTGGCGGCGCGCGCCATCGGATCGGAAGTCGGCTTTGCCAAGGTCTTCACACAGGCGTTCGCTTACCGTCGAGTGCCGGCCACGCGGATGGTGGTGGCCGGCGGTATACGCGTGGGCGTGGCCCGTGGCTTTCCACGGAACGTCCCACGCCTCGACGACAGCGGGGTGGCCGTGGTCGACAGCAGCGGCCGCCCGGTGATTGATGTCGTCGAGAATGTGCCGGCGAGCGAACGGTTCTTCGCCGGCGGCGACACCACCGTGCGCGGCTTCGCGCTCGACCGGCTTGGGACGGCCGACACCATCGATCAGCAGGGATTTCCGCAAGGGGGTGCCGGGTTGCTGGTGCTGAACACGGAAGTGCGGGCCCCCTACTGGAAGGGCCTCGGCCTCGTGGCCTTTCTCGACGCCGGCAACATCTACCGGCGCGCCAGTGACATCGATGTCGGGGCGTTGCGGACGGCGGCCGGCGTGGGCGTGCGCTACCGTTCGCCCATCGGGCCGATTCGCATCGACGTGGGCATCAAGCTGCAGCCGAAGCTGATGCTGGCGGGGGCCCGCGAGCGCCGGGCCGTGCTGCACATTTCCCTGGGACAGGCCTTCTGATGCCCCTGCTCCTCTGGCCCGCGCTGATCCTGACGGCGACGCTGCAGACGCCGGTGCTGCTCGACCGGACAGTCGCTCTTGTCGGGGGGCGTCCGCTGCTGCAGTCAGACGTCCTGACAGCCCAGCGGCTCGGGCTGATTGAGGGCGAGGGCGTCTCGGCCTCGACGGTGGGACGCCTGGTCGATCGTGAGCTGCAACTGCGAGAAGCCGAGCGGTTTTTTCCGATGCGGGTCGATAGGGCGGCCCTCGAGGCTCGCCTCCGCGCGATCGAAACTCGGGCCGGCGGCCCCGAGGCGCTGGCGCAGGTGCTGGATGCCGGTGGCCTGACGCGCGACCGCCTGCGCGCGTGGGTGCGTGACGACCTGCATGTCGCGGCGTATCTGCGGCAACGCTTCGCCGCCGAGGAGCGCCGCGAGGTGCTGCTGGCGGAGTGGACCGCCGACCTGCGGCGTCGGACGACGGTGGTGCTGATCGATCCGTGATGCGCAGCGGGTTCCGGACGTCTCGTCTGCTGGACTTGTTGTCCTGACATGTACTGGAATGCCCCCGATGACTGGAAGACCCGGGACGCCCCGGTGACACGGTGATCTAGGGAGCAAGAGCATGCGTCTGCGCAGACTGGTCGTGGCACTCATGGCGACCGCGGGGGTGGGAGTCGGCCTGGCCGTGACGACCGTGGCACAGCGTGGGGCGGCCTGCTGTGAGCCGACCGGCGGCGACTGGCCCAAGAACGGCGGCAACTACGGGAACCAGTCGTACTCATCGCTGACACAGATTACGCGGCAGAACGTCCGCGAACTGGGTCCGGCGTGGCTAGTGCATGCCTCGGCCGAACCTGTCACCAGTCCGGTCCCCGGGCCGGGCACCGATCACTCAGGGCAACAGACGACGCCGGTGGCCATCAACGGCGTGCTCTATTTCGACACGCCCGTCGGCGGTGTCATGGCGGTAGATGGTGCGACGGGGGCCGTCAAGTGGAAGTGGCAGCCCTCGCCAGAGACGTCGGGCTTCGCGCCCTCGAGCACCCGGCGTGGTGTGGCGGTGGGTGAAGGCAAGGTCTATACGCTGGCGGGTGGCAACCGCGTGGTGGCCCTCAACCAGGAGACAGGGGCCCAAGTGTGGGCCGTGCAGCCGACGGCCAAGGGCGAGCCCCTCGGCAACACGGCGAAGGTCGCGACGATTTACTACGACGGCATGGTCTACGTCGGCACCAACGACTCGCCCCGCAGCGCTGCGTACGCCGTACGCGCCAGTGACGGCGCGATCCAGTGGTGGTTCTACAGCGCGTATCCGCACGGCACCGTGTTCACCGACGTCAACGGACGGACGTTCGACGCTGGCGACACGTGGACAACGAAGTCGACCCCGAACGACACCCCGAACGACTGATACAAAGCCGCGGGCGGCTCGCCGTGGATTCACCCCGCCATCGATCTAGGTCTCGGGATGGTGTACTGGACGTTCGGCAATGTACGCACATGCGCCAACTCGCAGGACGGCTCGGGACGTCCCGGCGACAACCTGTTCACCAATTCCGTGATGGCGATTGATGCGCGGACCGGTGCGTATAAGTGGCACTTCCAGTCGGTGCGTCACGACATCTGGGACATGGACAACGTGCATGCCCCGCTGCTGGCCGACGTGATGATCGGTGGCCAGCGGCGCAAGGTCATTTATTACGGCAGCAAACAGGGGCACACCTTCGTGCTTGACCGCGCGAATGGCACGCCTGCGCTTCCGATCGACTACCGCAAGGTGCCGGTCGATTCGCGGCAGCTGTCGCCCGAGACGCAGCCCTATCCGGCACAACCGTCCTTCATTCCCCAGTGCCTCGTGTACGAAAATCTTGGTGGTGCGATTCCCGGGGCCCCGCATCGTGCCGTGCCCAACTACAACGGCTATCAGGCCGAGCCTGATCCCGCACATCCCGGCCAGATGCGTCTCGTGCTGCGCCCGGGCCACTATCTGGAAGGCGATGCCCCGTAAATCAGCGGACCGCCGCGCCTGGGCTGCCTCAACGACGGGCACTGGGCGCAGCCCGTCCTGTCGGTGCCCAGCCAGAACGGCGGTGCCGACTGGTCGAACAACGGCTACAGCCACCGGCTGAATCTGTATTACATCGCCTACTCGACCAACCCGTCGGCGCACGCGAACAATCTGTTTCAGGGCGGCAACGGCCTGCGTGCGCCCGGGCAGTATCAGTCGGGTGGCCTTGTGGCGGTGGATGCGTCAACCAACCTGGTCAAGTGGCGCAAGGAGTTTGGACCCGGTGGTGACATTGCGCACGGCAACAGCGTGCTGGTGACGGCCAGCGATCTGCTGTTTGTGTCGAAGGTCGATGGCTGGATGCTGGCGCTTGATGTGCGGACCGGTGACGAACTCTGGCGCTTCCAGACGGGCTTCCCGAGCGCGTCGGGCATCATCACCTACATGGTCAACGGCGAGCAGTACATCGCCACGGCGGCCATGGGCGCCAACCAGCCCTATGCCCAGCCAGGCCGTGGTGATGCCCTCTGGGCCTTCAAGGTCGGCGGCAAGGCGCGCTACACACTGGGCGCACGCAGTGCGACGACGGTGGTGTCTGGCAGCAGCGAGGCCCCGGCACCTCCGCCGAATCCGAACCTGCGTCGTCCGGTGGACAACGCCACATGGGACGGCGTCCCCGCGAACACTGTCTATCTGGCCTACCAGCGAGTGCCCACGCCGACTCGCGGGTTCGGCGGGCCAGGCCCCGGGGGTCCGGGCCAGGGCCCGGGTCGCGGAGGCGCGGGGGCTGCACCGGGTGGGGCACTGGGTGGAGCGCCTGCAGCCGCGGCGCAGCCGCCAGCGGGACCGGTGCGTGACAGCACGGCCACCGGGTCGATGCTGCCGTCGCGTCTCACGGTGCCCGTGGGCACGACGGTGACGTTCACCAACCCGGGTGATGCGCAGCTGGGTGGGCCGGGGATAGGCAACCAGAAGGAGCACTGCGCCACGCAGTTCTTCGAGGGCAGGTTCAATTTCCGTCTCAAGCCGGGTGAGTCGGCGCGGCACACCTTCGATCGGGAAGGCGAGTATTACTACAACGACTGCACCGATCCGCGTCCGACCGGAAAAATCGTCGTGACCCTGGCGGCTGAGCCGACCACGGTGGCGTTTGCCACGCCGGTGCTGGATTTGCGGTCGCCCACTGGACACTTCAACGCGGTGTCGGGTGTCGTGCAGGCCACCATGTCGGTGCCTGCGGGATGGACGCATGACCCTTCGGCACCCGTCACGATGGAAGGGCCGCTCACCACCCATCGGATGGACGCAGCCCGTGTCGCAGGTGGCCAGGGCGGGGCACCACTGACGGTGACATTCAATAAGCAGGACATCGATCACAACCTGCCTGGGGGCGACGCGGTTGCACTGCGTGTGACGGCGAATTTCCTCGTAGCCGGTGTCCAGAAGAAGCTACAGGGCACAGCCTCGGTGCGCATCCTCAAGTAGGCGCGACACCGGGGCAGCGGCCCCCAACGGGGTTCGAGAGGCGGTACCGCGGCGGCCCTAGGACGGCAGGCGGCTCTGGTGCATCAGGTAGGCCGCGAGCACCTGCACGCCATTGGTGGCGGCGTGGCTGAACAGGCAAGCGCCGATGCTGCCGTGGGTGAGAAAGACCGCGCCCCAGACCGCACCAAGCCCCGCGGTCACCACCGCGGCATCCCAGCCCTGCATCACGTGCCCGAGTCCGAAGGCGGCACTGGTGATGATGAGTCCGGGTAGCGCCCCACCGAGGTCGTTGCGGAATCGGTGCAGCAGAAAGCCCCGCTGCATCTCTTCCCGAAGACCGCCGGCGACCATCGCGACCACGCCCAGCAGCACCGCGCGTCCCGGTGTATTGGCCAGGGCTTCGAACGGATTGGTGGGCACGGTGGCCAGCGCCGGCCACAGCCAGCGCAGCAGGGCGATGCCGAGGCTCACGCCGACCAGCAGCACGGGGGTCAGCAGCAGGCCGAGCCGCAGGTCTGCACGCCGCTGCTGCGGAGGCAGCAGCGTCTCCTGCACCGTTTCCCCACAGGCGTGCAGGAAGAACTGCACGAGCCCGACCAGCAGCAGCGTGTCGATGAGCGTCATCAGGACGAGGAAGCGCAGTGACAGGGTGCCGTCTGCCTCGAGCGGGCGTATTCCGGCCAGCGTGAGCAGTCCGGTGAGCAGCAGTTGTGTGGGAATGCCTGAGCAGGCCAGTACTTCGGTCAGCACACGCAATCGCGGCAGAGGCACAGTCATCCGGGCCGATGGTACACTCCTTTACGTGAGTGAGCCTGTCGCCCCGCCTGCGGAACGCGTGCTCATCGTCGAAGACGATGACGCGACGCGTGCGGGCCTGGCTGAGCTGATTGCGTCATGGGGCTATCGCACGTCCGTGGCTGCTGACGGTCGCGAAGGGCTTGAGCAGGTGAGTCTCGTGCAGCCGTCGGTCATCGTGTCTGACCTCGTCATGCCGCGCATGACCGGCCTCGAGTTCCTCAAGGCGCTGTCGCCCGATGACAGCGAGCAGATGACGTTCGTGCTGCTCACCGCGCAGGGCACGATTGACACTGCGGTCGAGGCGTTGAAAGCCGGCGCGGAAGACTACCTCACCAAGCCGGTCGATCCGCTGCGCCTGCGGCACCTACTCGACCGGGTGACACGCGCGCAGGCCCAGCGTCGCGAGAACCTGGTGCTGCGTCGCCAGCTGGCCGACCGGGGGCGCTTTGGACGTCTGGTGGGCACCAGTGCGGCGATGCGCGCCATCTACCGCGTCATTGAACTGGCTGCGCCGACACCGGCCTCGATTCTCATCTGCGGCGAGTCGGGCACGGGAAAGGAACTGGTCGCGCAGACGCTGCATCAGCTGAGTCCCCGCGCCTCCGGGCCGTTTGTCGGGCTCAACTGCGCCGCGATTCCCGAGACCTTGCTTGAGAGCGAGATCTTCGGTCACGAGCGGGGAGCCTTCACGGGCGCCACGGAACGGCGCGCCGGGTGCTTCGAACTGGCCGACCGCGGCACGCTGTTTCTCGATGAAATTGCCGAGATGGCTCCGGCCACGCAGGTCAAGCTGCTCAGGGTGCTACAGGAGCGCCGGTTCCGGCGCCTCGGTGGTCGCACGGAGCAGGAGGTCGACGTCCGTGTCCTCGCGGCGACGAACCTGCTACCTGAAACAGCCATGCGCGAGGGGCGCCTGCGCGACGACCTGTATTACCGCCTCAATGTTTTCACCATCACGCTGCCGCCGCTGCGCGATCGGCGCGACGATGTGCCGCTGCTGGTGCAGACGTTCCTCGATGAATTCAGCACGCGTGACCACCGGCCCCTGCGCCGGGTCATGCCTGAGGCGCTGACCCTGCTGCAGTCGTATGACTGGCCGGGCAACGTGCGCGAGCTGCGCAATGTCATCGAGCGGGCCAGCATCCTGTCGCCAGACCGCGACATTGCCGTGGCGCACCTCGGGCTGATGGCCCCGCGCACGCCGAGGGCCGGGGAGCCGTCGTCGACCCCCGATGCGTTGCGGCTGGTGCCGGGCATGACCGTGGACGAGGCCGAGATGCGCCTCATTCACACCACGCTCGATGCCGTACAGGGGAACAAGACCCGCGCGGCCGAGATGCTGGGCATCAGCCTCAAGACGCTGCACAACAAGCTCAACCGCGGCCGATGAGTCCGTCGATCCGCCGCACACAGACGCTCGGGGTCACGGCCCTCGTCGGGGCGGTGGTGCTGGCCCTCAGCCTGCTGCAAATGGCCACGCTGGCGCGCATGCTGCTCGAGCAGGCCGCGCGTCGGGCCGAGGTGGTGGGCCTCGGCATCGTGCAGCAGGCCGCACTGGCACCCCGCAGCGAAGCCAGCGCCTACAACGACATCCGTGCCAGCGCCGGCGTGCAGTCGGCTCTCGCCGTGGCGCAGATTTCCTTGCCCGAGGTGGTCGTGGCCGTGGTGGTCGATCCGTCGGACATCGTCGTGGCTTCGGGGGATGCGGTGCTGGCCACGGTGGGGCGGACGCTGCCACCGCGCGACGACCTTGCGCGGCTGCTGCGCGGGCCGGCGTGGATCCAATTGCAGGTGATTCTCGGCGAGGTGCGCATCTACGAATGGCGACAGCCGCTGCTGCTCGGCGACCGGCCCTTCGGTGAGGTGCGCATCCGCTATACGACCGATGGCATCCGGCAGCAGCTGCTGCGGTCAATGCGCCCGGTCGGCCTGTTTGCCCTCGGGGCCCTCGTCATGGCCCTGCTCGTCTCGCTGGTGTTGGCGCGCGTCATCGTCCGGCCGATTCATGTGCTCACCAGCGGGCTGACCCAACTCGGTCGCGGCGAGCTCACGACGCCACTCGATCTGCGCGAGGCCGAACTCCAGGGTGTCGGCGATCTGTTCGAGCGGATCGCCGCGCAACTGCAGGCGGCCGTCGGCACGACCGGGGCCTCCGAGGGCCGGGTCGCGGCGCTGACGCGTCGCATGGCCGCGCTGGGGCGACTCACGGCCGGGGTGGCGCACGAGGTCAAGAATCCGCTCAATGCGATGACGATTCATCTCGAATTGCTCAAGCAGCAGCTCACCGGACCGGCGCCGGGCGATGCGCTGCGGCACGCCGAGGTGATCGGTACGGAAATCACACGGCTCGACGAAGTGGTGCAGGGCTTTGTGAAGTTCGTCCGGCCCGAGGAGATGGCGATGAGCGAGGTCCCCATCGGGCTGCTGCTGGCGTCGGTGCGCGACTCGGTGGCCGACGAGGCCGCGCGTGCACGCGTCGATGTGCAGGTCGAAGTGCCGCGCATGCCGCTGGTGACCATGGGCGATGCGCCACTGCTGCGGCAGGCCCTGCTGAACCTGGCGCAGAACGCGCTGCAGGCAATGCCCGGCGGCGGCCGCCTGATCATGCAGGGGCGCGACAGCGGCGACGGACGTATCGAACTGCGCCTCGAGGACACGGGGGTGGGCATCGCGCCAGACGATCTCGCGCGCATTTTCGACCTCTATTTCACCACGCGGACGCACGGGAGCGGGATCGGCCTGTCACTGGTGTTCCGCACGGTGCAGATGCACGACGGCGATATCCGTGTCGAGTCGACCGTCGGCGTCGGCAGCACGTTTGTGGTGGCGCTGCCCCGTGCGCGATAGGATGGTCGTCGTGGGCATGGCATCCAGGCTGATTCTGGCGGGTGTGCTGGCGTGCCTCGCCGGCGCCTGCGCGGCACGCACCAGCGCCGCGCCCGCAGCGGTGCCGGTCGAGATGCGCCCGCCGGCGCCCCCGGCTCGTATGCTGCCCGCCCCGCCCGACCCGGTCGAGCCCGACCCGGTGGCCGAGGTTCCGGCCGTGCCGACCCCGAGTGCGCCCGCGCGTCCGGCCGGTCGCCCTGCCGTCCGCCCACCCGCGGCCACCTCGACGACCAGCCCAGAGGCATCGCCCGCCCCGGCCCTGCGACCCGGGGTCACCACTGGGTCGGCAGCCACGACTGAGGCGTCGGTGCGTGCCCTTCTTGAGTTGGCACGTCGAGACCTGGCGCGCATCACGCCGACCAGTCTCAGCGCCGATGCGCGGACACAATATGAGGCCGCCAGCCGCTTCGCCGATCAGGCCGACGCCGCACTGAAGGCCCGCAACCTCGTCTATGCGGGCATGCTGGCCGACAAGGCGGCGACCCTCGCTGCTGCACTTTTACGCTGATGTCAAGCCGGAACATTCCAGAAAAATCTGTAAACAGCGAATGTTTCAAGAAAGTGCGAAAACGCGCCAGTTTTTATCCTATTTTGCGTTCGCCCTAAACGGGGGCCCCTACATCTTGTGGTGTGACCCTTGACATCCCGTTCCGGGAGTCACATAGTGACGTTCGCGCGCGAGCAGGACCTCCGGGGCCCGGTACCTCCCAGCAGCCAGACCCAGGCAGCCGCTTGAGCCAGTTTCGTGTCGCACGATTGCACAGAACCGCACTCGCGCGCGCAAGGTTTTCACGGTCGGTAGGCAACGGTTTTCGGGGAAGTCGTCCCGACGAGGGAGACGCTTCCCCTTTCATCAGGGATGGAGGGAGCATGCAGGACGATGCTCGGCAGATGATGGCGGCTCCGGCCGGCCAGGCAGTGGCAGGCAGCACAACAGGAAAGAGCGGAGCCGACACGGGCCGCACCAGCAGGACTCAGGCCCCGGGCATCGAGTTCCCACGCTATTTCACGACGGCCGGCGTCGACCCGTTCGATCAGGTCGAATGGGAACTGCGCGATGCGGTCATTGGCAGCGAGAAGGGCGCCGTGGTGTTCGAGCAGCGGGGCGTGGAGATGCCGCGCGCTTGGTCGCAGCAGGCCACCAACATCGTGGTGTCCAAGTACTTCCGCGGCCACGTCGGCTCGCCTGAGCGTGAGCGCTCGGTCAAGCAGCTCATTGGTCGTGTGGTCGACACGATCACCCTCTGGGCCAAGAAGCAGAAGTATTTCGCCAGCGACGCCGCCCTGTACGCGTTCAGCGACGACCTCAAGCACCTGCTCGTCGAGCAGAAGGCGGCCTTTAACAGCCCCGTCTGGTTCAACTGCGGGTTCGAGAAGGCGCCGCAGTGCTCGGCCTGCTTCATCAACGCGGTCGACGACACGATGGAGTCGATTCTGACGCTGGCCAAGACCGAGGGCATGCTGTTCAAGTACGGCTCGGGTACGGGCAGCAATCTGTCGACGATTCGCTCGGCCCGCGAGCTGCTGGCCGGTGGCGGCACCGCCTCGGGGCCCGTGTCATTCATGAAGGGCTTCGACGCGTTTGCCGGTGTCATCAAGTCGGGCGGCAAGACGCGCCGCGCGGCGAAGATGGTCATCCTCAACGCTGAGCACCCAGACATCGTCGAGTTCATCAACTGCAAGGTTGAGGAAGAGAAGAAGGCGTGGGCGCTCATCGATGCTGGCTATGACGGCTCGTTCACGGGCACGGCCTATTCGTCGGTGTTCTTCCAGAACTCGAACAACTCGGTGCGCGCTACCGACGAGTTCATGCGCGCCGTCGTGGACGACGGTCTGTGGCAGACCAAGGCGGTGACGTCTGGCGATACTGTCGACACCTACCGGGCCCGCGATCTGATGCGGCTCATCTCCGAAGGCACCTGGGTGTGCGGCGATCCCGGCATGCAGTTCGACACCACGGTGAACGAGTGGCACACCTGCCCGAACACGGCCCGCATCAATGCGAGCAACCCGTGCTCGGAGTACATGTTCCTTGATGATTCGGCGTGCAATCTGTCGTCGATCAATCTCATGAAGTTTGTGACCGCTGAGGGCGAGTTTGATGTCGACGGTTTCCGGGCCGCCTGCCGCACGATGATCACCGCCCAGGAGATCATTGTCGACAACTCGAGCTATCCGACGAAGGCGATTGAGAAGAACAGCCATGCCTACCGTCCGCTTGGCCTCGGCTACGCGAACCTCGGCGCCCTGCTGATGTCGCGCGGCCTGCCCTACGACAGCGACGCCGGCCGTGCGTATGCCGGCGCGATTACGGCTGTGATGACCGGCGAGGCGTACGCGCAGTCGGCGCGCATAGCGCGGGACCATGGCGGCCCGTTCTCGGGCTACGACGCCAACCGCGAACCCTTCCTGCGCGTGATGCGCAAGCACCGCGATGCCGTGAAAGACATCAACGGCAAGCTCGTCCCGGCCGACCTGCTCGGCGGGGCGCGCCAGGCGTGGGACGATGCGGTGGAACTGGGGGAGGACTTCGGTTACCGCAACGCGCAGGCGACGGTGCTGGCGCCGACCGGCACGATCGGCTTCATGATGGACTGCGATACGACGGGCGTTGAGCCTGACATCGCGCTCGTCAAGTACAAGAAGCTGGTGGGCGGCGGCATGATGAAGATCGTCAACCAGACGGTGCCGATGGCCCTGCGCAAGCTCGGCTACACCGCCGCCCAGATTGACGACGTGATCAAGTACATCGACGAGCAGGAGACCATCGAGGGGGCCCCGCACCTGCTCGAACGCGACCTGCCGGTGTTCGACTGCGCCTTCAAGGCGGCGCGTGGCGAACGGTCGATTCACTACATGGGCCACATCCGCATGATGGGTGCGGCCCAGCCGTTCATTTCGGGCGCCATCAGCAAGACGGTGAACGTGCCGAAGGAGGCGACGGTCGAGGAAATCGAGCAGGCCTACCTCGAGAGCTGGCGCCTCGGCGCCAAGGCCGTGTCGATCTACCGCGACGGCAGCAAACGCACGCAGCCGCTGAACACCTCGAGGGATGCGAAGGCGACGAACGATCCGACGGAGACGGTCGACGCCGCTGTGGCTGCCGCGCTGGCGGCCGCCAGGGGCCCGGTGCGCCGGCGCCTGCCCGATGAGCGCCAGTCGATCACGCACAAGTTCGACATTGCGGGCCACGAAGGCTACATCACGGTGGGGTTGTTCGAAGACGGTATGCCCGGAGAAATTTTCCTGGTCATGGCCAAGGAAGGGTCGACGATCTCGGGCTTTGCCGATGCGTTCGCCCAGGCCATCAGCTACGCGCTGCAGTACGGCGTACCGCTGAGCTCGCTGGTCGACAAGTTCAGCCACGTGCGGTTCGAGCCCTCGGGCATGACCCGCAATCCCGACGTGCGCTTTGCGAAATCGATCGTTGACTATATCTTCCGGTGGATGGCGTCGAAGTTCCTGTCGCCTGAAGCGCAGTACCACGCCGGAGTCAACAACCGCGACGACGTGGCAGAGCCGGCTGTGCCGATGCCGCAGGCGGAGATCGCCGCTCCAGCGGCCGCCGCCGTGACGGTATCGACGACGGTGGTGTCGACGTCCTCGTCGTTTGCGGCCATGCGTAACCAGGAAGATGCGCCGCCGTGCTCGACGTGCGGCTCGATCATGGTGCGCAGCGGGTCGTGCTACAAGTGCAGCAACTGCGGTACAACCAGCGGTTGCGCCTGAGGGCATCGAGGGGTCGCCGCGGGCGCTGGCCTGCGGCGACGGCCGCTGACCCAAGGGGCCGAGGCCATGCGCTTCGGCCCTCGTGTGTTGTACACCCATCCTGCGGTGGCTGACCCGCTGCTCGACATCCTGCAGCGCTACTGGGGCTATGCGCAGTTTCGTCCCGGGCAGCGCGAGGCCATGGACGCCGTGGTTCAGGGCCGCGACTCGCTGCTGGTGCTGCCCACTGGCGGCGGCAAGTCGCTGTGTTTCCAGGCGCCAGCGCTGCTGAGGCCCGGCGTGGCGCTGGTCATCTCGCCCCTGATTTCCCTCATGAAGGATCAGGTCGACACGCTGACGGCGCACGGCGTGCCTGCGGCCTACCTGAATAGTGCGATGGCCCCCGACGAGCGACGCCGGGTGATGCAGGGGCTGCGCGAGCGACGCTATCGCCTGCTGTACCTGGCCCCCGAGCGCATTGCCGGCGAGGGCAGCACCTTCGTGCCGTGGCTGCATGAGGCGGGCGGCCTGTCCTTTATGGCCATCGACGAGGCACACTGCATCAGCCACTGGGGCCACGACTTCCGGCCTGAGTACCGGCAGCTGGGTGCTCTGAGGAGCAGCCTGCCCGGCGTCGGCCTGCATGCCTTCACCGCGACGGCGACGGCACGCGTGCGCGAGGACATTGTGGCGCAGCTGGGACTGCAGGATCCGGTGACGCTGGTCGGGTCGTTCGATCGCGCCAACCTGCTGTATCGCGTGCTGCCTCGGCATGCTATGGCGACGCAAATTCGTCAGATCCTCGCCAGACATCGCGGCGAGGCCGGCATCATCTATTGCCCGACGCGCCGCGAGGTCGATGCGCTCGCAGCGTCGCTGGCCAAGGAAGGCTACCGCGTGCGCCCGTATCACGCCGGACTCACCGACGATGAGCGGCATGCGCATCAGGATGCCTTTCTCAACGAATCTGTTGACATCGTCGTGGCCACGGTGGCCTTCGGGATGGGCATCGATCGTTCGGATGTGCGGTTCGTCATTCATGCCGGAGCGCCGCAGTCGCTCGAGCACTATCAGCAGGAAGCCGGTCGGGCCGGCCGTGATGGACTGGAAGCGGAGTGTGTGCTCATCGTGTCGTCGGGCGACTTTCTGCGCTGGCGCGACATCCTGTCGAAGAACGGCGAGCTGACGGATGCGCGGCAGGGCCTGCTGCGCGATATCGAGCGGTATGCGGCGAGTGTGGGCTGTCGACACCGGCGTCTAGTCAGCTACTTTGGTGAGGCCTACAGCAAGGGTGACTGCGGCGCATGCGATTACTGCCTGGGCGAACTTGAGGCGGTGCCCGAGCCGGCGACACTGGCGCGGAAGATTCTGTCGGCGGTGGCGCGCGTCGGGCAGCGGTACGGCGCCGCGCACGTCGGGCAGGTGCTGCGCGGGCAGCTGTCAGAGGCCGTCCGCAGCCGTGGTCACGATACGTTGTCGGTGTTCGGCTTGCTGCGCGAGGTGTCGGTCGATGACATGCGTGGCTATACCGATCAGCTCCTGGCCTTCGGCCTGCTGCGTCAGGTGGGCGATCCCTATCCGGTGCTGCAACTGACCGAGGCCGGCGCCGCCGGCCTCAGGGATGCCGCTGTGCTCGATGGCCTGTCGCTGGCCCGCCAGCGCAAACCCGAGAAGGGCAGTGGGCCGAAGAAGTCACGGGTCGAGGCCGAATCGTGGGCCGGTGTCGACCGCGAGCTGTTCGATCAGCTGCGCGGGATGCGCCAGCGCCTCGCGCGCGAGCGCGGCGTGCCGCCCTACGTTATCTTCCACGACACCACGCTTCGGGAACTGGCGCGCCTCAAGCCCACGTCACTGCCCGAGCTGCGCGAGGTGTACGGCGTCGGTGCGCGCAAAGCCGATGATCTCGGGCCCGAGGTGCTGCGCGTGCTGCACGGCGGGTGAGGCTACACTGTCGTCATGCGTGCCGTGCCGTCTGCCTTCCGCAATGCCTGGAGTCTGGCCTGGCGCTATGGCCTTCTCCCAGTGACGGGTGTGGCGCTGGGCCTTGGGTTGGCACTGGCGGCCCCAATCGCCGTCGGGGCGCAGGACCCGGCGCCCGTCGAGGTCGATGCGCTCCATCGTCCCTTTGATGAAGTGCTCGATATTTACGTGCGTGACGGGTTTGTCTACTACAACGCCCTCCGCGGCGAGCGGGCCCGGCTCGATCGGTATGTGGCCACTCTGGGCGAGGTCGCCGGTGTCGATGCGTGGGAGGCGCCACGTCGGCTGGCGTTCTGGGTGAATGCGTACAACGCGTTCGTGCTGCAGACCATCATTGATCGGTATCCCATCCGCGGTAAGGCGCCGCAGTATCCGACCGACAGCATCCGGCAGATCTCAGGCGCGTTCGAGCGACGGCAATTCCGTGCGGCGGGTCGCCATGTGACGCTCGACCAGATCGAGCATGAGCACGTGGCGCCCCTGGGCGATGCGCGCGCGCTGCTCGCCCTGGGACGTGGGGCACAGGGCGGTGGCCGCCTGCGCAGCGAGGCCTACGCCTCGTCTCGCATAGAGGCGCAGCTGGCTGCCGCAGCCCGCGAGGTGGTCGAGCATCGCGGGCTCGTGCATGTGGATGCAGGCGCAGGGCTGCTCAGCGTGACGCCGCTGTTTTCGTGGCGCGAAGCTGCGTTTGTACGGACGTTTGCCGAACATGCCGATGGCAGGTTTGCGTCACGGAGTCCGCTGGAGCGGGCCGTGCTTGCGCTGGTGCTGCCGCATGCCGTGCGGGGTGAAGCCGAGTTTCTTCGGCAAAACAGCTTCCGCATGCAGTTTCACGACTTCGACTGGCGCCTGAACGATCTGGCCACGCGCTGACGTCGACGCTACGACCGACGAGGACACTATGGATTTGCAGCTGCAGGGGAAGACCGCCGTGGTGACCGGTGGAAGCCGAGGACTCGGTCGCGCCGCCGCGGAAGCGCTGGTCGCCGAAGGATGCTCGGTCGTGGTGGCCGCGCGAGGGGCCGAGATGCTGGCGCGCACGTGTGCGCACCTGTTGCAGGTGGCGTCGGCGCAGGCGCGGGTGGTGCCAGTGAGCTGCGACCTGTCGACACCCGCAGGCGCGGCGCAGGTGATTGAGGCAGCCGTGCACGAGACCGGACGTCTTGATGTGCTCGTCAACAACATCGGGCTGGGCAGGGGCGGCACGCTTGAACAGACGACCGACGCCGAGTGGCACGAGGCGTTCGAACATACGCTGTTTCCCGCGCTGCGCTGTTCGCGGCTGGCCGTGCCGCACATGCGGGCACAGGGCGGCGGGGCCATCATCATCATCTCGTCCATCTACGGGCGCGAGGCGGGTGGCCGCATGACGTACAACGCCGTAAAGGCGGCCGAAATCAGTCTCACCAAGTCACTGGCCCAGCAACTGGCCCCCGATCACATTCGCGTGGTGGGGGTGGCTCCCGGCTCGATTCTGTTCGAGGGCGGCTCGTGGCGGAAGCGCCAGCAGGAGGACCCGGCGGGCATTGCGGCGTTTATTGCGCGCGAACTGCCGTTTGGCCGGTTCGGCACTCCCACGGAAGTGGGCGAGGTGGTGGCCTTCCTCGCCTCCTCCAAGGCAGGCTGGGTCAGCGGCACCACCGTGGTAGTGGACGGCTGCCAGTCGCGAATGTTCTAACGGCGTCGAGCCATACCGGGGCCCGGTGCCCCCTCATGTGGCCCGCCGTCCGTCAGCGGCGGTCTCTGAAGAAAGCCCAGTAGACCGGAAGCCCGGCCAGTACCACGCCGAAGGTGATGGACGTCCACTTCGGATCGGTGACCAGCGCATTGATGACCAGTCCCGTGGCCGCGACCACGAAGATGGCCGGCACCCACGGATAGCCGACGACGCGGTAGGGGCGGGGCAGGTCGGGATGCGAGCGGCGCAGTGTGTAGATGGCAGCCACGCTGAGGGCGTAGAACGGCCACATGGCCAGCACGAATGTGTCGGTCAGTTGTTCGAAGGTCTGCGTCATGACCATCGCCACGCCCAGGCCGGCCGCCAGCAGCACCGCGATGTAGGGCGTCTTGAATTGCGGATGCACCGAGGCAATGGCGGGAAAGAACAGCTTGTCGTCAGCCATCGCAAAGAAAATGCGTGGTGACGCGAGCATGCTGCCCATGAGCGATCCGAACGTCGAGATCATCACAATCACCGAGATGAACGAGACGCCGGCCTGTCCGAAGATCGCGCTCAGCGTGTCGGCTGAGACGAGCGTCGACGACTTGAGCTGGTCAATCGGAATCACATAGAGATAGGCCGCGTTGGCGAGCAGATAAATCGTGATGATGGCGAGTGTGCCCCACACGATGGCCCGGGGCAGGTTCTTCTGCGGGTCGGTGACTTCACCGCTGGCGAACGTGAGGTCGGCGAACCCGTCGTAGGCCCAGAGCACCGAGATGAGTGCGAGTCCGAACAGCCCCCAGTCGATCGGGGCGCCGTTCGAGGCCATGTTGGCGAACGACGCGCCGGCTGTGCCGCCACCGAGGGCAAACGACGCCAGCACCAGCAGCGCCAGGGCGCCGAACTTGGCCATGGTCGAGATGCCGGCGAAGAGGGCGCCGAGGCGCACGCCCACGACGTTGGTCAGCGCGGCCACGATAATGGCGCCTGCGGCGATATAGTCCGCCCACCCGGGATGGGTCGCCGGGTCGATGCCGAATACGCGGAGGAAGTACTCGCCGAAGACCGACGAGATACCGCCGAGCGCCGAGGCGCGAATCAGCACCAGCTGGGCCCAGCCGTAGAGGAAGGCATAGGGTCGCCCCCAGCCTTCCCGCAGGTAGACATACATGCCACCGGTCTCGGGCATCGCGGCCGACAGTTCGGCGAATGCCAGTGCGCCGCACAGCACGATGAGGCCGCCGAGCACCCAGACGCCCAGCATGAACATCGGGTCAGGCACGCGCGCGGCGATGCCAGCCGGCGACCGGAAGATGCCGCCGCCGATGGTGATGCCGATTACCAGTCCGATCGAACTCCAGAGCCCGAGCCGTCGCTCAAGTGTGGTCATGGTGCCCGCACTATAGCGGAGAACGGTCCCGGACGGATGCCCGGGGTCAGGCCGCAGGCAGCGCGCCGGTCAGGTCGAGGATGGCGGCGGCCAGCACCTTGGTGGAGGTGATCAGGTCGTCGACCGTGCAGAACTCATCGGGCTGATGGGCCTGTTCCAGTTCGCCGGGGCCGTACGCCACGCAGTGCGGCACGCCGGCTATGCGGGTGACGTGCTTGTGGTCGTAGGTGCCTGGACTGGCCACGTGCGCTGGCCGCCGGCCGAGCACGTGCTCGACGCTGCGGTCGATGGCGGCAATCACCGGCGAGTCGTCTGGTGTGCGTGTGGGGTGCACGACCATGAGGTCTTGGAGCGAGTACTCGACGCGGGGCATGCGGGTGCGCACGCGGTCGATCACCGATTCGATTTCCCGCTTCGTGAAGTCGAAGCCTTCCTCGACCAGGAAGCGTCGGTCGAAGACCGCCCGACACAGGTCGGCGACGCACGGACTCTGGATGCCGTCGACAGGTTGTCCACCGAAGATGCCGTTGATGTTGAGGGTCGCGTGGCGCGCACCCTCGGGCACGACGGGCACGTCAGTCCGTCGTGCGGCAAGCATCGGCTGCAGTTCCTCTTGAATGACATGCAGCAGCGCCCCCATGCCCTCGACGGCATTGACGCCGAGAAACGGCATGCTGCCGTGGGCGATATGTCCGCGTGCGGCGACTTCGAACCAATACACGCCCCGGTGTCCCACGCACACACGGTCGGGACTGAAGGGCTCTGGAATGATGCAGTAGTCGGTGCGGATGCTCGACAGGCGTCCCTGTTCCGCCAGATAGGCCACCCCGGCAAAGCCTCCGCTCTCTTCGTCGACCGTGCCGCTGACTTCGATGGTACCCGGCACGGCGATACCGGCCCGTCGAATCGCTTCGGCGGCATAGACTGCCGCCGCAATGCCGGCCTTCATGTCGCACGCGCCGCGGCCATAGACACGACCGTCGCGCACGAGGCCTGCGAAGGGATCCACGGTCCACCCCTGGCCGACCGGCACCACGTCGAAGTGCCCATTGAGATGCACCGTGGGACGTGGCCGCACCCCGTGGCGTGTGCCGACGACATTCACGCGCGGGTGCTGGCGTGTGTGCTCGGGCCGCCCCTCGGCGGCGATGTATTCGGTCTCGAATCCCAGTGCCGCCAGTCGCGTGCCGATGTAGCGGCCGCAGTCCTCATAGTGGTCACCCGGGGGGTTGATGGTGGGAATGCGAATCATGCCGACGGTAAAGTCGACCACTTCGTCGGTGGCCCGTTCCACTTCCCGCAGCACCCGGTCGAGCATCGCCGCACGTGTCATACCGTGCGATCGTGATGCAGACCGGAGGGGTTGGTCAATGATCGAACGTCTCCGCTATGATGCCCCGGTGATGATACGCCGTCTGATGCTTGCCGCCACTGCGCTCGTAGCCCTTGCCGCCCCGCGCCTCGAGGGGCAGGCGCCCGCCGCTAACAGTACCCTGTCGGCGGTCCCGGGCATCAAGGTCGGGCACCACACCCTGTCGACCGGCACCACCGGATGCACGGTGGTGGTGGTCGAAGGCGAAGGCGCCGTGGGCGGCGTCTCGCAGCGCGGCGGGGCGCCGGGCACCCGCGAAACCGACCTGCTCGATCCGTCGAACATGGTCGACAAGGTTAATGCCGTGGTGCTGTCAGGGGGCAGCGCCTTCGGGCTGGAAGCGGCGACCGGCGCCGTGCGCTGGCTCGAAGAGCAGAAGATGGGCTGGGACGTGCGCGTCGCGCGCGTACCGATTGTGCCGGCCGCGATTCTCTTCGACCTGCCCCTCGGTGAGAATGCGCGCACCCGACCGACCGCCGACTGCGGCTACCGCGCCGCCAGCACGGCCTCGAAGGCCGTGGTCCCTGAGGGCACCGTGGGAGCAGGGGCGGGTGCAACGGTGGGGAAAGGGGGCGGCCCCGGGCGTTCGATGAAGGGGGGCCTGGGCAGCTACAGCATCACGCTGCCGAATGGTCTCAGCGTCGGCGCGATTGTAGCGGTCAATGCCGTGGGCGACATCATCGATCCCGACACAGGAAAAGTGGTGGCGGGCATCAGGAATCCCGACGGGAGCTTTGCAGACGCGCGCATCCTGCTGCGAACGGGCCAGACCGGTCCGCGGGCCCGGGCTGTCGAGAACACGACGATCGGCCTGGTGGCCACCAATGCGACGCTGACGAAGGCGCAGGCCACGCGCATGGCCCTCATGGCCGACGATGGGCTTGCACGCGCGATTTTTCCGGCACACACGCAGGGTGACGGCGATACGGTGTTTTCCCTCGCGACGGGGCAGTACGACGGCCCGGTCGACATCTCGCAGATCGGCGCCCTCGCCGCCGATGTGATGGCGCGGGCCATCGTGCGCGCGGCCACCGAAGCCACAGGCCTACCGAACATTCCGGCCGTGCGCGACCTCAGGAAGTAGCGCGGAGCAGCGACCGTGGCGAATCCCTACCTGCTGCTGCTGCTGGTCTACGCCGTCGCCCTCACGGGCATCGGCCTGTGGATTGGCCGGCTGGTCAAGGGCAGCAGCGATTTTTTCGTGGCGGGACGCAGCCTATCGGCGCCGCTGCTGTTTTCGACGGTGCTGGCGGCGAACATCGGGGCGGGCTCAACCGTCGGCGCCGCGGGCCTGGCCTACAACGAAGGACTCAGCGCCTGGTGGTGGAACGGTTCGGCTGCCATCGGCTCCGTCGCACTCGCCCTCTGGGTAGGCCCGACCATCTGGCGACTGGCGGCACAGCACGGCTTCTATACCGTCGGCGACTTTCTCGAGTTCCGCTACGGGCGCACGGTGCGAGGCGTCGTATCGGCACTCATCTGGGTGGGCACACTCGCCATCCTGGCCGGGCAGCTCATCGCCGGGGCTGCGGTGCTCGAAGTGGTGGCCGATATTCCCCGGGCATGGGGCACGGCCATCGGGGCCATCGCCATGCTGGTGTACTTCGTCGCCGGGGGCCTGCTGAGTTCCGCCTGGGTCAACGCAGTGCAGCTGGTGGTACTGCTCGCCGGCCTGCTGATTGCGGTGCCGATGGTAATCGCGCGTGCGGGCGGCCTCGGGACGCTGATGAGCGCGGGTCCGGCGCACTTCAGTGACGTGTTCTTCACGAGTGGTCCGGGATCGGGCATCACGCTGCTGGCCATGCTCGGTCCGGCGTTCATCATTTCCCCCGGGCTGCTGCAGAAGGTGTATGGTGCGCGTGATCCGCAGGCGGTGCGCACGGGCGTGGGACTGCAGGCGGTGGCGCTGGCGCTGTTTGCCTTCGTGCCGGTGCTGCTGGGCATGGCGGCGCGGGTGCTGCACCCCGACGTGGCCAGCCCCAACCTCGTGCTGCCCACCGTGCTGGTCGAGTCACTGCCGCTGTGGCTTGGTGCACTGGCGCTGGCCGCGGTCTTTTCGGCCGAGGTCAGCACGTGTGATGCGATTCTCTTCATGCTGTCGACCTCGCTGTCGCAGGACCTCTACCGGCGCTTTGTGAACCCGCAGGCGACGGACCGGCAGGTGCTGCAGGTGGCGCGCGGCGCCGCTGTCGTCGGCAGTGCCATCGGCGTGGCCCTCGCGGTGCAGTTGCCCACCGTGATCGGCGCGCTCAGCATCTTCTACACGCTGCTCGGTGTGAGCCTGTTTGTGCCGGTGGTTGCCGGGCTCTACGTCAAGCGTGCGGGATCGCCCGAGGCGCTCGCAGCCATCATTGGCGGCGTCAGCTTCGTGCTGGCGATGCAGGTGTCGGGCAAGGCCGGTACGGCGGTGTGGACCAACCCCAACGTCGGTGGACTGACACTGGCGGCGGTGGGGTTGCTGGTGATGATGGTGGTGCGTCGCCGCTGAGCGCGCCGCGGGACAGTCGCCGCACCGGTCACCGAATGACGAGAGGCAGTCAGACACGCATGATGGACATGTTTTCGCTGAAGGACAGGGTCGTCGCCGTCATCGGCAGCGGCAGCGGCATCGGACAGGCCGTGGCCGAGGCCACGGCCGCACAGGGGGCGCACACGGTGTGCCTCGATCTCAACCGCGAGGCCGCTGAGGCCACAGCCGCGCGCATTGCAGCGGCCGGGGCGCAGGCCTCGGCGCAGCGCATCGAGCTCGCCGACGAAGCCGATGTGCGTACGCGACTCTCTGAGCTCGCCGCGCGGCATGGTCGGCTCGATGGCCTGGTGTGCACCCCGGCGGTGAATGTGCGCAAGCCACTGCTCCAGTACACGATGCCCGAGTTCGATAAGGTGGTAGGCCTGAACCTGCGTGCCAATTTCGTGGCGCTGCAGGCGGCGGGTCAGATCATGACGGCTCAGGGCCACGGCAGCATCGTGCTCTTCTCGTCGATTCGCGCCGTGTCCACGGAACCGGGCCAGTCGGTGTACGCGATGACCAAGGCCGGCATCATCCAGCTCGCGAAAACGGCCGCCACGGAGTGGGCGAAGCACGGCGTGCGGGTGAATGTGGTGGGCCCCGGCGTGGTTGAAACACCGCTGACCGCCGGCATCAAAAATGACCCCGACTGGTACAACGCCTACGCGGCAAAAAATCCGATGAACCGCTGGGCACAGCCGCGTGAGATGGCCGGCCCGGCGGTGTTCCTGCTGTCAGAGGCCGCCAGCTACATCACCGGTACCGTCATCTTCGCCGACGGCGGCTGGCTGGCCGCCGACGGGCGCTTTACCCCGAAGGGGATGTGACCGTGGCCACGCTGAACATTGCGGTCATTCCGGGCGACGGTATCGGGGGCGAAGTCACCCCGGCCGCCCTGCACGTGCTTGAGGCGGTCACCCGCCCGGCGGGTGTGCAGCTGGTTGCGACCGAGCACCCCTGGGGGTGCGACTACTACCGCGAGACGGGTCGCATGATGGCCTCGGATGCGCTCGAGCAGCTGCGCGCCTGTGATGCCATTTATCTGGGCGCCATCGGGCATCCGTCGGTGCCCGATCATGTGTCGGTGTGGGAACTGATTCTGCCGATTCGCCAGCGGTTCGAGCAGTATGTGAATCTGCGCCCCATGCGACTCATGCCCGGGGTGGCGGGCCCGCTCGCCGGACGCACGGCCGCCGACATCGACATGGTGTGCATCCGCGAAAACAGCGAGGGCGAGTACGCGGGGGTGGGTGGACGCGTGCATCGCGGTACCCCGCACGAAGTGGCGCAGCAGACCGGTGTCTTCACCCGCATGGGCATCGAGCGTGTCGTCCGCTATGCCTTCGAGGTGGCGCAGCGGCGGCCGCGGCGGCTGCTGGCCAGCGCCACCAAGTCGAATGCGCTGCAGCACTCGATGGTGCTCTGGGACGAGGTGGTCGACGCGGTGGCGCCCGATTACCCCGACGTCACGTGCCGGAAGTATCATGTCGACGCACTGGCCGCACGCATGGTGACGCATCCGCAGACACTCGACGTGATGGTGGCCTCGAATCTCTTCGGTGACATCCTGACGGACCTTGGCGCCGCCGTGTCGGGCAGTCTCGGTGTGGCCCCGGGCGCCAATCTCAATCCGACGCGCCGCCATCCGTCGATGTTCGAGCCGATTCACGGGTCAGCCCCTGACATCGCAGGACGCGGCATTGCCAATCCGATCGGAGCGATTTGGGCAGGAGCCCTGATGCTCGATCACCTGGGCTATCCCGATCTGCACGACCGTGTGGTGGCAGCGGTCTCGCAGGTGCTGGGCGACGGTCACGTGCGCACGCCTGATTTGGGAGGCACGGCGACCACCCGCGACATGACGGCGGCCATTGTGGCCGCGCTATAACGACTCACGGACGACACGAAGCACGCGCATGACGATGGCGGGGCGTATGGCCCCGATTCAGGAGGACGAGTGATGACAGGCATGTTCCGGAAACGACTACTGTGGCTGCTGGCCCTGGTGCTGGTGCCGCATCTTGCGTGGGCACAGGCCACGGGCCAGATTAGTGGTCAGGTGACCGATGCCTCGGGCGGTGCAATGCCCGGGGTCACGATTGAAGCCACGAACATTGCCACCGGCGCGGTGCGCACGGCGGTGACCGGCACCGACGGCGGCTACACGCTGCCGCTGATGCAGCCGGGCGACTACAACGTGAAGGCATCGCTCGAAGGCTTCCGCAGCGCCCTGCGCGAGGGCGTGCGCGTGACGGTTACGGAAACGGCGCGCGCCGTGTTTGAACTGGAAGTGGGACAGCTCAGTGAAACAGTGACCGTCGTGGCGCAGGCCACGCTGGTGGAATCGGCCAACGCCACTCGCGGCATCGTGATTGACGAACAGAAGGTGGTCGACCTGCCGCTCAACGGCCGCAACTTCACACAGCTCGGCACGCTGATTCCCGGCGTCGTCGCGCCGCCCGGCGCACTCGGAGGACAGGCCGGTGACGCCACGCCCGGAGGCTTCGGCAATGCCACGGGCGGTTTCAATGTCAACGGCATGCGCAACCAGTCCAACAACTTCCTGATGGATGGCGCATCGAACAACGACACGTTCAACACCGGGTTCGTGCTGCGTCCTCCCCCCGATGCCATTGAGGAATTCAAGATCCTGACGCACGCCTTTGGTGCGGAGTACGGCCGGAACGCCGGTTCGGTGGTCAACCTCGTCACCAAGTCGGGCAGCAACACGCTCTCCGGGTCGCTGTGGGAATTCAACCGCGACGACAGCCTGCAGGCCCGCAATTACTTTGCGCCGCAGACACAGGCCAAGCCCAAGTTGAAGCAGAACCAGTTCGGCGCAGCGGTCGGCGGCCCCATCGCGAAGAACCGCATGTTCGGCTTCGGGTACTACGAAGGATTCCGCAATGTCAGCGGTATCACCAACAACGTTATCGTCCCGACAGCGGCGCAGCGCGCGGGCGATTTCAGTGCCTTCGCGGCCGTGCGTGATCCGCTCACCGGACAGCCGTTCCCGGGCAACCTGATTCCCGCCAGCCGTCTGTCGCCGGCCGCGCTGAAGCTGCTCAACGACTTTGTGCCGCTGCCCAATTCTCCGGGGAACCGCTATATTATCTCGCCCAGCGTCACCGATAACCGCGACATGTTCGGCACGCGCGTCGACCTGCAGATCAACCAGAGCCAGTCGATGATGTTCCGCTACATGCGCAGCGGCACCGAGCGCCTCACGCCGCGCGTGATTGCCGCCGTAGACCAGACGGCGACGGCCACGCTGCAGGACGCCATGATGTCGCACAACCTGGTGCTCGGGTCGAGCGTGGTCAACCAGTTCCGCGCGTCCATCAACCGCATCGATGCGAATCCGGCAGTGACGAGCGGCCTCAAGCCGAGCGACTACGGCATCGGCTTCGCCAACACCAACCCGCTGGCCGCCGGCCTGCCGTCGATCGCAGTGCAGGGGTTCTTCGGTGGTGGTGTCTCGGCGCTGGGTGACCCGCAGCAGCCGTTTGTGCAGCGTGTCAATCATGTGTGGCAGATTGCCGATGACCTCACCTGGATCAAGGGGCAGCACTCGCTCAAGTTCGGATTCGATGTGCGCCGCGAGGCCATGAACATCGCATTCATCAACCGCCCCAACGGCGACCTCACCTTCAGCGGCGGTCTCACCGGCAATGCCATGGCCGACTTCCTGCTGGGGCTGCCGGCGCAGGCCCGCGCCACGACGACACAGGCGATTCAGGATGGCTACGGCTGGCTGTTTGCCGGCTACGTGCAGGATGAGTATCGCGTGACGCCGCAGCTGACGCTGAACTTTGGTGTCCGCTATGAACTGCCGATGCCGTTCATCGACAAGAACGACGCCATCAGCGGCTTCCGCACTGGGCAGCAGTCGACGGTGTATCCGAATGCGCCCCGGGGCCTGGTGTACGGCGGAGACGCCGGTGTGCCGCGCGGCATCGTGCCGACCGACAAGAACAACTTCGCGCCACGCTTCTCGCTGGCATGGGATCCGTTCGGCGATGGCAAGACGAGCGTGCGCACGGCCTTCGGCGTGTTCTATGACGCGCTTGCCGGCCAGGGTGACTTCTTTCAGAGCGGCGTGCTTTCGCCGCCCTTCACCCCCCTCGTTGAGCTGAACACGCCGACGCCCATCACCATCGCCAACCCGCTGGCCGCAGCCGGCGGCAGCGGGCCGAATCCGTTCCCGCCCGCGCTGACCATCATCGGCTGGGGCGACCAGTTCGAGTCGCCCTATGCCTACCACTACAACGTGGGTATCCAGCGCCAGCTGGTGGGCAACCTCGGGGCCGAAGTGGCCTACGTGGGCTCGCGCGGCTTCAAGATGCCGATCTTCATGGAAGTCAACCCCGGGGTCTTCACGCCCGGTCAGACGACGCGCGGCGCCCGCACCCTGCCGGCGTTCGCGCTGGTGCGTCCGACGTTCTCCGTCGCGCAGTCGTGGTACGACTCGTTCCAGGGCAGCCTGCGCCTGCTGCCCACGAAGGGGCTGAACTTCCTGATGTCGTACACGCTGGGGAACGCGCGCGATCACGTGTCCGGGCTGAACATCGGCGGCGAGGCACGTCCGGTGCTGCCGGTGGTGCAGGGCGATGAGGCCAGCATCAACCGCGCGCTCTCGTTCGAGAAGGGTCCCGCCCTCTTCGATGCGCGTCACCGGTTCGTGCTGAGTTTCGGTTACGAACTGCCTCGCCTCGAGGACAAGCCGATCGCGCTTCGCCTGCTGGCGGGTGGCTGGCAGATGAACGGCATCTATCAGGCGCAGACAGGCTTCCCGTTCTCGGTCACGCAGGGCTCGGTCCTCGACATCCGCTACATGACGTCACGCCCCGATGTGATCGCAGGCTGTGGTCCGAACGACGGGCCGAAGACAACGCAGCAGTACTTCAACACCGCCTGCTTCCAGGCGCTCACGCTGGCACAGACGGGGGAGCGACCGGGCAATGCAGGTCGCAATCCAGTGCGGGGCCCCGGGTTCCAGCGCAGCGACCTGTCGCTCTTCAAGAACTTCCAGTTCACGTCGCGCCAGCGACTGCAGCTGCGCGTCGAAGCCTTCAATGTGTTCAACCAGCCGCGCTTCGGTCAGCCGGTGGGCACGTTCGGCGCAGCCAACTTCGGCCAGATCACCACGTCGGAAGATGGCCGCATCATTCAGCTGGCGGTGAAGTACAGCTTCTAGCCGCTGACGCGCACACATCGTCACGCCTCATGCGACGACGCACGTTTCTGACGCGCACGGTGGGTGGGCTGGTCACGGCGACCAGCCTGCCGCGCCTGGCCTTCGGGCAGGCGCCGGCGGTCGTGCGCTCGAACGCGGCACGTCCGGTGATCGACTACGGCACAGCGGCTGGCGATCCGTCGGGTGGCCGCGCCGTCGTCTGGGCCCATGTCGATCGTCCGGCCCGCATGACGGTCGACTGGGCCACCTCCGATACATTCATCAATGCCCGCCGGGTGCGCGGGCCACTCGCCACACCCGACACCGGTCTGACGGCGCGCGTCGTGCTCAGCGACCTTCCCCAGGGGCAGTCGGTGTTCTATCGCGTCCGCTTCGAAGACCCGACCGATCCCCGCATCGTCAGCGATGTGTCCGCGGGACGCTTGCGTACGGCGCCCGGGCCCGGACGGCCGGTCCGCATCGCCTGGACGGCTGACACCGTAGGACAGGGCTGGGGCATCGACACGGCCCGCGGCGGCATGCGGCTCTATGAAACGATGCGCGCAGCCGAGCCTGACCTGTTCCTGAACGTCGGCGACACCGTGTATGCCGACCAGCCACTCCGCGAGACGGTCACGCTCGACGATGGCACGGTCTGGCGCAATGTCATGACGCCGTCGAAGGCCAAGGTGGCCGAGACGCTCGACGAATTTCGCGGCAATCATCTCTACAACCGGCTCGACGACCACTATCGGCGCTTTTCCTCGGAGGTAGCGCAGGTGACGATGTGGGACGACCATGAGGTGCGCGACAACTGGTATCCCACGCAGGTGCTGGGTGAGCGCGCACCGTATGTCGAAAAGCAGGTGTCGGTGCTGGCCGCCCGCGCCAGGCAGGCCTTTCTCGAGCATTACCCGCTGACGCTGCCCGTGCGTGGCGAGGCGCGGATCTACCGACGCATTCCCTTCGGGCCGCTCGTCGACATCTTCGCGCTCGACATGCGCAGCTATCGCGGCCCGAACAGCGAAAACCTGCAGACCACCGAGAGCGCCGAGACCGCATTCCTTGGATCAGAGCAACTGCGCTGGCTCGCCGATGCCCTGGCGGCCTCGACGGCCACGTGGAAGGTGATTGCTGCCGACATGCCGCTGGGTCTTGTCGTGGGGCATCAGCCGGGCTTTCACGAAGCGGTGGCCAACGGCGATGGGGGAGCGCCGCGGGGGCGCGAGCTCGAGCTGGCGGGCCTGCTGCAGATGCTGCAGTCGCGCGGTGTGAAGAATCTGGTCTGGGTGACCGCCGACGTGCACTACTGTGCGGCGCACCACTACGACCCGGCGCGCACCAAAGGCCTGCGCTTTGATGCCTTCTGGGAATTTGTGGCGGGCCCGGCGCATGCCGGCACATTCGCGCCGGTGTCGCTCGATGCGACCTTCGGGCCCGAGGTGCGCTTCAGCGGTGTGCCGAAGGATCTGGCGCCCAACCGTCCACCGAGTGCAGGCCTGCAGTTCTTCGGCCTGCTGGAAGCGGCGCCGGCTGACCAGTCGCTGACCGTGTCACTGGTGAATGTCGCGGGCACGCGCGTGTTCAGCACGACCTTGCAGCCGGTACGAAGCTGAGGCCATTGGGGCGAGCACGGAGCCGAGAGCAGGGACCACTTATGCATCAGATGCTGGTGCTGACACCGCAGCCGGACGACTATCTGCGCCTCATCACCGAGGCGGCACTGCCCGATCTGCAGGTGGTGGCCTCGGCCGATGTGGCCGATGGACTCGCACGCGGTGGGCACAGCGACATTCTGCTCGGCGATCCGACGCGCGTGAAGGCGGCGCTGCCGCACCTGCCACAACTCGTGTGGACGCAGCTGACGTGGGCGGGCGTGGAACCGATGCTCGATCCGTCACTGCGCCGTGACTATGTGCTGACGAACATCCGTGGCGTGTTCGGCCCGCTGATGTCCGAGTTTGTGTTCGGCTATCTGCTGCTGTTCGAACGGCAGGTTCTGGCGCGCCTTGAGTCGCAGCGGGCGCACCGGTGGGACACGACGTTGCCGGGCACGCTGCGCGGCCGCACGCTGGGCCTGGTCGGCGTCGGGTCGATTGGAACGCACCTGGCGGGCACAGCGCGGCACTTCGGCATGCGTGTGCATGGGTACACCCGCAGCAGTCGCGCGTGTGCCGACGTCGATCAGTATTTCCACGGCGAAGACCGCACGGCGTTTGCGCGCGGGGTCGACTATCTCGTGATCACGGTGCCCAACACCAGCGAGACGCGCGCCCTCGTCGATGCCGAGATGATCGGGGCACTGCCGCCGCATGCCGTCGTGATCAACGTGGGGCGCGGCCGCACGGTCGACGAGGCCGCGCTGGCCGAGGCCCTGCAGGCGCAGCGGCTGGGCGGTGCGGTGCTCGACGTCTTCTCGGAAGAACCCCTGCCGTCGACCAGCCCCTTCTGGACGACGCCCAACACCTTCATCACGGGCCACACCTCGGCCCCGAGTTTCCCGCGCGATATTGTCGGCGTGTTCGCCGACAACTACCGCCGCTTCCACGCCGGGCACCCGCTGCGGCATCGGGTGGATTTCGAGAGGGGATACTGACCAGGGGCGCACCCCGGCACTTTCGCCCGGTTTTCGTGTAGCATCGACTCACAGAACCGCTCATGGCGACACACGATTTCGCGGCCCCCCAGGCGCTGCGCACCCGCGAGAAGAAGGAAGTGGCACTGCAGGGGGCCCTGCAGGTGCTCGCGCCAGGCGAGGCCCTCGACCGGCCCGATACGCCTGACGCCGTCGTGACCGCCGTGCGGCGCCTGCCGGCCATCCCCGCCCGCCACGCCCCCTATCCCGACGGGCTGACGCCGGGCCTCGTCGATGCTCTGCGACGCCGCGGCGCCACCGAGCTCTATTCCCATCAGGCTGAGGCTTATGCCCACGTCGCCGCCGGCCGCAACATCGTGGTCACCACGCCGACCGCCTCGGGTAAGACGCTGTGCTACAACCTGCCCGTACTCGACGCCATCCTGAAGGATGCGTCCACGCGTGCGCTGTATCTGTTCCCCACCAAGGCCCTCGCGCAGGATCAGATGGCCGAGCTGCACGAGCTCACCGCGGCGATCGGGGCCACCGGCGACGATGAGATTGGTGTGCATACGTATGACGGCGATACGCCGCAGGACGCACGCCGCGCCATCAGGACGCGCGCGCACATCGTGCTGAGCAATCCTGACATGCTGCACTCGGGCATTCTTCCGCATCACCCGAAGTGGGCGAAGCTTTTCGAGAATCTCCGCTTCATCATCATCGACGAGCTGCATGCGTATCGCGGTGTGTTCGGCAGTCACCTGGCCAACGTGCTGCGTCGCCTGCAGCGCGTGTGTCGGCACTATGGGTCGTCGCCGCAAATCATCTGCTCGTCGGCGACCATCGCCAATCCCGACGGCCTCGCCGAACGGCTGGCCGAGCAGCCGTTCTCACTGGTGAACGAGAGCGGCGCGCCGCGCGGCGAAAAGTTTTTCGTGTTCGTGAATCCTCCGGTGGTGAACCGCGAGCTCGGCATCAGGCGGTCGTATCTGGCCGAGGCCCGGCGGGTGGCGGGCGAGTTCCTCCGTCGGCAGCTGCAGGTGATTGTCTTTGCGCAGAGCCGACTGGCCACCGAAATTCTCACCACCTACCTGAAGGACGATTTCGACGATCTGCCTGGCATGCCAGAGAAGATTCGCGGCTATCGGGGCGGCTACCTGCCGCTCAGGCGGCGCGAAATCGAGAAGGGGCTGCGCGAAGGGCAGGTGCGCGGTGTGGTGTCGACCAGTGCGCTCGAGCTCGGTATCGACATTGGTGCCCTCGATGTCTCGATCATGGCCGGCTACCCTGGGACGATCGCTGCCACCTGGCAGCGCGCCGGCCGAGCGGGTCGCCGTGCCGCACGGTCGGCTGCCGTGATGGTGGCCAGCAGTGCGCCGGTCGATCAGTTCGTGGTGCGGCATCCGTCATATTTTTTTGATGCCAGTGCCGAACATGCTCTGGTCAATCCCGACAATCTGAACATCCTCGTGAATCACGTCAAGTGCGCCGCCTTCGAACTGCCGTTCCGGGGTGATGAATCATTCGGCCGCGTCAACGTGCAGGAGGTGCTGGGTGTGCTGCAGGAGGCCGGCCTCGTGCATCGCTCAGGCGACGACAGCGACGAGGCGTCGGCGGATGCGCAGTGGCACTGGACAAGCGAGTCGTATCCGGCGGATGCCGTCAGCCTGCGCTCGGTGTCGTCCGATAACTTCGTCGTGGTCGACTGCACGGGCGAACCACGCATCATTGCCGAAACCGATTTCACCAGCGCCCTGACGATGCTGCATCCGAAGGCGATTTACATGGTCGAGGGAAAGCTCTTCCAGGTGGATCGGCTCGACTTCGAGGGGCGCAAGGCCTACGTGCGCGCGGTCGATTGCGACTATTACACCGACGCCATCGACTATTCGAAGGTCACGATTCTCGACACGTTCGCCCACGATGCCGAGCAGGTGGCGCATCACGGCGAGGTGCACGTGGTATCGCGGGTCGTCGGGTTCAAAAAGATCAAGTTTTATACAAACGAGAATGTCGGATCAGGCGAACTGGATCTCCCCGAGCAGCAGATGCACACCACGGCCTACTGGCTCGAGGTGCCGGCGGCGGTGATGGCGGCACTGCCCGGCACCCCTGATGACCGGCGCGACGGTGTGCGGGGCATGGCGTATGCCATGCGGAATGTGGCGCAGCTGCTGCTGATGTGCGACCAGCGCGACCTTGGCCTCTCGGTGAATGCGGGCGATGACGAGATGGCTGCACAGGGCGCGGGGGCATCGACGCTTCCGATGTCGACTGGACCAGCGGCCCTGCACGACACTCCGCGCGTATTTCTCTACGATGCCTACCCCGGAGGCATCGGTTTCAGCGCACCGCTGTACGGCATGCATGCCGAACTGCTCACGCGCACGCGCGCCCTCATCGAGGGCTGCGGATGCGAGCAGGGCTGCCCGACCTGTGTCGGCCCCATCGGGGAGATCGGGCCGCGCGGCAAGCACATGGCCCTGCAGTTGCTGGCAGTGCTCGGGGCCGATGCCACGACGCCCGCACGTGACGAGGTGCCGTTCTAACCATGTCGTCTCTTGCCGATCGACTCCGCGGCATCGTGGCGGGTGTCGGCACTGGCGGCCCCGCCGGGGCCGGAGCACTGGCGGAGCGTGCCGCTCATGCCGTCGCAGGGCGTGTGGTGCCGGATGAGTCCGCACGCGTGCTGGGCGGCCGCGTCGAGCAGCACCCCGCGGGGACAGCCATCCGTGTGACGCGTCACTATCCCGCCGATGCGCGCTATGGTCACGTGCGGCTGGGCGAGGCGGTCGCCCAGGTGCTCGAGGCCACGGACGCGTTCGAGGTGTTGACCCGGGCGTGGCCGTCGGGGGCAGAGGCGTCCGACGCCCGCAGGCCGGCCCTTGACGACCTGTGGCTGCTCGATCTGGAAACGACGGGGCTTGCCGGTGGCGCGGGGACGCAGGCCTTCCTCATCGGGTGTGCGCACCTGTCGGCGGGCGGGGTCACGGTCGAGCAGTGGCTCCTGCCGGGCTTCGAGCACGAGCGTGCGCTGCTGGCGCTGTTCGCCGAGTGGTCGAAGGGCCGCGGCACGCTGGTGACCTTCAACGGCAAGTCGTTCGACGTGCCGCTCATCGATACGCGCTATCAGTTTCACCGCACGGTCAGTCCGCTCGCGGGTGTGTGGCATACCGACATGCTGCACCCGGCCCGCCGGCTGTGGAGGCTCCAGGGCTCGGCCTATGGTCCGGTCGAGGGCAGCTGCTCGCTGGGCACCCTCGAGCAGCGTCTGGCTGGCGTCGCACGTGTGGGCGATGTGCCCGGGGCGGAAATCCCCGGCCGATACTTTCAGTTCGTACGCGACGGGGAGGCGGCGCCGTTGGAACCGGTGCTCGAGCACAACCGCCTCGACCTGGTCTCGCTGGTACTGGTGCTGTCGGCCACGCTGCAGCGCATCGCGCGGGGACCCGCGTCAACACGCGATGCGTACGAAGCCCTCGGGCTGGCACGCGTCTACGAGCGTGCCGGGCAGTGGCCTGAGGCCGATGCGGCGTACGGCGCGAGCATCCAGCAACTGCAGCGGGTCGGCCGCGACCCGTCGACGCTTGCCGACGTGCTGCGGCGGCAGGCGCTGCTCCGTCGGCGCCAGGGGCGCACGTCTGACGCGGTAGCGGTCTGGTCAACCCTGGCGGCGCTGCGCGGCGCCCCCACCGCGCTGCGGCGCGAGGCGCGCGAGGCCCTGGCCATCTTCCACGAGCACAGGGACGGCGACCTCTGGGCGGCACGGCAGCACGTGCATGCACTGCTCAGTGAAGTCAGGGACGAGGGGAGGGAATCGGCGCAGCACCGGCTGCACCGGATTGAGCGGAAGTTGCAGGCGCGATCGGGTACCGATTTGCTCGGGTCCACCGACCGCGCCGAAGGGTGACCCCCCAGCCGATGGCTGAGGGTGCAGGCGGCCCCGGGGAGGGGCCTGCCGGGGTCAGTTCGCCTTGGAGGCGGTCTTCTTGGCCTTGGCCTGCTTGTCGGCCGCCTTGCGGGCCTCGACGGTCTGCGCACCAAACTTTTTGGTGAAACGGTCGACGCGGCCTTCGGTGTCGATGAGCTTCTGGCGACCCGTGAAGAACGGGTGGCAGCTCGAGCAGATATCGAGGCGAACCTCAGGCTTGGTGCAGCGGGTCTGCCACGACGCGCCACACGCGCAGTGGACCGTGACGTCGTGATATTCGGGGTGGATGCCGGGCTTCATCGCGAGTTCCTCACTGCCGGATCCGGGACGGCCCCGGCGAATTCCGAGGGCTCTGGTCCGCTTACCGGCGGGCAATCGAAACTCCGAGTATATCAGACGCCGCTCCTCGGTTCCTGCCGCCGTCCCTCGCGGCGGAGCCGCTAGCCGCGGGCCAGCCACGCGGTGCCCAGCCAGGCCGAAAACAGCCCGAGAGGCACGGCGACGACGGCCGGCCACATCAGTGCCACTAGAGTGAGCGCCTGTCCGCCGATGATGAGGGTACGCGCGTCTGACGTGCCCAGCGGCCGCTTCTCGACCAGCGTGGCACCGACGATGTAACCGAGGCGCAGGGCCCCGGCTGCCGCCCGTGACGGACCGGCGCGGTGCGGGACGTGGCGGCGCTGCCTTGGGGAAGACGGACGCACCCGATGACGGCTGAGCACGACCTCGGTCGACTGTGACAGGTCCTGCTCGAACATGGCCTGCATCTGTGCGCCGAAGTCGGCATCTTCCACGGCGACGTCGAGTTCCCAGTTGCCGAGCCAGCTCTGCAGGTTGAGGTTCGACGACCCCACGCGGGCCCATCGGCCATCGGCCACCGCCGACTTGGCATGCATCATCGTGCCGTTCCACTCGAAGACGCGAACGCCGCCTTCGAGCAGACGACGGTAGCCGCCCCGCGTGAGCCGCTGCACGAGGGCGATGTCGCTGCCGCTGCCTGACACCAGCAGCCGCACATCCACGCCGTCCTGCGCGGCCGCGAGCAGGCCCTCGACTTAGGCAGAGACGCCGACAAAGTACGCATCGCTGATCCACAGCGTGTGGCGGGCGACGGCGGTGACGAGTTGGTCGACGCGGAACCGCTGGCTCGAGGCGGGCGCCGTCGAAATGATGCGCAGCGCCACGTCGCCCATCGGGGGCATCGCGTCCCGCGCCGGAAGCTCATCGCAGGGAAGGGGCGCGCCACAGGCTGACCAGGTCTCGGCAAACGCCGCATCGGCGTCGGCCACGGCGGGACCGACGATGCCGATGCCGGTGTCGCGCCACGGATCGACCGGGGGCGTGGTGCTGCCCACCCACTGGTCGCCGATACACAGGCCGGTGACAAACGCCACGTGGCCAGCGACGGTCAGCAGCTTGCGATGGTCACGCGCCATCCAACCGAGCGGCGAGACCAGGTGTGGCGGATTGAAGAAGCGCACCTCGACGCCGGCCTCGCGCAGATGGCGCCAGAAACGGCGCGACGCCTTGCCGACGGTGCCGACCCAGTCGCACAGCATCCGCACCTGCACCCCGGCACGCGCGCGCTCGGTGAGGGCCTCGGCAAAGATTCGGCCGATGCCGTCGTCATTGATGATGTAGCTTTCGAGGTGAATGAAGCGGCGGGCCCCAGCGATGGCATCGAGGAACGCCGGATAGTGCTCGCGCCCGTCGCGCAGCAGGCGTACGCGGTTGCCGCCCACCAGCGGGGCACCCGCTGCACGCGAGAAGGCCTGGTCGTCCATCAGCCGCAGGTCAAATGCCATCGCGACACGAATGTTACCCGCAACCGCCACGCAACCTGTCAGAATCGGGGGGGAGACGCCCGATGGCACACGCCTTTCTGGTCATCGATGTGCAGAATGATTTCTGCCCCGGCGGGGCCCTCGCGGTGCCCGACGGTCACGCCGTCGTCCCGCTGATCAATGCGAGGCAGGCTGCTGCTGAACTCGTGGTGCTGACGCAGGACTGGCATCCTCCCATGCATCAGTCGTTTGCCGTGAACCACCCCGATGCTGCGCCCTATGACGTGGTGACCATGCCCTACGGACCGCAGGTGCTGTGGCCCGCGCACTGTGTGCAGGGCACGACGGGCGCCGACTTCCACCCGGCACTCGACACCACCCGCGCCGCTCTCGTCGTTCGTAAGGGCATGCACACGGCCATCGATAGCTATTCGGCGTTCTTCGAGAACGATCGGGTGACGCCCACCGGCCTGCACGGCTTTCTGCGCGAACGTGGCGTGACCGCGATGACGCTGACCGGGCTGGCCCTCGATTACTGCGTGGCCTATTCGGCCGAGGATGCGGCACGGCTGGGCTACCGCGTGCACGTGCAGGCGTCCGCCTGCCGGGCCATCGATCTGCGCGGGTCGCTGGCCGAGGCACTGGTGCGGCTGCAGGCGTGCGGCGTGACCGTCGGAGCCTGACATGGTCGACATCGCGACACGCGTCTACAACCACAATTGGCGCATCGACCCGATTGTGCGGTCGCTGCTCGATACCGATTTCTACAAGCTGCTGATGTGCCAGATGGTGCAGCGGCATCGGCCCGACACGCAGGTCACCTTCCAGCTGATCAACCGGTCGACGCATATCCGCCTGGCCGATCTGGTCGACGAGGGTGAGCTGCGTGAGCAACTCGATCACGCCCGCACCCTGCAGCTCACGCGCGGCGAGAGCACGTTCCTGCGCGGCAACACCTTTTACGGCACGCGGCAGATGTTCAGGCCCGAGTTTCTCGAGTGGTTCGAAGGCTTCCAGCTGCCGCCCTATCACCTGGAACGGCACGACGGTCAGTACACGCTGACCTTTTCGGGCAGGTGGGCTGAGGTGATGCTGTGGGAAGTACCCGCGCTGGCCGTGCTCATGGAACTCTACAGCCGTGCGGTGCTGCGTCACATGGGGCGCTTCGAACTGCAGGTGCTGTACGCCCGGGCCCTGGCACGCCTGTGGGAAAAGGTCGAGCGTCTGCGCGTGCGGCCTGGTATCAGCATCGCCGACTTCGGCACACGGCGGCGCCACTCGTTTCTGTGGCAGGACTTCGCCGTGCAGACGCTCATCGAAGGGCTGGGAACGGGCTTTGTCGGCACGTCCAATTGCCTCATCGCGATGCGCCGGGAAGTGGAGGCCATCGGCACCAACGCGCACGAACTGCCCATGGTGTACTGCGCGCTCGCCGAAACCGACGCCACCCTGGCCGATGCGCCGTATGCGGTGCTCGCCGACTGGCACCGTGAGTATGACGGCAACCTCCGCATCATCCTCCCCGACACCTACGGGACACCCGGATTCCTCGAACGCGCCCCTGACTGGCTGGCCACCTGGACCGGGGTGCGCGTCGACTCCGGTGACCTCGCCGAAGGGGCCGAGACCGCCATCCGCTGGTGGCAGTCGCGGGGACAGGACCCGACCAAGAAGCTCGTGATTTTTTCCGACGCGCTCGATGCCGATGTCATCCTGGCGCTGCACGAACGTTTTGCGGGCCGCGTACGCCTGAGCTTCGGCTGGGGCACATTGCTCACCAACGACTTCCGCGGGCTCGCGCCACGCGATGGCCTCGACCCTTTCAGTCTGGTGTGCAAGGTGGTCGAGGCCGGAGGCCGGCCGGCGGTCAAACTCTCGGATAATCCCACCAAGGCCGTGGGCCCGGCCGACGAAATCGCCCGCTATCGGCGCGTGTTCCACGTCGGGGCGCAGACCAGCCGTCCGGTGATTGTGTAGGGCAGTTCACGCGCGAGTTGCTGCACACGCGCGGCGACTGGTGCGGCGACTGGCACGGCGAGTGATTCGGGTAGGACGACGGACCCGCACCTGACAGCGCGTCAGACGCGGGGCTGCTGCTGCGTGAGGCAGTGAATGGCCCCGAGGCCCCAGATGAGGGCGCGGCAGTCGACGCCAACCACCTTGCGCGTCGGCAGGCACCGCTGCAGGATGTCGAGCGCCTTGCGGTCGCGCCCCTTCTGCCCGAATGTCGGCACCAGCACTCCACCGTTCACGAAGTAGAAGTTCATGTAGGTCGCCGGCAGGCGTTGCCCTGCATGCTCGACGCGTCGGGGCATGGGCAGTTCGATGATGGTGAACGGGCGCCCGTCCTGGTCGCGCGCCCGATCCAGCGCCCGGCGTGCCGACGCCAGGAGGCGCGCGTTTCTGTCGGTGGCGTCGTCTTCCATGCCAATCGCGATGGTCGTGCCGTTGATGAATCGTGCGAGATCATCGATGTGACCGTCGGTGTCGTCGCCTTCAATGCCTTCGCCGAGCCACACGATGTGCTGCTGGCCGTAGTAGTCCCTGAGATACTGCGCGATCTCGTCCTTCGACAGGTGCGGATTCCGGTTCCGGTGCAGCAGGCACGACGTCGTGGTCATCAGCGTGCCGGCACCGTTCACATCAATGGCACCGCCTTCCATGACGATGCCCGGATGAAAGACCGGCAGATCAAGCACCTTACCCACGCGTGTCGGCACCGCATCGTCGGCATCCCACGGGGGATACTTGCCGCCCCAGGCGTTGTGCCCCCAGTCGACGATGGCGGCTTCGGTGTGGCCGCGATGTGTGCGAGTGACGAAGGCGGGACCATGATCGCGCGTCCAGCATTCATTCGTGGGAATTTCGTGCAGCGTCACACGCGACAGCCTGACGCCGGCCTCGCGCAGCATCGCGCGCACCAGTCGGCGATAGTTGCCGTTGGGCACGTTGAGGTACACGCGCTCGAAGGCGGTGATGGCGCGAATCACGCCGACCACGTCGCGGATGCTCTCGTGATAGCGGTCGGGAAACGAAATGCCCTCGGGGCGCGGCCAGCTGATCCAGGTGCCTGCGTGGGGATGCCACTCGGCGGGAAAGCGGAATCCCAGTTCGCGGGGCGTGCGACCGCGCATCTGCAGGCGTCGCGCACGGGCGGGTGCGGCAGCAGCGGGCACGGCGGTCAGTCGGTAAACCGGCGGGTCAGGTCACCGTAGGCATCGATGCGGCGGTCGCGCAGGAACGGCCAGTGCGTGCGGCTCACCTCGATCTGGGAGAGGTCGCAGTCGACCACCAGCACGGCGGTGCGCTCGACGGGAGCCCGGCGGAGCACCTGCCCGTCGGGGCCGGCAACAAACGACTGTCCCCAGAAGCGCAGGCCGTCGCGGCTGACCGCACGTCCCCTGGCGTCGAGAATATGCTCGTGGCCGGTGCGGTTGGGCGCGCAGACAAAGCAGCCGTTGGCCACGGCGTGACTGCGCTGCATCACTTCCCACGCCGCATGCTGCGCCGTGCCGTAGCGGGCCTTCTCGGACGGGTGCCAGCCGATGGCGGTGGGGTAGAACAGCATCTCGGCGCCCTGCAGGGCCGTGAGGCGCGCTCCCTCGGGAAACCACTGGTCCCAGCAGATGAGCACGCCGATGGTGCCCTGCGAGGTCGACCATGCGCGGAAGCCGGTGTCGCCGGGGGTGAAGTAAAACTTTTCGTAGTAGAGCGGATCATCCGGAATATGCATCTTCCGGTAGATGCCCCTGATGGTGCCATCCGACTCGATGATCACGGCGGTGTTGTGGTAGAGGCCTGCTGCGCGCTTCTCGAAGACCGACGCCACAATGACCGCGCCGTACTTGCGCGCCAGGCGGGCCAGCGCGTCGGTGGACGGCCCGGGAATCGACTCGGCCAGCGCAAAGAACCGGTGGTCTTCCGACTGGCAGAAATACTGCGATCGAAACAGTTCCTGCGTACAGACGATGTTGGCGCCCTTGCGGAGGGCCCGTTCGGTCAGCGCCAGTTGCTGTGCGAGGTTGCGGTCGGGTTCGGCATCGCAGGCCATCTGGGTCAGGCCGACGCGCACGACCCGTGACGAAGTGGCGGAACGTCTTAAAGGCATGGTCAGCCTCTGGTTATAGCACGGCGGGCCTCTGGGCGGGACGGGGCAGACGACTGGTCTTGAAAAGGCGACGAGTGGTCGTATACGCTCCACGAGCCGATAGTCGGCAAGGAGAATTGACACCCATGACACGTGTTCTTGTTGCTTCCGCTCTGGTTCTGCTGACCGCCGCGCCGGCGTTTGCCCAGATGGGCGGTGGCGCGCCCCAGAAGATTGGCATCGCGCAGGGGCTGACGCGCGCCTATGACGGCGTCAAGCGCAACCTCACCGAGATGGCCGCCAACATGCCCGAGGCCGATTACGGCTACAAGCCGCATCAGGATTCGCGCACGTTCGGCCAGCTGTTCGCGCATGCCGCGACCAGCATGTATGGCTCGTGCTCGGCGGTGCGCGGCGTGGCCAACCCGAACCCGGGGAAGAATCTCGAGCAGGACCTCAAGACCAAAGCTGAGTTCGTGAAGGCTCTGGCCGAATCGTTTGCCTTCTGCGACGAGGCCGTGAAGGGCATGACCGACGCCAATGCGGTCGAGTTCGTCAAGCAGGGGCAGAACGAAGTGGCCCGCGCGTCGATCATTGCCGGCGTGACGTCGCACAACAACGAGATGTATGGCACCGGCGCCGCCTACATGCGCGCCAAGGGCCTCGTGCCGCCGTCGACTGAACGGCAGCAGCAGATGCGCCGCCCCGGCCTGTAGTCAGAGAGAGCCTTTACGCTACACTGGCGCTTGGGCCACTGCCGTGCACGGCAGCGGTCCAGGCGGCGTTCTCTTTCCAGGGAGCACTCTGATGATGCGCGAGCGCCGGCTCTTGACGGTGATGACTCTGGTGGGTGTGCTGCTGGCTGTCGGGGCGCCGATGGCCCAGACGGTGAATCGGAACGTCACGCTATGGGCTGTCGTTCAAGGGCAAGCGCTGGGGGCGCCGATGGCCCAGACGGTGAATAACGTCACGCCTGGCATCTGGGTGCAGACACCCACGGACCTGATCGAGCTGCCGGTCTTCGGCGAACGTCACACGGTCAGCCGCGGCTTCCCGACGTTCTACTTCCTCAAGGAACACGAAGCGCGTGTGCCGCGGGTGTCGGCGATTCAGACGATGTACGTGAAGATGGTCGGGTGGGTGCCAAGCGGCGTGGCGCTGGTGGTGGGGCGCAAAGGCCTCAATGCTCCGAAGGACAAGTTCCGCGGGCTGAACGCCGGAACCTATAACGCCGGGCCCGGCCTCACCGAGATCCGTTCGCCTGACTTCACGCCAGAGGCCTTGCAGGCTGCGTATGCGGAACTGACGAAGAAGGCCAAGCCCAAGGATGACGTACGGGCGTTTCTGCTGCTGGAAGTGGTCAGCGACAAGGGACTCGACGGCCGCTACTATCCCGTGCAGATTGAGCTGCCCCCACCCGCCTCAGCTCAGCTGCGCTGATAGTCGTCCGGCCCGGTCGCCCGGCGGCTCGCGGCCTCGAGCCGCGTCATCAGGGCCTCGGCATCGTGATCGATGTCGAGGCCCGTCTCCTGGGGGGCGTCGAGAAAGCCCTGACTGACGCCCCCGTGCAGAAACGCGATCAGCGGGTCGTAGTATCCCGCCGTGTTGAGCAGGCCGATGGGCTGATCGTGGTAGCCGATCTGCCGCCACGTCCACACCTCAAAGAGTTCCTCGAGCGTCCCGATGCCTCCGGGCAGCGCCAGAAACGCATCGGCGCGCCCGGCCATCTGCTGCTTCCGCTGATGCATCGTGTCGACGACCACCAGCTCCGGGATGCCGCGATGTCCGACCTCGCGTGCCATCAGGAGCGACGGCACGATGCCCACCACGTGGGCGCCAGCCTCGAGGGCCGCATCCGCCACCGCGCCCATGAGCCCCACGCGACCACCGCCGTACACCAGCTGCCAGCCGCGGCGACCGATGGCCGTGCCCACCGCGCGCGCGGTCTCGGTAAAGGCCGGGTCTGCGCCTCGGCGTGAGCCGCAATAGACGCACAGCGAGAAGGGACGCGGGTGGTGCAGGGAGGCCACAGGCGGAACGAGGGGCTGGGTCATGGCAGGCACACAGCGGCGGTCACAGCGCTATGTCAGTGAAGACGGATTCGGGAAGCTCGGTGGCGCGCCACAAATACCAGCTGGCGGTCGACCGATAGGGGGCCCAGCGCGCTGCAGCCCGCACCATCGTCCGCACAGCAGGGCGGGACTTCATCCCGAGCACCCGCTGGCACCCTTTGACGATGCCCAGGTCGCCCGTGGGGAAGATATCGGGGCGATGCAGCGCGAAGATCAGAAACATCTGCGCAGACCACACGCCGAAGCCACGCACTGCCACGATGGCATCCGTCACGGCCGCATCGTCGAGCGTCGACAGATGATCGAGGTCGAGACGGCCATCGGTCACGCGCGCGGCGAGGTCGCGCAGGTACGACACCTTCTGGCCCGACAGGCCAATCGTGCGCAGGGCCCCGTCGGGCACGGTGTCGAGGGCTGTGGGTGACAGCGTGGGCACGAGCGCCTCGAGGCGCTGCTGAATCGTATCCGCCGCCCTCGTGGAGAGCTGCTGCGAAACCACGGCCCCGACGAGCGCACGGAATGGTTCGCGCACCTGGAATGAGGGTCGGCGTGCCCCCGAGGCCCGAATGACGCGCGCCAGCCGAGGGTCGCTGCGCATCAGCGCCCGCCGAGCACGTTCAAACTGGCGGGCCGGATCAATCGTCGCCGGCATGTGTGCCTACAGCAGTGCGTCAGCGGCGGCCGTCAGGCGCGGGTCGGCACAGGCAAATTGCAGGTCATCATCGGTGGCGGCATTCATCAGGCGCTCGAAGGCGGCGAGGTGAATGGCGTCGGCGCCCGCGACGTCGTGTGTACGGGTCAGCTGTCCAGCGCGCTGCAGCAACGTCGTATCGGCCACGACGATGAGCAGCGTGGCCCAGTCGTGGTCGATCTGCGCCAGTGCACGCGTGGCCTGTGCCTCGGTGAGGGTCTGCGCGCGTTGGCGCTCGGCGATGACGGCGCAGAGCTCGGGATACGCCGTGGCGCACGTGGCGACCACGGCCGCCTTGTCAACCATGGTGGCGACATCGGCGGAGCCTAGTTCGTCGACATAAAGCTTGATAAGCGCGCTCGGGGCCAGGTAGACCGTCATCGTCGCTCCTTCGTCGTCGCGTCCCTGGACATGTCGGACTTGCCAGCGACGCGCGCGGTGAGACCCGCAGGCTTGCCACCGCTCCAGACAGCCTGACCTGCGGCGATGACGCCGTCAACCCATAAGGGTGCACCGGCGCTACCTGCCGGGACAAGACGCGCGATTGGTGCACCGCGGTCAGTGATGATGATCTGCTCGCCAGCTTCGACGCGCCGGAGGCATTGACTCAATTCGGCTTTTAGCTGCCGGATACCGATGGACTGCGACATGGCTGAGCACACTAGCACGACACGGGCCGGTCGTGCAGCCTCGTCACCGTCCCTGCTGCATGGCCGCCATGAACTCGGCGTTGGTGCGGGTCTTGCCCATCTTCGACAGCAGCAGTTCCATGGCCTCCACCGGAGACAGCGGCGTCAGTACGCGACGCAGCACATAAACACGCTGGAGATTTTCCTTCGACAGCAGCATCTCTTCCTTGCGGGTACCGCTCTTGATGATGTCGATGGCGGGGAAGACGCGGCGGTCGGCGAGCTTGCGGTCGAGGTGCACTTCCATGTTGCCGGTGCCCTTGAATTCTTCGAAGATCACATCATCCATCCGCGACCCGGTATCGATGAGCGCGGTTGCCACGATCGTGAGCGAGCCGCCCTGTTCAATATTGCGCGCAGCCCCGAAGAAGCGCTTCGGGCGCTGGAGCGCGTTGCTATCGACGCCGCCAGACATGATCTTGCCCGTGGTGGGGGCGACGGTGTTGTAAGCGCGCGCGAGGCGGGTGACCGAGTCGAGCAGAATCACCACGTCCTTGCGGTGCTCGACGAGGCGCTTGGCCTTCTCGATGACCATCTCGGCCACCTGTACGTGGCGCTGGGCCGGCTCGTCAAAGGTCGAGGCGATGACTTCGCCACGGACCGAGCGCTGCATGTCGGTGACCTCTTCGGGCCGCTCGTCAATGAGCAGCACGATCAGGTAGACCTCCGGATGATTGATGGTGATGGCGTTGGCAATCGCCTGCATCAGCATGGTCTTGCCGGTGCGGGGTGGGGCAACGATGAGCGCGCGCTGGCCCTTGCCAAGCGGCGCCATCATGTCCATCACGCGGGTCGACAGGTTGTCGGGGTCGGCTTCGAGGCGAATCTGTTCCTGGGGGTAGAGCGGCGTCAGGTTCTCGAAGAAGACGCGCTCGCGTCCGCGCGCGGGCGGCTCGAAGTTGATCGATTCCACCTTGATGAGGGCGAAATAGCGCTCGCCTTCCTTGGGCGACCGAATCTGGCCGGCCACGCTGTCGCCGGTGTGCAGGTCGAACTTGCGGATTTGCGATGGCGAGACGTAGATGTCGTCAGGCCCGGCCAGATAGTTGTAGTCGGGTGCGCGCAGGAAGCCGTAGCCATCCGGCAGGACCTCGAGGACGCCTTCTGAGAAGATGTGACCGGCCTTGGCGGCGCGGGCGCGGAGAATCTCAAAGATGAGCTCCTGCGTGCGCAACCCCGTCGCGTGGGGCACGTCGAGGTCGCGTGCGATAGCCGTCAGTTCGGCCACGCCCAGCTGCTTGAGCGTGCTCAGATCGAGCGTGACGGGTTCGGCGGGGCCTCCGCCTCCTGGGGCGAGGGTTGCCTGAGCAGGGTTGCGATCTGTGTCCACAGGGCTTCCAGTCCTTCACCGGTCTGGGCGGAGACCCCCAGCGGTCCTGAGTAGCGTCGTTCGAGGACGCCGAGATGACGCCGGCGCTCGGCCTGCGTCAGTTTGTCGAGCTTGGTGGCCACCACCTGACAGGGCACTCCGTGGTCCACCAGCCACAGGAAGGCCCGATAGTCGGCGTCGAGTTCCGGATGCCGACTGTCTACCAGCAGCAGCACGCTGCCCCGCCCTGCGGCGAAGTAATCGGCCGCGAGCTGATCGAACTCCTGTCGGGCCGCGGCTCCGCCGCGTGCATAGCCGTAGCCCGGCAAGTCGACGAGCAGGCACCACGGGCGCCCGTCGTGAGCCACTTCGTAGAAGTTGGCCAGCCGCGTCTTGCCGGGTGCTGCACTGGTGCGAGCCACCGTCTGCCGCAACAGGGCGTTGATCAGGCTCGACTTGCCAACGTTTGAACGCCCCACCATGGCCACCTCGGGCAGTGGCCGCCGGGGAAACCCGACGGTCGCCGCGGCACTGGTCAGAAAGGTCGCCGAGCGCTTCCGAGCCTTCACCGGTCGTTCAGTGGGTCAACGCGTCGCTGGTCGCCGCGTCGCCATCGTCGGTGGAGGGCGGCAGCGGCGTCAGCGGACTGGCGAGGGCCACGGCGAGCACCTCGTCCATGGTGCTGACCAGATGCACGCTCAGGCCATCGAGCACGTTCTTCGGAATGTCTGCGAGATCCTTTTCGTTGTCATTCGGCAGCAGAATCGTCGTGATGCCGGCGCGGTGCGCGGCCAGCAGCTTCTCCTTGACGCCACCGATTGGCAGCACCTTGCCACGCAGCGTAATTTCCCCGGTCATGGCCACGTCGCGGCGCACAGCAATGCGGGCCAGAGCCGAGATGAGCACGGTGGCCAAAGTGATGCCGGCCGAGGGACCGTCCTTCGGTATAGCGCCTTCGGGAATGTGCACGTGCACGTCGGTCTTCCGCTGGAAATCGCGGACGATGCCGAACTCCTCGGCGCGCGAGCGCACGAAGCTCATGGCGGCCTGCGCCGACTCCTGCATCACATCGCCGAGCTTGCCGGTGAGTGTGAGCTTGCCGCGGCCGGGCATTAGCGTAGCTTCGGTGATGAGAATCTCTCCGCCCACTTCGGTCCAGGCCAGACCGGTGGCGATGCCGACTTCGTTTTTTTCCTCGGCGACGGTGGGGCGGTAGCGCGGCACGCCGAGCAGCTCGGACAGGCGCTCGGGCGTGATGGTGTCCGACGTATCCGGACCTTCGACGACCACCTTGCGGGCGACCTTCCGGCACACCGAGTTGACTTCGCGCTCGAGGTTGCGCACGCCGGCTTCGCGCGTGTAGCGCTGCACGATGGCCTGCACGGCATCGGTGTCGATGGTGATCTGCGCCGGCGTCAGACCGTTCTGCTCGATGGCCTTGGGCACCAGGAAGCGACGTGCGATCTCAACCTTCTCCTGCTCGGTGTAGCCGGCCAGTTGCAGCACTTCCATGCGGTCGCGCAGCGCCTGCGGAATCGTGTGCAGGACGTTCGCCGTGCACAGGAACATCACGTTCGACAGGTCATATTCGACGTCAAGGTAGTGATCCTGGAAGGCGTTGTTCTGTTCCGGATCGAGCACCTCGAGCAGCGCCGCCGATGGGTCGCCCCGGAAGTCCATCGACATCTTGTCGACTTCGTCGAGCAGGAAGACCGGATTCATGGTGCCGGCCTTTTTCATGCTCTGGATGATCTGGCCCGGGAATGCCCCGATGTACGTGCGGCGATGGCCGCGAATCTCGGCCTCGTCCCGGACGCCCCCGAGTGACATGCGCACGAACTTCCGGTTCATGGCGCGGGCAATCGACTTGGCCAGCGACGTCTTGCCCACGCCCGGCGGTCCCACAAACGTCAGGATGGTGGCCTTTGGCTTCTTGACCAGCGCGCGCACGGCCAGGAACTCAAGGATGCGGTCCTTGATTTTCTCGAGGCCGTAGTGGTCCTCGTTAAGCACCGTCTCGGCGTTCTTGAGGTCGCGGTTCTCCTTGGTCTTCTTGTGCCACGGCACCGCCACCAGCCAGTCGATGTAGTTGCGCGAGACCGTGGCCTCGGCTGACATCGGCGGCATGGCTTCCAACCGCTTGAGTTCCTGGTGCGCCTTTTCGGCGGTGTCCTTCGGCATCCGGGCCTGATCGATCTTCTTCTTGAGTTCGTCGATCTCGTTGCCCTTGTCGTCCTTGCGACCCAGTTCCTTCTGAATCGCCTTCATTTTCTCGTTCAGGTAGTACTCTTTCTGCGCCTTCTCCATCTGCTTCTTGACGCGCGACTGGATGCGGCGATCGACCTGCAGCTTGTCCACTTCCGATTCGAGGATGCTGGCGATGCGGTTGAGCCGTTCAAGCGGCGCGACCATGTCGAGCAGGTTCTGCTTCTCGTCGACGCCGACCAGCAGGTGAGCGGCGATGGTGTCGGCCAGCTTGCCCGGGTCGTCGACGCGCACGGCTGAGACCATGGCGTCATAGTGGAGGTTGTTCGAGAGCTTCACGTATTGCTCGAACAGCGTGACCACCCGCGTCATTGTCTGTTCGACATCGCCGGCCTGTTCCTTGACCTTGTGCAGCACCTTGATGACGACGCGGTGGAAGCCCTTGTCTTCTTTCCACTCGATGACGCGTGCCCGATCGACGCCCTCGACCAGCACCTTGATGTTGCCATCGGGCAACTTGAGGCTCTGCACCACGTTGGCAATGGTGCCCATGGTGTAGATGTCCTCGGCCTTCGGATCGTCGGTCGAGGCGTCATGCTGCGCCGCGAGGAACACGCGCTTGTCCTTGGCCAGTGCGTGCTCAAGGGCACGGATGGACGAGGGGCGCCCGATGACAAACGGCATCATCATGTGCGGAAACACGACGACGTCGCGGAGCGGGACGATGGGCAGGGTTTCGTAGACTTCGGTCATAGCGTTCCGTGTGTGACCGCCGGCCCTGCGGGCGACCTGAGGCCGCCGGAAGGTCAGCCGGCCTTTTCGATGACTTCGAGCCCGGTCTGTCGGGTGAGCACCATCTCGCGGGTCACCACACATTCGCGGGTTTTCTTCTGTCCGGGGACCTGATACATCCACTCGAGCATCAGTTCTTCGATGATCATGCGCAGCCCGCGCGCCCCGACCTTACGCTCGAGGGCCATCTCGGCGATGGCCTCGACCGCATCGTCGGTGAAGCGGAGCTTGACGTTCTCGTAGTCGAACAGCTTCTGGTACTGCTTGATGAGGGCGTTGCGGGGCTGCGTGAGAATCTGTATCAGCGCCGGCTTGTCGAGTTCGTGGAGTGTGCCGCACACTGGCAGGCGCCCGACAAACTCGGGAATGAGCCCGAATTTGATCAGGTCCTGCGGCTCGAGGCGATCCATCAGGGCCGCGCCTTCGCGCTGCCGGACCGACTTGATGTCGGCCTTGAACCCCAGCGACTTGCGGCCGATGCGGCGCTCGATGACCTTGTCGAGACCGACAAAGGCACCGCCGCAGATGAACAGGATGTTGGTCGTGTCGACCTGGAAGAACTCCTGGTGCGGATGTTTGCGACCGCCCTGGGGCGGCACGTTGGCGACGGTGCCTTCCAGAATCTTGAGCAGCGCCTGCTGCACACCTTCACCCGACACGTCGCGGGTGATGGAGGGGTTCTCGTCCTTCCGTCCGATCTTGTCGATCTCGTCGATGTAGACGATGCCCTGCTGGGCCTTCTCGATGTCGCCTCCGGCCGCCTGCAGCAGCTTGAGAATGATGTTCTCGACATCTTCCCCGACATAGCCGGCCTCGGTCAGCGTCGTCGCATCGACGATGGTGAAGGGTACCGAGAGGAGCTTGGCCAGCGTCTGCGCCAGCAGTGTCTTGCCGGTGCCGGTGGGCCCGATCAGCAGGATGTTGGACTTGCTGAGCTCGACGTCGGTGCGGGTGCGCGGCTGCTTGAGGATTTCGAGGCGCTTGTAGTGGTTGTAGACCGCGACGGCCAGCTTCTTCTTGGTGAGCTCCTGGCCGATGACGTACTCGTCGAGGAATTTTTTGATCTCGGACGGCACGGGCAGCGAGGTGCGTGGCGCCTTGGCCTCGAACTTGGTATCGTCGGCGATGATGTCGTTGCAGACATCGACGCATTCGTCGCAAATGAAGACCGTCGGCCCGGCAATCAGCTTGCGGACGTCATTCTGGTCCTTGTTGCAGAACGAGCACCGCAGGAGCTCGCCGCCGTCGCCGCTCTTTTTCACCATGTCTTCGGCAATCCCAGCTTACACCCGTTTCCGAATGACATCGTCAATGATTCGGTAGGCCTTTCCCTGTTCGGCGGTCATGATGTAGTCGCGTTCGGTGTCTTCCTGAATTCGCGCCGGATCCTGACCGGTATGCTCGACGAGAATCTCGTTGAGGCGCTGGCGCATGCGCAGGATTTCCTTCGCGGCCAGGTCGATATCGGTGGCCTGCCCGCTCAGCCCGCTCATGAGCGGCTGGTGGATGAGGATGCGCGAGTTGGGCAACGAGAAGCGCTTGCCTTTGGCGCCGGCGGCCAGCAGGACGGCGCCCATCGACGCAGCCTGCCCGAGGCAGTAGGTGTGCACGTCGGGCTTGATGAATTGCATCGTGTCGTAGATCGCCAGACCGGCCGTGATCGAACCGCCGGGGCTGTTGATGTAGAGCAGGATGTCCTTGTCGGGGTCTTCGGCCTCGAGGAATAGCATCTGCGCGATGACCAGGTTCGCCACCGTGTCGTCAATCGGCGTGCCGATGAAGATGATGTTGTCCTTGAGCAGCCGCGAGAAGATGTCGTAGGCACGTTCGCCGCGGTTGGTCTGTTCGACCACCATCGGCACCAGAGTATTGTGGGGCGTGGGCATCGGCATACGGGTCTCGTTTCTGGACAGCGTGAGGGGGACAGCGCCGACGATCAGGCGGTGGTCACCCTGGCCTGAGACATGGCGGCCTGCATGGCCTTTTCGCGGCGCAGGCCGGCTATCAGACGGGGCAGTTCGCCGTCGGCCGCGAGTCGGGCACGGATGGTTTCGGCGCTGCGCCCGGTGCCGGCGGCATATTTCTGCAGTTCCGCATCGACGTCCTCGTCGGTCGCCGTGATCGCGTCTCGCTGGACAATGGCGTCGAGCACCATGGCGGACTTGACCGAGTCGGTGGCCGGTTCACGCTGCGCTTCCCGGAAGGCGGCCCAGTCGATATTGGCCTGCCGGGGATCGATGCGCTGATCCATCAGACGTCGGGCGAAGTCCTGCAGGCGACGATCGATTTCCCGGTCGATCAGCGACGGCGGCACCGTGAACGGCACGCGCGCGGCCAGGGCCTTGAGCACATCGTTCCGCAACTGCCGATCGGAGGCATCGGCAGCCTCGGCTTCGAGGTCGGCCTTGACGCGGGCGCGCAGGGCTTCGAGCGAGTCGAACTCGCCGAGGTCACGGGCAAAGTCGTCATCGAGGGTGGGGACGATGCGGCGCTTGATGTCCTTCAGCGTGACCTGATAGTGCACCGTGCCGCCAGCCAGGTCGGCGTTGGCGTAGTCGGCCGGATAGGTGACGTCAAACGCGCGCGACTCGCCCTGGGTCATGCCCACGACGGCGGCGTCGAAGCCTGGGGGATTCTGCGGGGCGCCGATCTCAATGGAGGCCTGGTCGACTTTTTCTTCGTCGCCGGAGGCGCCTTCGCTGGTGGTGCCCTGGCGGGTCAGGCTCATCACGGCGGTATGGCCCATCTCGACGGCGGCGGCCTCGGCCGGCTCAAAGCGTGCCGCACGGTCGCGGAGCCGCTCGAGGGCCTGGTCGACGGCCGAATCCTCGACCGTCGTCGAGGGGCGGGTGGCCTCAATCGTGCCGAGGTCACCCGGATCGAAGGGCGGCACCACGTCGAACAGGGCCGTGAACGTCAGCGGTTTGCCCTCGTCAATCGCGACGTCCTTGACGTCGGGGGTCTCGAGGGGTTGCAGACCGCGTTCGTTGAGCACATCCTCGACGGCGTTGCCGACCAGGTGCTCGGCGGCATCCTGGAAGATCTGTGCGCGAAACCGCTTCCGAATCACCGACGTCGGCACCTTGCCGGGCCGAAACCCAGGCAGCCGAGCCTGCGACGCATAGCGCCGGGTGACGCGTTCGAGTTCGGCATCGACGCGGTCGATCGGGATTTCCACTGCGAGGGTTCGGCGGGTTTCGCTGACGTCTACCAGTTCCGTCTTCATGCGGGTGATGTGGGCAAGAGGAGTGAGTGCGAAAGGGGGGAGTCGAACCCCCATAGCCTTGCGGCTGCCGGATCCTAAGTCCGGTGCGTCTGCCAGTTCCGCCACTTTCGCGCGGGGGCGCTCGGCTGCTCTCCGGAGCGTAGCACGGTTCGACGGGTTCGTGCGACGTCCGGGTGCTACCATACGCAACGGGAAAGCGGCCGGCCCCGCAGACCCCATCGCCCTTACCCTCGGCACCAGGCATGGCAGTTCCCTTTCTCAAGTGGGCAGGCGGCAAGCGGCAACTGCTGCCGCAGATCCGACGCTGCGTCCCTGCGCGGTTCGGGGCCTACGCCGAGCCGTTTCTCGGCAGCGGTGCCGTCTTCTTCGACCTGGTGCGGCAGGGACGCCTGCCGGGCGTGCCCGTGCGGCTCTCGGACACCAATGCCGATTTGATTGGCACCTACGAGGCCCTGCGCGACGATGTTGAGGCCGTGATCACCCGGCTCATGCACCTTGCGCGCGGGCATGCGCGCGATGCGGCCAGGCATTACTACGAGGTGCGCGATGTGCAGTTCAACCGGATCCGCGCCGGTGCCGCCGGGGGGGCGGCGCTGTCGTCGCACACGCGGGTTGATCTGGCGGCGGCCTTCATCTACCTCAACCGCACGTGCTATAACGGCCTGTATCGTACGAATGCCCTCGGGGCCTTCAACACGCCCATGGGGCGCTATGTGCGGCCGCGCATCTGCGACCCCGACAATCTGCGCGCCGTGGGGCAGGTCCTGCAGCATCCCCGCATCACGCTGACGACGACCGATTATCGCGAGGTCGGCACGTGGCTACCGGCCGACGGATTCGTCTACTTCGACCCCCCGTACGCACCGTTGAGCCGCACGGCGCACTTTCGCGCCTACACCGCGGCCGGATTTTCAGACGACGAGCAGCGTCGGCTGCGTGACCTGGCGCTGGGCCTGGCGGCGCGGCAGGTGCACGTGTTGCTCAGCAATTCGGTGTCGCCACTGGCGCGGGCCCTCTACGAATCGGCTGACGTCCGTCGCTCAGGCCTGCGCGCCTGTCGGGTGCCGGCCCGGCGCGCCATCAGTACACGGGTCACTGGACGCGTCGGCGTCAAGGAACTGCTGGTGACCACCGTGCCCCGGCGTCATCCGCTTACTTGAAGGCGACTGTCACCGACGGTCCCTCGAGGACGATGCCCTTGAGGCCCTTCAGCTGGGGCCGCAGTTCGGTCAGGGAAATGCCAGGCCGCAGCGCGCCCTGCAGCCGCGTCGGTGCCTCGGGATTGGCGATGAGCGTGGCGGCATCCACATCCACGAGCGTGACGCGAGACCCGCTGACCTTCGCCGCGCTGGTGCCGGTGATTGTGCCCTGCAGCTGCAGGGCGACCGACACGCGGAACCCTTCCACCATGCCCTTGACCATCTGTGCGACATTCGGGTCTGCCAGGTTGGGGCCGAACGCCGGCGCATCCGGCGGCATCGCTCGGGCGGAGGGTGTGCCGAAGAGCGGGGGAGTCGTGGCAGGCGCCGCCGCAAGCATGGCAGCCTTCGTCTCGACCATGGTCACGGTCAGCAGTTGCCCGTCACCCTGCGGCACCAGCGTGAAGGCGAGGGGAGCCGACTCGGGAGGTGCCGTGGGGTCGGGCCGCAGACGCACGGTGCGGATGTCGTCGAAGGCGAAGGTGGCGATGCTGCCCGTGAATCCGCCGGCCTGAGCGGGACGCTGCGACACAAACCGGACCCCTGGTCCGAGCGCAGCCGCCATCGCCGTGAAATCGCTCTCGCTGGGAGGGGCGCCTCCCAGCCCTGGCAGTGTGAGCGGCGGTGTCTTCGGGCTGGTCAGCAGGGTCTGCTCGATGGTGCCGCGCCCGGCGCGGTCGACGGTGATGAGCGTAGTGCTCGTGAGGCAGCCGGTCAGGGGCAGCACCAGCAGCACGCAGGCCAGATGACGCAGATGCATGGACACCTCAAGTCGGGGTCGCGTCGGGGTGAGCGCCCCACGACCCATGATACCTATAGAGTGCGCATGACTCGAGATGGCCTCGGACAGACTGCCCTCATCACCGGTGCTTCCGCGGGTATCGGGGCCGCATTTGCCGTGGCCCTGGCGGTGCGCGGCTACGATTTGCTGCTGACGGCGCGACGCACCGATCGACTCGAGGCCCTCGCGGTGTCGCTGCGTGAGGCGCACGGCGTGGCCGTGGACGTGCAGGCCCTCGACCTGGCCGAGTCCGATGCGCCAGCGCGCCTGGTCGAGTGGGTGGGCGGACGTCGGGTCGACCTGCTGGTGAACAATGCCGGCTACGGCGTCGCCGGGCGCTACACGGACGCCGACTGGACGACGCATGCGCGGTTCCTCCAGGTGATGGTGACGGCCGTGTGCGAGGTGACCCATCGGGTGCTGCCGGGCATGCTGGCGCGAGGCTACGGACGGATCATCCATGTGGCCTCCCTAGCCGGGCAGGTGCCGGCTCCGGCCGGGCATACCCTGTATGCGGCCAGCAAGGCCTTCCTCATCCGCGCGGCCGAGGCGCTGCACGCCGAATATGCCTCGCGCGGGATACACTGCACGGCAGTCTGTCCGGGCTTCACCTACACCGAATTTCACGATGTCCTGGGGACGCGTGACCGGGTTAGTCGCCTGCCGCGGTGGGTGTGGCAGTCCGCGCCCGATGTGGTGGAGGAAGGCTATGCCGCCGTCATGCGGGGGACGCCGGTGCACATCACCGGGCGGGTCAACCGCCTGATGGCCTGGCTGGCGCGCGTGGTGCCGCCAGCGACGGCGCGACGGATGGTAGCGGGCGCCGGGTCCCGCTTCAGACGCACCCACTGACACTACCCAAGGAGCATTCGCACGATGGATCTGGAACTCAACGGCAAGCGCGCGCTGGTGCTGGCGGCGAGCCGGGGCCTCGGATACGCCTGCGCCCGCGGCCTCGCGGCCGAGGGCTGCGCGGTCGTCATCTGCAGTCGCGATCAGGCTCGCATTGAGGCGGCCGCGGCGAGCATTCGTGAGGAGACCGGTGCGACCGTGATCCCGCTGGTGGCCGACGTCAGCAGTGCGGCCGATGCCGACCAGCTCGTCGGACGAGCGGTCCAGGCGCTCGGCGGACTCGAGATTCTTGTGCACAACGCGGGCGGTCCGCCAGCGGGCGGGTTCACGGCCGTGACCGAGGCGCAGTGGGCGCAGGCGTTCGAGCAGAACCTGATGAGCTTTGTGCGGGTGGTGCATGCGGCGGTGCCGGAAATGACCCGCGCCGGTTATGGGCGCGTCATCACCATCGCGTCATCCTCAATTCGTCAGCCCATTCCCAACCTGGTGCTGTCGAATGCCTTCCGCGCCGGCGTCTGGGGCCTCGCCAAGACGATGTCCCAGGAACTGGCGCCGCGCGGCATCCTGGTGAACGTCGTCGCGCCCGGGCGCATCAGCACCGAGCGCATCGATGAACTCGACCGGGCCAATGCCGCGCGCACCGGGCAGGAACTGGAGGCCGTGCGGCGTGCCTCTGTGGCGAGCATTCCCCTTGGACGGCTGGGCCGACCTGAGGAGTTTGCCAATCTCGTCGTGTTCCTGGCGTCGGCCCGGGCCAGCTACATCAGCGGGCAGGGCCTGTTCGTTGACGGCGCGGCCAGCAGCACGCTGTAAGGGAGGCGCGCGCCGTTACTCGCGCTGGCGCAGCTGCTGCGCCAGCGCGGCCGTCAGTTGCACGGCGGTGACCGGCGTGGTGACCAGGGCATTGAAGTGTTCCGCCCCATCGGGCACCGGCGCGTCGCCCGGACGAGACGAGGCCATGCCCACCACCGGTACGGCGGCCCAAGGGGTCCCTGACTGGCGGATGCGTCGCGCGGTCATCCATGCCGTGCCGTCGGCGCCGTCGCAGTCCACCACCACAAGGTGCATCACCTCCCGGCCCAGCCGGTCAAGCGCGGCCCCCGGCGACAACACGGCTTCGACCTGCATGCCGGCCCCCTGCAGGAGTGCGGTCGTGGCGCGACGGTTGATCGGGTGCTCCTGCACGAGCAGCACAGGCCGACCGCCCAGCACCGCCCCGGGCGAGTCGTCTCCGTCGGTGGACGGCGTCGCAAAGTCGAACTCAATGGCAATCGCCGCGCCACCATCGGCGAAGTAGGTGCCGATGGCTGACCCTCCGCGCAGGGCCACGAGCCGGCGGCACAGCTTAATGTCTCGGGCCCGCTGGTCGCTGCGCAGGCGTTCGGCGCCCACCGCGCGTGTGAAGGCGTCGAGGTCGGGCTCGGGACGCGTCGTCGGCGCCCGTCGGCCCACTTCAGCGGCCTCAAAGCGCACGCGCACCGCGGTGTCGGTCCGGCCGACGAGGCGTGCGCTCAGCACGACGGCACCCGTGCGGGCCTGTTCGACCACATGGTCGAGCACGATGGCCAGAATCTGCGACAGCAGATCGGCGTCGCCTGCCAGGTTCGGCGGAATGTCCGGGGAGACGGTCTGGGCGACCACCATCGACCGGGTGAGCGCACGACCGCTGGCCGCACGCTTGACACGTTCTATGAGCGGAGGCAGCTCGAAGGCCGTCACCGGTGCGACGAACGCCGCCTCGTCCATCGTCATCAGGGCGAGCAGGTCTTCGACCCCTGCGACCAGCTGCTGGGCCTGCCCCTCGAGCGCCTCGGCGCATTCCTGCTGTGCGCGGCTCAGGGACGAATCGACCAGAGTGGCAGACAGATGCACCACCGCATCCATCGGGGCCAGCAGCCGGTGCCTGAGGTCGTCGAGGCGGGCCTGCTTTGCGGCGGCATCTGCCGCGACATCGGCGGAACGAGGCTCGGAGGCAGACGGCGGTGGTCTCTGTGTCATCGACGGTGTCCTGGCAACATCCCCCGAAACTTTGTTTAATCGCAATCGGCAGAGGTCCGCAGAACTTGAATGCCGGAGGCGACCGGCTTCCGGTCGATCCTGCGGGCCTGTCCGGCCCGCTAGAATACGGCTCGTGCGGCACTGGCAGTGGGCATCGGGGCGATGGGTGGTGGCAGCCGCAGCGGCGGTGGCGCTGTGCGGCGACAGCCAACCACACGCGCAGCAGATGCCGCCGGTCACGTCTGTCGAAGCGCGTCCGACCTTCGAGGCCTTCGTCGCTCGCGTGCGCGAAGATGCCATCGGCCGCGGCATCTCCGAGGAGACGGCCAGTGCGGCGCTCGATGCCCTCACGCCGCTCGAGGTCGTCGTGCAGCGCGACCGCGCGCAGGCCGAGTTTGTGGAAACCGTGGACCAGTACATCGCCCGCAGACTGACGCCGAGGTTTGTGCGTACGGCCCGCACGCAGGGTGAGACCCACCGGGCCCTGCTGCGGCGCATCGAGTCGCGCTATGGGGTGCCCGGGCCCATTCTGGTGGCGGTGTGGGGCCTCGAATCGAATTTCGGCCGCTTCAGTGGCGTGCGGTCGGTGCCGCAGGCGCTGGCCACCCTGGCATGGGAAGGACGGCGAGGACTGTTCTTCCGGGAAGAGCTCTTGGCGGCGCTCACCATCCTCGATGACGGGGCCATCAGCCCGGGAGAGATGAAGGGTTCGTGGGCCGGCGCGATGGGGCAGCCGCAGTTCATGCCGTCCAGTTACCTCGCCCATGCTGTCGACTTTGACGGGGACGGGCGGCGCGACATCTGGCGGTCGCCCCCCGACGTGCTGGCGTCGATCGCCCACTACCTGAAGAACCACGGGTGGCAGGCCGGAGAACGCTGGGGGCGTCCCGTACGGGTGGGGGCTCGGGCCGCCGAGGCCGTGGCGACCGTGCCGCGTCGCGACGCGGGCTGCCGGGCCACGCGCGACCTCACCGAGGCCCGAGGGATCGATGCGTGGCAGCGCCTGGGCGTGCGCACCGCCGAGGGCGGCGCCCTTCCCGGAGGAACACGTGCCGCGTCACTGATGAAGGTGGGCCGTCATCACTATCTCGTCTATCCGAACTACGAGGCCGTTCTCGGCTACAACTGTGCCCACGCCTATGCGCTGACGGTGACCCAGTTGGCTGACCGCATTCGAGGCAGGTAGACTGGCAGCATGGCCCAGCCGACACCTCCTTCCCTGGCCCTGATTGTCGCCTGCGGTGCCGCTGCGGCGCTGTCAATGGCCGCCGGTGTGTACTTCAGCGGCGAGGGACGCTTGCCACTGGCGATGACCGGATCGGGACTGTTCGTGCTGCTGGGCAGCGTGACGTTCGAACTCGCCCGACGCCGGTCGACGTACGGAGAGTCAGACAAGTGAACGCGGCGACGCACGCGGGCGTGCGGCCCCTCGTCGGAACCGACGGAGCAGACCGCGTCACGCCGGCTGGCCCGGTCGCCGGCTGAACCCACCGCGGCGATGGGTGCCAGACGCTGGAATACGACCCTCGACGGTCCCCTGACCGAGGCGGCCCTGCGGGCACGGCTCGAAGCGCTTGGATACCGGGTGGCCCGGTACGAATACCCGCCGGGGACGGTGTTTCCTGACCATACCCACGGCGTGGACAAGATCGATGCCGTCATCACCGGACGCTTCCGCCTGGTGGTCAACGGCCACATGGCCATTCTTGGCCCTGGCGACTGGGTGCAGGTGCCGCGCGGCGCCGTGCACAGCGCCACCGTGCTCGGCGATGCCCCGGTCGTCGCGTTCGATGCCATCCGCGTCTAACCGGGCCGCAGGATACTCGAAATGAACATTGCAGTCATTGGGGCCGGTGCGGTCGGCGGGTATTTCGGCGGACGCCTCGCGGCGGCCGGTCACCAGGTCACATTCATCGCACGCGGGGCGACGCTTCACGTCTTGCGCACACAGGGCCTGCACATCACGAGTCCCCTGCGCGGCGATGCCCACATTCCCGTGCGCGCCACCGACCAGCCGGACGAGGTGGGCCCGGTGGATGTGGTGCTGTCGACTGTCAAGCTGTACGACCTTGAGGCATCCGCCACGGCGATGCGACCGCTCATCGGCCCGGGCACGGTCGTCATTCCGCTGCAGAACGGCGTCGACGCGCGAGCGATGCTGATGCCGTTGGTCGGTGCGGATCACGTGGCGGCTGGCATCGCGTACATCGTGGCTGTGGCCGATCGGCCGGGGCACATTACGCACGTCACCGCCGACCGGCTGGTGTTCGGCGAGGCCGATGGCTCGACGTCGGCACGACTGCAGGCGTTCGCGGAGGCCGGGCGGCAGGCCGGTTTTGTCACGGAACTGACGCCGGTCATTGAAACCGAGCTGTGGATCAAGTTCGTGCGACTTTCCACGTGGAGCGCGATGACCGGGGTGACGCGTTCACCGATGGGTGTCATCAAGGCGTATCCGTCGTTGATGACGATGATGGACCAGGCCTTGGAGGAGGCCGTCGGCGTCGGACACGGACGCGGCATTGTGTTTCCGCCGACGCTCAGGGACGCCACACAGCAGTTGGTGCGCAATTTTCCCTACGGATCAAAGTCCTCCATGCTGGAAGACCTCGAGCGCGGTCGACGCCTCGAACTCCCGTGGCTGAGCGGGGCGGTCGCGCGCATGGGTGCCGAGGCTGGTGTACCGACGCCGGTGCACAGCTTCGTGTCCACAGTGCTGGCGCCGTTCGTCGCCGGCCCGCCTGTACCTCCACCGGCCTGACCAGGTGACCTGCGCGGCGGCGATGCCGCCGCCCAGCCGTGCAGGGAGGCGCGGTCCGCCGCGTGCCCGCTAGTCGTCCCCGATCTTCGACTGCAGTTGTTCGATCAGCGACTTGATGCGTCTGGCATCGCCCTTGGTGTGGCCCCGGCTCTCGATGTAGTTCGACCCGCCGGTGGATTCAATGCGGATGTCCGACCAGATGAGCCCGGTCGTGATGTTCACCGATGCCACGTTGCGGATACCGATGCTTTCCTCGTTGAGCCGCAGCCACGACCGCTTGCGGCGCATGACCGAGTATTCGGTGATGACGATCGTCGTGGGAAACAGGCGGTTGCCCGAGGTCAGGCGGCTGGCCGTGAAGTGCTCGTCCTGCATGCGCGCCAGTATAGCCGTCAGCGTCACGGGGCGGGGGGAAACACGGCACGCAGCGACGCCAGATCGTCGACGCCCAGCGTCGACCGCACGTGGTGTCGCCCCAGCGTGTAGGCCAGTACGCGCGAGCGGCGCTGCTCGATGAAGCGCAGCATCCCCTCGGCATCGGCGACGAGGGCCTCGTCGGTCAGGCGAACGAGTGCCGCCTCGGTGCCGAGCGTGCCATCCAGATAGGCCGCAGCCACGTCACCAATGATCGGTTCCAGCGCCTGCAGTGCCTCTTCCACCTCAACGAGACGGTCGACCTCGGCATCGGTAGGGCGCGCCGCTGACGGCAGCAGCGGCCGCAGGTGTGTGCGATAGATCTCCACCCGGCGCACCAAGGGCATCGTCAGGGAGAGTGCCGCATCGGCGCCGCCTTCGGCCAGCAGCAGGTCGGGGCCGAAGCCTGGAACGAGGGCCAGCTCGGGCCAGCCCTGAGGACCGGTGGCCCGTGCGGCGCGCCACGCGTATTGCGCCTGATGGCCGGCGGCGCCCTCGTGACAGGCCAGGCGCAGGGCCCGCGTCAGCGTCAGCGGCGGACCGGCACGCACCTCGATGGCTGTGACGCCCGCATCGCTGCGCCGGGCGTGTGCATCCCAAGGCAGCCCTTCCACGAACGTCACATCGACCGGGCCGTCGACGGCCGCACCGAGTGCCGGACGGGCCGCCGACTGACACGCGGCCAGCGCGACGCGAAAGAACGGCTGGCCCAGCGTCTCTGGCACACGGAATCGTTCCATCCACGTCGCCACGCGCATGGCCAACGGCGCCGCGCCCGGCACGAGGCGCGCGACCGTCGCGCGGTGCGCCGCGGCATCTGTCGCACGGGGCTCTGCGCGTGTCACGCCCAGGCCGTCGCGGGCCTCTTCCGCAAACGTGGTTGTCGCTCCGGCCAGCCGACGCGCGTGCAGGTGCAGTGATCGCGCCTGCCCCTGCAGATACCGGCCGCGCCATGCCTCGTCTGCCCGAAGGCGGTCGACGGGCACCGCCTCGAGCGCCTGTCGCAGGGCCGTGGTGTCGGCCAGCAGCGGCGCGATGGGCTGCCGGGGCGCAGCGGCCGGGGCCGGCACCAGCCAGTGATCAATCAGGCTGCGGTCGTGCAGGGCCAGCGCCTGCGTGAGGGCCACATAGCGACGGGCCAGATCATCGAGGGTCGCTGCAGCGGTCGGAGGTGCTGCCGTGGGCTGGCACGCGCTCGCCAGCATGCCCAGCAGGCATGGCACCCACAATTGCCGCGAGACGCGCATGCCCAGCAGTGTAGACGACAGTTGACCGAATCGCCGGGAACCAGTACAAGCTCAGCACACACCCCGACTGACCGGGGAAGGAGTTGCAATGCGTCGACTGTGGATGATGGGAGTGTCTCTCGCGCTGGTGGCCGGCTGTTCGCAGCCCGCCCCCCAGACGCCACCGCCTACGGCCCCCGCGGCCCCTGCCGCCCTCGGCATCCGCCCTCAGGGCGACACCGAGATTCAGCCCGACCTGAGCCAGGTGCCCCAGGAGGTGCAGCAGGTCTTTACCCACATCGACCAGAACATCGACGCGCACGTCGAGCATCTGCAGAAGTGGATTCGCCAGCCCAGCATCTCGAACTCGGGCGAGGGCATTCCCGAATCGGCGGAGATGGTGAAGGGCTTCTTCGATGAGCTGGGCTGCCAGCAGACGCAGGTCTTCGATGTCGGCGTCACCGAGTACGGGTCACCCGGCAATCCGGTGGTCTACGCCAAGTGCGATGAAGGCGCCGAGAAGACCCTGATGATCTACTGGATGTACGACACCATGCCGGTGACGCAGCCCGATGCGTGGGTGGCGCCGCCGTTCGAAGGCCGGCTGGTCGAGCAGGCGCCGTACAAGAAGGTGCTCATCGGTCGCGGGGCCACCAATTCGAAGGGACCGCAGATGGCGCAGCTGAATGCATTCCGGGCCATCAAGGCCGTGCACGGCAAGCTGCCGGTCAACCTGATCTTCGTCGCCGAGGGTGACGAGGAGCGCATGGACATCGGCCTGCGGAAGTTCGTGAAGGACCACCCGGAACTGCTGGCCGGTGCCGATGCGATGCTGCTGTTCGGCAGTCAGGCACCGAGCGGCGGTGGCGGCTTCGGGGGCGGCTCGGAAGGCTGCGTCTACGTGGAACTCACCACGAGCGGCACCTCGTGGGGCCGCGGTCCCACCGTCTCGGACATTCACGGCAGCAACAAGCGCGGCGTCGACAGTCCCGCCTGGCGTCACATCAAGATGCTCGCGTCGCTCGTCTCGGACGACGGTAACACGCCGCTGATTGAGGGCTTCAACGAAGGACGTCAGCCCCTGGAAGTCTGGCAGGAGGCCGAGCTCAAGGCCGCCGCCGCGCGCACCGACATGAAGGTCGCAGCCGAGAACATCGGCGTGGCGCGCTTTGCCTCGGATGATCCCTACACGATGCTCAAGAGCCAGCGCTTCGGTACGTCGTTCAACCTCGACGGCATCTGGGGCGGCAACATGTATGCGGGCGGTGCCGGCGCGATTCTGCCCAACAAGGTCACGTCGAAGCACAACTTCCGCTACGTGCCCAAAATGACCGGCCCCGGCATCGTCAAGAAGCTGCGCGCGCAGCTCGACAAGAATGGTTTCAAGGATGTCGAGATCAAGATGATCGGCGATGTGCCGTGGGCGCGGATGAACTCGGACCACGACGCCGGTCGCGCTCTCAAGCGCGCGTATGAAGTCATGAACATTCCGCACGGCAACCTCCGCGCCGAATATGGCATCGGTGGCGGCGGGGCTGCTGCCGGCGGCTACTGGCCGGCGTATCTGTTCGGCAACGGCGAGGTTGGCGAGAAGGTGTCGCCCTTCGCCGGTGTACCGATCGTGGGCGGCGGCGGCGGGCACGGCGGCCGTGCCCATGCGGCCAACGAGTATTACGTGATTGAGGGCGCAGGAAAGGTCTACGGCATGGCCGGTGCGGAAAAGGTGGTCGTGGCGATGGCCTACGCCTTCGCCGGAAAGATTCCACCCGCCCCGGCAACGTCGACGAACTGATGCTGATCGAAACACGACAGCTGGCCAAGGAGTACCGCGTGGGCGATCACCTCGTCCACGCGCTCCGTGGCGTGTCGCTCGGCATTCAAGCGGGCGAGTTTGTCACGATTGTCGGGCCCTCGGGTTCCGGCAAGTCGACCTTCATGCACATTCTGGGGTGCCTCGATCGTCCGACGTCGGGGCAGTACCTGATGAACGGTCGCGATGTGTCGACGCTGCCTGTCGACGAACTGGCGCGGGTGCGCAACGGCATGCTGGGCTTTGTCTTCCAGGGCTTCAACCTGCTGGCGCGCACCTCCGCGGTCGAGAACGTCGAGCTGCCCCTGCTGTATACCAGCACGGGTGTGGTCGAGGCCAGCGAGCGGCGCCGGCGCGCGCTGGCGGCGCTTGAGGCGGTGGGACTGACCGACCGTGCGGAACATCATCCCAATCAGCTGTCGGGTGGGCAGCAGCAGCGTGTGGCGATCGCGCGGGCGCTGGTGACCCAGCCCTCGGTGCTGCTGGCCGACGAACCAACCGGCAACCTCGACACGGCTACCAGCCACGAGGTCATGCAGATCTTCCAGCAGCTGCGCGCGGAGCGCGGGCTCACCATCGTCGTCATCACGCACGAGCGTGACATCGCGGCCTACGGCTCGCGCACCATCGACTTCAGAGACGGGCAGGTTGTGTCGGACGTGCATCATGATCAGACGCTGGCTGCGGCATCCCCTCGTTAACCTGGCCCTCAAGGCTCTCGTGCGCAACCGTCTGCAGACGGGGCTCACGCTGCTCGGCATGACCATCGGCGTCGCGACCGTGCTGACGATGATGGCTGTGGGTGCCGGGGCACAGCAGTCGATCGAACAGCAGGTGCGCGCGGCCGGGCTCAATCAGCTCACGGTGCGGGCCGGCAACTGGAAGCCGAAGGCGGACGACAGCGGGGAAGCGGTCGCGCATGGTGACGCGCGCGAGACGCTCACGCTGCCCGTTCCAGACCTGATGCCGCCCGTGCCCGATGCGGCATTCGATGCGATGCCGGCGGACAATCCCGAGGGGCTCAGCGGCTCGGTGCGGCCGAGCCGATTCCATCCCGAAGACGATCCGATGGAGAAGCACGACCATCCGCTGGCGCGACAGCGGCTGGGCGACCTCGAGGCAGGCCTCGGGTCGGCGGCGACGCTCTCGTTTGCCGATGCCCAGGCCATTGCGGAACTGCCCGGCGTGCAGTACGTCGCTGGTGGCCTGCACGAGAACGCGCGTGTGTACGCCGGCAGCAAGCGCTGGTTCACGCGCATGCACGGCACTGATGTCGGCATGCCGTCGATCAAGCGTGGGTGGACCATCAGCCGCGGACGCTTCTTCACACGGCGCGAGCAGGACGATGCCGCGCAGGTGATTGTGATCGGGCAGATCGTGGCCGACAAGCTGTTCGGCGAGGGGCAGGATGCGGTGGGCCAGACCCTGACGCTCTGGAACCAGCCCTTTACGATCGTGGGGGTGATGACCAGCGCCACCTGGGTCGTGCAGCCTGCCCCCGGCGATGATCAGTTCGATGCGGTCTACATGCCGTTCACGACGACCCACCGGCTGCTCAACCTGAGCAAGCTCAATGACATCACCATCACCGCCGAGTCGTCTGGCGCGGTTACCGAACTCGCCCGTGCGATTACCACCCTGCTGCGCCAGCGGCACGGTATCGGCGACAACCAGCCTGACGACTTCACGGTGCTGACGCAGGCCACACGCGCACTCACGACCGGCGGGCTGCCGCCGAGCGTGGCGCGCGCGGTGGCCGGCAATGTGGCCGAGCTTGAAAAAGTCACGCTCGAGCAGCTGTCAATCACGCTCGAGCGCGCGAGCCGTACGATGACCTGGCTGCTGGCGGCCGTCGCGGCCGTGTCGCTGATTGTCGGCGGCATCGGCATCATGAACATCACGCTGCTGTCGGTGACCGAGCGCACGCGCGAGATCGGTCTGCGGATGGCCGTGGGCGCCCGCCCGTCCGACGTGATGCGCCAGTTCCTGGTCGAGGCCGTCGCCATCAGTCTCGCCGGCGGGCTCGCGGGCATCATCGTCGGCATCGCGGCGGCGCTCATCGTGTCCCGCACGCTGCAATGGGCGACCGTGATTGCTCCGGGCTCCGTGCTGCTGGCCTTCGGGGTCGCAGGTGCGGTGGGCATCTTTTTCGGCTGGTACCCTGCGCGGCGCGCGGCGCAGCTTGATCCGATTGTGGCGCTGCGGCGCGAATAGCGGCGGACCCTCACGATGCTGCGTCACCTGTCGATTCTGATCACCATTGCCCTCAGGGCGCTGGCCCGCAACCGCATGCGCACCGTGCTCACCATGCTCGGCGTGGTGATTGGCGTCGCGGCGGTGATCGCCATGGTGGCCCTCGGCAGCGGCGCCCGCGCCTCGGTCGAGCGGTCACTCAAGTCGGCCGGTACCAACATCATTCTCGTCAGTGCCGGCAACTACACGCGCGGCGGCGAGTCGATGAACATCGCCAGCGGCCTCGGGTCGGCGACGACCCTCACGACCGGTGACGCCGACGCCCTGCGCGGCATCGCAGGCGTGACACACGTGGCCCCTGGGGTGCGGACCCGTGCGTGGATCGATGCGTCGCATCGGCGCTTCTTCGGTCAGGTGCGCGGCACCACGTTCAATCTCGGCGACATTCATGGATGGACGGTGACAGACGGACGTCTGCCCACGGACGACGCCGGCGTGGCCGTGGTCGGGCGCACGGCGGCCGCCGAACTGTTCGGCGAAGGCTTCGATGCGGAAGGTGAGGTCATCACCATCGGCGCGCAGCGCTATACCGTGGCGGCGGTCATCCGCACCACCGATGCTGATCAGGATGAATCGGTCTTCATTCCCCTGGCTGCTGGTCAGGCGTTGCTGGGTATCGGCCACCTGCAGACCATCACCATGGCAATTGAGCAGGCCGGGGAAGCCACACGCGTGGCCGACGAGGCCACGCAGCTGCTGCGCCAGCGGCACGGTGCCGGCCGGCAGGCGATGCGCACGCCTGGGCTTGGCGGCTTTCAGGGGCCGGGCTCTCTCATGGGGCCGGTCGATGACTTCACGGTAAAGACACAGGCGGCCGCACAGGTGACCAAGGGGCTCTACACGTCAGTCGCAGCGTTCGCGCTGGCCAACATGCCCAAGCTCGACGAAGTGACGATGCAGGAGATGTCGAGCACGATGTCGCGCGCGGGCGGGACGATGACGGCCCTGCTCGGATCGATTGCCGGCATTGCCCTCATCGTGGGCGGCATCGGCATCATGAACATCATGCTGGTGTCGGTGACCGAGCGCACGCGCGAGATTGGCCTGAGGCTTGCCGTCGGCGCGCGGCCCCGCGACGTGATGTGGCAGTTCCTGGTCGAGGCGATCGTCCTGAGCCTCCTTGGGGGGCTGCTGGGGGTCGTGGCCGGCCTTGGCGCCGCTCGGTTGCTGACGCTGCTGCTCGAGTGGCCGACCGAAGTGACGCCGGGCACCGTGCTGATGGCGTTCGGCATTGCGGCCCTCGTTGGCGTCGGGTTCGGGTACTATCCGGCCCGCCGCGCCTCACAACTCGATCCGATGACCTCGCTGCGCTATGAGTGAATCCACGCCCTCTCACACCCCTCACACGCTGCGTCGGCGATTCCGGCGGCAGATGGTGGAAAGCCTGTGGGTGGCCACCGCCGGCATGCTCCTGACGCTCGGCATCGGCACGGTAGGTTACCGATGGCTCGGAGGGCTGTCGTGGGTGGATGCCGTACTGAATGCCTCGATGCTGCTTGGAGGGATGGGGCCGGTGAACGAGCTGACGGGCGATGCCGCCAAGCTGTTCGCCGCCGCGTATGCCCTCTACTGCGGGATCTTCTTTATTGCCAGTATGGGACTGCTGCTGGCCCCGGTGATGAATCACATCCTCCACCGGTTTCATCTGGACCGCACACTGGACCGCGACGGCGAGTCGGGCTGACGGCGCGCCAGCTCAGCGCGTGGGACCGTCGACCGTGGTAGTTGCAGGCGTGTAGGGAATCTCGACCTCGTGCGTCTGGCCCTGCAGGGTGTACGAGACGGTCACGGTTGCGCTCGGGTCGACGGGGAAGGGCACGCCGGTGCCCACCCAGCTTTCGCCAGACTCATCCAGGGCCATCGCAAGGTCGCGGGTCTGTCCGCTGCCGAGGGTGACGCGCACCTGCACGTCGCTGGCGAGGCTGGCCGGCAAATCTTCACGCACCGCATTACTCAGCCACAGTTCGACGCGGCCCTCGGGATGCATGACCACTTCGTAGTGCGTTTCGCCGTTCATCAGCACCAGACCTCCGTGATGAGGACTGTGGTCGCCGTGGGGTGTTGTGATGCCGGCGTGCAGACCATCGCCAGCGGTATCGGTACTGGGTGATGAGCGCTCGGGGGAGGCAGGTGCCTGCGGGGCCTGCGAGCATGCGCCTGACAGGCACAGCAGCGCGCCGACCACGAGTGAGACGACCGCGGGTCGCCATGGTGCCGATACCGCCAGCGTGCACATCACGGGGCCTTACGCTGCGGCGTCGCCTGTGGACGCCGTCACAGGAGGGGGCAGCGTGCCCAGGTCGGGGCGCGCCACTAGCGCCCCCCACGTCGACACGCCGGCGATGACCCATTCGACGACAGCCGATATCAGCTGACTGAATGTGACGCCGTCGAGCATCATGCCCACGGTCCGTGCGGTCGCCATGCCCACGGTGCTGCACGCGGCGGCAAACAGACCGATGCGCACAAACTCGCGGCGCACTGCGCAGGCCAGCATGAACCCGCCGAGCCCGATTTCGAGTCCCCCGTACATCGCGCGGAAGTCGGTCCGGGCCGACGGATCGCTGAAGGTCAGCGACAGGAACGCGGCCAGCTCGCTCGGGCTGAAGAGGAACGCGAACCCGAACCCGACATAGCCGAGGCCGAACCCCACGAGGACAAGGCGCCAGAACGTCATGCGCGCGATTCTACCCGAGTACACTTGGCCCCACACATCCTGGCGGCGTGGCCGCGGAGACATGCATGCACGACATCGACTCACGGCCCTGGTATCGACAGATCAGCCCGCAGCAGTGGAAGACCTTCCTCACGACCTTCACTGCGTGGACGCTTGACTCGTTCGACTTCACCATCCTGACGTTTGTTCTCCTCGACATCCAGCAGAGCTTCTCGGTCAACCGCGCCCTGGCGGGACTGCTCGGCACGGTCACCCTGCTCTTCCGCGTCGTCGGCGGGATCGGCGCGGGCACGCTTGCGGATCGCTTTGGCCGCAAGGGCCCGATTCTGTTTTCCATTGCGTGGTACACCGTGTTCGCGCTGTTGAGCGGGCTGTCCACGACCTACGTCATGCTCTTTGCGTTTCGTGGACTGTTCGGTATCGGCATGGGCGGTATGTGGGCCGCAGGCATGCCGCTGGCGCTCGAGCACTGGCCCGACAAGCTGCGGGGCATCGCCTCGGGCATACTGCAGGGTGGCTACTCGGCCGGATTCCTGCTGTCGTCGCTGGTCTATCAGCTGGGCTATCCGCTGATCAGCAATCGGCCCGAGTGGGCATGGCGTCTTATGCTGTGGGCTGGCGTCATTCCCGGCACGATCATCTTTTTCCTGATGCGTCGTATCCCCGAAAGCCCGGTGTGGCTGGCGCGCAAGGCGGCCCTCGAGGCCCGTGGCGAGACGATGGGGGTGTCGCTGACGCGGCTCTTCAGGCGCGACCTGCTGTGGGTCACCGTGCACACGTCGCTGCTCATGGGCGGGTTTGTGTCGATGTATCAGAGCACGACGTTCTGGTATCCGACGCTGCTGACGCAGTTGCAGCAGAAGCCGCTGGCCTTTCTGCTGTTGCTGAATGCCGGCGGGCTCGTCGGGTCTGCGGCGCTCGGGGCCCTGTCGGAGCACTGGGGCGGACGTCGCGGCGCGGCCACCCTCGGGGTCGTGCTGGGCCTCGCCGCCTGCCCGGTCTATCTGTTTGCTTCGACGACCTGGGGGATGCTGCTGGGAGCCTGGCTCATCGGGTTTCTCGCCAGCGGTGCCTGGGGCATCGTACCGGGGTATCTGTCGGAACGCTTTCCGACCGAGGTGCGCGGGGTCGGCACGGGGTTGGCTTATCACGTCGGGGTCGGCATCGGGTCGTATGCCCCCTATCTGATCGGCGCCCTGCAGGACGGGGGTACCGATCTGCGCACGGCGATGCTGCTGTGCATCCTGTCGGCAGGCACGGCCGTGCTGGTGCTGCTATGGGTGGGGCCTGAGACACGCGGGCGATCACTTGAGTGACCACCCGCGGCGGACCGGGCGGTGTGCGCTACTGCAGGGCGCGGATGACGTCCCAGCGCGTGATGATGTAGGTCTCGTCGCTCTTGAAGTCGCGCACCAGCACCGCCGGGTTCTGATCGGTCAGCATGCCCGCGAGTGCGTCGAGACCGGTGGAAATGTCGGCGAACGGAATCGCCGGTTCCATGATGGCATCCACCGGGCCCTTGAGCAGTTCGGGGTCGTGCGTGATGCAGCGGTAGAGATGGCTCTCTGACACCGAACCCACCAGACGCCCTTCAGCCGTGACCGGTAGCTGCGAATACGCGTGCTCGGTCATCAGCGAGGCAGCCTGGCCGACTGGTGCCTGCCGGTCAATGGTAGTGAGCCGGGCCTTCTGCCGATGTGCCACCAGATCGCGTGCGCTGAGCCCGGTCTTGTCGAGGAAGCCCTTCTCGCGCATCCAGTCGCCGTTGTACATCTTGCCGAGATAGCGCGTGCCATGGTCGTGGAAGATCACGACGACGGTCTCGCCTGCCTTGAAGTGCGGGGCCAGCTGCAGCAGGCCGGCCATCGCGGACCCGGCCGAGTTGCCGGCGAAAATGCCTTCCTCGCGGGCGATGCGTCCCGTCATGATGGCGGCGTCGCGGTCGGTCACCTTCTCGAAGTGGTCGATCACCGAGAAGTCGACGTTCTGTGGCAGGAAGTCTTCGCCGATGCCTTCGGTGATGTAGGGGTAGATCTCGTTCTTGTCGAGCACCCCGGTTTCCTTGAACTTCTTCAGCACCGAGCCGTAGGTGTCAATGCCCCACACCTTGACCGAGGGCTTGCGCTCTTTCAGATAGCGTCCGGTGCCCGAGATGGTGCCTCCGGTGCCGACGCCCACGACGAGATGGTCGATGGCGCCACCGGTCTGTTCCCACAGTTCGGGGCCGGTCTGCTCATAGTGCGCCTGAGCATTCGAGGGGTTGTCGTATTGATTGGCCTTCCAGCTGTTGGGGGTGTCGCGCTCGAGGCGCGACGACACGGAATAGTACGACCGCGGGTCGTCCGGTTCCACATCCGTGGGGCAGACAATGACCTCGGCGCCGAAGGCGCGCAGCGCATCCACCTTCTCTTTCGACTGCTTGTCAGTGGTCGTGAAAATGCACTTGTAACCCTTGATGACGGCGGCGATCGCCAACCCCATGCCGGTGTTGCCTGAGGTGCCCTCGATGATGGTGCCGCCTGACTGCAGCCGCCCATCACGCTCGGCGTCTTCGATCATCTTGAGGGCCATGCGGTCCTTGATCGAGTTGCCGGGATTGAAGGTCTCCACCTTGGCCAGCACGTCGGCGGCGACGATGCCTTTCGGAATGCGGTGCAGGCGTACGAGCGGGGTCTGGCCGATGGTGTCGAGTATGGTGTTGCAGATACGCGATGACGGCATGGTGGTGCGATGGAACTCCACTGGAATTGTAGCCGTGAGATAACAACGGCCGGCCCGGTGCGTGTGCACCGGACCGGCCGTGTGTGGGTGACAGGTGGCGTGGCGTCTTACGGCAGTGCCATCGCGGTGTAGCCGCCGCTGATGGGCATCACGACGTACTGCTTGCCCTGATGCATGTAGGTCATCAGGCCATAGACGCCCAGGCGGGTGGCCGGCACCGAACCGACGCGCTTGCCGGTCTTCTTGTCGATGCCGAACAGTGCCGGACGGCCATCGGCCGTCTGGCCCGAGGCGAAGAGCAGCGTGGCGGACGCCGCCAGCGCGGCTTGGCCACGACGGCCCCAGTTGGTGTCGATGTTCATGCCCTTGAGAAGCGGGTTGTTGCGGAACTCCTCCTGCGCCTTCGCATCCATGTCGCCGTGCGGCACCATCCACATGTGCTCGCCGGTGTTCATGTCGATGGCGGTGATGCGGCCGAGCGGGCCCTTGAACAGGTCGGGGATGCCGGCCAGCGGGTCGTTTGCGATCGGCTTGCGGGCGGGCGGGCCGCCGGCGCCACGGATGACGGCCCAGTCGGCCACGGTTTCACCCGTCATGCGCGGGTTGTCACGTTCCTTGGCCGGGGCCAGCAGCACAGGCGAGCAGCCGCTGTAGGACGTGATGAACAGCACACCGGCCGTCGGGTCTGACGCCGGTGGACCGGTGATGTTCGCACCACCGTTGCCGCCGGGGCACGTGTTGGCCGGACCTGCGCCCTCGGCATTGCCGCGGTGCGTCGGGGCCACGAAGAGGGGCGCCAGCAAGCCGTACTCCTTGGCACGTTCAAGCGCGATCTTCTTGATCTCGGGAGTGTAGTCGATGACGTGCGCCTCGGTGCGGCCCTGCAGATCGAACGGTGCGGGCTTGGTCACGTAGGGCTGCGTCGCCGGCAGCTTTTCGCCGGGGACCTTCGACTGCGGAGCCGGCCGCTCGGGCATCGGCCACAGCGGCGCGCCGGTCTGGCGGTTGTAGGAATAGACCCACGCCTGCTTGGTGACCGAGAAGAGGCCGGGCACGCGCTTGCCGTTCTGCATCACGTCCATCACGATGGGCGAGGTCGGCACGTCGTAGTTCCAGATGTCGTGGTGCACCTGCTGGTGGTGCCACACGCGCTTGCCCGTCTTCACGTCGAGCGCAATGACCGACGTGCCAAACAGGTTGTTGCCCGGGCGGAAGCCGCCCCAGTGATCCATCGTCGGACCGTTGGTGGGCACGTAGACGAGGCCGAGAGCCGGGTCGGTGGATATCGGCGCCCACGACGAGATGTCGCCGGTGCGCTTCCAGGCATCGTTTTCCCACGTGTCGTGGCCGAATTCGCCCGGACGGGGCAGCACGTGGAACTTCCACATGAACTTGCCGGTCTTGAGGTCGTAGGCGAGGATGTCGCCGGGGACGTTCTCGATACGGGTCTGGTTGTAGCCCTGTTCGGCCGAGTTGCCGACCACCAGCACATCGTTGACCACGATGGGCGGCGACGAGTTGGTGACGTAGCCGAGCGTCAGAGGCAGGCCCTTGGCCGCGTCGTAGGGGAGCTTGGCCGAGGTCCAGGGTTCCCAGTCGGCAATCAGGTCCTTGAGCAGGTCGATCGAACCCGACTTGGGGAAGCCCTCAACCGGAACGGCGCCGCCCCAGCCTTCGATGGGCTTGCCGGTCTTGATGTCGAGCAGGTGCGCGAAGAAACCCGGCGTCACGATGATTACGACACCCTTGCCGTTGATCTTCGTGTAGGTCACGCCCTTGCCATGGTTCGAGCGCATCGAGTATTCGTGGCGGGGTGTGAGAGGTTCCTGGAACGCCCACACGGTCTTGCCCGTGGCCGGGTCCATCGCCACGACAGTGCGGCGCGGACCTGAGGTCGTGACCAGCATGCCGTCGGCGTAGATGGGCAGGCCGCGACCGTTGATTTCGCCGATCTCCATCCCGGGCACTTCACCGCGCCACTCCCATGCAACCTTGAGGTTGTTGAAGTTCGACGCGTTGATCTGGTCGACCGTCGAGTACCGGTGCGACTGATTGTCCCCGTTGATATTGGTCCACTCGCCCTGCTGCTGCGCCTGGCCCGGCATGCCGACAATAGCCAGCCCGATGACAACCGCCATCAGACCGCCGAGGGCGGGTGCCGCCCACTTCCACCTGGATTCAGTGCTCATGCACACCTCAATGTTTCAATGTCTGACACACGGCTTCGCAAGGGGCCGCGGCCGTAAGATTCTCCCGTCTGCCGGCGATTGTCAATGGATTCTGTTTACGGGTCCGATGGGTTTAAGCTGAAAGTTCCCCATGGCACACCGTCTCCAGTCTGCCCCCCCTCTTGACCGGCCCGGTGCTCCGGGACCCTCCGTCATGCTCTGGCCGCTGGGAGCGACCGCCGGGCTGCTGGCCCTCGGCTGGCTGCCCCGCGTGCAGCAGAGCCCGCAGGTGGCCTGGGCCGTCTGGGGCGCGGCCGTCGGGCTGCTGGCCTGGCAGGTGTTGCTGGCGCTGCGGTTCCGATCGGGCGGCATGCCCGGTCTGACCTTCACCACCCCCCGGGCGCAGCACTACATTCAGGCCTGCTGCCAGCTGAGCATCTATGCCTACTGGGGCCAGTTCTGGCCGCCGGTCTACCAGTATTTTCCGCTGCTGCTGGCCCAGATGCTGTTTGCCTATGCCTTCGGCATGCTGCTCAGCTGGACGCGCAAGCAGCCGTACCAGATGGGACTCGGGCCGGTGCCGATCATCCTTAGCACTAACCTCTTCATGTGGTTCAAGGACGAGTACTACCCCCTGCAGTTCGTGCTGATTGCGGTGGGCGTGCTCGGGAAGGTCTTTGTGCAGTGGGAGCGCGACGGGCGCCGCGTGCACATCTTCAATCCGTCGGCGTTCACGCTGGCGCTGTTCTCGCTGATCCTCATTACCACCGGGCAGACCAGCATGACCTGGGCGCAGGAGATTGCCCCCACCATCGGCCTGGGACCGCACACCTACAAGGTGATGTTCGCCGTCGGTCTGGTAGCGATGTACAACTTCTCAACAACCCCGGTGTCTGCCACGGCGGCCGCGACGCTCTTCATCGGCAGTGGTCTTGTCATGGCCATCGCCGGGGTGCCCTACTTCGTCGACTCTGACATTCCCGCCGCGGTGTTTCTGGGCCTGCACTTGCTGGTGACCGACCCGTCGACGTCGCCGCGCACGACGGTGGGGCGCGTCATCTTCGGCATGGGTTACGGTGTCAGCGTGTTCGCCCTCTACGCGATTCTCGGGGCGCTCGGGGCGCCCACGTTCTACGACAAGCTGCTCTGCGTGCCCATTCTGAACCTGCTCGTGCCGACCATCGATCGCCTGGTGACACGGCTGGGCGACCGGCCCCTGTTCGACAGGCTGGGGTTCAGCGGGCCGCTGGGCCGGGCCAACCTGCCGCACATGGCCGTCTGGGTGCTGTTCTTCGGCGCGATGACCATGCGCGGCGTGACGGATGGCATGCATCCTGGGGATGCCCTGCCGTTCTGGCAGCAGGCGTGCGAGGCCGGGAAGCCGAAGGCCTGCGACCGGATGCTGAACATCGAGGCCAACTACTGCCGCGATAACGCCGGGTGGGCCTGCAACGAGCTGGGCCGGCACTTTACCGAAGGTCGGCTGGTGTCGGCCGATGCCGAACGGGCTTTCGGCTATTTCTCGCGGGCGTGCGAAGCGCGCTATCAGCCCGGCTGCCTCAACATGATCAGCGAGCCGACGGATGCGGTGGTGGCGACGGCGCCGCGGCCGTTCGACCTGCGGCTGCTGCTGCGCGAAGGGGGCCCGAATCTGCTCGAGATGAACGAGCCCGACCTGTACGCCCGCGCGTGCCGTCACGGATGGACCGAGGCCTGCCCGAAAGCCGCGGCGGCACGATGAACGGGTCGCCGACCACGCCGCAACCGCCACGCGCAGGACGCAGGCGACTGCCCGCCGCAGCGCTGACGCTGGCCCTCGCGGTCATGGGGACGATGCGAGCGCCGATGGCGCAGGGGGGCTTGCCCCCGATGCCCGAGTGGATCGACGTGGCCGGGGCCACCCTCGCCATGGGCGCGGGCACTGACCCCGAGGCCTACGACAACGAACGGTGGCCCTCGGCGACCGGCACGGGCCCGGTGCCCGTCGCGGGCTTCCTGCTCGCGCGCACCGAAACGACGGTGGCGCAGTTTGGCGCGTTTGCGGTGGCCACCGGCTGGCGCAGCGAGCCTCGTGCCCTGGCCGAGGCTCCCGACTTACCGGTGACCTTTGTCTCGTGGACTGATGCGGTGGCCTACACACGCTGGCTCGAGCGCGCCCTGCGCTCGACGCCATCCGCCCCGGCGGTCGTGCGCGACCGTCTGGCGGCGGGCTGGCACGTGCGGTTGCCGACCGAGGCGCAGTGGGAACTGGCCGCGCGTGCAACCGATGGGCGCCGCTATCCCTGGGGCAACGAGGCCCGCCCCGATCGGGCGACCTACAACACCACGGGACCGACACCGGTCGGGCAGCATCCGTGCCCCGAGTGCGTCCTGCCCCTCGCCGACATGAGCGGCAATGTCTGGGAATGGACGTCGAGTCCGTATCAGCCGTATCCGTTCACGGCGGCGGACGACCGGACGGGGCTCGAAGCCGATGCCCTGTGGGTCATGCGGGGCGGGCACTTCGGCGACCCGCCGCGCCTGCTGCGGGCCACCGCCCGGGGGGCGGCCGAGCCCGGTGCGCGGCGGGCCTTCATCGGCTTCAGGGTCGCGCTGGTGCCCCCGGCTCGCTAGAGCCGGGAGCGCCCGGACATGCCACAATCGGACCGCGCGAGAAGAGGCGGCGCGCTATTGCGCCAGCTTCCTGAACGCCGCCTGCAGTCGGGCCAGCTCGGCCTGCAGATCACCGAAGCGGTCGTAGGCGTCCTTACCGACCTTCTGATCGGCCTGGCTCACCATGCGCTGCACATTGCCCAGCTGGTCAACAAGCATGCCCTGCGTGTAGATGCCGGGCGAGGTGGCCACCTGCGCCCACATCTGCTGCAGCGGGTGGTCGTACTTCGTCGTCGACGGACTCATGCCGGCCATCTGCGGCCCCACCGGCTTGACGCCGGCCTTCTGCATGGCGGCTTCGATGTCGGCCTGGAGCTTGCGTGCATCGCTGACCGCATCGCGCACGCTCAGCTGGAAGCGCACCTGTTCGCTGAGATCCGCATCGGTCACGCCATCGGCGGCAATGCGCGGGTCGCTCTTCACATCGAGCGGCCGCGTGGTGGTCTCGCCGCCGGCGGTCATCTTCACCGTATAGCGACCGGGGGGCACCATCGGGCCGCCCGCACCGCCGTTCGGGGCATTGGGTGCCCACGGGCCGGGATACCGCATGTCCCACGTGAGGCGCTGCAGGCCCGCTTCAGCCCTGAGGCCCGCCGATGACCCGCCGCCGCGTCGGAAGCCGCCACGCATCTCCTGCCCGGCGCCGGCACCACCACCCGAGAGCAGCGGGAAGCTGCGAATCACCTGACCACGCGCGTCCGTAATCTCGACCGTGGTGTCGGCCGGAGGGACCGACGCGAAGAACACATCAATCTGTGCAGCGCCCGCCGGATATTCGGGGCCATCGGGTGAGGCCGGCAGCGCCGAGTTGCGCATCCGCATGGCCTCGCGCGGCGCAAACAGATACACCGCCGGCACCGTTCCGGTGGCCTGTGACTGCGCCTCGTCAGCTGACGGGCCCGAGCCGCGGCGACCGCGGGCCGGAGCGGCATCACTCGGACGCGGTGTCCCGCTGACGAGCGAGGTCAGCTGCTGCAGCGGCGTCACGTTGTCCATGATCCACGCCGAGCGCCCCATCGTCGAAATGACGAGGTCATTGCGGTGCACGCGGATATCGGTGACGGGCGTCACGGGCAGGTTGCGCTGCAGCGACTGCCAGCGCGTGCCCGCGTCGAACGAGACGAACGCGCCGAACTCGGTGCCGGCGTAGAGCAGGCCCGACTGCTTCGGATCTTCGCGGACGACGCGCGTCGGATAGTCGACGGGAATGCCGTTCGTGCCGTCGGTCAGCAGTGTCCAGGTCGCGCCGTAGTCATCGGTGCGATAGATGTACGGCTTGAGATCGTGCTCGCGCATGAAGCGATAGGCGGCGACGTACGCGCGCCCCTTCGCATGCGGCGAGTCTTCGATGTTCTGGATGCGCGCGCCGACGAGCCCCTTCGGCGTGACGTTCTTCCAGGTCTTGCCGTTGTCGCGCGAGACATGCACCGGACCGTCGTTGGCCCCGACCCACAGCACGCCCTTTTCGTTACGGGCCTCGACCATCGCGTAGATCGTCGAGTAGACCTCTTCGCCCGTGACGTCGCGGGTGATGGGGTTACCGGAGACGATCTGATACTGGGCTTCCTTCGCCGTCAGATCGGGACTGATGGTTTCCCACAGCATGCCCTCGTCTGTCGACCGGTGCAGCACGTGCGAGGCCTGATAGATGATGCGCGAGTCGTGAGGTGAGACAAACACCACCGTCTGTCGCGGGAAGCGGTATTTGATGTCGTCGGGGTCGGTGCCGTAGCGGTTCTGCGGATAGACCCAGTAGTGCTTCTCCTGGCCGGTCGTCGTGTTGTAGCGGCCCACTTCGCCTTTGCAGGCGCCCCACACAATCTTGCCGTCGGGCTTGGGCCAGATGGCGCCGGTCTCGCAGCCCGAGGCCTGCTGCCAGGTCTGCGCGGGATGCTCGAAGCCCCACGAGATCGGCGGCGTGCTCGGAATAATGATCGTGCTGTTGTCCTGCTGCGGCATGTAGAGCCGGTAGGGATACTGCTCGTCGACCGCCACCATGTAGTACTCGGCCGTCGGCTGGTTCAGAATCGACGACCAGCTGCGGCCGCCGTTGAGGCTGACATTGGCGCCGCCGTCATTCACCTGCAGGATGATCTCCGGGTGGTCAGGGTTGAACCACATGCCGTGGTTGTCACCGTGCGGCGTGTCGACCGACGTGAAGGTCTTGCCATCATCGACACTCTTGTGGAGGCCGAGCTCGTTCACCCACACTTCGTGTTCATTCGTCGGGTTGACGGTGACGTAATGGAAGTAGAACGGCCGCGCGCGCAGGCGCTGGCTGTTGTTGACGAGCGTCCAGCTCTCGCCCGCGTCCGTCGACTTGTAGAGGCCGCCCTTCGGCCCTACCGCCTCGACCATGGCATACAGCACATTGGGATTGCTGCGCGCGATATCGATGTCGATCTTCCCGATGAGATCGTCGGGCAGCCCGCGCGTGATCTTCTTCCACGTCTCGCCGCCGTCGGCCGACTTGTAGATGCCGCCCTCCGAGGCCGGTCCGCCGCTGATGATGTCCCAGCCTTTGCGGAACCCGCGATACATCGCCGCATAGACGATGTCGGGGTTGTCGGGGTTGATTTCGATGTCGCGTCCCCCGGTCTCGTTGTTCACAAACAGCGTGCGCTTCCACGTCTTGCCGCCATCGGTGGTCTTGAAGATGCCGCGCTCATCATTGGGGCCGAACGGGGAGCCGAGCGCTGCCAGCCACACCGTATTCGTGGTGTACGGATGCACCTTGATGCCGCCGATCTGGCCCGACTCCTTGAGGCCCATGAACTGCCATGTCTTGCCGGCATCCGTCGATTTGTAGACGCCACGGCCGATGATGACATTCGAGCGGATGGCCGCGCTGCCGGTGCCGACCCATACGTGGTTCGGATTCGAGGGGGCCACATCGATCGACCCGATCGAGCCGGTGGCGATCTGGCCGTCCGAGACCGGCACCCACGTGATGCCGGCATCGTCGGTCTTCCAGACGCCGCCGCCGGTGGCGCCCATGTAGAACGTGTGCGGCTGCTGCCGCACGCCCGAGTAGGCCGTGACGCGGCCGCCGCGGGTCGCACCGACGCTGCGCCACTTGAGCGCCTGCATGGCCGAGGCCGGCACGATCTGGTTGGCGTCGCCCTGCGCGCGCACCTGCGAGTGTGGTGCGGCGAGCAGGAGGGCGCCGATGGCGCAGGCGGCCAGCAGCCCGCGCAGGAACAGGGAAGCAGAAAGCGGTCGGACGGAAGTGCGCATGCGCAGAAGTATAGCCCTGCGCCACGGCACCACCGAGCGGATCAGCGGAGGGACGCGGTCGTGTCTGCCCCGAGGGCCGTCAGGGCCGCGCAGGCGCGGATAGCCGCAGGGCCGCCCCCTCGGCACAGGGCCTCGGCCTCGGGTCTGGCTGCCGACGGATCGCGGAGGCGCGCGATGCCCACCAGCCCGTACCACGACGCCTCGGCCATCTCGGCGGGCGTGGCGGTGCCGGGAATGCCCCGCAGCAGTTCGAGGGCGTTGGGCACTTCGTCCTGATAGAGCCGGCAGATGCCAAGGTAGAGCGCAGCGGTGGCGTCATCGGGCGCGTCGAGCCTGAGGCTGTCAAAGGCCGCGGCGGCCGCGGCGTAGTCTCCGCGGCGATAGGGCACAAACGCGGCACGCAGTGCACGTGTGCGCGCGTCACTGCCCGACAGGGCCGGGGGCGGCAGTGGTGTCAGGGGAAACGCGGCCAGCCAGCGTGCGCGTTCCGCGTCAGAGACCGGCGCCAGGTCGGCGGGTGGCGCCGATGGCGACGCGCCAGTGGTGGCGCCAGGCCCCAGGGCCGCTCCGGCCGGAAGCGCAGCGGGGGTTCCTCGCGCTGACGACGACTCGGGGGGGGCGCCGCAGGCCGTCAGCAGCCCGGCGCACATCGACGCCGTCAGCCATGCGCCCACGCGCCGTCGTCGGCCGGCGACCACAGGGGAAATCACCGACGCAGTATACGCGGGGGCGTCCGGTATACTGCGCGCCCATGTGGATTCCAACTGCCGCGCGAGAAGTTGCGCTCGCCACCCTGATCGTTGCCCTGATGGTCACGGGTCGCAGCACTCTTGTGGCCCAGTCGCCGGCACCGCCGCGTACAACGGCACCGCCGGTCACCGACGTGCTGCTGGTGCCCGATGCGGTGTTCGATGGTGGCGTGCGTCACCAGGGCTGGGCCGTGCTGGTGCGGGGCGAGCGCATCGAGTGGGCCGGGCCGCTGTCGTCAGCGCCCATGTCAGCCGGCGTGCGACGTACGCCGCTGCCGGGCACCACGCTGATGCCCGGGCTCATCGAGGGACACTCGCACCTGCTGCTGCACGCCTATAACGAAACCCCCTGGAACGATCAGGTGCTGCGCGAACCGCTGGCCTATCGCGTCGCCCGTGCCGTCGTGCATGCAAGGCAGACGCTGATGGCCGGTGTCACCACCGTGCGTGATCTCGGCAGCGAAGGTGCCGGCTATGCCGACGTCGGCCTCAAGCGCGCCATCGACGAAGGCATCGTGCCCGGTCCCCGCATGCTCGTGGCCGGGCCGGCCATGGTCGCCACGGGCAGCTACGCCCCGAAAGGCTTCGCCCCCGAGTGGCATGTGCCTCAGGGCGCCGAGGAGGCCGATGGGCTCGACGGCGTGACCCGTGTGGCGCGCGACCAGATCGGGCACGGCATCGATCTGGTGAAGATTTACGCCGACTATCGCTGGGGTCCAAACGGCGAGACGCGACCGACCTTCACCCGGGACGAGATTACGCGCATCGTCGAGGTGGCGCGCAGCAGCGGACGTCCCGTGGTGGCCCACGCCTCAACGCCGGAAGGCATGCGCCGGGCCATTCTCGGTGGGGTGTCGACCATCGAGCACGGCGACGAAGGCACGCCCGAGATCTGGCAGCTCATGGTCGCGCGCGGCGTGACGTACTGTCCGACGCTCGCCGCGCCCGATGCCACCAGCCAGTACGCCGGATGGAAGAAGGGTGTCGAGCCCGAGCCAGCGCGCATTGCGAAGAAGCGTGAGACCTTTGCCGCGGCCATGGCCGCCGGGGTGCGCATCTGCTTCGGGGGCGATGTGGGTGTCTATCCGCACGGCGACAACGTGCGCGAACTCGAACTGCTGGTGCAGTGGGGCATGACGCCGCTGGCTGCCGTGACCTCGGCGACCGCGGTGAATGCCGATGCGTTTCAGATCGCCGATCGTGTCGGTCGCGTGCGCGCCGGCCTGCTGGCCGATCTCATTGCGGTGCAGGGCGACCCCACGAGCGACATCACCGCACTGCGGCGAGTGTCGTTGGTCATGAAGGGCGGCGCGGTCGTCTCGCCTGCGCGGTGATCCCGCCGGGGGAACTCATCCCGCGCACCCTCGCCATCAGACGACGTTGTGCTCGCCGGCCGTGCCGGCGCGCGTGAACCGGTCCGCGGCAAACGGCGACAGGTCAAACTGAGGGTCGTGCCCCGTCATCAGGTCGGCCAGAATGCGTCCGGCCGCCGGTGCATGCTGGAAGCCATGGCCACTGAAGCCCGCGATGATCTGGAAGCCCTCGACCTCGTGGTGCGGACCGATGATCGGGTTGTGGTCGGGCGTCATTTCATACAGCCCTGCCCACGCGTGCGAGACCGCGGCATCGGCCATCACCGGCAGACGTCGCACGGCCACTTCCGTCACCTTCGGCAGAAAGTCCCAGCGCACCGTGATGTCGAAGCCCGGACGCTCGTCCGGGTCGCCCATGCCGAACAGCACGCCGGGCCCTTCGCGGTGGAAGTAGAAGCTGGTGTCGAAGTCGATCACGAGTACCTTGCTGCGCGGCATGCGTCCCTCGAAGGCCGGCACGTCCCATGAGCCGCCCTGCTCTGGCGTCGCGATGAAGATGTGGCGGCGCTCGGGTTCCACGGGCACGTCCACACCGCAGAAGCGGCCGATGCCCTTGGCCCACGGCCCGGCCGCATTGACCACCACCGGCGTGTCGATGGCGCCGCGCGAGGTGTGCACCGACGACACACGTCCACCGGTGAGGCCGATGCCGGTCACCTCGGTGTCGCGCACGACCTCGACGCCGAGGGCCTGCGCCCCCTTGGCAAAGCCGACCGTGACCCCGTTCGGATCAGCCACCCCATCGGCCGCGCACCACGCGGCCCCGCGAATGCCCTCGGTACTGATGCCCGGCGCCAGGCGCACGGCTTCGTCGGCCCCGAGCCATTGCACATCGATGCCGTGGCGGCGCTGCAGGGCGACATTGCGTTCAAAGACCTCGACGCTCGAGGTCTTCGAGATCAGGAACAGATAGCCGTCGCGATGGAAGTCGACCGGTGTACCCACGCGCGACTCGAAGTCGGCCATCATCGCGATCGATTCCACCGAGAGCGCGATGTTCGCGGGATGCGAAAACTGGTGACGCACGCCACCGGCGTTGCGGCCGGTAGACCCGGTGGCCAGCTGGGCCTCACGTTCGACGAGCACCACGTTGGTCATGCCGCGCTGCGCCAGGTGCCACGCCACGCTGGCCCCCATGCATCCGCCACCCACAATCACTGCATCAGCCGTGCTTCGCATCTGCTGATTGTAGTGGGTGCGCCCGCCTCGGGCGAGCGCTGGCCCCCGTCAGCGCCGACTGGCAGGCGCGGCGGCTCGGAACAGCTCGTCGGCCGACTGCAGCGTGATCTGTCGCAGCCGCTCGGGATAGTCGGACGGCCGCGAGTCGAGGAATTGCCGCACCATCGACGCCACCTCGGGCGAGCGGTGTCCGCCGAGTGTGGCATCGAGCCATCGCTTCGGAAAAAAGATGTCGCCGGTCTTCTGGATGTCCCAGAGCAGTTCGAGGCCGGGCGCAATGAAGCCGGCCGACGCTCGTGCACGCAGCGGATGATGCAGATACGAAAGTCCTTCCAGCACCCACGGTTCGCGCCGGCGGTTGCCGGCATCCGCCAGCGCGCGGAACCAGCGCTCGCGGACCACCGGATCGGCCGACAGGGCCGGCATCACAAACGAAAACCGCGCCTTCCGATCGGGATTGGCGATGCGCGCCAGCTGGGTGTCGAGCACGCCCTGCCATCCGTCAACCTCGCGCACGGCCAGTTCGAGTGCCAGCGCCGTCTCGTCAGTCTCCGAGAGCGGCAGGCCGTCGATGCGCACCTGTCGTGCCCACACCTGCCGCAGCCAGTCGACGGTGGGCGCGGTCAGCGCCACGTCCCGCAGGGCGCTGAACCACGAGGCTTTCTGTCCGGCCGTCGAGGCGCGCGTCAGCCCGTCGCGCAGCAGGGCTTCGAGGGCCGGCGCCTGCGCCATCCGCGCAGCGGGATCGAGAAAACGCCACCATGCCGCCTGCGTATAGCCGAGGATGCGCGCTGTCAGCTGCTCGTCGGTCTCGCGCGGCAGCGCAGCCATGCTGACCGTGAGGAACTCGTCGGCGCTGATGGCCTGCTCGAGCAGCCCGTCCCACAGCGTGACCCACGCCGATCCACGCAGCAGCGGATCGCCAAGCGTCGGCAGGTCACGCGGCAGTGCCACGCGCGACCCGGCATCAAGGACGATGTTGGCGTAGGCCCAGCCTTCGGCCGAGGGCAGCACCCAGTGCGGTGCGGGCAGGCCGACCGCCTCGGGCACCTCAACGGCGGCACCGTCCATCATGACCGGCAGCACGCGCACGCCCTCGGGCAATCTGATCGCCACGCGCAGCTGCTGCGGCCAGGCGAGGCCGCGCTGGCGCGGGTCGCGCTGCGTGAAGCGCAGGCGTGCGATGCGCCCGTCGCGAACGTCGAGCATCGTGCTGATGGTCGGTCGTCCAGGTGCCTCGACCCACACGCGGCTCCATGCCTCCAGGTCGGCAGGCGTGCGCCGATCGAGCACGTCGATCAGGTCGCTCCAGGTGGCATTGCCGAACCGGTGTGCGGCCAGGTATTCACGTAGGCCATCGCGAAACGAGGTCTCGCCGAGCAGCGACTCGAGGTGACGCATCATCACCGGCGCCTTCTGATAGATGATCGCGCCGTAGAGGCTGCCGGCCTCCTGTAGGTTGTCGAGCGGCTGGCGGATGGCATTGGCGCCGGCCGTGCGATCGACCTCGTAGGCCGCAGGATAGTGCGCCAGCAGGAAGCGCAGCGAATGATTCACCTGCGGAAACGACGGGTTGACGATCTTCGCCGCCATGAAATTGGCGAAGACCTCCTTCATCCACACATCATTGAACCAGCGCATCGTCACCAGATCGCCGAACCACATGTGGGCCGTCTCGTGTGCGATGACCGAGGCCCGCCCGAGCTGCTGGTTCTGCGTGGCCGACTCGTCGAGCATGAGGCCCGAGGCGTTGTAGAGAATCTTGCCGGCGTGTTCCATGCCCCCGAACTGGAACGCCGGAATCAAGACGAAGTCGAACTTCCCGAACGCATAGGGCAGCGCCGTGTAGTCTTCCATGAAGGCCAGCGCGCGCGCGTGCAGGTCGAAGATGGGGTCGCGGTTGCGCGCCACCTTGGCCGCATCGGTTTCACGGTGGAACATGCGGAAGGTGCGTCCGTTCCGCTCGGCCTCTTCCATCTTGAAGTCGCCGACGACAAACGAGAACAGATACGTCGACAGCGGCGCCGTCTCGGCGAACCGGGTGGTGCGCGTGCCGGGTGTGCCGTTCGTCGACGGGGACTCGGGCAGGGCGGCACCGTTGCTGACCGCCTGCCACTCGGCGGGATAGGTCAGCGTCAGCGACCAGCGTGCCTTCAGGTCAGGCTGATCGAAGACGGGCAGGGCCTGACGTGCGCGCGCGGGCACGAAGAGCGCGTAGAGAAAGTCGGCATTGCGGTTGAGCGGCACGTCACCCGCACGGAACGAGACGGTCACGTCGTTGCGGCCGGCGCGCAGAGCGGCGGCGGGGACGATGAGATGGCCGTTGGTGACCTGCGGTGTCACGGCGGCGTCGTTCACCGTCAGGGCCTGCACGGCCTCGGGTGTGGTGTCGAAGTCGATGACCAGCGGCACGCCCGTGTGGCGCAGTGTGAAGCGGATGCGTGTCGTGCCGCGCACGGGCTCTGTGGCAGCCCTGGGCACCGTGAGCGACAGATCGTAGGCAATATCGCGCAGATGGGCGGCACGGAACTCCGCAAGCGGCAGGGGCACGCCGGCGGCCGGCCGGTCGGTCTGGCCTGCCGCGAGCAGCGGCCAGAGGAGGAATGCACACAGAAGGAGCCGCACAGCCATGACGTGAGACGTTACAGGCAGGGCCGCACCGAGAGCAAGGACGCGATGGGCGTGCGCGGGGAGCAGGTGGCCGCCCCTGCGGCGTGCCGTGTCTGGCTCAGGCTGGCGTGGCAGACGTCCCAGCGACGGGTTCCCGTCCGTGGTGCCAGTCCGGGCCGAGGTGGGCACCGTCGCAGGCAAGACAACCGGCGCCCCGTGGGGCGCAGAGGCGGTCAGGGCGCATGTTTCGACGGGCCTCCGTCGCGTCCATGCGCGCGCGCTACGGCGTGAGGGCCTCTTCGATGGCGCGGAGCAGGGCCGGGTCGTCTGGCTGCACCAGGGGGCCGAAGTACGCCAGCGGCCGACCGTGCCGGTCGACCAGATACTTCCCGAAATTCCACGGCGGCGTTTCCCCGGTCGCGCGTGCGAGGAACCGATACAGCGGATGCTGCTCGTCGCCCCTGACATGTGTGCGGGCGAACATCGGATAGGCATAGCCGCGCGCCTGGCACATCCGGGCGATGCCCGTCTCGTCGAGCACTTCCTGCAGGAAGTCGTTGCTCGGAAACGCCAGCACCGTGAAGCCCCGTGACGCGAAGCGCCGGTGCAGCGCGTCGATGTCCTGATACTGGCCCGCGAGGCCGCACTCACTGGCGACGTTGACGATGAGGCTGACCGTTCCCTGGTAGGTGGCGAGGGGCGTGGGGTTCCCGTCGAGGGCCGCTACCGAAAATTCGTAGGCCGACCCGTCGACGCCCGCCGAGTCGACCCGCGCGGTCGCCGACATCTGACGGACGGCGAGCGACGCAGCCGCCACCAGCAACCCTCCGGAGAGGGCCACGGTGAGCAGGAGGCGTTTCAGCGAGACTCGGAAAGCCATGGGTGCAGCGGTTACGACGCCGACCCACGCGAGGAGGGTTCCCCCGGTAGCCGGGGGCAGGCCGGCGCACCGACCGGCGCCCCTACATCGCCCCGGCCAGCCGGCGCAGGCCTTCCTCGATGCGCGCGGTGTCGTGCACGAGCGGACCGAACGACACGCGCACGCCGTTGGCGATCGACGGGCCGAAGCCGCGGCCCGGGACGAGCAGCACGCCGGTGGTCTTCAGCGCATGCGGCACGAAGGCATCGGCGTCACGACCGACATCCATCACCGTGTAGAGCCCGCCCCGGGGCGTCAGCCGGGGACGTCCGAGATACCGGTCGATGGCCTGCAGTGTGACCTCGGCGGCGCGGGCATACAGGTGGTTGGTCTCGTCGACGTAACGACGCAGTGCCCCCGAGGGAATCGCCCCGGCCAGGTAGCGCGCCATGGTCATCTGCTCGAGGGTGTCGGGGCACAGGATGCTGCACTGCTGCACCCGCTCCATCGCCTCGATCACCGGGGCCGAGGCTTCAATCCACCCGAGCCGGCGGCCGAGCCCGCGCGCCCACTTCGAGTTGCTGTGGATGCCAATGACGTGCGGGTGCTCGGAAGGCGACCACGCATAGTAGGCCGGCCACGGCTGGAAGTACTGGCACTTGTAGGCGTAGTCGATGGCCAGCCAGGCGCCGGTCTCGGCGGTGCGCGCGCGCATGTGCTCGGCCAGGGCCTGCGGCACAATCTGGCTCGTCGGGTTGTCGGGCGCGCCGAACAGCACCAGCCGCGGGCGGACACGATCGACCAGCGCATCGAAGGCCTTCCGCACACCCTCGGGATCGGTCTCGGGCAGGTAGGCCCATGTTTCAGGATCGATCACCCGCAGCCGCTCGATGCGTACGCCGGGCGCGGCAAACTGCAGCTGGCCCTCATAGTTCGCATAGGTGGGATCAAGCAGCAGCACCGTGTCGCCCGGATTCACCAGCGCGCGGAACAGGTCATGCGTGATCTGCGTGCTGCCCATGCCCACCGCAATATGTTCGGGGCCGAGGCCGCGCATGCCGAACAGATCCGCTTCAAACGCCGCCAGCTGCTCGCGGCACCGCCAGTCACCAAGCGTCGCGGTGTAGGCACCACTCGCATGAAACACGGTCGGGTCACTGACGATGTCGACGTAGGCCTGGCGGAATTCTTCGGGTGCCGCATGGTTGACCCAGCCCCCGCCGAACGAAATCACCTCATCGGGGTCGAGGCCCATGGCGACGATGTTCTGCCGCTCGGCCATCTTCATGATCTGGCGGATGGGAGACGGTGAGGACAGCTGGTGCTGCACCAGCGTTGAGATGGAAGGCACGGCAGCCGACGGCATGTGGCGATGATAGCAGCCGGCGGCGTACCATACGGCGATGTCTGTCACTGCGGCTGTCCGCGTGCTGCGTGCGCATGCCGTGGCCTTTACCGAGCATGCGTATCGTTACGAGGAGAAGGGCGGCACGCGCGTGTCGTCGCGCGAGCTGGGCGTCGACGAACACGAGGTCATCAAGACGCTGGTGATGCAGACGGACGACCGCGCGCCGCTCGTCGTGCTGATGCACGGCGACTGCTCGGTGTCGACCCGCGCGCTGGCCCGGCAGATCGGCGCCCGAGCGGTAACCCCGTGCGATCCGGCCGTCGCCGAGCGCCACAGCGGCTATCAGGTCGGGGGCACCTCGCCCTTCGGACTGCGCACACCGATGCCCATCTACATCGAGCGCAGCATTCTCGCGGTACCGCGCCTCTTCATCAACGGCGGTCGGCGCGGCTTCCTCGTCTCGCTCAGCCCAGACGACCTCGTGCGTGTGCTCTCACCCGTGCCCGTGGACGTCGCCCAGCCGACGCGTCCGTCGCCCGAGGGCCACTAGCAGCCCGATTCCGCCCCATACCAGTCCCAGCGCCTGGGCGAACGGACTCGCCTCGACCAGCACCCACCCGGTCACCGCCAGGCCCAGCAGGGGAATGACGACGTGCGGTGGCCCCCACGGAGCCAGACGGCGATGCACGAAATAGCCGATGACCGAGGCATGCAGCAGCGCGAAAGCGGCCAGCGCCCCCACATCGACCAGCGAGACCAGTTGCGCCAGCCCGTCATCACGGCGGGCCGCGACCACTGACACCAGCAGGGTGAGCCCGGCCGTGGCCACCAGGGCGCGCTGCGGCGTACCCGTCTCGGACGACACGGAGGCGAGTGCCGCTGGCAGGCGTCCATCACGTGCCATGCCGAACAGGAGACGCGCCGCCGCGGCTTGACCGGCCATGGCGGCAAAGGCCGGGCCGATGGCCTTGGTCAGGGCAATGGCCGTGGCCAGCCCGGGCAGCGGAAGCGACCGCACCATGTCGTAAAACGCTGTCCCCTGCCGAGCGGGTGCCGCCGCGAGGGTGGACGGCGTCCACGGACTCAGCCACGCCCCCAGCAGCGTCTGGAGCACGAAGAGCACCCCCGACAGTACGAGACACACCGTGATGGCCCGGCCGACCGTGCCGGATGCGCCCGTGGTTTCCTCGGCGAAGCCCGCGATGGCATCGAAGCCCAGATACGACAGCACTGCTATCGACACGGCCCCCATGACCTGCGGAGCCGACAGCACACCGAACGAGGCGAACGGCGAACTCCACGGGCGCGACGGCCCGGTGGTCATGACCACGGCGAGGGCACCGACGAGAAACAGCCCCAGCACCAGCACCTCGAGCACCAGCACGACCCAGCCCACCCGCGCGGCCACCCGGACACCGGCAAAGTTGAGGGTGGTGGTGACGACAAACGCCACGGTTGCGAACACCCAGGCCGGCACCGCGGGCACCAGGGCATGCAGGGCGATTCCCGAGAACAGATAGGCCACCGACGGAATCAGCAGATAGTCGAGCAGGGCCAGCCAGCCGGCCAGAAAGCCGACGGTGGTGCCGAGTCCGTGCGTGGCATAGGCGAACACCGACCCGGCGTGCGGGACGACGGCCGCCATGGTGGCGTAGGACCACGCCGTCAGGCCCATCGCGGCGGTGGCCGCCAGATAGACCGTGGCGACGGCTCCGTCGGTGCGGGCATCAAGGACGCCGAAGACCCCGACGGGAGCCAGCGGGCCGATGAACAGCAGCCCGTAGACGAGCAGATCGCGGAACGAGAGAGACCGGCGCAGGCCGGCCGGGGCGTCAGGAGCGAAGGCCATCGGCCGCCGCATCATCTCACGGACGCGCGGGGGTCTCGGCGTTCGCGCTGGTCATCGGCACCCGATAGAGCACCTGGCCGGGCCAGCGGAAGACGCCGAGGTCGTACTGGTCGTTATTGACCTGGTCGCGCTCTTCGTACGAGAGCCGGCGCTGGTTCATGAAGTAGTTGATGAAGTGCGGGGGCGTTTCGCCGCTGAGCCAGACGTTGAAGCACCGCGACGCCGCCTCGTTTTCTTCCCAGGTGTGGCGTGCGAGGCCGACCCGGTCGCCAAACTGCTCGCCCCGGGCCTCGCTCCCGTTGAGCAGGGCCTTCAGCATGGTCCACGTGACCGGAGAGGCCAACGGCGTCTCGTCGCCCCTGACGGCCCGCAGGAAGCTCGTGTCGTAGTCGTAGACCCGACGGCTGAGCAGGTAGCGCCAGCCCTCGACCTCGAACCCCGGTCCTGGCGGCAGGGTGCAGCCGGCCGGACCGGGGGCCTGCGTGAGGCGCACCTCTCGGCTGCCGAAGCGGAGAACGGCGACCCGCGGTTCCGCGGTGTGATTCGCCGTGAACTCGATGGCCAGCCGGTCGGCATTCGGATCGTAGGGTGGCATGGCGAGCGGATGGTTTGGCGACAGCAGCAGTCGCGCCGGCACCGACAGCTCCGACGGCGGCACCACAAGCAGCCACCGCGCCTCGGTGCGCGGCACCATCCAGTCGCAGGGTGTCGTGGTGTGACGCACTGCTACACGCACGCGACCGCCGCGCGAGGGCAGCGGTTCGGTGGGCCAGGCGCTCGCGTGGCAGGGGTCCACGGTGACAGACGGCGATCCGGAAGGGATGACAGAACCGATCATGCCCGCCAGCCGCAGCATGCCCAGGGTCATGCCGCTTCCGAGCACCGCGGCCCCCACCATCACCAGCAGCGTCTGGGGCCACGGCATGCGGGCAATCACGACGGGAGCCGGCGCGGAAGGGTCCGTCCGGTGACCTGGGGAGGGCTCCGGCCGCACGGGCTGCGACGCAGGCGCCACGGGGGCGACGCTGGGGGGCGACGCAGCGGCCGTGACCCGAGGCGATGCGCCTGAAGCGTCCACAGCATCGGAACCGTCATCGAGGGTAGCGCGCTCAGCACCCTGGCGACTAAACCAGGCATCAATTTCCCCGGTAAAGGCGAAGACACTGCCCGTGCCCCCGATGCGGTGCACAGGAAATCCCCGCTGAGTCGACCAGCGCTGAACGGCACGTTCAGAACGGTCGGCATAATCAGCGATGGCTTTCCAGCCATCAAGACGCTCGCCCCGACTGCGAATCTCGCCCGATTCTGCAGTCATGTCGGAATTAGTCGTGTTTTGACGGTTCACGGCCGAAGAGGTCGCTATGGCCCTTCACACCATTTCTATACCGTTTCTTCGTGCCCAAACAGCATCGCAGCGCCGAACCAAAAACGCTAGAGTCGAAATACTCATCTGACGGTGGAAACACCGGTCATCGGGGCCACGGCCAGACGGTGACCGTGGTGACCCATCGGCAGATGGAAATCGTTCAGTTCCTTGCCGACGGGGCGACCGATCGCGAAATCGCCGACACCCTCTCCCTCAGCATCCGCACCGTCAGCAACACGCTGCACCGGCTCTACGACCGTATTGGAGTGTCGAGCCGCGTTCGCCTGGCCGTTATGTGCAGAGACGGGCAGATCGAAGAACGTCCCAACGGCCACGCCCGTCGTCAGCCGGCTACGCGTCGTCGCGCGCGGTAAGCCGCGCCCAGCTGTCTTTCAGTGACACGGTCCGGTTGAACACCGGTGCCGTGGGCGTGGACGACGGGTCGGCGCAGAAGTAGCCCTGCCGCTCGAACTGGAACCGCGTGCCGCCAGGTGCCGCCGCGACCGACGCCTCCACCCGGCAGCCCTCAAGCACCGCCAGCGACTGCGGATTGAGCAGCGCCGTGACATCGACCTGGGCCTGCTCGGCAGCCCCGTCCGGATCGGGATCACTGAACAGCCGGTCATACAGGCGCACCGTGGCTGGCACGGCATGCCGGGCCGATACCCAGTGGAGCGTCGCCTTCACCTTGCGGCCATCCGGCGCATCGCCACCGCGTGTGGCCGGGTCGTACACGCCCCGTAACTCCACCACCTCACCGGCGGCATCCTTGATCACCTCGGTGCAGGTGACCAGATAGCCGCTCCGCAGCCGCACCTCGCGCCCCGGTGCCAGCCGGAAAAATTTCTTCGGGGGATCTTCCAGAAAATCATCGCGTTCGATGAACACCTCGCGCGAGAACGGCACCTGCCGTGTGCCCACCTCCGGCTGCTGCGGATGGTTTGGCACGGTCATCAGCTCGACCTGGTCATCGGGATAGTTGGTGAGCACCAGCTTGAGCGGCCGCAGCACCGCCATCGTCCGCGGCGCCCGCACGTTGAGGTCCTCGCGCACGCAGTGCTCGAGCAGCCCGATGTCGATGATGTTTTCCTTCTTGGCGACACCGACGCGCGCGCAGAAGCCGCGGATGGCCTCGGGCGTGTATCCCCGACGGCGCAGCCCGGCCAGTGTCGGCATGCGCGGATCGTCCCACCCGTCGACGTGCCCCTGTGCCACCAGCTGCAGCAGCTTGCGCTTGCTCATCACGGTGTAGTTCAGATTGAGGCGCGCGAACTCATACTGCCGGGGACGCCACGGCGTGCCGACCTCGTCGATGCACCAGTCATACAGCGGTCGATGGTCGACATACTCGAGGCTGCAGAGCGAGTGTGTCACGCCTTCGATCGCATCGGAGAGCGGATGGGCGTAGTCGTACATCGGGTAGATGCACCAGGTGGTGCCCGTCCGATGATGCGCGGCATGCCTGATCCGGTAGAGCACCGGGTCGCGCATGTTCATGTTCGGCGAGGCCATGTCGATCTTCGCCCGCAGCACGTGCGCGCCGTCTGGAAACTCACCGGCCCGCATGCGGCGGAAGAGGTCGAGGTTCTCGTCGATGCTGCGGTCACGCGACGGCGAGTTGCGCCCCGGCTCGGTCAGCGTGCCGCGATAGGCCCGCATCTCGTCGGCCGACAGCGAGTCGACATACGCCAGACCCTTCCGCACGAGCTGCTCGGCGTAGTCGTAGAGCTGCGCGTAGTAGTCAGAGGCGTAGTACTCGCGGTCGTCCCAGTCAAACCCCAGCCACCGCACATCGTCGCGAATCGCGTCGACGTATTCCACGTCTTCCTTCACCGGATTGGTGTCGTCGAAGCGCAGATTGCAGTGCCCGCCGAATTCATTCGCCACGCCGAAATCGACGCACAGGGCCTTGGCATGGCCGATGTGCAGGTAGCCGTTCGGTTCCGGGGGAAACCGCGTGACGACGCGACCGCCGTTGAGGCCGGCGGCGACATCGGCGGCCACAATTTCCCGGATGAAGTCCTGCGCCGCGGATGCCGACGGCGACGCGTCTGCGGTGGGTGAGGAAGGCGTGTCGTGGGAATGCGGCGTGTCGGACATCAGCGCTCACGGAGCCGGGCAGGCAGTGCCGGCGAAGAAGGCCAGGACGATTAGCGGATTGCGTCCGCGGCGGGTGAAGGCATACGACGTGCCTCGGGGCACGACCGCAAAGCTGCCGGCCGCCAGCGTGACATCGCGGGCGTCGAGGCGGACGCTGCCCTCACCGCCCATGACGTAGAGCATCACATCGGCGTCATCATGCGATCGTGCAGGCCACGGGTCGCGCACCTGCCACAGCACACCGCGACCGAGGCCCGAGCAGCCCACCTGGTCCTCGCGCTGGGCGTCGCGACCGCCGATGAAGTTCTTTTCGATGAAATCCGGCAAGGCCATCGACGTGGCCCGATCCGGCGGTGGCAGCACAGGAGCGACGGGGGCCGGTGGTGGCGGCGGCGGGGGAGGGGCCGGAGGCGGTGGCGCCGGCGAGAGGGTCACCAGCAGCGACGGGGCGGGTTGGCCTGCGCGCCACACGAGTTCCTTTTCGAAGGTATGGAAGCCCTCGCGCGAGAATCGCACGCGCCAGGTGCCCGCCGGCAGGGTCTGCAGCCGGGCGAATCCCGTGTCCGAGGTGCGGGCTTCACGGTCGGTGGTGCCGATGAGCGAGACCATGACATCGCCGAGCACGGCGCCCTCGAGGTCGGTGACCGTCACGGCCAGCGAGGTCGTGGGCGTCGGGGCAGGTGCTGCCGATGCGGCTCGGGGACGCGCAGGCGCTGAGCCCTGCGGCACGGGCGCCGGCGGCTTCTGGGCTGGTGCCGTCTGAGTTGCCGTGGCTGCCTGCAGGGGGGCCGCAGCCTCGGGCCCGGCCAGCACGGCCACCGCCAGAACACAGGCAATCATCCTGTGATGGTACTACCGTCGCGCCTGCGCGTCAGCCGACCATCCACAGCCAGCCGCCAGACAGCACGAGCGTCGCCAGCGTCACCGGTGCCCCGATGCGCAGGTGCATCCGCCAGTCGTTCCGCACGTCTGCCCGTCGGGCCTCTTCAACCACGATGAGGTTGGCGATGCTGCCGACCAGCAGCAGATTGCCCGCCAGCGTCGAGGCCAGGGCGAGGATGGGGCCTGCCGGCACATGCGTGGCTGCCGGCAGCAGCAGCATCACGGCGGGCACATTCGACACCAGATTCGACAGCAGGACGGTCGTGGCAAACAGGGGCACAGGCTGCGCCAGATCGAGGCCGAGCTGCCGGGCCGAGGCCAGTAGGGCCGCCGGGGCACCGGTCTGCTGCATCGCGTGGTTCACGATGAACAGTCCGCTGAACAGCACCAGCAGATGCCAGTCGACCAGCGCCACCATCTCGCGCGACGCCAGGTCACGCGACACGAGCAGCACGCCCGCCGCGGCGAGCGCCACCAGCGCGCGCGGCCAGTCGGTCAGCAGGAAGGCGGCCATCACCAGGGCCACCACCACGAGTCCCTTGATGGTGGGCCCTCTGCGACAGACGGGGACCTCCGGATCATCACCTGCGGTGATGCACGGGTAGCGCGTGCGCCAGTGCTGGTGCACGATGGCCCAGACCGCCCCGAGTCCTGCCAGGGCCGGCACCCCGGTGGTCCACAGATATCCGGTGAACGGCAGGCCCAGCACTTCGCCGACCAGCATGTTCTGCGGATTCCCGATGAGCGTGGCTGCCGACCCGGCGTTCGACGCGCAGGCGAGGGCCAGGAGGAACGGACGAGCATCAAGCTGCTGTTGACGGCACAGCGTGATCACCGCCGGGGTCATCGCCAGGCACACGATGTCGTTGACGAGGATGGCCGACAGCAGGCCCGCCGCTCCGATGACCAGGGCCAGCAGGTACGCAGGGGAGGGGCGACGGCGGGCCAGCCGATCGACGATCGCGCCGTAGAACCCGCTGAGGCGGAACTGCGCCGACACCACCATGAGCCCGAAGAGCAGCGCCAGCGTGGGCGCATCGATGGCCTCCACGGCCCCGTCCATCGTGATGCGCCCGGTGGCCAGCAGCACAATCGCCCCGAGCAGCGCGATGCCCGAGCGGTCGAGTGCGAGACCGGGCCACCCGCCGAGCATCATGCCCGCATAGGTCAGTGCAAAGACCGCCGTGACAAGCGGGTCCATCCGATCAGGCCCCTCAGGCGAGGGCCCAGCGTTCCGACGCGAGCATCACGACGGCCACGAGCCGCACGAGGTCATCGATGTCCACCCACTCGTCGGGACCATAGAAGCCGCCGGCCAGCGAGCCGATCCCGAAGGCCGGCACGCCTGACAGGCGAATCGGATAGCGGATATCGCCGGCGTAGTGCGTCGGATACGACGCGGGCTCGCGCCCGGTCACCTCGGCAATGGCCGTGCGCAGCGTGCGGCAGGCCGGGTCGTTCCAGTCGACCGCACCGTAGTTGGCCCCGAGACCTTCGCGAGCGACGATGACGGTGAAGGCCTGTGGGCCGCGCCGGCGCTCCTCGGCCAGTCGAGAGGCCTCCTGCTGCGCGGCGCTGACCAGATCGCCGAAGGCCCGCTGCCGGTCGTCAAAGAGAACGCGGATGCGCACGCGCGCCTTGTCAGGCACCGAGCCGACGCGATCGCCGGCGACCAGCTCGCCCACATTCGTCTCGCACCCGCGCAGCGCGGTCTGCTGCAGTCGCGGCACGAGTGCCATGGCGAGCGCGAGGGCATCGCCACCCTCGGCGTAGGGGGCGCTGTCGGGGCTGCCGATTTCGCGCGGGGCGGCGCGCCAGCCGGTGATGTCGATGCGGAGGTCGACGACCCCGCGAACAATGTGCTTGATGTCGACAAGGCCGCGGCCCGTCTCGGCCGGATGCACGTAGAGCACCTGCGACAGATCGCGCAGGCGCTCGAAGGTCGGCAGGCTGCCGCGGCTGCCGCCGCCCTTGCCGTGCAGACTCAGCACCAGCGGACTCGGGCGGCCCTCGGCCTGCAGTACGGCGGCGGCCACGGCCATGGCCGCAACCCCACCTTTGTCATCGGCGGCGCCCAGCCCATAGAGGCGCCCGTTGCTGATGCGCGGCTGCAGCGGCGCCGAGGTCCAGCCGGCACCGGCTTTCTCGGTGTCGATGTGCGCAAACAGCGCCACCCGTGAACTGCGCTGCGCGGCTCGCGCCATGAGGTTCGTCGCCGGGGCCGGATACGGGACGGCCGGGGCCATGTAGTCGGGATGCGACACATACCGCGTCGGGTCATCAACCACGAGATCGGGCGTGTAGCCGCGTGTGCGCAGATAGTCCGCCATCATGCGCTGACCCTCGGCTGCCGATTCCCCGAGCGGACTGCTGACGGTCACCAGCCGCGACAGCAACTGCACGAGCTCGTCGCGTCGGGCCCCGGCGAGGCGCAGCGCCTCCTGGGACGACAGCGGTGCCTGCGCGGCGCGTATGCCGTCGGTGTCGAAGGCGGCGCCGGCGACGAGGCCGGCCGCCCCGGCGGCCGACTGCGACAGAAAATGCCGGCGTGTCGGCGGCGGCGTCGGGCGTGTCGACATGCGAACCTCGTGCTACTTCGACAGCAGCGCCATCAGCGCCCAGCTCGTCGTCGAAATTTTTTGTGCGTAACTTTTCTTGCCGGCCTCGCGCATGGTTTCGGTCCAGCTGCCGTCGGGCAGCTGCTGCGCCGCCAGCCAGCGGCGTCCGCGATCGAGCGCATCGCGCAGCTCTTCGGGCCGATAGGTCGAGCGCGCCAGGCGCGGGTCTGACACGTACTGCTGCAGGGCCAGCACGGCAATCGCCGAGTGGAAGACGGTGGCCGGCGCATCGGCGCTCGGGCCCCAGCCCCCATCTGCCCCCTGCGCACGGCGCAGGATGCTCAGCGAAACGGCGCGCTGCCGGTCGGCCATCACATCCGAGGTGACATTCATCGCCAGCAGCACACCCGCCGCGTCGGCGGTGTGCACCACTTCGTAGGTGCGCAGCCACCGATCCGTCTGCGCCACCGCAAAGTCGTCTGGCTCACGGCCGGCGGCAATCAGCGTCGATCGCGCCAGCCACGTCGCCAGCGCTGGACCGTAGGTGACGGGTGTGGCGTCGGTGTGGGCCGGGTAGGGCGACCACGATCCGTCTGCCTGCTGGTCGCCGATGATGAGTGTGGCCGCCTGCACCAGCGCACGCGCGGGCGCGGCGTCGCGTTCGCCCGCCATCGCGAGGGCTGCCGTATACGACACCCGGCCCAGCGGACGGTTGGCTTCGATCTGCACCTTGGTCGTGGCCCAGGTGTCAGGGGCCCGCAGGAAGGCGAGGCTTGTCTCGAGGGACGGGCCCACGTCATATCCGCGATGGGAGGCCATCAGCAGCGCGCGCGCCCCGTCCCCGTTGTTGTGGCACGAGTAGCAGCTGTTGGTCGTGTGCCACTTGGGCACTTCCTTCGACAGATAGGTGACCGCCCGGGCCTCGGGCGAATCGGCCGGGGCCGGCTGCGCGGCACCGGGCAACGGCGACAGCACGACAAGGGCCAGCAGGAAGGTGAGGAACCGCATACGGCTCATGCTACCGCACCCTCCAGCCCTCGGGCAGTGCCTGAGGGGGTCGGGTCACGACACCGTGCGCGCCCAGCCGATCGCGCAGTGCTGCGGCGATCGTGTCAGCATCGGCCCGCGGAGCCACAATGCACCAGTAGCGCGGCCCCTCGTGCAGCGGAAAGGCACGCGCAAAGATGGTCTCGGTGACGAGCAGACCCGGCGGCAGCACGGCTGCCGCTGCAGGCACACTGCCCGCAGTGGCCACGAGGGCCTCGGCATCGCGCGGGTCGAGTGACCGGGGCTGCGCTGGCGCAGGCACACCCAGCAGACGTCGCCACCGCGTCGGCCATGCCCGCACCGCCTCGGCCGGCAGCTCGTTGAGATCGAGGGCCGTGGCCAGCGACGCCGGCACACTGAACACCGGCACGCTGGCCTCGCGGATGCGAACGGAGGCGACCATCGCACGCTCCCAGGGGGGATGCTCGTCGAGCCCGAGCGCGGCGCGCGCATCACGGCTCGACGGGGTCAGCACCACGGCACGCGGCACGTCGACGCGCAGCAGCACCGGCCGGTCAGCCGCGATCGACTCGGATAGAACTCCGCGAGTCAGCGGCCACACGGCCCACGCGCACGTGACCACCAGCGCGCCCACGACGCCCGCCCGCAGCCCCCGCGTGGTGCGTGTGTGTCGGTCTCGACGGTTGTCGCGTGCGTGCGCGACGCCGAAGGCGAGCGGCGGCTCGCCCGATGTGGCCGCCAGTCGCGCCTCGGCACGCACGACCAGCCACAGCACGCTGCCCGACAGCACGGCGGCCGCTGCGAGGACGAGCGCATCGAGGCCGTCGAGTGTCCGGGCCGCCCACAGCCGCGCGGCGGCTCCGATCGCCGTGGCTGCGACACTCGCCAGCGCCACAGGTATACGCGCTCGCCGCAGACGATCGTCGGCAATCTCGCGGCGTGTGAGTCCGTTCATCGAGAAGATCGCTGCGCGCCTCGCCTGCGTTGCACCGGGGCGCCGCAGGGCCAGCCCGAGCCAGGCCACGAGCAGGAGGGCCAGCATCCACACCGGCGCGCTCGTGCGCAGCAGACCGATCAGGTCGGCCCGCAACCGTGCGGAGGCGTCGAGGGCCGGGTGGCGGAGGCGCACGCGCGCGGTGACAGCGTCACGCACGGCCGCGGCCACCAGGTCGGCGTCACCGAGGGCGAAGCGGATGGACGAGAGCGCGCCTGGCGAGGCCGACAGCAGCTGCTGGCCTCGCTCGAGGGGCAGCAGCACCCTCGGTGCCGTATTCCACTGACGCCAGTAGGCCTCGTCGTCAGGGCGGATCGGCGCGTCAGGATCGCGCCAGGCGGCAGGCCAGGCGCGAGGCGAGTCGACGGCCGAGAGCACGGGCAGGTCGGGCAACAGCGAGCGGTCGCCGCCGATGCGCATCATCGGGACGGTGCCCGCGACGTCAAAGGTGCCGTGTCGTCGCGTCAGGCCGCCTTCGTCCTGCCAGACGGGCCAGGACATCTGCACCTGGTCACCGGTGGAGACCTGCAGGTCGGCGGCGGCCCACTCGTTGAGCCACACGGCACCGTCGGGGGCGGGCGTCGCCGGCACGCGGGCACCGGACGTGCGGGGCCGGGGGGCGCGCTGGGACGGACGGGCGGGCGTCAGGTCGGTGACCTGGACGCGACCGACGCGAACGCCGCGGCGCCCGACATTGACCTGCAGCGCGCTGCGGAGCAGGGCATCGTCGGTGCCCGCCGACCCGTCGCCCGGCCGCGCCGGTCCCGAGGGTAGCGACAGCGCGAGATACGCATCAGGGTCGATGGCCGTGATCGTCGAGGCGGCGACGACACGATCACCGGCACGCAGCGTCACGCCCACGCTGCTCAGTGCGGGCACCGCCGGACGCCCGGCACGAGACAGCGCCGTCATCACGCGCGTGGCCAGCGCGGGATCGAAGACGCCGCCGAGGGCATCGAGCGCCATCACGTTGTCGCCCGGCACCCGCCGGATGCGCACCCCGTGATCCGGCAGTGCCGCAGCCGCCAGCCAGGCCCGCAGGATCACCTCATCCGCCGGAGGCCCGCCATCGTCATGTCGGGCATCGGCCGAGAAGCGCAGCAGCACCGTATTGATGCGGCCGGCGAGCTCGAGCTGCCGCTGCATCCACGCGAGCGACACATACACGATGCGGGGCTCGTCGGGTTCCACCTCCACGGTGACGCTGTCGCCGGGGCCCGGGGCACGCACGGCGGCGATGCGGACGTCGATGGGCTGCGCGCGCAGCCCGGCGGCCAGGGCGCTCTGCTGGGGCACGTCCGACGGCACCGAAAGGCTGAGCCGCAATCGTTCTCCCGCCTGGGCACCGAGGGCGCGGGCTGCGGCCTCGGTGATCACGGCCGTGCCTGCACCGGGTGCTTCCCTGTCCCGTGCATGGAAGGTCCAGAACAGGTCGTCGACCGCATGCACACGCACGGGCGTGTGCGTCGACGTGCCGTCGCGTGTGGCGACGCCCTCAACCACGAGCAGGCCGACCGCCTCGGTGACCGTACCGCCCGCGGCCACCTTGAGTCCCGCAGGCAGGCGTGCGCTGAACGTGCCCTGAGTCGTGATGACCGATTCGGTACGACCGACGGGCATGCGCACACGCTGCACCCGTGCCTGCCACGCGTGCCACGGCCACACCACAGCGGCCACCAGCAGCAGCGCCGACAGCAGCAGCGACGGGGGCACCGACGCGCAGCGATCACGCAGCGCCGCAACGACGGGTACCGTCATCGCACCCACTCCGTCAGTTCGCCGTCGCGCAGGGCCAGCACCGCGTCGCAGGCGGCCCCCTCGGCCGGGGTGTCGCAGAGCATCAGCAGCGCCGCGCCCGAGCGGTGCTGCAGCCGCAGCAGCACGTCGGTCCACGACCGCTGTTCATCGGGGGCGAGGCCGCGGAGGGCGGTATCGGCCACGATCAGTCGAGGCAGGCGCACCGCGGCACGCGCCAGAGCCACGAGGCGCTGATCGAGCAGAGCCAACTGCGAAGGGCGCGCATCCTGCACGTGGTCGAGCGACAGTGCCGCCAGCAGCGCACGGCCCTGGTCACGCGCTTCGAGGTCGGGGACGGGACCCGACAGGGGAAGGCAGACGTTGTCGAGCACGGTCAGCGTGGGACACAGCAGGGGAGCATCGGTGACGACGCCAATGTTGCGCCTGCGCACGCGCGCCCGCTCATCGGTGTCGAGCGCCGACAGGTCGCAGCCGTCGACCAGCACCGGGCCTGCATCGGGCACCAGCAGGCCGGCAGCGAGCAGGCCGAGTGTGGTCTTGCCCGACGCCGGGGCCCCGACCACGGCGAGGCGGGCCCCCGCGGCAATTTCGAGAGAAATCGACCGGAGCGGTGCGACATCGCCTGTCGGCGTCGCGAATGTTTTCGACACCGCCCGCAGCGTCAGCACAGCAGACTCCCTTGCGATTCTAGTGGATCTGTCCGAGGGCCATGTCTCTCGCCATTCCCGTTCCCCGGCATCTTCCCGGTGCGCACCGGCGTCTCACTGGGGGTGCCATCCGCGTTCCGCACACGACTTCGCCAGCACGCCGTTCCTGTCGAGGGACGGACATGGACCTACGTGCCGTACGACCAACTCTCGGCACACACCGGTGCATGGACCCGACGGCCCACCCGCGAGGTGGGGCTCGTGTTTGTGGAAACCACCGCCAAGGGCCGACGTCGTCCGTATCACAAGCAGAAGCTCGCCCTGATTCTCGCCAACCAGCGGCAGTTCGCGCTCGAGCAGGCAGCGCGCGGCGTGGCCATCGACTACGTGATGGCCGACACCGATTACGACGTGGCCCTCGCCGGTCCGCTGGCGAGGCACGGCACCCTCGAGTGCCAGCGCCCTGCGGAGCGTGAGCTGCGTCAGACGCTCGCCCCCCTCGTCGCCGCTGGCCGCATCGACGAACACCCGCACGAAGGCTGGCTCACCACGCGCGCGCACTTCGAGGCCAGCCACAATGGGCCGCCCTATCGGATGGATGCGTTCTATCGCCACGTGCGCCGGGCGACCGGCATCCTCATGGACGGGGCGAAGCCTGCAGGTGGCAAGTGGTCGTTCGACGCCGAGAACCGCAAGGCATGGAAGGGCACACCGCCGGCGCCCGAGCCTCCGACGTTTGTCGCTGATGACGTCACGGAAGAAGTGGGGCAACTGGTGCGCGATCGGTTTGCCGATCATCCCGGCCGGCTCGACCTCGCACACCTGCCGGCGACGGATGCCGATGCGGCGCAGCTCTGGCAGTGGGCGAGACAGTCGTGCCTGCCGCAGTTCGGTCCGTATGAAGACGCGATGTCGGTGCGCTCACGCGGTCTGTTTCACACGCGCATTGCGCCGCTGCTCAACCTGCAGCGTGTGCTGCCGCTCGCCGTGGTGCGCGACGTCGAGGCCCTGCCGATTCCCCTCCAGAGCCGGGAAGGGTTCATCAGGCAGATTCTCGGGTGGCGCGAATTCGTCAGGCACGTGCACGAGGCGACCGACGGCTGCCGCACCGGCATCGGGTCCGAGGCCATCGCGGGCACCACACCACTGCCCGCCGCCTACTGGGGCACCGTGTCGGGCCTGACGTGCCTCGACCGTGTCGTCGCTGATGTCTGGGAGGAAGGCTGGAGTCATCACATCACGCGGCTGATGGTGCTGGCCAACCTGGCCTCGCTGCTCGAAATTTCGCCGCGCGAACTGACCGACTGGTTCTGGGTCGCGTTCATCGACGCCTTCGACTGGGTGGTCGAGCCGAATGTGCTCGGCATGGGCACCTATGCACTGGGGCAGATGATGACCACCAAGCCCTACATCTCAGGGGCCGCCTACATCGATCGCATGAGCGACTACTGCGGGCACTGCGCATTCGACCCGAAGACCACGTGCCCGGTGACGCCGCTCTACTGGGCCTATCTCGCCCGTCACCGCGAGGCCCTGCGCGACAACATCCGCGTCGCCATGCCCCTGCGCTCCCTCGACAAGCGCGCCGACGCCCGGCGTCAGGCCGATGCGCGGGTGTTTGCGGTGGTGTCGGAGGCCCTGGCCGAGGGACGGCCGGTGCAGCCTGCCGATGTCGTCCGGGCACTCGCCGACTAGCGACGAGGCGGCCACGGCGCAAACGCCGATGTCGTGGCGATATAGCGGGCGTAGTCAGGGCGCCGGTCGGTGATGTCGCGTTCCAGCAGCGTGACGCCCGAGACGCGCATCAGCAGGAAGGTCATCGCGGCCGGCCCCACCAGCGTCATCCACCCGCCGGGGGCGGCGAGCGCCAGCGCCCCGAATCCCCACCAGACCACGGCATCGCCGAAGTAATTCGGATGGCGCGAGTACCGCCACAGGCCGGTGTCGAGCACGCGTCCCCGGTTGGCGGGGTTGGCGCGGAAGCTGGTGAGCTGCCGATCGGCGACCGTCTCGCAGGCGAGGCCTCCGAGGACCAGCGCGAGGCCCAGCAGATCGGTCAGTACCGGAAAGGCGGCGCCGCTGGTCAGGGCCGCATGCACGGGCCAGCCCACGCCCCACGCAATCACGGCCTGCAGCACGAACACCTGCAGATAGCTGCGCCACCACCAGCGACGGCCGTGCTGCGCGCGCCAGGCGGCATAGCGAGGGTCTTCACCGTGTCCGATGTTGCGGCGGCCCAGATGCAGCGCCAGGCGTGCGGCCCACAACGCCACCAGCCCCGTGACCGTCAGCGCGCGAGGCGAGACCGTCTCGAGCGACTGCAGCGTCACGAGGGCGGCCAGCAGGAAGGCCGGCCCCCAGCAGATATCCACAATCGACGCGTCGCGCAGCGCAAGCGACAGCAGCCACAGCACCGTGAAGGCCGCCAGCAGCGCGAGCAGCGGTGCGGTCATCTGGCGCTACCTGACGGGATAGGTCGCTGCCAGCCACGCCACAAGCGCGGCCTTGTCGGCCTCGTCCACCTTCGCGCCCCAGCGCATCATCTTCTCGACCTCGCGGGTCCACCCTGTCGTGGTCAGGCGCTGGCCCTCGGTGAGATCGCGCCCGTGGCAGCTGAGGCAGCTGCGCGTGAAGACCGCCTCGCCTGCCGCGGCCGTCGCCGATGACGCCGACGCGACAGTCGCCCCGGAGGCGGTCACTGGTGCCGCGGAGGGCCGCACGCCGAAGTGCGCGGCGAGATAGGCCACGAGCGGCGCCTTCTCGGCGTCGGTGACCCGCGCACCCCATCGCACCATCTTCTCGACCTCGCGTGTCCAGCCGGTCGTCGTGAGACGCTGCCCCTGAATCAGGTCGTCGCCGTGGCACGACAGGCACCGCGACTGCACGACCTCGAGCCCGGCACCCTGCGGCAGCGCGGGCAGCCCCTGCGCCCCGGTGCGCCCGGCGAGCAGTGCGAGGGACGCGGTGAGCAGCAGCGTGCTCGTCAGCGCGCGTGTGGAGGCCTTCATCGCGACGCACCCACCTGCACGCGCACGCTGTCGTACTGATTCCACAGATAGCCCGACGGATTCCAGTGCGAGACCGCCGGCTGTGTCACGCCGCGGCTGTCGGTGGCGCGCGACAGGATGAGGTGCGAGCCGACCGGCAGCGCCGGCGCGGCGTACTCGAACCGTCGCCACGTGTAGCGGGCCTGCTCGCCGGTGAGCGTCGCCCGGATCCATGTGGCGCCGCTGTCAAGCGAGACATCGACATGGGCGATGTCGTCCTCGCCCGCCCAGGCGAATCCGGTCACGGTGAAGGGCGACGCAGGCAGGGCCGCCCCTTCGAGCGGGGCTGTGATGAGCGACTTGACGACCAGACCGGTCAGCGGGGCCATGTCGCGGGCATCGACGGCGTCCCCCGGCGAGACGCGGCGGGTCGGATATCTGTAACCGGTCGCCACCCAGAAGCTGTTCGACGAGGCCTCGGCCACGGTGAGGCGGGTGAGCCACTTGATGGCGTACGCCCCCTCCCATCCGGGAATGATGGCGCGCAGCGGCGCACCGTGGACCGGGGGAATCGGCTGGCCATTCATCGAGAGGGCAATCAGCGTGTCCTCGTGCATGGCCTTCGCCATCGGCACCTGGCGCACAAACGCCGGCATGGTGCCCAGCGGACGGTCAGCGCCTTCCATGTGCACGAAGGCCGCTTTCGGACCGACACCGGCCCGCGCGAGGATGTCGCGCAGGCGCACGCCGGTCCAGCGCGCCGTGCCGACGGCACCCTTCTTCCACTGCAGTCCCGCGACGGGTGGGTCGAAGAATGCACGCCCGTTGCCGGCGCACTCGAGGGTGACGGTGACGGTGTGCTGCGGCAGCGCCCGCAGGTCGGCCACCGACAGCGAGAGTGGCGTCGACACCAGACCATTCACAGTGAGTGTCCACGTGGCGGCGTCGAGTGCGGCAGGCACCGGCAGGTGCGACCGCACGTAGAAGTGTTCGATGGGCGTGATGAGGTCGCTCAGCAGTGCCACCGGCGTCTCATAGTCCGGCGGACGCGCCGACAGTCGCGTCAGTCGTGCCTTGCCCCACAGATCGGCGGGCATCGGGGCCGGGGCCTGCCGGGCCCAGGCGGGCACGGTCGTCAGGGCCGCACCGGCAGCGGCCGCGCGGGCGGCCTGCGCAATCAGCTCACGTCGTGTCATGTGGGCATTGTAGCCAAGTAGCATGGTCTCTGATGCCAGCCGCGCCGATGGTCACGAGATTTGCCCCGGCCCCCACGGGCTACCTGCACCTCGGGCATGTGGTCAATGCGCTGTATGTGTGGACGGCAGCGTCGCGCGCCGGCGGCGAGGTCAGGCTCAGGATTGAAGACCACGACCGCCAGCGCAGCCGGCCTGCCTATGACGAAGCACTGCGGGAAGATCTGGCGTGGCTGGGCTTTGTGCCGCAGGGGGCCGTAGTGCGGCAGCACGAGCGCGACGACATCTACCGCGAAGCCGTCGCCCGTCTGCAGCGCGACGGTCGGGTGTACGGCTGCCGCTGCACGCGGGCCGACCTCGACCGCGTGCCCGCGGGGGACGACGGCGAGCGCCGCTACCCTGGCACGTGCCGCACGCTCGAACTTCCCCTCGACGATAGCTGTGGCTGGCGCGTCAGGCTCGATGATGTCCGTGAGTCATTTGTCGACGGATTGTGCGGCCTGCAGGTGCAGTGGCCGGCGCAGCAGTGCGGCGACCTGCTGATTCGCGATCGCCTGGGCAACTGGACGTATCAGTACGCGGTCACGGTCGACGACTTCCACCAGCAGGTGACCGACATCATCCGCGGCATCGACCTGCTGCCCTCCACGGGTCGGCAGTTTCAGCTGGCGCGGCTGCTGGGCCGCCCCGAGCCGCCGCGCGTGATGCACCATCCCCTCGTCATGAAGTCGGCGACGGCCAAGCTCAGCAAGTCTGACCACGACACGGGCATCCGTGACCTGCGCGCGGCTGGGTGGTCTGCGCATGACGTGCTGTCCCACGCGCGCATGCTGGCCGGGCCCGTCTTCGACGAATGGCTGGCACGCGAGGCGGGCGCACGCGCGTCGGGCGCCGATGCCCGCTGTGACTACCGCGGCCCGGTCCGCTGATGCCGCAGCACCTGCCCGGGGCGGGCCTCGAGCTGGGCCCCGTCCCGCACCACCGGCACTCCGTTGACCAGCACGTGGAGCACGCCGGCCGGATACTGGTGCGGTTCGGCGTAGGTCGCGCGGTCACCGACGGTCTTCGGATCGAAGATCACCACGTCGGCGGCGAGGCCCTCTGCCAGTCGGCCGCGATCGGCAAAGCCGAACTGCCCGGCCGGCAGCGACGTCATCTTCCGGATGGCTTCTTCGAGGGAAATCACGCGTTCGTCGCGCACATACCGGCCCAGCACCCGCACGGCGTTGCCATAGCCGCGCGGATGCGGCACGCCTTCGCCGAACACGTTCAGGCCAGAGTCAGACGCCACGGCGACCATCGGGTGCCGCAGAATGCGCGTGAGGTCATCGTCCGACATGAAGTGATACACCATCGACGCACCGCCGGCCCGCAGCATGCGCCGCATCAGTTCCTGCTGCGAGGCGAGGTCACTGTTTCCGAGCACCTGCTGCGCCGCTTGCGGCAACGTGAGGCCGTTGAGGGCACGGTCGGCGCGGTACTCGGCGATGCGGGCAAACGCATAGTCCTCGAGCCCGCGCTCCCGAATCAGTTCACGCATCTCGGCCTTGATCTTCTGCCATGTGGCTTCGTCGTCCAGCCGCGCCGTGATCGACGCCTGTCCGCCCTCGAGCACCCACGAGGGAAAGCGGATGCCGAGGTTTGAACTGGCGGCGTCGTAGAGATACTGGTCGGCCAGCACCGTCAGGCCCCGGGCCCGCGCGGCATCAATCATGTCGAGGGCACGCGCGCTGGCGCCCCAGCGGCTCGGCGCGTCCACTTTCAGGTGGGAAATCTGCAGGGGCAGCCGCGCCTGCTCGGCGATGTCGATGGCCTCGGCCACGGCGGCCTCGAGCGTCGTGCCTTCATTGCGCATGTGGGTGGCATACACCCCGCCCCGCTGGCCGGCCACGCGTGCGAGCGCGGCAATCTCGGCCGTGGCCGCATAGGTACCCGGCACATACTGCAGCCCCGATGACAGGCCCACGGCCCCGGCGTCCATCGCGCGGGCCACGAGCGTTTCCATCTGCCGCAGCTCGTCGGGGGTGGCCTGTCGATTGGCCGTGCCCATCACCGCGCGGCGCACGGTGTTGTGGCCAATCAGCGTGGCGTAGTTGATCGCAGGCCGGGCCCCGTCGATTGTGCGGAATGCCGCAGCCACATCGTCGGTCGACCCGCCGCAGTTGCCGGCGATGACCGTCGTGACGCCCATGCGCACGAAGTGGGGAATGGCGGGCTGGCTGGCAATCTCGTCGACATGGGTGTGCACGTCGATAAAGCCGGGCGCGACGACCAGACCGCGGGCGTCGAGGGTCTGCGGGGCCGTGGCTCCGGCGAGCGGCCCGATGGCGGCGACCCGGCCATTCCGGATGCCTACGGACGCCACGCGGCCCGGCCGGCCTGTGCCATCGACGACGAGGCCGTTCCTGATGAGCAGATCGAACGCGGGCGCCGACTGGGCGTGCGGAGTACCGGGGGCCGATACGACCGCGGCCGCCACCGCGATCGCCAGCCCGGATGCGGACAGCAGGCGAGTCACGCTGCCCATTTTAGCGAGTGTCGAAGTATTCTGTGTGTGCCCATGTCAAAGCCTGTCATCACGCATCGCCTCGAGGTCGGTGTCGCGGAGCCAGACGTCGACACCTCTGACCTGTCTGTGCTCTGGCGCGCCTTCTATGGCAGCGCACCGCCTCCGGTGCCGGTGCCGACGGCCGTGCGCGAGGCGAGCCTCACGTTCACCCGCGGCGGGCGCGACGTCTTCAAGGACCGGCCGATTTTGATCTACGTCGACGGCGAGCTCTGGGGGCGGCTGCGGCACGAGCAGCAGTTGACGCGGGCCATTGCGCCGGGCCGCCACAGCGTGCGCGTCTTCAATACGCTCTTCTCACGGACGCTGGACGTCGACGTCACGCCGGGGGAACAGGTGCGCATGCGCTGCGGCAACGGCTTTCCGAAAGCCGGCTGGCTGCTGATGATGTTCCTGCACGTGACCTACCTGCACGTGCACCTCGAGCGCGAACCCGCGACGGCGTGACCGCGCGCGAGCGCTGATGCGCGACCACGGGCAGGACGTGCAGGACCGCATCGTCCACCTGTGGCTCGACGAGGAACCCCTGGGCCCCATGCGCTACGGCGACACCATCAGCCGGCCCCTCCCCCCGGGCACGCATACGCTGCGCGCCTGGAACACGCTCTTCACCACGCGCCACACGTTCGAGGCGGCACCGGGCGGAGAAGTGCGGCTGCAGGTCGTGCACGGCATGACCGGCGGCGCACGCCTGATGGTGCTGATGCTCGGCGTAGCCTATCTCAGGGTATCCTTCCAGCCATTGCCCTCAGGGCAGGTGACCGAGGCAAGCGAGGCGATGGCATGAGGCGTGTGACGCTGGTGGTGTTCGCCACCCTGATGACAGTGGCAAGCGTGGCGGTGCTGGCACAGCGACGCGTCACCAACCCCAAACCTGAACCGTACCTGAAGCAACTGTTTCCCGAGGCCGTGGCATTCTCGCCCCTTGAGGGCACGCCCCTGCACTTCAAGGCCTACGCCGTCGATCCGACGAAGAACCCCGGTGCCAAGCCCATCGGCTATGCCTTCTGGACCACCGACGTCACCCCGAAAGAGTACGGCTACCACGGCCCCATCTTCTTCATCGTCGGACTCAATCTGCAGGGACGCCTCACAGGAGCCATCCTCGACTTCGACACCGAACCCTACGGCTATTTCTCGATTCAGCCGAAGAAGTTCGGGGCGCAGTTCGTCGGCAAGAGCGTGCGCGATCCGTTCCGGGTGGGTGAAGATGTCGACGCCGTGTCGAGTGCGTCGATCAGCGTGGCCAGCGCCACCCGCGCCATCCGCGACGGCAGCCGCATCATGGCCCGGCAGTTCCTCAATCCGGCGGACGTGAAGTGACCTGGCAGCCCGAGGCCGACCCGTGGGGCTTTGAGGCCGAGCCCGTCGAAACCTGGGCGGACGTCATCACCGCCCAGGCACCCGACCTGGCGATCATGGTGGCCTTCTTCGCGCTGGCACTCTTCAGCTTTCATCGCAAGAGCGTGCGTCTTAAGTACGTCACGCTCATCGCCGCCGTGCTCCTGCTCGGCGTGCGCAGCAGCTTTCTGCTGTCGATCGTCAACGTCTTCGGCGTGTTCCATGGCGAGCTGCCCGTCTTCCGCCACAACCTGGCGTGGTACGTGTTTGCCGGCGGGACGCTGCTGATGACGGTGCTGTTCGGACGGTTCTACTGTGGGCGCGTGTGCGCGTATGGCGCGTTGACGCAGCTGCTCGACGCCGTGCTTCCCGCAACGTGGCGCATCGAGATGCCCCACCGCATCGAACGCCGCGCCGTGCACATCAAGTTCGGTGTGCTCGCGGCGGTGACGGGCTATCTGCTGATCACCCGCGACATGGGCATCTACCGCTATGTCGAACCATTCTGGATGTTCGGCGGCTTCGGCACCCCGATCATGTGGACGGGCCTGGCGCTGCTGATCGGCGTCACCGTGTTCGTGCGCAACGCGTACTGCCGATTCCTGTGCCCGCTCGGGGCGACACTTGGGCTGCTCTCGGCGGTGACGGTGTTTCCGATTAAGCGGTGGAGCGAATGCTCGACGTGCCGCATCTGCCAGAAGACCTGCGAGTGGGGCGCCATTGACGAAGGCCGCATCATCCGCACCGAGTGCGTGCGCTGCGATGACTGCGAGCGGCTCTACGACGACCACGCCAAGTGCCCGCACTGGCGCATTCTCGACTACCGGGCCAGCGGCGGGCGCAAGGTGCTGCCGCTGCGGCCGGTCACCTAGTCGGCGCGTCGGTGTAAGGCAGGCGTTGCACCTGCAGCCGGTCGCGCAGCCGCGACGACACACGCAGGTCGCCGGTCGCCGTCACGATCACCGCGCCCACGTCGGGCAGCGACTCGACCAGCGCCATCCCCGTGTCAGGCCCCATGATGAACACGCCGGTCGACAGCCAGTCGGCGTCGACCGCGCGCCGCGCCACAATCGTCACGCTGCGCATGCCGGTGGCCGGCCAGCCCGAGTCAGGGTCGAGCAGGTGGTGATAGCGCACGCCGTCACGTTCGAAGAACCGCTCATAGTCGCCTGAGGTCGACACGGTTTCGTTCTCGACCGCCAGTGTGGCGAACGTCTCGTCCGGGGTGCCGCGCGGGTCCTGAATGCCTACTCGCCAGGCACGTGTGCCGTTTCGCCCGGACGCAAAGAGGTCGCCGCCACCCTGAATGAGGAAGTCGTGGAAGCCTCGTGCGCGCAGCAGTGCCGCCACGCGATCGACGGCATAGCCCTTCCCGATACCTCCGAGATGCACGCGGACACCGGCCGTGTCGATCGAGGCCCGGTGCCGCGCCTCGTCCACGTGCACCCGCGCAGAGTCGATGAAGGGCAGACGCGCCGCGATCGCTTCCGCCGAGGGAACACTGTTGTTCTGGTCGTGATCGAACCGCCACACGTCAGACAGCGCACCGAACGTCACGTCGAACTTGCCGCCCGTGGCCCGACCCGCTTCCTGCGCAATGACCAGCAGACGCGCGGTGTCTTCTGCGACGTCGATGGCCATTCCCGAACCCGCCGCCGCATTGAGCCGGCTGATGTCACTGGAATCACGCCACACCGTCAGCAGGGCCTCGAGCCGCTGCACCTCGTCAAACGCCTCGCCGATGGCGGCTGACGCTTCGGCGCGTCGCGAGGAGGCCACCGCAATGCGCAGCGACGACCCCATGGCCATGCGTGTCTCCTCGACCAGGTCGACCTGCGGAGGCTCACCCTCGCAGGCCCCCGCGCAGAGGGCCGCGATCACCGCCACCAGTACGCCGATTCGCCGGGCCCGGTGAATCGGCCGAGTGGCCCCCTGTGTCACGCGTAACGCGCCTCAGGCCCAGCGGAATCCGTGGCGGGTCAGCGGCAGGGAACCCACGCGCGTGCCTGTGATCGTGAACAGCGCGTTGCGCACCGCCGGCAGCACCGGCGGAAGCGCCGGTTCGCCGAGCCCCGTCGGCGGGTTGTCGGTGCGGAGGAAGTGCACGTCGATCGTGGCCGGCGACTGACGCATGCGCATCAGCGGGAACTGCGTGAAGTTGCTCTCGACCGTGCGCCCGCCCTCGATCGTGGTCTCCTGCGCCATCAGCTCGGCCTCGGGCACATAGGCATCGTCGACGGCGTAGTCGAGGGTGAGTGATTCGCCCGTATGGGTGTGGTGGAAGGAGAGGGCGCGGCTGCGGCGCCGGGCACCGGCGACCGAGGGATGCAGCAGCAGCGGAACATCCACGGCGAGTGCGGTGGCAAACGACCGGCGAGTCATGGCGATCATACCCAATGATACGCTCGGAGGCTGCAGACAGTTCCGATGACCTCAGAAGCCATTGCCCGTGAGGCGGCGCGGCGCCGCACGTTCGCCATCATTTCTCACCCGGACGCGGGCAAGACCACGCTGACGGAAAAGACGCTGCTCTATGCCGGGGCCATCGAACTGGCCGGGGCGGTGCGGGGCAAGAAGAGCCAGCGGCATGCGGTGTCGGACTGGATGGAGATCGAGCGCGAACGCGGCATCTCGATCACCTCGGCGGCGCTCGAGTTCGAGCTGTTCGACCGGCATGTGACGCTGCTTGACACGCCCGGCCACAAGGACTTCAGCGAAGACACCTATCGCACGCTGCTGGCTGTCGACAGCGTGGTCATGGTGATCGACGCGGCCAAGGGCATCGAGACGCAGACGCGCAAGCTGTTCGCCGTGGCCAGCCAGCGGCACCTGCCGATGCTGACGTTCGTCAACAAGCTCGACCTGCCGGCGCGCGACCCGCTCGAACTGCTCGACGAAATCGAGCGTGTCCTCGGGGTGGCGGCCGTGCCGATGAACTGGCCGATCGGCATGGGCGATCGCTTCCGCGGCGTGTATGACCTGCGGACGCAGACGGTGCTCTTCTACGAGCGGGGCAGCGGTGACCGGCGCGCCCCGGTGCAGGTGGCCAGCGCCGATGATCCGGCGCTTGTGGCCCTCATCGGCCCCGATCGGCACGCGGAACTCATCGAGGCCGTGTCGCTGCTGCAGGCCGCCGGCACGCGGTTCGATCACGAGGCGTATCTGGCCGGCAGGCAGACGGCAGTGTTCTTCGGTTCGGCCATCTCCAATTTTGGTCTCGAGTCGTTCCTCGCCGCCCTCGTCGAGCTGGCACCCCCGCCGTCGCCACGCGACAGCGAGGGGACACTGATCGATCCTGCCGACACCGACTTCAGTGGTTTCATCTTCAAGATTCAGGCGAACATGAACCCGCGCCACCGCGACCGCGTCGCGTTCCTGCGCGTGTGTTCGGGCGTGCTCACGAGGGACATGCTCGTGACCAACGCGCGGCACGGTGAGTCGGTGCGGCTCTCACGTCCGAGCCGATTCTTCGGGCGCGACCGCGAAACGGTCGACACGGCCTATCCTGGTGATGTGGTGGGCCTGGTCAATCCGGGCCGCTTCGGTATCGGCGACACCCTCTATACCGGGCGCCCGATCCGCTATGCACGCATTCCGCATTTCCCGGCCGAGCATTTCGGCGCGCTGCGCCTGCGCGACGTGAAGTTCAAGCAGTTTGACGAAGGCATCCGCCAGCTGGAAGAGGAAGGCCTGATGCAGGTGGTCTTTCCCGTCTACGGCAAGCGCGAGCCCATTCTCGGTGTGGTCGGCGCGTTGCAGTTCGACATCGTCGAAGCGCGCATGAAGAATGAATACGGCGTCGTCTGCGGCGTTGATCGGCTGCCCCATACGGCGGCGCGCTGGATTGCCGACGACACCGGGGCGCGGCTCAAGCTGCCGCAGGGCGTGCTCGAAACGGTCGATCGCGACGAGCGGCGCGTGCTGCTGTTCCAGTCCGACTGGGAACTGCAATACACGCAGCGCGAAAACCCCGGCGTCCGTTTCCTCGACGTGGCGTGACCGCGCGTCCGGCAGGCCCTGCGTGCCCCGCGCGCATCGTGCCGTCTGCCGACGTCAGCGCCGCGGTGCCGGCAAACGCCGCTGCGCGGCACGCACCTCGTCTTCTGTGAACGCGGCGGCCAGATAGTCTTCGGTCTCGAGCCAGCGGGCAATCTGCGCGGGCGTGATCTTCAGGGCCTCGAGCCGAGCCGGGTCGAGAAAGATCTGATTGTTGGCCGCGTCACCGTAGTAGGTGACGAGCGCCTTGCCCCCGGGGTCAAACTGTGTGTGCAGACGGTCGACGATCTGGGGTGTGAAGTAGCGGCGTCCGGGAGGCGGTTCCGACGGCATCCCGTGGTCGGCCGTCAGGGCCAGCAGGCGTCCGCCGGGACCGGCCTTCCGATCGATGACCTCGAGCAGGCGGGTGACCTGACGATCGAGTTCCTCATAGAGCGCGCGCATCTCGGGGGCGTCGGGGCCATAGGCGTGGCTCACATAGTCGGGCCCCTTCATGTTGACCAGCAGCAGGTCGGTGATGCCATCGGCACCGAAGGCCTCCTGTGTGGCCACCGCCACCAGCGCATCGCCCTCGAAGCGCTGATAGAGGCTCGAGGCGCGGAACAGGCCGGGGTTCGAAATGTCGTGCCCCATCCAGCGTCCGCCGGCGGCTTCCCAGTAGGTCTTGCCATTGATCGCCGACAGGTAGGCGGGCATGCGATAGCACTCAGGGTTGGTTTCCCAGCCGGCATCGCGGGTGGCATAGCTGGCCGCGAGCACCGGGCGTCCGTTGACCAGGCAGGCGCCCCGGCCGACCAGGCCGGCGGCGGCGCGGATGGCCCCGCCCTGACCGGCGATGATGGCGCGTCCGTCGGTGAAGAGGTTCCAGCTGTCGGCCAGCGTGAGGGCCATCAACTCGCGCGGGTCGAGTTTTTCGTAGGCGGGCTGCGGCTTGCGGGTTACGCGGTTGAACAGGTTGTTCGCGGCCAGCCCGTGAAAGCGCGGGTCGGTGCCGGTCCCGATGGTGGCGTGTCCGACACTGGTGAGCGTGGGCAGATAGTTGATGCGCGTGTTGCCGAACCAGGCGCCTTCGGCCTTCAGGCGCGAGAGGGTGGGCATCACGGCGGCATAGTGTTCGAAGGCGTCGGCGCGCATGCCGTCCATGACCAGCAGCACGACGACGCGCGGGGCGGCGGCGCCGGGGACGAGCGCATCGCGCAGCACCTGCCCGGTGAAGGTCGGCAGCGCCGGGGCGCCGATGGCGGCGGCCAGCGTGGCGGCCACGTCCTGCTGGGTGGCCGGTGCGGCAAAGCTGCCGCGGGTCACAAGGCCCTGGCCGTGAAACAGCAGGGGAATATGCGTGTCGTAGTCCCACGGCGACCCGTGCATGAACCCGTAGAGCGGGTCGCGTTCGGTGATGACCGTGCCTTCCTTCGGGATGACAAACAACTGCCCGCTGCGCCCGGGGAAATAGCCGCGGGCGAACATCTCGAGCCAGCGGTCACGGCGGCGCAGGTCTTCGGGCGTGTCCACCTGGCGCTGCATCGTGGTGGTGGCCGGGCGGCTGCTGGTGCCGGCGCAGCCGGCCAGCAGGGTCACAGTGGCCATCAGCGCAGAAAAATGAAGCAAATGACGGTTCGTCATAGGATGATTGAAGGCAATCAACTGGCGCTCCGGAAAATATCACGGGGCGCCCCACGAAGGGTGACAACGAGATGACGGCACGAGTGTTGGGTTCCGTGGCCACGGGCGTGGCCGGAGTGATGCTGGTGAGTGCACTGGCGGTCAGCGCCTCGGCGCAGGCCCCGAAGTCGATTACGGCCGGTGTCTACACGAAGGCGCAGGCCGATCGCGGCAAGGAAACCTTCTCGAATAACTGCCTCGACTGCCACGAGGCCGATCGCTTCACCGGCCCGGCCTTCATGGCCGACTGGAACGGCAAGGCGCTGTCGAGCCTCTGGGACAAGGTCAACTCGATGCCCGAGGACAACCCGGGCAGCCTCAAGCCGCAGGAGTACGCCGACATCCTCGCGTTCTTCCTGAACATCGGCCAGTTCCCGGCGGGTGAGGCCGAGCTTCCGGGCGACGCCGCGGCGATGAAGGGCTACTGGGTCGAGCCGGTCAAGAAGTAACCGCGCGCGATTCGTCGGCACCACAGGCTGGTGCCGCGCAACTGTGCGACCGCTGCAGGACAGGCCGAAGCGCCTGTCCGGGCGGTCGCTTTCGTGAAGGAGCAGAGGCCCGTGGCCAAGATCAAAGTGAAGAACCCCGTGGTCGAGATGGACGGGGATGAAATGACCCGCATCATCTGGCAGAGGATTCGCGAACAGCTCATCCTGCCGTATCTCGACATCGACCTGAAATACTTCGACCTGGGCATCGAGGCCCGCGACCGCACCAACGACCAGATCACCATCGACTCGGCCAATGCGACGCGCGAGTACGGGGTGGCCGTCAAGTGCGCCACCATCACGCCCGATGAAGCGCGCGTGAAGGAGTTCGGGCTCAAGCAGATGTGGCGCTCGCCGAACGGCACCATCCGCAACATCCTTGACGGCACGATCTTCCGTGAGCCCATCATCTGCCGCAACGTGCCGCGCCTCGTCGGCCACTGGGACAAGCCTGTGGTGGTCGCCCGCCACGGCTTCGGCGACCAGTACCGCGCCCAGGACTTCCACTTCCCCGGTGCCGGCACCATCACCATCAGCTGGACGCCAGAGGGCGGTGGCGAGCCGATTGCGCGAGAGGTCATCAAGACCAGGGGCGGCGGCGTGGCGATGGGCATGTTCAACCTCGATGCCTCCATCGAGGGTTTTGCGCGCGCCTGCTTCACCTATGCGCTCGGCCGCAATTACCCGGTCTACCTGTCGACCAAGAACACGATTCTCAAGGTCTACGACGGCACCTTCAAGAACACGTTCCAGGCCGTGTACGACACCGAGTTCAGGGACGCGTTCGAGGCACGCGGGCTCACCTACGAGCACCGCCTCATCGACGACATGGTCGCCTCGAACCTCAAATGGAACGGCGGCTATCTCTGGGCCTGCAAGAACTACGACGGTGACGTGCAGTCGGACACGGTGGCCCAGGGCTACGGGTCACTCGGGCTGATGACGTCGGTGCTGATGTCGCCCGACGGCAAGGCGGTGGAAGCCGAGGCGGCGCATGGCACCGTCACGCGCCACTACCGCATGCACCAGCAGGGCAAGCCGACGTCGACCAATCCGATTGCGTCGATTTACGCGTGGACGCGCGGGCTCCAGTACCGCGGCCGCTTCGATGACACACCCGATGTCGTGCGCTTTGCCGATACGCTCGAGCAGGTCTGCGTCGATGTGGTCGAGTCGGGTCGCATGACCAAGGACCTTGCCATTCTCATCCGGCCCGATCATCCGTATCTGTCGACCGACGAGTTCATCACGGCGATTGACACGGAACTGCGCGCCCGGATGTCGCACTGACCATGGCGATGGCCGCGGTCCTCGCGGCCGTCGTCTTCGTGTCGTTCACGCCCCCGATGGCACAGGCCCCAGCGGCCTGTGCCACCTGGCAGGCCTGCCGCGAGGCCGCCGATCAGGCCATCCTCGATTCCCGCTATGAAGACGCGCACGACCTGGCCTGGCGAGCCGTGCAGCGCGGGCCCCGGGAAGATGCGGCGCTGCTGACCCTGTTGGCCCGTGCACAGGCGCTCAGCGGGCGCACAGACGATGCTTTCGTCATGGTGCGACGGCTCGCCGATCGCGGTGTGCCCGTCGCCGCGCGCACGGACGTAGCGTTTGCGCGGCTTCGTGCGCGCACCGCGTGGGCCGAGCTTGATGCCAGGCTCGCAGACCTCGAGCAGCGGCTGGCCGAGGCGCCATCGCCTGCGGCCCTCGCCGGGCCTGCCCCGTCCAGTGCCACGGCGGCTGAACGCACGCCACAGCGGCGCTCAGGCCCCGCCGCCACGTCGGGTGTGCGTGCGCGCGACGTGGTCACCCCCCCTGGACCGAGTGCGTCCACGTCTCCCACCTCGCCCTCGGCGTCATCTGCACCTGCTGCGCGGGGCACGGCGTCCTCGCGAACTGAGCCTTCGACGTCGGTTCCTCCTGCGGTGAGCGCTGCCGACGAAGCCCCCCGAGCCGCGCGATCGTCGACTGCGGCCAGCGCACCCGCATCGCCAGCCGGCGTGCCGGCGCCCGTCGTCACGCGTGCCGCCGAGACCGCGTCGCCGTCGACGGGTGCGACCCCTCGGGACGGTGCGGGCACGACAGCGTCGGCGTCAGCACCGGCTCGACGCGCACCTGCCGGCACGGCATCGACGGGCCCGGCGGTCGCTTCGGCAGCACGACCGCCTGCCGCACCGTCACGGGCAACGTCGTCCAGTGCTGCCACGCCGACGGCCGTGGCCGAGGTGCTCGATGTGGCATTCGAGGAACGCGTGCGTCTCAGCGGTCCGGCCTTCCGCCTGTCGGCACTCGTCTATGACGCGGTCTCGGCACGGCTGCTGCTGGCCGATCGCGATGGCCGCAAGATTCGGGTGCTGGGCGATGGCTTCGAGACACCGGTCGATCTCGTGCGGGCCGAATCGGCGGGGTTCGGCACGATCACCGCCGCCGACATCGATCGAGTACGGGGCGATCTGTGGGTGGCCTCGGCGCAGGACGCCGTCGGCGCGGCCGGCGGGTTGCACCGGATGCAGCTCATCTCGGGCCGTCCCCTGCAGTCCATCGCACCTCCGCCCGACCATCAGCCCTGGCGCCCGGTCGCACTGCATGTCATCGGGGCTGGCGTGCTGACGGCCGACGATCAGGGGCACGTCTGGCTGACTCCGCCCGGCGGCACCTCGCTGCGCCGTGTAGCCACCGTGCCTGCACAGGGCCCCCTGACGATGACCGCCGCGCCGGGGCGCGATGGGGCCCTGCTCGTGGCCAGTGCGTCACAGGTGTTTCTTGTGACGCTCGACACGGGCCGGGTGACCGAGGTGACGGCCTCCATCGAGGGTGCGCTGACCGGCATCGAGCAGATGGCCACGTGGCATGACCGCGTCGTGGTGATTCAGCAGACTGCGGAGGGCACCCGGCAGCTCGCGCACTGGCGGTTGAATACGCGAGGCCGTCAGGCCACGAACGTCGTGCGCATCCAACCGTCGCTGTCGGCACAGACGCCGCCGCCGATGCTCGCGGTCGTGGGCGACGAGGTGCTGCTGACGGCGCCAGCCGCCGACGACGCGGGTGCGTCGTCATCGCTGCGCGTGCTCCGGGTGCGCCTGCGCTGAGCGGCGTCGTTACGACGCTCCGGCCACGCCTCTGCCATGCCCCGCGCTGCACGGCCGCGCACGGCAACACCTTACTGCGGCGGCTTGTGTTCGTGCGTCTTCCCCGACGGAGGGCCGACCTGCACCGTGCTCATCAGTCCCCCTTCGGCGTGATCGAGGATGTGACAGTGGAACATCCATTCACCTGGGCGTTCGTTTAAGTCGATGAGCACGCGAACCGTCGATTTCATCGGCACGTTGAGCGTGTCTTTCCACGCAAGCGGCTGTACCGGCTGATCGCGGTCATCGAGCTGCATGAAGAAGTAGCCATGCAGATGAAACGGATGATCCCAGTCGGTGTCGTTCCTGAGGATCCACACCTGGCGCTCGCCCAGCGCGGCGGTGAAGGGTTTCGATTCCCAATAGGGCACGCCGTTCACGCGGAAGGCCGACTTGCCGTCCTTGCCCGCAGGCGGCAGCGTGAGCACCACCGGCACTTCCGTCGCGCCGGCGCGCATCGTCGGCACGATGCGTCGTGACGTCGCAGGCATCGCGCGGGCAGGCAGCGCGGGGGCATCGGTAAAGCGGATGCGCATCAGTTCCTCGACGTCGCGGTACTGCACGCTGCCGTAGCCGCGGTTGTAGAGCATGGCGCGCACACTCAGCGTCGACCCCGGCACCCCGCGCGGGGCCACCAGCACGTCAACCCGCTCGCCCGTCGTCACCAGCAGCGTCTGCTCGGTGACCGGTGTCGATTGCAGTCCGCCGTCGCCCCCGATCACGGTGAATGGCTGGCCATCCATATCGATGAGGAAGAACCGGCTCTTCGCCGTGTTGACGATGCGCCAGCGCTGCAGTGTGCCAGCGCGCATGGTGAGCGTGGGGGTGCGGCGACCGTTGACGAGCACATACTCACCCTCGCGTCCGAACACCATGCCCGCCGGACCACCACTCTCGGCTGGTTCAAGCGCACCGACTGTGTTGAACCCGATATCACTCAGCACCAGCGTGACCTCATCGTCGACGGTGATGCCGTCGGCGGGGTTGTCCACCTGCAGGGCGCCGTACAGGCCAAAGCCGACCTGTGCGGCGGACATCACGTGCGGGTGATACCAGAACAACCCGGCATCGCGCAGCACGAAATCGTAGGTGAACGTGTCGCCGGTCTGCATGGGCGGCTGCGAAATGCCCGGCACGCCGTCCATCTCAATGGGCACGCGCACGCCGTGCCAATGCATTGTCGTCGCTTCGGGGAGCCGATTGGTGAAGTGCACGATGAGACGGTCGCCGATCTTCGCGCGCAGAAACGGCCCTGGAATGCCGCCGTCATACGTCCACGCCTTCACCTTCAGGCTGGGGCCGATCTCCACATCGGCCAGGTAGGCACTGATGTTGACCTCAAGTATCGAGGGGTCGGGATTGATGTCGACCGGCACCCGAAGGGGCGGCGCATCGACGGCGCGGTGACGATCGGCGAGTGACTGTGCCGACGAAGTGACCGGCGCCGCAACGCCCATCACCAGCAGGCCCGCAATCAGCGTACGAAGCACTGAGCCCATGCGGCCATGCTACACCCGCGAACAAGGACGTTACGGGTCTGCGATATCGAATGACCGCACGTGCCAGCGATCGTCTTCGCGTGTCCACAGAAGTACGAGAATGGCACCGGTCTGGCCATCGCGCGGCCGGAACTGGAACAGCGTCTGGGCCCAGGTGGTCGAGGGCGCCGTCGCACCCGCGGCAGTCTCGCAGAGGAAACCGCGGGCCTCGGCGTCATCAATCATCGCCAGTGTGAACGCACGGTCAAAGGGATGGGCGATGACACGCAGGTCGGTGTCCCATGGCTGCACCGGCATGATGACCTCGGCCAGATGCCGCACACGCCGGCCCCTGGCCGCCTCGCGCATGAGGCGCGCCAGCGCGTCGCGCGTTTCGGTACTGCGGAGGCGTTCGTTCTCGGCATCCTCGTCTGTGTTTGTGCACCCGGTCGCCTGTGGAGACACCACCGCCAGCGCCTCGTCGACGTCGCGCCGAATCAGCCAGTCGGTCAAAAACTCGGTGGTCGCCACGGCCGGCGAATCGATGGCGGCGTCGCGTCCGAACGACGGCAGATCGGGTTCATCATCGGGGCGGGCTTCGGGTCCGGCCACGGGGGCCGCCGGCGCCGTCGAGGTGGTGAAGAAGGCCAGCACGGCCGTCCACCACGGACGCAGGTCATTCCACCGCCGGTTGTGCCGCATGTCGTTGCCACGCGCGCGCACATCGCTGTTGGCCGAGCTCAGATGCCCGTTGAACAGGCCCTGGGGAATATGCGACGACAGGTAGTCGACATCGATGTCGGCCTGCGTGTGCTCGGGTGTCATCGAAATCTGAATGCTGGGGAACCGGCCGCCGAGCCGGTAGTTGACCGGATAGCCCTTGTGAAACACCGTGTTGTCCTTGTCACGGTAGAACTCGCGCGATGCCTGGACGCGGTCGAAGGCATCGGGACGCAGGTCGACGTAGAGACGGAACTGCCGGTCGCCGCGGACGCCGGCTTCCTGCCCGGCGACACGATCGATGCGGGCGATGAGCGACAGCCCGTGCCCGAGGTCGCGGCCCTCGGCATCCGTCAGTGTCGTGCGCAGCAGCGAGTGCGTGGCTGCCTCGAAGGTCGTCTGCCGGTGCAGGGGCCGGGCGCCGTAGAAGGCGGCGGGTGAGTCGGCGCCAGCCGCGGCACCGGCGTCGCGGAACATCTGCTCGAACAGAGCCTGCTGGGCCGGCTGCAGGCGCACGTAGGCGTCGGCATTGTTGAGGGCGGTCGGTGTCTGCGGCGCGGCTTTCGGTCCGCAGCCCGCGAGAACCAGCACACACAGCAGCACGAGTCGGCGCATGGTCTTCAGTGTGCCGTACTTGTGGCACCATGCTCCACATGAAGCGTCGCACCCTGCTGCAGTCGATCACCGCCGGACTGATGGCCCTGTCGGCCCGCATCTCCCTGAGTGCCCGCAGTGCCGACGGCCCCTCGCCAGATCAGGGCGCGGCCGACCCGGCCGCGGCAGCCACGCTGGCCCTGCTCGACCGCTTTGCCGCGGCGTGGAATGCCCATGACGTCGACACGCTGATGGCCTGCATGACCGATGACGGCGTGTTTGAATCGGCGGCGGGAGGCACGGTGGCGGGTACGCGCTCGGTGGGGGCGGCGGCCGTGCGGCGGGCGTATCAGGCCATCTTCGAGACCTATCCCGATGCCCGCTGGAACGAGCCGCGACACATCATCGCCGGCACGCGTGCCGTGACCGAGTGGCGCTTCACCGGCACGACGCGCGACGGGCAGAAGGTCGAGGTGAACGGCTGCGATGTCTTCATCCTGCGCGGCGGCCGCATCGCCCTCAAGAATTCCTATCGCAAGCAGCGCAGCTGACATGGGGCCACCGTTCATCCTGCGGCCGCGCCTCGCTGCGGTGCTGGCACTGGCCCTGGTGCTGGCGGCGTGTCGACAGGTGGCGCCTCCGCCCCCGCCACTGGTGCCGGTCGTGCAGACGATGGGCACGTGGGAAGGGCGGGGAGACCACACCATCGGCATCACCAGCCAGTCGGGGAAATTCCAGATTCGCTGGCGTACCACCGAGTCGGCCGACGCGATGGCACCCGGCGTGTTCCGCGTGACGGTGCACAGCGCCGTCAGCGGGCGGCCGCTGCATGAGGTCATCAGTCATGTGGGCGCCGGCAGCGGGGCCGTCGACTACGAGGAAGATCCCCGCCAGTTCAACCTGATGATTGCCTCGGCCGACGTCGACTGGGTCGTCACGGTCGATGAGACGGTACTGACCCGGCCCTGAGGGACTGGCGGTCCCTTCCGCCCCGTGCGGCTGCGCGCCGGGCCCATTCGGTGTATCGTGTCGCCTTCGGAGATCTGACGCATGACCATTCGTTCTCTTGCTGCCGTGCTGCTTGCGGCCTCGCTCGCCTCGGCCACACTTCTGGCCCAGCGACCGGCCACCCTGCTCGAGACCCTTCCCGGGGGCACGCCCCCTGACAGTGTGTTCATCGAAGACCTGACGTGGGCCGAGGCGCGCGATCTGGTGAGGGCGGGGTGGACCACCGTCATCATCGGCACCGCCGGCACCGAGCAGAAAGGCCCGCACATGGTCGACGGCGAGCACAAGTTCGTCATGACCTATGCGGCCGATCGCATCGCGCGCGCGATGGGCAAGACGCTGGTCGCCCCGGTCGTCACGTATGTGCCCGAGGGCAGCTGGGATCCGCCGATGGGCCACATGGGCAAGCCCGGCACCATCACGCTGCCCGAAGATCGGTTTGTCGAATTGCTCGTCAGCGCCGGCCGCAGTCTCAAGGCGGGCGGCTTCACGCGCATCATGTTCCTGGGGGAATCGGGCGGCAACCGCACCGGCATGCGTTCCGCGGCTGAGGCGCTCAACAAGATCTGGGCCGGCACCGGTGCCACGGCACACTGGATTGACGACTACTACACGAAGTCGCACGCCGACCAGGATGTGTTTGCGGCCAAGCTCCTTGGGGTGGCCCCGGGGCAGGTGGGCAATCACGCCAACATCCTGGATACCTCCGAGTTGATGTTCGTCGCACCGCAGCACATCCGCAACGATCGCCTGGTGGGCAACGACTACGAGAACAACGGCGTCAGCGGCAACAACCAGTCGAAGGCGTCGCCGCAGATCGGCCGCGAGTTGCTGCAAATCAAACTCGACAATGCGCTGGCGCAGATTCGGCGGCAGGTGAGTGGCGCCGAGCCGCCGGTGCCGGCTCTGCCCGCCCCGCAGGGTGGTGGGCGCGGTGGCAACCGTCCGCCCCCCCCTCCGGGCCCGCATCGCCCGACCTTCGAGACGGCCCCGGCCAGCCGCACGCCCACGAAGGCACCCGATACGGTGTTCATCGACGAGCTCACCTGGGAAGAGACGCGCGATGCGCTGAAAGCCGGGCGTCGCACGGTGATCATTCCCACCGGCGGCACCGAGAAAAACGGGTACCACATGGTGCTCGGCAAGCACAATTTCGTGGTCAGCCATGCGGCGAACCTCATGGCGCGCCGCCTGGGCAATGCGCTCGTGGCCCCGGTGATTCAGTATGTGCCCGAGGGTGACCCCGATCGTCAGGTGCCCGGCGCGATTTCGCTGCCGTCGCCAGCCTACGACCAGCTGCTCGATGCGGCAGCGCGCAGTCTGCAGGCACATGGCTTCACCGACATCCTCTTCATCGGCGACAGCGGCGGCAACCAGGGCGGCATGACGGCCGTGGCCAACGCCCTCACCGCCGAGTGGAAGGATCGCGGCGTGCGCGTGTATGCGCTCACCGATTACTACAACGTCGGTCGCGACCATTACCGCGCCTGGATGCTGGCGGCCTTTGGCTATGGCGATGACATCGTCGGCAGCCATGCGGGCATCAGCGACACCTCCCAGATGCTGCATGTGCACCCGGCGGGCATTCGCCGCGACCGCATCATGGCGTGGGGCGGGGCGAAGGACTCAGGCGTGACCGGCGACCCGGTCAGGGCGACCGCCGAGATCGGGCGCATGGGCATCGAGTTCAAGGTGAATGCCGCCCTGAACCAGTTCCAGACCCTCAAGAATCCCCCGCCTCAGCGGGGACGGGGCGGTAACTAGCCGGCACGGGTGATCACGGGCGCCGCTGCGCTATGCTGAAGGCACCATGATCACCCGCGTCCTTCCGACAGGGGCGCTGGCCCTGCTGGTGGCCCTCGTGGCCCTGCCGGCGGCGGCCCAGCCCCCGCAGACCCCGCGGCCCCCAGATGAGGGCCCCCCTCCGCTGCTGATGCCCGGCGCTCCGGGCAAAGATACGCGCACCATCACGGCTACGGCCGCCACTGACCTGTCGAAGGTGGGCTTCACCAAGGCCGATGTGGCCTTCATGCAGGGCATGATCGGCCACCATCGTCAGGCCCTCGAAATGGCGGCCCTGCTGCCCGATCGCACCAGCCGCGACGACATGAAGCTGCTCGCCAAGCGCATCGAGGTGTCGCAGGCGGATGAAATCGACATGATGAAGGCGTGGCTGACCTCGCGCGGGCAGTCGCTGCCTGACGAGCACGCCCACCACGAACACAGCGGGCTGATGCCGGGCATGCTCACCCCGGACGAGATGATGAAACTCGGACTGACCACGGGCGTCGAGTTCGACCGGATGTTTCTCGAAGGCATGATCCGGCATCACGGCGGGGCCCTGACGATGGTGAAAGACCTGTTCGGGTCGCCTGGCGCCGGGCAGGACAGTGACATCTTCGCGTTTGCCTCGGACGTCGAAGCCGACCAGCAGATGGAAATCGAACGCATGAGTGCGCTTCTGAAGGAGCTGCGGAAATGAGAGCTGTTGTGGGATGGGGGGCCAGTGCGGCCCTGGTGGCGCTGATCGGCGCCGGTGTGGTCTCGGCCCAGAACCAGAACGACCCGCGCGTGGGGCTGAAAGCCGGCATGACAGATGCCGGTGTCGCGGCGAAGAACATGGAACTGACGGCCACGCTGCCGCGCCCGGAGGGGTTCTTCGACCCTGCGGCGCCGGCGGGTGATGCGATGCCCCCCGAGCGACCCGCGGGTCCGCCAGCGGCGGCCGGCACTGCCCCTGCTCCTGCACCGGCTCCCGCGCCGGCACCGGGGGCAGCCCCCGGGGCCCCGGCCCCGCGCGGCAGTGGTCTCGACTTTGCCAACTCTGATCTGGCGTTTGCCGGCACCAACATGTGGGTCGGCAACTTCCACGGCTTCAACGTCTACGACATCGAGAACGCCCGCAAGCCTCGGCTGATGGCGTCGATTGTGTGCCCGGGCGGCCAGGGCGACGTGTCGGTCTACGGCACGCTCCTGTTCATGTCGGTCGAGCAGACGCGCGGCCGCATCGACTGCGGCGTGCAGGGCATCGGCGACACGGTCAGCAAGGAACGCTTCCGCGGCGTGCGCATCTTCGACATCAGCGACATGCGCAAGCCCCGCCAGGTGGCGGCGGTGCAGACCTGCCGCGGATCGCACACGCACACGCTGGTGCCCAATCCGAAGGACCCGTCAAAGATCTACGTGTACGGCTCGGGCACCGGTGGTGTGCGCTCGGGCGAGGAACTCGACGGCTGCTCAAACCTCGACCCTGAGAAGGACACGAACACCGCCCTCTTCAGCATCGACGTGATTGAAGTGCCCATCGCCGCGCCGCAGACGGCGCGCATCGTCAACCGTCCGCGCATCTTCGCCGACGAGAAGTCCGGTGCCATCGCGGGTCTCTGGAAGGGCGGCGACAGCGGCCCCGGCACGCAGCGCACCAGCCAGACCAACCAGTGCCACGACATCACGGTCTATCCGCAGGTGGGCCTGGCGGCCGGCGCCTGCTCGGGCAACGGCATCCTGATGGACATTTCCGACCCGGTCAACCCGAAGCGGCTCGACCACGTGTTCGACAAGAACTTTGCCTACTGGCACTCGGCCACGTTCAATAACGACGGCACGAAGGTGCTGTTCACCGACGAGTGGGGCGGCGGCACGCGTCCGCGCTGCCGTGCGACCGATCTGCCCAACTGGGGTGCCAACGCGATCTTCGACATCGTCGACCGCAAGATGGTGTTCAAGGGCTACTACAAGATGCCGGCGGCCCAGTCCGAGCAGGAGAACTGCGTGGCCCACAACGGCTCGCTGCTGCCGGTGCCCGGGCGCGACATCATGGTGCAGGGCTGGTATCAGGGCGGGTTGTCGGTGTTTGACTTCACCGAGTCGGACAAGCCCGTGGAAATTGCCTACTTTGATCGCGGCCCGCTCGACGCCGAGAAGCTGATTGTCGGCGGCTACTGGTCGACCTACTGGTACAACGGCCGCATTTACGGCTCGGAAATCTCGCGCGGCATCGACATCTTCGAGCTCAAGCCCAGCGAATACCTGACCCAGAACGAGATTGACGCCGCGGCGCTCATCCGCTGGGAGGAATTCAATCCGCAGATGCAGCCCAAGGTCACCTATCCGGCGGTGGCGGTGGTGGCCAAGGCCTACATCGACCAACTGAACCGGACCAAGGCCATCGCGGCCGACCGGGCGCAGGCCGTGGCCGGCGCCATGGACCGGGCCGAGGCCCTGCGCACCCCGCGTGACCGTGGCGCTGCCGATGCCGTGGCCGACCTGACCCGGCTTGCCGGACAGCTCGATGCGGACGCCGCCCGGGCCACCGGACGCGATCAGGCCCGCCTGCGGGCCCTGTCCGACACGCTCAAGACCCGGGCCGCACGCCTGCGCTGACCCCGGGGAAATCATTCCGTTGCATCTGCCGTCGATGGGTGTAGTATGTCGGCGGCAGATGGAACGGGTGCCGTATCGGTGCCCGGGTGCCGTCCATGGGAGCATCTGGAAATGACACAGCACAAGGGTCTCGATCGCCGCTCATTCCTCCGCAACACCGGATGGACTGCACTGGTGGCCGGCGCCGCCGCGAACACGCCGCTGGCCGCCGCCCCGTTTGACCTTGCCGAGACCGCACAGGCTCCGGCCGGCACCTTCGACTTCGACACGCCGTATAACCGCCTCGGCACCGATTCCATCAAGTACGACCAGCCCAACCGTACCTACGGCAAGGGCAGCGTCGAGGTCGGCATGGGCATCGCCGACATGGACTTCCGCGCGGCGCCGTCGATTACCAAGGCCCTGCAGGAGCGCCTGCAGCACGAAAACTGGGGTTATCTCGACACCCCGGCCTCGTTCGCCGAGGGCATCATCGCGTGGAACAAGAAGAAGTACAACGTCGACATCAAGCCCGGGGAGCTCATCGTGACGATGGGCGTGCATCCCGGCCTGATCGCCACGCTCAAGGCCTTCTCGCCTGTAGGCAGCAAGGTGCTGCTGCAGACGCCGACCTACAACGGCTTCTACGGCGACCTGACGGCGTCGCGCACCATCTCGCAGGAAGTGCTGCTCAAGCGCGTGAACGGGAAGTTCGAGATGGACTTCGACGCGTTCGATGCGGCCATCGGGCCCGAGACCTACGCGTTCATTCTCTGCAATCCGCAGAACCCCACGGGCAACTGCTGGAGCGAGGCCGATCTGATGAAGATCGGGGAAATCTGCCTCAAGCGCGGCGTCCTCGTGATGGCCGACGAAATCCACTGCGACTTCGCCATGAAGGGGCAGAAGTACACCCCCTTCGCCAATCTGCCCGACAAGAAAATCGTCAACAACAGCATCACCTACAAGGCCGCCAGCAAGTCGTTCGGCCTGGCCGCGCACAAGACGGCGTGGTTCCACTCGACCAACCCCGAGCTGCTCGCCAAGGTGCGCGTCCATCATCGCGCCGAAATGAACACGCTCGGCATCGTGGCCAACCAGGCCGCCTACGCGGGCGGTGAAGAGTGGCTGCGGCAGTGCGTCAACTACATCGATGGCAACCACGACTTCGCGGTGGACTACATCAAGAAGAACCTGCCGCTGGTGAAGGCCTACAAGGCCGAGGGCACCTACCTGATGTGGCTCGACATGACCGGCCTCGCCGAGAAGATCGACGCCAAGGGTCGCGCCGACAAGTTCAACCGCGAGAAGGCGGCGAATGTGGCCGCGCGCAAGCCGGAGCAGATGATCGAAGAGTGGCTGGTGCGCAACGCCAAGGTGCACCTGAACTCGGGGGCGTCCTACGGCAAGGGCAGCGACAACCACATGCGCATGAACATCGCCACCTCGCGCAAGACGCTCGAGAAGGCCCTGTCAAACATGGCGAGCGCCATGCGCGCCGGTACGACCTCGATGGCGCAGGGCTGATTCAGCCTCGCGGTCACCTCACGCACTGACGACGGGGTGGAACCCTTCTCGGGTTCCACCCCGTCTCTTCTTGTACGGCATGGCGCGCATCCTCATCCCGACGTTTGGCTCGTTCGGCGACGTCAATCCGTACATCGCGCTGGGCCTCGAGCTGCAGCGCCGCCGACACACACCGGTGCTGGCCATGCCCGCGATTTTCCGCGAGGCGGTGGAAGCCACGGGGCTGGCATTCGCCCCCGTCAGGCCCGACCTCAATCCTGACGACACCGCCTTTGCCCGGCGGCTGCTCGACCCCTATCGCGGCACCGAGGTGCTGTTCCGCGAACTGCTGATGCCGGCCCTGCCTGCGGCCTTCGATGACCTGTGGGCGGTGTCGGCTGATGCCGACCTGTTCGTCACGCATCCGGCGGCCCTGGCGGGTCCGCTCGTCGCCGATGCGCGCCGGGTGCCCTGGCTGTCGACGGTGCTCGCGCCCATTTCGTTCTTTTCCCCGCGTGATCCGATGGTGCCGCCGCAGGTACCGTTCCTCTTTCCCCTGCTGACCCGTTCGCCGCTCGCGAGCCGGGTGTTCTACGCCACCGCCAGTGCACTCACTTCGTGGTGGAGCCGACCGGTCCGCACGCTGCGCCGGGCGAAAGGGCTACCCGACCGGGGAAATCCGGTGATGCAGGGGCAGCATTCGCCCTGGGGTGTGCTGGCGATGTTTTCGGCCGCCCTGGCACCGCCACCCGAGGCCTGGCCCGCACACACCACCGTGACCGGCGCGGCACGCTACAACGCGCCGGCTGCAGCCGGGACAGACGAGGCGCTTGCGAGATTTCTGCGCGAGGGCGAGGCTCCGGTGGTGTTCACGCTGGGCACGGCCGCTGTCGAGCTGCCTGGCGACTTTCACGAGGTCAGTGCCGCCGCCGTCGAGCGACTCGGGTGCCGGGCGGTGTTGATGGTCGGCAGACATGCCCATCACCGGCCGGCCGGTGTCAGCGCCCGGGTGCTGGTCGTCGACAGTGCGCCGCATGCTGCGCTGTTTCCGCAGGCGTCCGCGGTCGTGCACCAGGGTGGGGCTGGAACGCTGCATCAGGCCCTGGCCGCAGGCGTGCCCTCTCTGGTCGTGCCGCACGCGCATGACCAGGCCGATAATGCGGCGCGTCTGCAGCGGCTGGGCGTCGCCCGTGTGCTCACACGGCGGCACTACACCGTAGAACGCGTCGCCGAGACGCTGCATCAGATGCTGCACGATACGGCGCTGCGGGCCAGAGCCACGGCGATGGGAGCCCGTGTCGCATCCGAAGACGGGGCGGCGGCGGCTGCCGATGTGATTGAGCGGGTGCTGCGGAACCAGCAGCGCTGACGGGCTGACAGTGCCATTCACCGCTGCGGTGGCCTGGCGGCCGCCGCAGCGGATTCTGGATGACGGGTGCTGTGCCTACTTGGGCACGTACAGCGTCGGCGGCGGGGCCGGCAGGCGCGGGGCGCCGGCACGAATCCAGTTGTCGTAGCGCATCCGCAGGGTCTTGACCGGATTCCCGCTCTCGCCCTGCTTGATGTTGTCGTCGGTCACGCTGATATAGGCGTAGTACTGCCCGTCGTTGTGCGTCTTGCCGAGCACATCGCCCTTCTCGGCGATGGTGATATAGGCGACATGCGATGTCTTGTTGTCGCACGGCACAAACTCTGTCGGGTTCGCGCCGCAGTTGCAGCGGTGATCCCCGCCGTATTCGTCTGCGGCTTCCATCGCCGCCATCACGCGGTCAGCCATGGTGCCCTTCGCGCGCGTGAAGGCCAGCGCCGCCATCGTCATCACCTGATCACCGAGCAGCGTGTTGCCCTGCACCTGATAGTAGATGTCACCGACCTGGCCGCCCCAGTAGAGTGACGACTGCGAGTTGCCCGTGCCATTGAAGCCGGCGCGGTTGTTCCGGTTCGTGACCGTGCCGCCGTTCGGCATGGCGACGATGCCGAACTGGCGGCGTTCGATGTTGGGATCCTTCTTCAGCAGTTCGATGATCTGCGCGGGAGGCGTGCCCTTGCGCAGTTCGTTGTAGACCAGCATCTGGTTTTCACGGGTGTTGTCGACGCCGGCCTGGCAGGCGGCAATGCCGACGCCGGGAATGATGACGGCCTGCACATCCATCAGATCGCGTGCGGCGTTGGGCTGCCGCGCCGGGAATCCCGACTGCCGCACGCAGGTGGCCGAGGCAATGATGACCTGGCCGGTGCGTGAATCGAGGGCGATCACAGACCAGGTGGCAAATGCCGGCACCACCGAGGCGGCCAGCAGGGAGAGGGTGAGGAGCAGAAGTCGCATGGCGCTCATTCTATGCGCGACGGGCAGTCGTGAGGGAGCGAGAAAATCAGGGCTTAACATTCACGTAAATAGAAGTGGTGCTTATATCGCGTACACTCCCGCATCCCGCGTCGCGCAGTGTCGCCCCGGGGCAGGAGGTACTTCGTGAAGACGCATGCATGGATGAGTTTTCTGGGCGGTCTGGTGCTGGCGGCAGGCATCGCAACATCGGCCTGGGCACAGGGGACGACCGGCACCATCACCGGACGTGTGCTCGACGGCAGCGGCGGACTGCTGCCCGGCGCGACGGTCGCCATCAGCAGTCCGGCCATGATTGGCGGCCCCCGCGAGGCCGTGACCGATGGGCTCGGCACCTATCGCTTCACGGCTGTGCCTCCAGGGTCCTATCGGGTGGTCTTCTCGCTGCCCGGCTTCCAGACACTGACGGTGGAAGGCGTTACGCTGCTGGCTGGCGCGACGATGACCGTCAACGGACCGCTGCAGCTCGACAGTGTCTCCGAGTCGATTACCGTGACCAGCACCACGCCGACCATTGACCTGCAGGCCACGACGGTGGGCGTCAACTGGAGCGAGCAGCAGATGGAAGACCTGCCTTATGGCCGCGGCATCCGTGGACTGGCGCGCCTCGTACCCGGGCTGGCTCCGACGCAGTTCGACGTGGGCGGCAACACGGTCGGCGGATCGACGACGACCGGTGCGCGCTCCTACGGACGCGCCGGCGGCGAGCTCATCAAGTTCGACGGTGTCGTGTGGGATCAGTTCTTCGGCGACTACAACACCTACGATCAGATTCAGGTGTCGGCCGCCGCGCGCAGCGCTGAAATGCAGAGCCCAGGCGTGTCGATGAGCTTTGTGGTCAAGTCGGGCAGCAACGCCTTCCGCGGCAACTATCTCGGGGCCTGGCAGGACGGCAACTGGCAGGGCAGCAACGTCACGCAGAGCCTGCGCGATCAGGGCTTCGACCCGGGCAACAACAAGTTCACCCGCTACAATGACGCCAGCGTCGATCTCGGCGGACCGATCGTCCGCGATCGCCTCTGGTTCTATGCAGCCTACGGCTACAACTATTCCGGGCTGCTGATTCCCGGGTTCATCTCGCAGAAGACCGGCGAGCAGGTCGAGTTCTTCACCCGGCTCGACAATCCCACGCTCAAGCTGACCTACCAGGCGTCACGCAACAACAAGTTCGAGCTGACGCAGCAGTTCAACCGCAAGTGGCAGCCCTATCGCACGGCCAGTCGCTTTGTGCCGCTCGAGGCCACGCAGAACCAGATTGCCTGGACGGCGATTGGCCCGGCGCTCAAGTTCACGCGCATCATGAGCCAGAGCATGACACTCGACCTCAGTGTCAACCGCTCGGGCTACTGGTGGCCCGACAAGGCCTGGACCGACGATGTGCGCAAGACCGATCTGACAACGACGCAGACGAGCGGTGCCTTCCTCGAGCTGAAACGCAAGCCGGCACGCTACGGATACAACGGGACACTGTCGTGGTATCGCGCCATCGGCAGCACCAACCACGAAATCAAGACCGGGTTCCTCGGCTACCACAACACGAACTTCGTCGAGACCTACGGGTATCCCAACCAGCAGATCTATCGTTATCGCAGCCTGCCGGGCGACACCGACCTCTTCCTGCGTCCCGACTCGGTGCAGGTCTTCGAGTATCCGAACAACACCAACGCGGGCGTGCTCTACAACTCGGGCTACATCAACGACAGCATGAGCCTCACGCGCAAGCTCACGGTCAACGTCGGGGTGCGCTACGACCGGTACTCGTCGTGGCTGCCCGAGCAGGGCAATCCGGGCACCGGGCCCTATGCGACGCAGCGCATCTATTCCGAGAACCGCGACTTCCCGACCTATACGGCGTGGTCGCCACGCATATCGACGGTGTACGACCTCACCGGCACCGGGCGGGTGGCACTCAAGGCCAGCTATGGGCGCTATGCGGCGGCCGGGTCCGGCATCACGGCGGCGTCGGGGCCGGTGGCGGGGCAGATCAATCCTGCGGCGACGCTGGTGTCGACCTACAACCGCTGGGACGGACGCATCCCCTACACACCTGTGCCTGGCGACCTGGCGTCGGTCACGGGTGCCACGCGAGACAGCCGCTTCGACCCGAACCTGAAGGGCGAATACATGGACGAGTGGACCGCCGGCGTCGACCTCGGCCTGCGCCGCGATACCGTGGTGCGCTTCAACCTCGTCCGCAAGTACGACTTCCGCGGATACAAGGAACTCAATCTGGCGCAACCGTTCGAAGCCTTCACCGACTTCCGCACCGGCGTCGATCCGGGGCGCGATAACGTCACCGGCACTGCTGATGATGGTGTCGTGCAGGTGTGGTCGGTGCCGCGCACGTATCCCACATTCGGGCAGATCAAGACCCTCTGGGTCAACACGGTGGGCGACGAAGGCAACGATCGCTACACGGCGCTCGAGGCCACGCTCAACAAGCAGTACGCCGATGGCTGGTCGTTCATGGCGTCGTATGTGTGGGACCGGCGTATCGTGCGCAACATCGAACCGCGCACGCCGAACGAAGCCGCCTACAACTGGCAACTGCCCGAGCGTTACCAGAGCGTGCGGCTCAATGGCACGTATGAACTGCCGTGGAAGCTAATGATCGCCGCGACATTTACCGGGCAGGAAGGCGAGTATTACAACCGCATCGTGCAGGTGCGTGACGCGCTGAATACGCTGGTGAATGTCGTGGTGGAAGGGCAGGCGGGACGCTATGACTGGGTCAAGCTGGCCGATGCCCGGCTGTCGAAGACGTTCTCGTGGGGCAAGTCGCAGTCGCTCGAGGCGTTTGTCGACGTGTTCAACCTCACCAACTCGAGCGTGGTCCTGCGCCGGGTGACCACCAACGGGCCCAACTACTTTAAGCCCCTGTCGACCGGGGGCATCGATGCCGCGTCGGCCAATCCCATTCCGGCCGCCCGCGTGTTCCGCGCCAGTCTTCGCTACCGCTTCTAGCCACCATATCGGCCGGCGTGTCCCCCGCATGGCACGTCGGCCGTTTTTGTCTCCGGCGGTGCTAAGCTCTCAGGGATTCCGTCGTCGGGACGGACCCTGACCATGTACCCGCCATCGCCCTCCGCTCCGTTATTCGACCCGGCTGACGGCCCGGTCGCTGCCCAGGCAGAGGACGGCTCGCTCACGCCCATCTACGGCAAGCGCGTCATCATCATCGGTGGAGGCGCACAGGTGGGGCAGGTGGCCATCGGCGCCATCAGCGAAGCCGACCGCCACAACATCCGCGGTGAACGCATCTCGGTCGATACCATTCCCCTCGTCGGGGAACAGGCCATTGCCGACGCCGTGCGCGCCGTCGCCCGTCTGCCCCGCGCGGCGATTCTCGTGCTGGCCGGGTCGATCATGGGGGGGCAGATCACCGAGGCGGTGACCGACCTGCAGGCGCACGGCATTCGCGTGATTGCCCTCAACATGGTCGGCGGTGTGCGGAAGGTGGCCGATCTGGTGGTGTCGGATCCGGTTCAGGCGGGTGTGATGGCGGTGATGGCGATTGCCGACACCGCCCGGTTCGATCTGGCGCGGCAGCAGGGGCGCGCCTACTGACGATGAGGGGCGGGCCCGGTGGCCGGCCCCGTTCACAAGGAGCAGCACATGACAATGACTCGCGTGACGTGGGGCGTGACGGTGGCCGCGGTCCTGGCCGGCGGTCTGGGTGTGGCGGCGCAGCAGGCCTCGACGACCGACCCCCGGGTGGGACTCAAGGCCGGGCTGACCGATGCCGGGGTCGCCGCACTGCACATGGAACTGGTGGCCAATCTGCCCAAGCCCGAGGGCTTCTTCGACCCCGAGGCACCCGCAGGGTCGCCCATCGAGCCCGAACGGGCGCCGGGCGCACCGCCGCCGCCCCCGCCAGCTCCTGGCACCCCCCCGCCTCCGCCACCACGTGGCAGTGGCTTCACGAATTCCGATCTGGCCTTCTTCGGCACCAATGCCGTCGTGGGCAACTACCACGGCTACAACATCTATGACGTCGAGAACGCGCGCCGCCCGCGCCTGCTGACGTCGGTCGTCTGCCCGGGCGGCCAGGGCGATGTGTCGGTGTGGGGTCACCTGCTGTTCATGTCGGTCGAGCAGACGCGCGGACGGCTCGACTGCGGCCTGCAGGGCATCGAGGGCACCGTCTCGGCCGAGCGCTTCCGCGGCGTGCGCATCTTCGATATCTCCGACATCCGCAAGCCCCGTCAGGTGGCCGCGGTGCAGACCTGCCGTGGCTCGCACACCCATACGCTGGTGCCCGATCCGAAAAATCCGAGCCGGCTCTTCGTGTACGGCTCAGGCACGAGCAGCGTGCGCCCCGGTGAGGAACTGGACGGCTGCTCGGCCAAGGACGCCAAGGAGGACCCGAACACGTCGCTCTTCAGCATCGACGTCATCGAGGTGCCCCTCGGCGCCCCCCAGAACGCGCGCATCGTCAACCGTCCGCGCATCTTCATGGATGAGACGACGGGGAACATCGCCGGCCTCTGGCAGGGCGGCAACCACGGTGAGGGCACGCAGACCAGCCGCATGACCAACCAGTGCCATGACATCACGGTCTACAGCGAGATTGGCCTGGCGGCCGGGGCGTGCTCGGGCAACGGCATCCTGCTGGATATCAGCGACCCGCAGAACCCGAAGCGCCTCGACCATGTGATCGACAAGAGCTTTGCCTACTGGCACTCGGCGACATTCAATAACGATGGCACCAAGGTCGTCTTCACCGACGAGTGGGGCGGCGGGTCACGCCCGCGCTGCCGCGCGACCGATCCACTTACCTGGGGTGCCGACGCCATCTTCGACATCGTCGACCGAAAGCTGGTGTTCAAGGGCTATTACAAGATGCCGGCGGCCCAGAGCGAGCAGGAAAACTGCGTGGCGCACAACGGGTCGCTGATCCCCGTGCCCGGCCGCGACATCATGGTGCAGTCGTGGTATCAGGGCGGTGTGTCGGTGTTCGATTTCACCGACTCGGCGAAGCCCGTCGAGATTGCCTACTTTGACCGCGGTCCCATCGATGCGAAGAACCTTGTGTCGGGTGGCTACTGGTCGAGCTACTACTACAACGGCTTTATCTACGGCGCCGAGATCGCCCGCGGCATCGACATCTTCCGGCTGCTGCCGAGCCAGTATCTGTCGCAAAACGAACTCGATGCGGCCGCGCTGGTGCGGTGGAACGAGTTCAATTCACAGAACCAGCCCAAGGTGAGCTGGCCCGCGTCGACGGTGGTGGCGCGTGCGTATCTCGACCAGCTGCGCCGGGGCACGGCCGTCACTGCGGCGCGAGCCGATGCCATTGCGGCCACGATTCAGAAGCTCGACGGCGTGCGTGCGGGCGACCGCAGTGCCGCGCCGGTGCTGGGTGAGGTGACGACGCTGGCTGCAGCCCTCGAGAAGGACGCAGGAGCGCTGCAGGGACGCGATGCGCTGCGTCTGCGGGGCATCGCCGACTCGCTGCGCGGACGCGCGGCACAGCTGCGATAGGCGCGTCGAACGACACGGCTATGTGAGGCGATCGGCAGGGCCCCCGCCACGGGGGCTGCTGCCGGGCCGCACTGCCTGCCGGAGGAGTCACGATGCCGCGTCCGCGACTGACGGTGTCGACCCGTGCGTCACTCGTGGCCCTGTCGGCGCTCGCCCTGCTGGGTCTGGCGCACTGGATGCGCCCGCGCCACCTGGTGAGCGCAGAGCTGCTGGTCTACCTGCTGGGCGTGCTGCCGAACCTTGCGGCCGTGATTGCGATCACCTTTGTGCTGCTGGCGGGATGGATCGACCAGCATCCCACGGCCTCGCCGGGCGACATGCGCCGCCGTTGCCGGGCCTTTGCGCTGTTCGCCACGGCGGGCCTCATCGTGTGGGAAGTGGGGCAACTGTTCAGCCGCTCCCTCCGCTTCGACTACCACGACATCGCGGCCACCCTTCTCGGTCTCGGCGCCTCGTGGACGCTGAATGCCTGGGTCATCCGTGGGGACCGGGGCCACACACCACCCGATAGGTGTGCCGTCGTCACGACGCCCGCGACCCGCCGCAGGTTGTGACCGGAGGACTGTCAGCACCATGATCGACGCACTCGACCACAGGCTCGCGGCATGTGCCACAGCACAGACACGCACCTTCTGGGAGCGCTACCTGAGGGGGGCTGTCCCGTTTCGCGGTGTGCCGATGGCTGGTGTCCGCCGTGCGGTACACAGCTGGTGGAACGACGATGGCCCCGCAGATTTGGCGGTGCCCGCCCAGAAGGCACTCGCACTGGCCTTGTTCGAGGGACGCTACTGCGAGGACAAGCTGGCCGGGACACTGGTGCTGCAGGAGATCCTGCTCGGACACCTCAACGACGAGGATATCGACGCCTTCGGACGACTGTTCGAGCGGGCATGCATCGCTGACTGGAACACGAGTGACTGGTTCTGCGTGAAGGTGCTGGGGCCGCTGGTTGCGCGCGATGTCCCGCGTCGGCACCGAGTCGACCTGATCACTGCGTGGAAGTGCGCGCCGACTGTCTGGCAGCGCCGTTCGGCCAATGTCGCCTTCGTGAACCTGGCCCGACGCGGCGACGCCAATTTTCCCGGATTCACCGCACTCATGCTCGACACGTGTGCCGCCACGGTGTGCCACGAGGAACGTTTTGCGCAGACCGGGGTGGGCTGGCTGCTGCGCGAACTGGCCGAGGCCGACTGCGAGGCGGTGACCGCATTCACTCGCGCACATCTCGCACGCATGTCGCGGGAGGCCGTGCGATACGTGACCGAACGCATGCCGCACGATCAGCGCCGCGCGCTGCTCGACGCCCACACGAGGGCACGTGGACGGTCAATGCGCCGCGAAGTGGCGATGCACGTTACCCCGACCGACGCCAGCCCATCCGGCCCGTCAATCGAGTGATGTGGGCCAGATGATGGCGGCCGTGCCACGCGTACAGCGCCAGCTGCTGGTCGAGTGACATGCGTCCCAGTTCGGGATGCGTGAACGTCCGTGCGAATGCGGCGTCGGGCAGGCGTGTGATGGCATCGACCCACCGGGCGTGCAGCGACGCGAGCAACGCGAGTGAGAGCGACACCGGGGCAAGGCTCGCATCGGGCAGCCGGGCCCAGGCCTGCTCGTCGTAGGGGCGGATGACCGGCACGTCTTCGGTCAGGGCTAGACGGAACCGGACGTAGGCGTTCAGATGGCTGTCGGGCAGGTGGTGCACCACCTGCCGTATCGTCCAGCCCCCGGGACGATACGGCGTGTCGAGCTGCGCATCGCCGAGGCCCTCGACTGCAGCGCACACGGCCTCCGGAAGCACGGCCAGGTCGGTCACATGCAACGCACGACTGGCGGCGTCACTGTGTGCAGGCGCCACAAATGGCCCGAGGGGATACGAGAGATCCGCGGCCTCCATCGGCCGCTATGCCTTCCGCAGCGGTGTCTGGGTGAAGGGCAGGGCACGCACGCGGACGCCCGTCGCGGCGAAGATGGCATTGGCGACCGCCGGTGCGATGGGCGGCACGGCGGGTTCGCCCAGCCCGCCGAGTGGGGCATCCGATCGCACGAACTCGACGCGGATGCGCGGCGTGTCCTTGATGCGTGGCATGGGATAGTCGCGGAAGTTTCTCTGTGCGACGCGACCTTCCTCGATGGTGATCGCGCTCATCAGGGCGGCCGACAGACCGAAGAGGATGCCGCCTTCGACCTGTGCCGTGGCGCCGTCAGGACTGATCACGTCGCCGCAGTCGACGACCGCATCGACCGCCAGCACCCGCAGCACGCCGGCAGCGTCGACCCGCACATGCGCGACTTCGGCAACGATGCTGCCGAAGCTGTCACAGAGGGCGATGCCCCGCCCCTCGCCCTCGGGGAGCGGCGTACCCCAGCCGGCCAGCGTCGCGGCGCGCTCGAGCACCGCCAGCGCGCGGGGCGACGTCGACAGCAGGCCGCGGCGATAGTCGCAGGGGTCAGCCTTGGCCTCGTGCGCCAGTTCATCAATGAACGACTCTTTGAAGAAGCCGTGCTGCGAGCTGGCCACGGATCGCCACGCACCCAGCCGCACGTGATGCGCCGACTCCTTCTGGGTGCTCTCGGTCTTCCCGATGGCATACGGCATCGCCAGCGCCTCGCCGTCGCCATCGCCCGTGAAGGCCACTCGCACGATGAGCGGGCGTCCCGAGGCATCGAGGCTGGCGGCGTGGCGTGACAACGCGGCCGGCCGATAGTAGTCATGCTGCATGTCGGTTTCGCGCGACCAGATGGTCTTCACCGGCGTCGGCGACATCTGCTGCGCCACCTGCACGCCGAGTTCGATGTAGTCGAACGTGTAGGGCAGGCGACGCCCGAATGATCCACCCAGGAGGTGGTTGGTCAGCTGCACCCGCTCGCGGTCGATGCCGAGCGCCTTGGCCGCCACCGTGCGGGCATTCAGGGGATCCTGCACACCAGCCCAGATGCGTGCGCCCGTATCGTCGACCTGCGCGGTGCACGACAGCGGTTCCATCGAGGCATGCGCTAGGAAGGGCACGCGGTACTCGGCCCGCACCACCCGCGTCGCGTCGGCGGGCATCTCGGGCAGCGGCCCGATGGCCGCGTCGAATGCGGCGAAGATCGAGGCCGACGACACCTGTCCGTGGCCGGCGTCGGTGTAGACGGGCTGCAGTGCCGCCAGCGCCTGGCGCGCGCGCCAGTAGCTGTCGGCCACGACCGCGACCGCGTTGGGCAGCGACACCACCTTCTTCACACCGCGCAGCGCCATGGCCGGCGCAGGATCGACCGACTGCAGCGTGCCCCCCTGCACCGGGGCGATGTCGATCGCCGCGTAGAGCATGTCCGGCAGCGACACGTCGATGCCATAGGTGGCCCGCCCGTTGACCTTCGAGGCGATGTCGAGTCGGGGTGCAGACGTGCGGCGCAGCGAGAACGCGTCAGGGCCTTTCAGCGTCGGCGATGTGGGCACCTTCAGGTGCGAGGCCGCCTCGGCCAGCTGGCCGTAGGTCGCCTGCCGTCCCGACGCGGCATGCCGCACCACCGACTGCGAGGCCTGGCACTCACGGGCCGGCACGCCCCACTGCTGCGCCGCCGCGTCTACCAGCATCTGGCGCGCTGCGGCTCCGGCCACGCGCATGCCGAATTCACCCGTGCTGCGCACGGCCGTCGACCCGCCCGTGACCATCAGGCCGATCCAGTCGGCCACTTTATACATGCCGTAGTCGAAGCCACGCGCCATCACGGCCGGCACATGGTCGCCGGTGATCGTGCGGGCCAGATAACCGTTGGCATACGTATCGACGCCCGGCGCTTCGATGACCTCGACCTGTGCCCAGTCGGCATCCAGCTCATCGGCGGCCATCATGCCGAGGGCCGACAGCGTCCCCTGGCCCATGTCGCAGTGCGGCACCAGAATCGTGATGCGTCCGTCTGCGTTGATGCGAATCCACGTGGTGAGCTGCCCGGGGCCGGGTCCTGCGGGTTCGACGACCGCATGACGCGCCGGTGCCAGCGCAAAGCCAGCCACGCCGAGCAGGAACCCACCACCGGCAATGGTGCCGGCACCGATGAAGGTGCGTCGCGTCCACTTGTTCATGACCGCTCTCCCGTGCCTGCCGCGGCGTCGGTCGGCACAGTCGCCGCACGCATAGCCACCGCCTCATGGATCGCCGCACGCACCCGCGGATATGTGCCGCACCGGCAGATGTTGGTCAGGCGCGCATCAATCTCGTCATCCGTCGGGGCAGGCGTGTCGGCCAGCAGTGCTGCCACGGCCATGATCATCCCCGACTGGCAGTAGCCGCACTGCGGCACCTGCCGCGCGACCCACGCCACCTGCACCGCATGCGGGCTGTCAGCCGGCGCCAGGGCCTCGATCGTCACGACCGACTTGCCCTCAGTCGCCGACAGCGGCAGCGTGCACGATCGCACTGCGCGTCCATCGAGATGCACCGTGCAGGCCCCGCACGCGGCGATGCCGCAGCCGTACTTGGTGCCGGTCAGGCCCAGCTGTTCACGCAGCGCCCACAGCAGGGGCATCTCAGGTTCAAGGTCGAGGGTATGTGGCGTTCCGTTCACGGTCAGCGAAATCGGCATGGCAGGCTCCCGGGTGCTCCGAGTGTGTCACGGGCGTCTGCCGGTGGCAATTGCCGCCGCGCCGAAGAAGCTGATGACGCCAGCGCCCGACCCCGGTAGACTGTGCCCACTGGCAAGCAGGAGGCCACAGACGTGATGCGTAGATGTGCAGTATGGGTCCTGAGTGCGGCATGCGCGCTCACGACGGTTCCCGCAGCCGCCCAGACCGACAGGACGGCCGCCTACAAGGCCGATGCGGTGCGCGGCGTCGACGAAATGGCCAAGATGGCCCAGGTCATGGTCGATTCCGTGTTCAGCTTCGGCGAACTCGGCTTTCAGGAGGTCGAAACCTCGAAGTACCTGACCGGCATCCTCGAACAGAACGGCTTCAGGATCGAACGCGGCGTCGCCGGCATTCCCACCGCCTGGGTCGCCCGCTGGGGCAACGGCAAGCCTGTCATCGCCCTCGGCTCCGACATCGACGGCATTCCCCAGGCGTCCCAGAAGCCCGGCGTGGTCTATCCCGATCCCATCCTGACCGGTGCCCCGGGACACGGTGAAGGCCACAACACCGGCGTCCCCCTCAACATCATCGCGGCACTGGCCGTCAAGCGCGTGATGGAACGCGAGAAACTGCCCGGCACCCTGATGATCTGGCCCGGCGTCGCCGAGGAACTGCTGGGCACCAAGGCTTACTTCATTCGCGAGGGCCTCTTCAAGGATGTCGACATCTCGCTGTTCGCCCATGTCGGCGGAAATCTCGGCGTGTCGTGGGGCGACGGCGGTGGCAACGGCATGGTCTCGGTCGAATACACCTTCGAAGGGGAAACGGCGCATAGTGCCGGCGCGCCGTGGCGCGGCCGCTCGGCGCTCGACGCCGTCGAGCTGATGAATGCCGGCTGGAACTACCGCCGCGAGCATCTCCGTATTTCACAGCGCTCGCACTACGTCATCTCGAACGGGGGCGATCAGCCCAATGTCGTGCCGAGGAACGCCAGTGTCTGGTACTACTTCCGCGAGAACGACTACCCGCACATCAAGGAAATGTGGGACATCGCCAACAAGATGGCCGACGGTGCCGCGCTGATGACCAACACCAAGTGGACGTCACGCACGCTGGGCTCCGCGTGGCCCCAGCACATGAACAAGGTCGTCGCCGAGACGATGTTCGACAACATCAGGAAGGTGGGCCTGCCCACCTGGACGGCTGACGATCAGGCGCTGGCCAGGGGGCTGCAGCAGTATCTCGGCAACCCGACGAGCCCTGGGCTGGCGACCGAACTCGAGCCGCTCGGCGGCCCGGTGCCGAACGAACGCAACACCGGCGGCGGGTCGGACGACATCGGCGACATCTCGTGGAACGTGCCGACGGTCACGCTGCGCTATCCGGCCAACATTCCCGGGCTGCCCGGTCACAACTGGTCGAGTGCCATTGCCTCAGCCACACCCATCGCGCACAAGGGTGTCGTCGCCGGTGCGAAAGTGCAGGCCATGACCGTGCTCGACCTGCTCACGAAGCCTGAACTGGTCAAGGGGGCGTGGGACTACTTCAACAACGTGCAGACGAAGGATCGCAAGTACATCCCCTTCATCACGAAGGACGACAAGCCGGCCACGCACCTGAACGCGAACATCCTCGGCCGCTATCGCGAGGAGATGAAGAAGTTCTACTACGACCCGTCGAAGTACTCGACCTACCTCGAGCAGCTCGGCATCACCTATCCGACGCTGGCCCCTGCCACGAAGCGGTAGCAGACACGCGCCCTGGAGCCTGCCGTCACACGGCAGGTTCCAGGTGCGGCATCAGAGCGCCTCGCCTTGAGGCCGCCGCAAACGCCCGGCTCCCGCAACGGTCGCCCCGCGCAGGCGGCGTCAGATCTCCACCTGCACACCCAACTCGACGATGCGGTCCGGTGGCAGCCGGAAGAATCCGGCTGCGCGGCCGGCGTTGCGTGCCATGAACGCAAACAGGTGTTCGCGCCACGAAGCCATGCCGGGCGCGTCGGTCACAAGCAGCGTCTCGCGTCCCAGGAAATATGTCGTCTCGTCGTCGATGCGCAGCACGGCCTCACGGGCCAGCGTCTTCGGCACGTCGACTTCTTCCATGAAGCCCGTGCGCACCACGACTTCGAAGATACCCCGACCGAGCGGTCTGATATCGACGCGATCTTCAGGGGCCACATAGGGAATCGGCTGCGTGGACACCTGCAGCGAGATGACGCGCTCGTGCAGTACGCGGTTGTGACGAATGTTGTGGGCCAGCGCCGGTGGCGTGGCCGACGGCTGCGCCGTCATGAAGACGGCCGTGCCCGGCACGCGCGCCAGCGCCTGCGTGTCGAGGCTGTCGACAAACGCATCGAACTTGAGTGACCGTGCCGTCAGCCGCCGCGCGACGATCGTGCGACCCGTCTTCCACGTGGTCATCAGCGTGAACAGCACGGCGCCAATCAGCAGGGGGAGCCAGCCACCGTCCAACAGCTTGAGCAGGTTGGCGCTGAAGAACGACCCATCAATGACGACGAGTATGCCCGTGAGGCCATACGCCACGGGCACCGGCCACTTCCAGCGCTCGGTCATCAGCACATGCAGCAGTAGCGTAGTCAGCAGCATGGTCATCGTCACGGCAATGCCATAGGCCGCGGCCAGCGCGGTCGATGTGCCGAACGACACCACGATGGCTGTGGTGGCGAGGAAGAGCATCCAGTTCACCTGCGGCAGGTAAATCTGGCCCATCGTCTCCCTGGACGTGTGCGAGATGTCGAGGCGCGGGCAGTAGCCCAGCTGAATCGACTGCACGGTGAGCGAGAAGACGCCGGAAATCATCGCCTGTGACGCGATGATGGCAGCCATGGTCGACAGGGCCACGAGCGGCAGGCGGAACGCGTCGGGGGCCATCAGGAAGAACGGATTCGACGCGGCCGTCGGATCTTTCAGCAGCAGCACCGCCTGGCCGAAGTAGTTGAGCAGTAGCGCGGGCAGCACCACGGCAAACCAGGCCGCGCGAATGGGGAAGCGGCCAAAGTGGCCCATGTCCGCATAGAGCGCTTCGCCGCCGGTGATCACAAGGCATACCGCCCCGAGCACCGCCAGCCCGTGCCACTGATGCTCGACGAAGAACTGCACGCCGTGCCGCGGGTCGAAGGCCCACAGCACCTCAGGCGCCTGCACCATCCAGCTCAGCCCCATGACCGCCAGCACGGCAAACCACACCAGCATCACCGGCCCGAACAGCCAGCCGACCACGCCGCTGCCACTCCGCTGCAGCGTGAAGAGCGCGACGAGAATCGCCACCGTCGCCGGGACGGTGTAGTGGCGGAAACCCGGGAAGACGACCTCCGCGCCCTCCATCGCGCTCAGCACCGTAATCGCCGGCGTGATCATGGCGTCGCCGTAAATCAGCGACGCCCCGAACAGGCCAATCAGCACCAGCACCGGCGTCACGAAGCGACGACTCTCGCGCCTGGGCAGCAGCGAGGTCAGTGCCAGGATACCGCCCTCGCCGCGGTTGTCGGCGCGCATGACGATGGCGATGTACTTGAGCGAGATGACGATCAGCAGCGCGTAGATGATGAGCGAGAGCACACCCAGCACGTTGTCGTAGGTGACGGGTACCGAGTGTGAACCGGAAAAACACTCGCGGATGGCATAGAGCGGGCTGGTGCCGATGTCGCCGTAGACAACGCCCAGTGCTCCGAGGACCAGGCCCGCACGGGCCTGATGCGCACTGTCAGTAGACACAACTCCTCCAATCCGCCGGCGAGGTTAGCTGTCGGGCTCGGCGTTGGAAGTCGCCGTCCGGCCTGGCCGGATGCGCCCCTGAAACTCGGGTCCCCCGCGACGCGCATGGGCGCGTCTTTGGCGTCAATCTTCCGATTCTACTTGGTCTTGGCCTTGGCGTCCTTCAACGCCTTGTAGTGGGCCTCAATCGGCTTGAACGGCCCGAGGCGGTGCTGCTCGAGCGGAAACTCGTCGGCATACGGGCCATAGGCATTGTCGACGGGCTTGGTCGTCAGGTCCGGATAATCCTTCTCCTGCCCGATCATCGTGGGCCGCGACTGGGCATTGATGTAGGCCGCGACGTCAAACGCCTCGTCGTCAGACAGCGTGGCTTCGCCCAGGGGCATGCGCGCCTTGATGAAGCGTGCGGCAGTCAGCACACGGTGCATGCCGGCTCCGGTGTTGAAGCTGTCCGGGCCCCAGACCGGAGGAAACAGATAGCCTTTGCCTTTGTCTTCGGTGGCCAGCAGCCCCAGCCCGTCCTTGCCGTGACAGGTGGCGCACCGGCGCTGATACACCTCGCCACCGGCATCAACGTCGGCGCGACGGTCGGGCATCTTGAAGGCGGGCGGTTCGGTGGCCTTGCGCGCCGAGGCGGGCATCGCGTCCCACTGCCGGCCGAGCCCGCGCAGGTAGGCTGCCATGGCCATCATCTCGACACTGTCCATCGGCAGCGGCTTGCCGTTCATGCTGCGCTGCATGCACTCGTTGATGCGGTCTTCGATATCGGTCATCTGGCCGGCACGACCGGAAAAGCGCGGATAATGCGCGTCGGTTTCGAACAGGTGCAGCGTGCCGGGGTCGGTGCCGGTGCCCAGATGGCACGAGCCGCAGTTGAGGCGGCTGTTGATGTAGCGCTTCTGCGGATCAGCCTGATCGGGCCCCAGCAGTTCAGCCGTCTGCGCGATGAGCCGACGGCCGAAATCTTCGGTGGCCTCGGCGGGCAGCGTCACCATCGAGGCCGGTACCGCATCACCCCCACCCGACGCCGCCGCCGATGGGCGCCACAGCGACGCGCTGGTGCCAGACGACTGCAGCCCGACTACGATGAGGCCGATGCTCAGGATGACGCCGGCCACGAGGGCAGGCAGCCATCCGGTTCCGCGGGGCGACGGGGCAGGGGTCACGGCAGACTCGACTCCTTGGATGACGGAGAGGTCCGTCGATCCGCATCATATCCCCGCACCGCGTCGAGGAAGGTGAACTTGGGTTGCTCGATCGCGGCACGCCACCCTGGCAGTGCCAGCCACGCGCCCGCGAAGGCCAGCACCAGCGCGACCGAACCCCACACGATGAGGTCACTGAGGGTGTTCACGTTACTTCCGCAGATGACCGGGCAGCGACGGCGTGTAGAGACTGCGCACGTAATGTGCCGTGGCCAGGATCTCGGCACTCGTGAGACGCGAGGTCCACGGGGCCATGGGCGAGCCGGGTATGCCTTCGCGCAGCACCCGCACGGCTTCCGACAGGCTCAGCTGCTGCTGTGTGAAGTTGGCCGGCACCATGGGCAGGGCATCGGCGGCGGTGCCATCCCCCCGGCCGTCGGTGCCGTGGCACTGCGCGCAGTTGGCGGCGTAGACCTCACGGCCCTGCGCCAGCAGCGCCTCGGAGGGCGCCGGCTCGACGCGGGTGACCGACAGGGCCTGCACGGCCTGGGCCAGGGCTCCGAGGTCGTCAGGCGACAGGTCGCGCCACGCGGGCATGGCAGCACCGGTCACGCCGTTCCAGAGCGCCGACGCGAGGCGGGCGTTCGAGTAATCGTGCTGCGACAGATTCTTCGGGGCCGGGCGCAGGTGGCTCGCCGCCGGGCCATTGCCCTGGCCCTCGGGACCGTGGCAGGTAGCGCAGTGGCGGGCAAAGAGGGCCTGTCCCCGCGGCAGGGCCGCGGCATCAATCGGCAGGGCCGGAGCCTCGCCGTGCCTGATGGCGCGCGCCGGATGGTTGTTGAGCCGCCCCTCGAAGGCCATGGCCATCAGCGGGTCGTCGTCGCAGTCGCAGCCCTCTCTGGCGCGGGCCTCGCCTTCGGGACCAGCGACTTCGCGCGCACGACCGAGGCTGTCGAGATAGGCCACGAGGTCACGCGCCTCCTGGGTGGGCCGGTCGGGTGCGCCGTCGAAGAGCCAGGGATAGGCCGGCATCACCGACTCGCGGACGACATCGCGCGGAGCGTAGAGGTGCGCGTACTGCCAGTCGAGGCTGCGCGTGCCACCGGCCCGGCTGAGGTCAGGCCCGATGCGACGGGTGCCGAGCATGTGCGGCGTATCAAACTGGGTTTCCCACGCCAGGGTCGGGGCTCCGAACCGTCGGGTATCGGCTGCGGTGAAGCGCACCTGCTGCGAGTGGCAGTATGAACAGCCCTCGCGGGCGTAGACAAGGCGACCGCGCGATTCGCTGACCGACGGGCGCAGCGGCACCTCAGGCGCCATGCGCGTCGTCTGGTCGCGGAGCATCTGCGTCGGCCACACCCCGAGCAGCCCCACTGACGTGACGAAAAACAGCACGCCGGCCACACAGGCCACCACATAGGCCATGCGCAGCGCGCGTGTCGACGTCGGGGCGCTCATGTGTGGTCTCCCGCAAGACTCGGCGCCAGATGCGTGCGCGACTGTGCCACCGGGTCACCGCCCTCGGGGCGGACCGACAGCCCGCCTCCGCGGGGGCCTGTCGTCAGGCCAGCCAGCAGCAGAATGAAGCCACCGCTCAGCAGACCGCCGATGTGCGTGCGTGCGGCCCAGTACTTCCGCGAGGCTGCCACAGAATCCATCCACGGCGCGCCGTCGAGCCAGAGCTGTCCCTGCACGAGGCCCGCGAGGGTGAGGTCGGCGACCATCAGCACCAGGCCGATGGTCATGAGCCAGTAGGCCCACGACAGGGCCCCGGCGTGGTACCGCGCCTCGGGCATCCGCTGCCACGCGTGAATCAGGCCGCCGGCGGCCGCAAAGCTGGCGAAGCCGAGCATGGCCATGTGGGAATGCGCGATGACCCAGTCGGTGAAGTGCACGCGCTGGTTGAGCGACATCTGTGCCTGCACCGAACCCTGCAGGCTCACGATCAGATAGAACACGATGCCGGTGCTGACAAAGCGCAGGGCCGGGTCGCGCGGCAGCCAGCCGGCTCCGCGCAGCGACAGTAGCAGATTCGTGACGACGAGCACGACGCTGACCCCGAGCAGGGCCGACGTGATGATTGCGGTCAGCTGCGCCGACATCGGAATCACCGAGAACACGTAGTGATGCGTGCCGTTCAGCGGATAGAGGAAGAACAGCAGCCAGAAGCCCAGCATCGACAGGAAGTGGCTGAAGATGGGGCGGCCCGTCGACGCGGGAATGACGAAGTACATCGTTGACAGCGCCAGCGGCGTGACAAAGAGGCCAACGGCGTCGTGAATCCACAGCCCGCTGAAGGCGGCCCCGGCGGCGCCGGCCACGACCTCGGGCACGACATTGCCCATCGGATAGCTCAGCAGCGTGAATACCAGGCCGCCGATGATGTACCAGCTCGAGATGTACATCGACTCGACGCCGCGGCGGAAAAACCCGGGAAGAAACTGGACGCCCATGCCGACCAGCACGAGGGCGACCATGACGTCGACCATCAGGGGAAACTCGGCCCACTCGAGGGGCTGGCTGACGCCGGCGAGCACGAGCACCCAGCCGGGCACCATGACGCCGAAGTTCCAGAGTGCGCACAGCCAGATGCCGAGGCGTTCGCTCGTCACCGGACGCCCGGTGAGAATCGGCACCGCATGGTAGAGAAACGCGAAAAAGGCGTTGGCGAGCCAGCCCAGCATGATGCCCTGTGTGTGGGCATAGCGGATGCGGCCCCAGCCGAGCGAGGGGGTGCCGGCGCCGAAGTCGGGCGACTGCAGCTGGAACGCCGCCACCAGTCCGAAGCTCACCGAGATGAGCAGCGTGACCAGGGCGGCGATTCCATGAGCGCGGACGAGGCCGCGGGCAACTGTCGGAGCAGGGGCCGTCGTCACAGAGGGGGCAGTGTTACTTGTTGATCGGAATCATGATGTGCGCGCCGGGCGTGCCGGGCAGCATCAGCCAGGGCGTGCCGCGCATCTCCAACGCTTCCTCGCGCTGGCTGGCGGTCGACACCCCGATCGTCTCGGGCGTGGCCCCGGGCACCGACAGCACCCACAGCAGCTGGATGCGGTCGCGCTTGCCGTAGAGGCGATACGACATCGTGCCGAACGGTGTTGGCTTGATGGTGCCGTTCTTGGTGGCCTCGGCGACGGCGGCGGTGATCTCGGCTTCGGTCTTCTTCTGCGCCGTCAGCTTTGCCGTCAGATCACGACGGGCCGCGGAGACCTTGTTGTAGCACCAGGTGAAGCCGTCGGCCAGGCGGGGCATGCACTCGATGGCGTTGGTCCCGGGACGCAGCACGCGGCGATCGCCGTTGGCGTCGTACTCGTAGACGGTGGCGCCGGCTTTCAGATCGTCGGGCAGCGGCAGCGTGGCCTGCGTGATCTTGTCGGTCGCCTCGTCCGTGATGGTCGAGTCTTTCGGCGCCGGGTTGATCGGAATCATGATGTGCGAGCCGGGCGTGCCGGGCAGCATCATCCACGGGAGGCCCTTCCCCTCGAGGGCATTGGTGCGCTGGCTTACCGTCGAGACGCCGACGGATTCCGGGGTCGCGTTGGGCAGCGACATCACCCACAGGTCCTGAATGCGGTCACGCTTGTCGTACTGGCGATACGACATCATGCCCTGCGGCGACGGCGGAATCGTGCCGGCCTTCACTGCCGCCGCCATGGCGGCCGAGATTTCGGCCTCGGTCTTCTTCTGGGCCGTCAGCCTGGCCTCGAGGTCGCGGCGGGGAGCCTGCGAGTTGTGATAGCAGCGGGCGAAGCCGTCGACGCTGCTCCGCACGTGACATTCCGCCCAGTTGGTGCCCTTGCGCAGCACCTGGCGGTTGCCCTCGGCGTCGTAGGCCACGACGGTCGCGTTATCACGCATGTCCGGCGGAAGAATCTTCACCGCATCCGCAATGCGCGGATCGGCGGCACCGGTCTGGGCCGCCACGGACAGCGGCACCAGCACGAGGGCGGTGGACAGCAGGCGAATCATTCGAGCCATGGAACAGTACCTTTCACTCTCTGGAAGTCGTGCGTTTACCCGACAAACAGGAGGCGGAACCCGCGCTCCTGCGCGTGCAGCACCCCGACCACGCCAGCGGCCACGAGCCGCGAACTGGGCAGCAGGTTCGGGACCATTTCGTTCTTGAGCAGCGCATCCGCGTCGCCACCCTGGCCCGCGAGGCGCCCGGCGATCCCGCGGCTGGCGGTGCCGCACACAATGAACTGCACGCCGCGCTTGGCGAGGCCCGACAGCTGCATGCGCTCGCCCGAGTTGTAGGGATTCCCGGTCGGGGTCGGCTCGACCTTCGGGGCCAGCATCTTGCCGTACTTGGCCCACACAGCGTCGCCGTAGCCGTAGGCGGTTGCCGAGTGGCGCAGGCAGATCATGATGGCCATGTCGGCGTCTTCGATGCCGTAGCCGTTCTTGCTGCCGGTGTAGAGGTTGCCCGCAAAGCGGATGGCGTCGGGCAGACCCTCGGGCGAGGTGACGTCGAGGATGACGCGGTGCTTGCCCGGCATGGTGCTCATCCAGTCATCCGTCGGGTGCAGCATCGGCTGGAACGGTGCCGCGCCCCCCTGGGCGGCCGTCGCGGTGCCGCCAAAGGCAGCGGCCGTGGCCACTGCGCCCAGTCCGGTCATGACGTTACGACGCCCGGTGATTCGCTTCGACATAGTCTGCTGTCCCTCTGCAAGTGAAATCGGAGGCACCCCGGGGTGCCGCACCGATTATATGCCTGTCGCGTGTGCCATCATAGGGGCCGCCGATGGCCCTCGACGCCCTCGAATCTGAAGCCATCCACATCTTCCGGGAAGCCGTGGCGGCCGCCCGCAATCCGGTCCTCATGTACTCGGTGGGGAAGGATTCGTCGGTGCTGCTGCACCTCGCGCGGAAGGCCTTCCACCCGGGGCCCCTGCCGTTCCCGCTGCTGCACATCGACACGACCTTCAAGTTCCGTGACATGTATGCGCACCGCGCCCGCATGGTTACCGAAACCGGGGCCCGTGTCATTGCACACACCAATCAGGCCGGTATTGCGGCCGGGCTGTCGCCCTTCGTCCACGGCTCGAGCCACTGGACCGACGTGATGAAGACCGAGGCCCTCAAGCAGGCCCTCGATGCCCACGCCTTCGATATCGCGATCGGCGGGGCACGCCGCGACGAAGAGGCGTCACGGGCCAAGGAACGCGTCTGCTCGTTCCGCGCAGCCGGGCACCGCTGGGACCCGAAGCGCCAGCGGCCCGAGCTGTGGGACCTCTACAACCTCCGCATGCACGACGACGAAAGCGTGCGGGTATTCCCGATCTCGAACTGGACCGAGCTCGACATCTGGCGCTACATCGAGCGCGAGCAGATTTCGGTCGTGCCGCTCTACTTCGCCGCCCTTCGACCGGTCGTGAGACGCAGTGGCACGTGGATCATGGTCGACGATGACCGGCTGCCGCTTGAGCCGGGCGAGGTGCCCGAGCAGCGACTGGTACGGTTCCGCACACTGGGCTGCTATCCCCTGAGTGGCGCCATCGAGAGCCCGGCCGCCACGGTGGCCGACATCATCGCCGAAACCGCAGCGGCCGCGGCGTCGGAACGTCAGGGGCGCCTCATCGATTCCGACCAGCCGGCCTCGATGGAGAAGAAGAAGCGCGAGGGGTATTTCTGATGCCCGACCTGCTGCGCCTGCTGACCTGCGGCAGTGTCGACGACGGCAAGTCGACGCTGCTCGGGCGGATGCTGTACGAGACGCGCTCGATCTTCGAGGACCAGCTGTCGGCCCTCGAACGCGACACGCGCCGCTACGGCACACAGGGCGAGCGCCTCGACCTGGCCCTGCTCGTCGATGGCCTGCAGGCCGAGCGCGAGCAGGGCATCACGATCGATGTGGCCTATCGGTTCTTCTCAACCGCGCGCCGGCGCTTCATCGTGGCCGACACCCCGGGGCACGAGCAGTACACCCGCAACATGACCACCGGGGCATCGACGGCCGACCTCGCCATCATCCTGGTCGATGCACGCAAGGGCCTGCTGACCCAGACCCGCCGGCACACGCGCATCGTCGCGATGATGGGCATCAGGCACGTGGTGCTGGCGGTCAACAAGATGGATCTGGTTGGCTACGACCAGGGGGTGTTCGACGCGATTGCCCGGGAATATGCCGAATGGGCTACGCCGTGCGGGTTCGCGGAGGTGGTGGCCCTGCCGCTGTCGGCCCTCGAGGGTGACGGGGTGGTCGAGCCGAGTCCGCACATGCCGTGGTTCACCGGTCCAACGCTGCTCGGGCATCTGGAAGCGGTTGATGTCTCGGCCACCGCAGACACCGGTCCGCTGCGCCTGCCGGTGCAGATGGTGCTGCGGCCCGATGCCGACTTCCGGGGCTTTGCCGGGCGCGTGGCGGCGGGTGTGCTGCGGCCAGGGGATCCGATCACGGTGCTGCCGTCAGGAGTCGAGGCCACCGTGCGCGCCCTGCCGGCGTTCGGTGGGGATCGGGCCGAGGCCCGGACGGGTGACTCGGTGCTGGTGCAGCTCGACCGCGAGGTCGATGTCAGCCGCGGTGACGTGCTGACGACGGCGGGGGCCCCGACCGGCGTGGCCGATCAGTTCGAGGCGCGGGTGCTGTGGCTGGGGCATGCCGATCTCGTGGCCGGGCGCCGCTATCTGTTCAAGCTGCACACCCGCGAAGCACGCGCGACGATCACCGCCATCCGGCACCGTGTTGATCTCAACACCGGCGCGGCCCTCTCGGCGCAGCATCTGGCGCTGAATGACATCGGTGTCGTGACCCTGTCGGTCAGTCAGCCGATGCCCTTCGAGCCCTACAGCACCAACCGCACCATGGGCGGGGGGGTGCTGATCGACCCAGTCACGTTCGACACCGTCGGCGCTGTGCTCATCGACTTTGCACTGCGACGCAGCGGCAATCTGCACTGGCATCCGTCACCGATCACCCGTGATGACCGCCGCGCCCTGATGCAGCAGCGAGCGTGCTGCGTGTGGTTCACCGGCCTGTCGGGCAGCGGCAAGTCGACCATTGCCCATGCCCTCGAGCAGCGGCTGCACGCCGACGGCCGGTTCACCTATGTGCTGGATGGCGACAACGTCCGCCACGGGCTCAACCGCGATCTCGGCTTCACGGAAGCGGCCCGCGTCGAGAACATCCGTCGCGTGGCCGAGGTGGCGCGACTGATGGTCGATGCGGGGCTCGTGGTGATCGTGGCGTTCATCTCACCGTTCCGCGCCGACCGCGCGATGGCGCGGTCGCTGTTTGCCGACGGTGAGTTCGTGGAGGTATTCGTCGACACGCCGCTCGACGAATGCGAGCGGCGCGATCCGAAGGGCCTGTATCAGAAGGCCCGGGCGGGCACGCTGCCGAACTTCACCGGCATCGACAGTCCCTACGAGGCGCCCGAGGCTCCCGAGATCAGGCTCGAGACCACGGCCATGGCGGTGGACGCGTGCGTCGACTGCGTGCGCACACGGCTGCCCTGACCTCCGTCCCATGGATCCCCTGCGCGTGCTCGCCGGCGCACTGACCGGCTTTGTGGTGGGCATGACCGGGGTCGGCGGCGGCGCCCTCATGACACCGCTCCTGCTGCTCGTGTTCGGAACGGCGCCAATGACGGCCGTCGGCACCGACCTGTGGTTTGCGGCGCTGACCAAGGCGGCCGTGTCGTGGAGGCAGCACCGGGCCTGCCTCATCGACTGGCCGGTGGTGCAGGCCCTGTGGACGGGCAGTCTGCCGGCATCGCTCGTCACGGTATGGGCCATGGCCGCACGGGCACCAGACCCTGCGACGGTCGCCATGATCAGGGGAGCGGTGGGTGTGGCCGTGATGCTGACGGCGGCCAGCCTGCTCTGGCCGCGCAGGCACACGTCTCTGGACACCGAGCCCTCGACGGCGGTGCTGTCGGGGAAGACCAGGGCGCTGACGATCGTGGCGGGCGCAGGGCTCGGTGTGATGGTGACGCTGACGTCGGTCGGAGCCGGCGCGCTCGGGGCAGTGGTGCTGAGCCGCCTCTACGCGACGCGGCTCTCACCGCTGCGGTTGGTGGCCACCGACATCGCGCATGCGATTCCCCTGGCGCTGTGCGCCGGCGTCGGTCATCTCGCATTCAGTGCTGTCGATCTGTGGCTGCTGCGCGACCTGCTGGTCGGCTCGGTGCCTGCCGCGCTGCTCGGTGCGGCACTGGCGAGTCACGTGCCCCAGCCCCTGCTTCGGCGCCTGCTGGGCGGCATGCTGTTCGTCGTGAGCGCGCTGCTGCTGCAGTCGCTGCGGTAGCCCCGCGCGCGCCTACAGGACCACGCCGACGCGGCGGGCCAGGGCGAAGGCCAGCGCCATCGAGACCAGCACGTACGCCACCAGCCACGGCACGCGTGTGCCGGCCACAGCGAGCCCGGGTTCCGGATAGGCCAGCGACACGCGCATCGCCGCGTGCGAGGCCGGCAGGGGAGGGTCTGACGGATACAGCAGCAGATCGTCCCAGCCCGTGCCCCGCACCGGTGAACGGCGTGCGAACCCCGTGGTCGCATCGAGGGTGATGGCGGCGTCGGTACCCGAGTCTGCATCGCGCAGGGTGAGGGTAAAGCGACCGGCCCGCTCGGGTGTGACGCGCCACACCACCTCGCGCCCGTCGCGCAGGCGCACAGGCGCGGTCTCTGCGTCGATCCCCTCGGGCGTGACGAGCGTCATGTGCTCGGCCGCCGCGAGGCGACTGGCGTGCAGCTCGGCCCGCAGCACGACTGCCGTCCCGGGGCGAAGGCCGTCATAGCCATAGAGGGCTTGCAGCTGCGCCACGATCAGCGTCAGCGGCAGAGCCATCCAGAGGAACGGCACGAGGGTATGCCGCAGATAGGCGGCGTTTGATCGCAGCATGCGTCCGACGGCGGCCCACACGCCGAGGGGCTCGTCGTGAAACAGCCGCACCTCGAAGAGGGCCGCGCGAATACCGCGCTTGGCCGCCGCCAGCGCGGCCTGATTCGAGGTGCGCCTCACCACGGCCAGCATGGCCAGTGCGGTCAGGGCCGACACGAGGCCCAGCGTCGACAGGGGCGCACGGCTGACGAGCGGTGCCAGCACGGCATCGGCCACGGGCGTGAGCACGGCATTGACTGCCGCGACCGCCTGCTCAGGAAATGTAGCCAAGTCCCTTCAGCTTCTTCCGGATGTCTTCCTCGGAATCGGCGCCGTCAATCGATGCCAGTTCCTTCTCGAGCACGTGGGCGACGAACTCGTCGACCGATGCATAGCCGGCCAGATCGGCATAGCGCTTCACGCGGGCCAGCAGGGCTTTGTCGAGCTTGATGCCGCGGTCAAACCACATCTCAGGGCTCCTTCGTGACAGTGGGAAACGCCTCGACGCCGAACTCGGCGAGCAGGGCCGCGGCCAGCTGCTGCAGCGACCGCGCCTCGCGCTTGAGCGGGCGGCTCGCGAACAGCACGCCGGGCACCGCCTCGTGATCCATGCAGTGGTCGCCGGTCCAGTGCGTCGTGTTGTCGGTCAGCACCTCGAGCGGCAGTCCGCCCAGGGCCGACTCGTCTGACGTACGCGTGCCTTTCGCGTAGCCGATGATGAGGTCGGGCGCCAGATCGGGCGACGTCGCCATCGTATACACCTCGTCGCGCAGATACACCTTCGTGATGGCGGGCTGGCCGGTGGCCGGGTCGATCACCGCCAGCAGCTTGCGCCGCAGTTCGTCAAGCAGTGCGTCGCGGCTGGCTGCCGGCACCGTGCCATCGCGTTCGCGGCCCTGCAGGTTGAGGTAAAGGCCGTTGAGGCCGAGGCCATAGGCGCGCGTGCGCGACCAGTCGACATTGGTGAAATAGCCCGGGTCGCTGGCGAGCTTCGGATCACGCGCGGCGAGGTAGCCTTCGTCACGCAGCCAGCTGTTGAGGTTGAAGGCGCGCCGCCATGTCGTGAAGCCGTGGTCCGACATCACCACGAGGAGATCGTCAGGGCCGAGGCGCGCCTGCGTGTCGGCCACCACGCGGTCGAGCGACTGATACAGCTGTTCCATCAGCGCCACGTACTGCGCATCGCGCTCGGGCCGATAGGTCGGGTGCTGCGGATCGCGTGAATGCCACATCATGTGGCCCACCTGATCCACATTGCCGAAATAGTAGAAGAGGAACCCGTCCGTGAAATTCCCGAGCACATGCGCATACTGACGCACGTTCTCTTCGCCGGCGATCGCCGCCTGCGCGAGAAATTCGTCCGTGGTCAGCACGCCGGTCTTCAGTGCCTTGGTGTCTTCGGGCATGCCCTGCGTATAGAACCGCCCGGTTGCCTCGGCAAGGTCGGCCGCATACGAGGCGGGCGTCGACACGGGCATCGCGGGCGACAGCGGGTCGATGTTGACCGGGCTGGCATACAGCTCGAAGAACGGTTCGACGGCCTTCAGGAAAAACCGCACCTCACCCGTCAGTGACTGCGTCGGCACGAGCGGAAAGGTCACCGGCAGCCAGTCACTCCACTCGCCGACCTTGAGCACGCGCTCTTCCGTGCCCAGGGTCAGCGTCACCGCACTCGCGCCCTGGCCGATGGCCACGGTGAACGGTGCCTCGACACGCTGGGACGCGCTGCGGAACGGATGATCCGGTCCCTTCAGCACCGCCTCGACCACGCCCTGCCGCGGGCGCACCTGAATCACTTCGCCGCCAGACAGTGTGCCACCCGCGAACGCATACGGCTCGGATGTAAAGAACGAGAAGGTGCCGTAGGTGCCCAGCAGATCGGGCGTGCCCATGCCGCTCAGTTCGCGCGAGGCCGTCCCCGACGGGGGAAAGTTGGCGGGCATCCTGATGATGGTCGTCGGCACGCCGCGCGCTTCGAGCACGTCCCAGAACGGCTGCCCCTGCCGCAGCAGTTCGACCCGGCCTCCGCTGAGCGGCACACGCCATGGTCCCAGTGACACAGTCCGGCCGCCTTCCGTGCGGGTCGTCGACAGAAACGGCGTCATGGTCTTCGGATCACGATGAATGAAGTCGAAGATGCCGTGGCCGCCGGGGTCGAGGCCCGTGATGAACGTCGACCATGCCACCGGACTCTGCGGCGGCACCGTCGTGCCGAGCGGTGCAAACTGCCCCGACGCCGCCAGCTTCGCCAGCGCAGGCAGACGACCGGCCTGCAGCATCTGCGCGGTGAGCTCATGGTCGAGACCATCGAAGCCGAGCACGATGACCTTGCGGCCGACCGGCGTGCGCGATTCGCACGCCAGCGACGCGACGGTCAGCGTCACGATCAGGGCAAGGCCCGCAGTCATGCCTGCGGTGAGGCTGCGTGTCATGCGAGTCCCTCCAGGGGACGCCCTTCCATATGCGCCGGCGGCGTGATGCCGAACAGCGTCAGCGCCGTGGGCGCCAGGTCGATGATCGACGGCGCAGTCGTCTGCGTGGGCCGGTTGCAGAAAAACACCCCGGGCACGAGGCGCGGGTCGACACCGTGGTCGCCGCTCCATGCCTTGGTATTGTCCTCGAACAGGGGGCCGGTCACCATGCCTGTCGCCGCATCCCACGAGATGCGGTAGCCGTGGTTGTAGCCCACGACAAGGTCGGGTGCATTTTCAAGGTACGGTCCGGAATAGAGCGCAGCCGTATCGAACGCGTCGGTGACCGCCACAGCATCGCATGCCTCGTCGCGCAGGCCGCGCAGCCCCGCCATGATCTGCGCCTTGACCGCCGCGGCTTCGTCACCGGGCGAGACGATACCCCAGGCTTCGCGACCTGTCAGGTTGAGATAGATGCCGCTGAGGCCCAGGGCATACGCGCGGGTCTTCGACCAGTCGACGTCGCGCAGCCACTCGCTGCGTCCGTCAGTGCCCGGCTTCAGCGTCAGCAGCCCCTGCGTGCGCAGCCACTCGTTCACGCTCACACCCCGCCTGAACGACGTGAACCCATGATCCGAAATCACCATCAGCACATCGTCGGGCGAGAGGCGCGCACGGACGCGGCCGACCAGCGCATCGTTGTGCACGTAGAGATCGCGAATCGCGTGGCGGTGATCCGTGTCGGTGAGATGGCGCGCGGCCGGATGCCCCGGATCGAGATGGCGCCAGAACATGTGCTGGATGCGATCAGTGGCATCGAACACGCACACCAGCGCGCCGCGATCGAGGCGGTCGAGTGAGGCGTGCAGCATGGCCTCGCGCTCGCGGTCGATGTCGTACGCCTGCTGCAGGAACGTGGCCTCGTCTGTCACTCCTTCGTTGAGCGCCCACGTGTCTTCGGCGAGGCCCAGCGTCGAGAATGCCCCGATGCGCGCCGCCATATAGCTGGCAAAGTACGGCGGATGCGAGATGGGCATCGCCGGGCGCTCGGGATCGAGGTTGATGGGCGACAGATACAGCGAAATGTGCTCGCCGCACTCGGTCAGCAGCAGTCGTGTGAGACCGGCAACGGAAATGCCCGGCACTGCGGGGAATGACAGCGTCACCCAGTCACTCAGCACTCCCTGTGTGAGGGAGAGACGGGTGCCGCCGATCGTCACAGTCGCCGTGCGGATATCGGCCTGCACCTCGACGCGCAGGGGCAGCGTGAGCGGGGGCTCGCCGTCGAGCAGCGTATTGGGAGGCCCCGTCACCACGCCGTGCATGGTGGCCCCGTCGCGCGTCATCTCAAGGCGGATACCGCCTTCCTTGAAACGCCCGGTGGCCGGGCGTGTCGAGGCCAGCAGGAACGTGCCCTGCGTGCCAAGCAGATCGGGCACGCACATCGCGCTCAATTCGGCGCCATGAAACTCATCCGGAGGAAACGTGATCGGCACGCGCAGGATGGTGCTCCAGATGCGGTGCTCGCCGAGAATCGTCCAGAATGGCTTTGACCGTCGCAGCAGGCGGAGGTCGGGTCGGCCAAGCGGCAGGCGGAAGCGCCCGAGCGTCAGCACGCGCGTGACCGGACCAATCACCGCCGACGAGAGCTTGGGAAGATAGGTGCGCCGGTCACGGTCGAGGAAGTCGAAGATGTTGTGCCGCGCCGGATGCGTGCCGGTGCTGAATGACGACCACGCCACTGGCGACAGGGCGGGATAGGTGGTCTCGAGCCGCCGATAGCTGCCGGAGGCGGCCAGCGCCGAGAAGTGGGGCAGCAGGCCCTCGCGCATGAACTGATCGGTCAGGCCCGGGTCCTGGCCGTCGAGCCCGACGATGACCAGCCGCCGGATGCGGGCCTTCGGACGCCTGATGCCCGTGGCCCAGCGCCATGCGGCGCGGAACGGCCAGACGAGCAGGGTGGCGATCGCCACGAGCAGGGTGGTGACCAGCACGAACGCCGACGACATCAGCGCAAAGCCGGCCCCGGGTCCGATGTAGGCCGACGCGGGTGCAGCGCTGACCAGCAGCAGCCATGGCGCCAGAACGATGGCAGCGAACATGTGCGGGCGGGGCGTGCGGGTCAACCCTGTTACTCTAGGCGGCAGGTCCCCTGCTTGGCAACCGTGCTCTCCCCTCGTGCGCTCTTCCGCCGCTGGCGTCGTGGTCGGCCCATCGTGGTCGTGTCGGGCCTGCCGCGCTCGGGCACGTCGATGGCGATGCGGATGCTGGCGGCGGGTGGCCTTCCGCTCGTCACCGACGGCGAGCGTGCAGCCGATGGCAGCAACCCGCACGGCTACTTTGAACTCGAGCAGGTCAAGACGCTCGACAAGCGCGGCCCGACCGAATGGCTGGCCCGGGCCCGGGGCCGGGGTGTCAAGATCATCTCGTTCCTGCTGACCTACCTGCCGGAAGACTACGACTATCAGGTCATCTTCATGCACCGGCACCTCGACGAGGTGCTGGCCTCGCAGAACGCCATGCTCGACGCGCGCGGCGAGGCCCGGGGGGCCGAGGATGCGCGCACGCGCACGCTCTACGCCGCGCATCTGCAGCAGGTGGCGCGCTTCATGGCCATGCGCGCATGCTTTTCGGTCTGCGAGGTCCACTATCACGACGTGGTCGCCGACCCGGCGCACGAGGCCGCGCGCATCAATGCCTTCCTGGGCGGACATCTCGACGAAGCGCGCATGGTCGAGGCCGTCGATGCGGCGCTCTATCGGAACCGTGTGCCTGCACCATGACCGCCAGCGGACCGCACCGCGTCTACGCCATGCGCGTCGGCCATGTCTATCCGCTCTATGTGGCCAAGGCCACGAAAAAGGGCCGCACGCAGGGCGAGGTCGACGATATCCTCCGCTGGCTGACGGGTTATACGCAGGCGCAGCTCGAGGCGCACCTGCGAGACGGCACCACATTCGAGGCCTTCTTTGCCCGGGCACCCTGCCCGAACCCTGCGCGGGCGCGCATCACGGGTGTCATTTGCGGCGTGCGGGTCGAGACCATCGACGATCCGGTCATGCGCGAGGTGCGCTACCTCGACAAGCTCATCGACGAACTGGCGCGGGGCCGGCCGATGCCGAAGATTCTGCGCGAGGCCTGAACGCGCCGCGCCTCAGCGATCGAGGCGATCACTCACCACGGCCACTGGCTCTGGCGTCGTCACCAGCGCGGCCACCGTCGCAAGCCGCTGCTGAATGCCGGCAGGCAGCGTCGGCAGGTCACCATCGCCGTAGTAAGACAGGGCTTTCAGGGTAATGAGCGGCGTGAAGTCCGGATAGAGGGCCTGTGCTGCGCCCAATGCCCGCGGCAGGGTGATGCCGCAATCGAGCAGGGTCGCCAAATCGAAGTAATCCTTCCGCTCGGCCCGCACCTGAACGACCCGCACCTTCTGGGCGGCCAGATCGAGCAGCGACGCGAGCCTGACCCCGTTATCGCGTGCCTGCGACACCGCACCAACGCGACCCAGGCGCAACTGTCCGAAGAACGAGACCTTCACGGGCGCTCCGCGATCGACGAGATAGGTGGCCGTGTCAGGGGCCGCCTCCACCAGCACCGCTCCCGCGAGGAAGGCCATCTGCTGCGGCAGCTGCAGCGCATCGACCGGATCGTTGGTGAAAAAATCGAAGTCTTCCGAGACGCGGCTGCCCGTGCTGATCGCCAGCGCGGTGCCTCCGTAGAGCACGCATGTCGGGGGCAGTGTGTCCGCAAACTCGTCCCACAACTGTCGCTGCGCGGCAGGCAGCGTCTCGAGCCGCGGCGTGATGACGTTCACGGGAAGACCCGGGTGGGCACTGGGCCGGCGGGGCCGAGTCCGAGGCGGTTGTGCCAGTAGTGCCACGAGCGGATATCCATCACACCCGGCGGCGCCTGCGACAGCGCCTCGCGCAGCCGAGCGGCACCGAACAGGTCCTCGATGCGGTTGACGTCGTGCAGCGTGCCCCGCGCCATCACCCGGCACAGAAAGTCGGTCTCGTTGGCCAGCACCTCGTCGGGGGCCTTCCACCAGACCACGCGCGTGGCCAGCAGCCGCAGCTCGTCGGTCACGGGCACAGCGGTGCGGCTCCGATTCAGATGCGCCGCCACAGCACCCGCTCGACCCGATGGTCGGTGCTCTTGTGCAGAATCAGGTGCGCCCGCATCCGCGTCGGCAGGATGTTCTCGCGCAGGTTCACCCCATTGATGCGCTGCCAGATGTCTTCGGCCGTCGCCCGGGCCTCGGCATCGCCCAGCGAGACGTACCGGTTGAAATACGAACCCGGCTCCTGAAACACCGTCGCCCGCAGCTGCAGGAAACGTTCGATATACCAGGCGCGGATGTCGCGCTCGTCGGCATCCACATAGATGGAGTAGTCAAAAAAATCGGACGCAAACAGCTGGTCGTCGCCACGCACGCTGGGCGGGGCCTGCAGCACGTTGAGGCCCTCGACAATCACCACGTCGGGCTGCCGCACGGTCTGCGTCGCTCCCGGGACGATGTCGTAGAGGGGATGGGAATAGACCGGCGCATGCACCTCGGGCGCGCCCGCCTTGACCTCGGCCAGAAACCGCACCAGAGCCCCGCGGTCATAGCTTTCCGGAAAGCCCTTCCGCTGCATCAGATTGCGCTCGCGCAGCACATCGTTCGGCAGCAGGAAGCCGTCAGTGGTCACCAGGGCGACGGACGGATGGTTGGGCCAGCGCGACAGCAGTGCCTGCAGCACGCGCGCCGTCGTGCTCTTGCCGACCGCGACACTGCCTGCGAGGCCGATGATGAACGGCACCTGCCCGCCGGTCTGTCCGAGGAACGTCTGCGACGCCTGATGCAGTGCCTGCACGGCCCCCACGTGCAGGTTGAGCAGGCGTGACAATGGCAGATAAACCTGCACGACTTCGTCGAGCGACAGCGCCTCGTTCACGCCGCGCAGCTGGTCGAGATCCGATTCCGACAGGGTGAGCGGGGTGGTTTTGCGAAGGGCCGCCCATGACTCCCGGTCGAACGACAGGAACCGTGACAGCGGCAGCAGGGACGGCGAGCTCATGAAGCATCTGACAGCATGACGGGATTACGAACGATGGTCAACAATCCCCTGCAGATGTGATACCAAGCGGCATGCACGTTTCCGCCCTGCAGTTCAGCACCACCGCCCTGCGCGACTACGCCGACATGCTGACGCCCGATGCCCGGGCCCTGCTCACCGCCCTCGCGCCGCTCGATGCCGGGCGGCAGTCGCTGATGGCCCACCGCACCGCCCGCCGCCTTGCGCGAGCCCGCACGCAGACGCGGCTCGACTTCCTGCCCGATGCCGCCGTCATTGCCGGCACCGGCATCACCGTGGCCGATGCACGCGCCGGACGCTTTGAGGGCGGTGCGATTCCCGCCGACCTGAAGCGTCAGTGGATTCAGGGCACCGGCCCTGCGGCGCGGCCCCGCTCGACGCTGGCTCAGAGCCTGCGGAATGTCGCCTACGCCCTGCTCTCGGGTGCAGACGGCTGGATGTTCGATGGCGAAGACGCCCTTGGGCAGCTCGACACCATGTCGCTCGACAATCAGCGCAGCCTGCGGTGTGCCCTGCATCGCGAGCCGCTCTTTCTCGAGGTTGCCACCAGGGTTGCCGCAGAGATGAACCAGTGGGCCACCGGCTTCCTCGGCCGCGCCATCGTCGATGATGCGGCGGCGCAACTGCAGCACACCACCGTGATCTTCCGTGCGCGCGGGCTGCACCTCGACGATCGCCACGTGTGCCACGCCGACGGTACCGGGCTCGGGGCATCGCTCGTCGACGCCGCCCTCTACGTGTGGCACAACCACGCGGCGCTGCGGTCGCGCGGGGCTTCGATCGTGCTCTATCTGCCCAAGATTCAGACGGCGGAAGACGCCGCGTACTGGAACCGCCTGCTCTCGCATATCGAGCAGCACGTCGGATTGCCGCCAGCCACCATCCGCACGTATGTGCTCGTCGAGCAGATCGAGGCGTGCTTCCAGCTGATGGAAATCCGTGCCGCACTGTCGCCCCGCTTCGTCGGCTTCAACACGGGCCGCTGGGACTACATCAACAGCGTCTCGGATGCGCTGGCGTGGGACGCGGCCTTCGTCAATCCGAACATCGACGCCGTTACCATGACCTACGGCTACATGCGCGCCTATGAAGATCGTGTGCGCCGGGCCGTCAACACGCCCGACGCGCTCGGGCAGTGCGCCCTGTGGCAGGGCGGGATGGAACCCAATATTCCCGTCGGCTCGGCCGCGGGCGTCGAGGCCGGCATGGCGCGCGCGCTGGCGGGGGCGGCCCGCGAGCAGCGCGAGGGCGCCTCGGGCAAGTGGGTCGCCCACTGGAAAATGGTGCACATCGTCCGGCCCGTGTGGGCACGCGCCGGCGCCGACAATCAGCTCGGCCGCGCCTTTGCCCCGCTCGACTACACCCCGGCGGCCGCAGCGGCCCTCACCGCGCACGACTCCGCGCCGCGCACGGTGCGGGGCGCACGCGACCTCATCAGTGTGGCGGTGCAGTATGGCAACGCCTTCCTGCAGGGCATGCAGGCGGCCGCCCTCAAACCCGCAGACTTCTTCGGCAATGACGATGTGCTGTATCTGATGGAAGACATGGCCACGGGTGAAATCCGCGTGAGCATCCTGTGGGAATGGCTGCACAAGCAGGCACCGTTCACCGAGGCCGACCCGGCGACTGGGGTGCAGGTCGGTGATGTCCTCACACCGGCGCTGTTCAACCGGCTGCTCGAGGAAGAAATGACGAAGCTGCACGCGGCCTCGTCGCGCGACGTGCATGACACATCGAAGCGCACCACCCTGCCCATCGCCGAGGCCATCGTCAGGCGCTATGTGGGTGAGCCGGTGAAGATGCCCTGGTACATCGACCTGCTCAACGCCACCCTGGGCGTGACGGATGGCGGCGAGGCGCACCGGCGGATTGCGCTGGTGGTCGAGGCCTTCGAGGCCGATGGCACGCGCGTCACACGGAATCTGGACTTCGAACGGGCGGGCGTGTGAGAGTATCAGCTGGAAGGAGCACTCCCGTGGATGCACTGACGCGACGTGACTGGCTGCGGCTGACGCTGGCGGCCGGGGCCGGGCTGGCCCTCACCCCTGGTGACCTGTGGGCGCAGGGCACACTCATCACAAGGGCCATTCCCTCGACGGGAGAGCCGCTGCCGGTGATTGGCCTGGGCAGCTCGGCGACCTTCTCGCAGGTGGCGCGGCAGGAAGATGTTTCGGCACTCAAGTCGGTGCTGCAGACCCTGCTTGATGGCGGGGCCACGCTCTTCGACACGGCCCCGAGCTATGGGTCGTCGGAAGAAGTGGCGGGCCGCATCGTGAAAGACGCCGGCTGGGCGTCGCGCGTGTTCTGGGCGACCAAGCTCAACGTCGCGGGGCGTGGGGGCAGCAGTGCCGACCCGGCGGCGGCGCGGGCGCAGGTCGAGGCCTCGTTCCAGCGCGTGGGGAAGGCGAAGATCGACCTGATTCAGGTGCACAACCTGGGCGACCCGGCGACGCAGCTTCCGATTCTGCACGAGTTCAAGAAGCAGGGCCGCATCCGTTACGTCGGCATCACCACGACCTTCGACCAGCAGTACGACGAACTGGTGCGCATCATGCGCAACGAGCCGCTCGACTTCATCGGCATCGACTATGCGATCGACGGACGCGAGGTCGAGCAGACGATTCTGCCACTGGCGCAGGAGAAGAAGATTGCCGTCCTGGCCTATGCGCCGTTCGGGCGCACGCGCCTCTTCCGGCGTGTGGCCGATCGCCCGCTGCCCGACTGGGCGGCCGAGATCGATGCGAAGACCTGGGCGCAGGTGTTCCTCAAGTGGATCATCGGCCACCCGGCGATTACGGCGGTGACCCCGGCCACCTCGCAGGCGAAGAACATGATCGACAACCTCGGCGGCGGCATGGGCCGGCTGCCGAATCAGGACCTCAGGAAGCGCATGGCGGCGTATATCGATGCGCTGCCGGGCGCCTGATCGACCGCACACGCACGACTCAGAGGAGCAGACGCACCCATGCGCAACACAACCACGATGACGATGGCGATTGCCGCGGTGGCCCTGGGGGCCGCCGCGGTAGCCGTGCAGGGACAGGCCCAGTCGCCACGCGGCGCGCGCGGCCCGGCCGAACACGCCAAGGTGACCCCCATCAACAACCTGCCCAACCCCTATGAAACCGTGCGCAACTGGGGCACGCTGCCCGATGGGCGCAAGTGGGGTTCGGTCAGTGCGATTCACGTTGACAAGGATGGCAAGCACATCTGGGCCGGCGATCGTTGCGGCGCCAACTCGTGCGCCGGCAGCAAGGTCGACCCCATCGTCAAGCTCGATCAGACGGGAAAGGTCGTGAAGAGCTTTGGTGCGGGACTCATCCTCTGGCCGCACGGCATGGATGTGGATCGTGACGGCAACGTGTGGGTGGTGGATGCGCGGTCGGCGACCGAGGCCGAGCTGAAGCAGTTCCCCGATGCGGCCGGCAAGGGCCACACGGTGATGAAGTTCAGCCCCGACGGCAAGCTGCTGCTGACCATTGGCACGCCGGGGCAGGCAGGCGACCCGCCCTCGAAACTGAGCGAACCGAACGACGTGATTGTGGCGCCCGATGGCAGCATCTTCGTGGCCGAGGCCCACAACGCGCAGTTCCTCGACGCGCCGGGCCCCGGGGCCATTGGCCGCATCAACAAGTATTCCGCCAACGGTACGTTTATCAGGAGCTTCGGCACCTTCGGCTATGAGAAGGGCGAGTTCCGCGGACCGCATGCGCTGGCGTTCGACTCGAAGGGGCGGCTGTTTGTAGCCGACCGCGGCAACCGCCGCATCCAGATCTTCGACCAGAACGGCACGCACCTCGACACGTGGTATCAGTTCAGCCGCATCAGCGGCCTGTTCATCACGACGGATGACACGCTGTATGCCATCGACTCGGAATCAGACGACAACTACAACCCCGGGTGGCGCAAGGGCCTGCGCGTAGGCAGTGCGCGCACAGGTGAGGTGTGGACGTTCACGCCCGAGCATGTGTCGAAGCAGGCCTCGGGCATGGGCGGCTATGGATCGATGGGCGAGGGCGTGACGGTCGATGCGGCCGGCAACGTCTATGCGGGTGAGGTGGGCCCCATCCAGGGTCTGACCAAGTTCATCCCGCGCCTCAAGCGCTGAAGCTACGTCCCCGGCTGGCCGCAAGGGCTGGCCGGGGGCCCTGTCCGGTCGACGGGGGCGGATCAGCCCCTCACCCCATGTTCACCATGATGGTCTTCTTGTGGGTGAAGTGCTCGAGCATGGCCTCGAGTGAGGCCTCCTTGCCGAGGCCGCTGCTCTTGACGCCGCCGTAGCTGAGGTTGGCCTGCACGACGAGGTTCTGGTTGATCTGCACCAGGCCGGCCTCGAGGCGGTGCGCCAGCGACAGGCCCACCGTGAGGTTGTTCGTCCACAGGCTTGCCGCCAGCCCATATTCGCTGTCGTTCGCCTCGGCCAGCACCGTCTCGGCATCGTCGAACGGGAAGATGGTGGTGACCGGTCCGAAGATTTCCTCCCGTACGAGGCGGCTGTCCTTCGTGAGCCCGGTGAAGATGACCGGCTGCAGGAAGAGGCCCTTCGTCAGTGCCGGGTCGGTCGGCATCGCACTGCACACGCGCGCCGTCGCGCCGGCCGTCGCCTGGCCTTCGGCCACAAACGCCCGCACCTTCTCGTACTGACCCGTTGAGATGATCGTGCCGATGTCCGTCCGCTCGTCGAGCGGATCGCCCATCACCATCGCATCGACGCGCTCTGCCATCGCGGCGACAAAGCGGTCGAAGATGGGACGCTCGACATAGATGCGGCTGGCCGCCGTGCAGCTCTGGCCCTGGCGCGTGAAGCGCATCGAGGTGATGGCTCCCGCCACCGTCTTCTCGAAGTCGCAGTCGGCAAAGACAATCATCGGGCTCTTGCCGCCCAGTTCGAGCGTCACCGGCACAAGCTTCTGCGCCGCCGTGGCCGAGACAATCCTGCCGGTTTCGACCGAGCCGGTGAAGGTGACCTTCCTGACGAGCGGATGGCTGACGAGCGGCGCACCGCATTCCGGGCCAAAGCCGCTGACCATGTTGAAGCACCCGGCCGGCAGCACCCGGTTGAGCAGCTCGCAAATGCGCAGCACGGTGAGCGGGGCTTCTTCGGCGCTCTTGACGACCACCGTGTTGCCGGCCACCAGTGCGGGCGCAATCTTCAGCGCCATCAGCAGCATCGGCACGTTCCACGGAATGATCGCACCGACTACGCCCAGCGGTTCGCGCACCGTGACGCTCAGCACTGTCGGCGAGAAGGGCACCGTCTCGCCCTTCAGCTCGCCGCCCAGCCCGCCGAAAAACTCGAAAATGTCCGCGACGACGCCCGCCTCGACGCGGCTTTCGGTGCGCAGGGCCTTGCCCGTTTCGAGGGCGATGAGCCGAGCCAGTTCTTCCGAATGTGCCTTGAGGATGGCCGAGCACTGGTGCACCAGGGCGCCACGCTTGCGCGCCGGCATCCGGGCCCAGTCCTTCTGCGCGCGCGCCGCCTCGCGGACGGCGACGTCGATGTCTGCCGCGTCGCCGAGGGCCGCCTGCGCCACCTCGGCGCCAGTGGCCGGGTTCACCACGGGGAAGGTCTGTCCACTCACCGCGGGCACATACCGCCCTCCGATGAAGTGCAGGCCCGACAGGGCACGGGCCAGGGCAAACGGATCACGCGTGGGGTCGGCAGGCGTCGGATGCAGGGCGTTGGTCATCGGGTCCTCGTCAGTCGGTCAGTCTGGCCACCCAGCGTAGCAGCACGCTGCCGCGGGGGCGATGTCGCGGTCGTCTGCACCAGCAGGCACCCGGCAGGGTGCTCTGGCAGAGGCGTCTGCTACTTGAGCACGTCGAGCTGCAGGTTGAGCAGACGCACCGGTTCGCTGGTGTAGTTCTCGAGATCGATGGTGTTCGTGCGGTTGTCCATGCGGATGCGCGTGGCCCAGGCCATGCGGCCCTCGCCCTTGCCCTTGGCATCGAAGCGCATTTCGAGCAGCGTGAATTTGTCGCCGGTGCGTGGCTGGTTGAGCACTTCCCGGCAGCCAAGCACGCGCAGCGTGATGATGACGATGCGGCGGTCGCCATCGGGCAGAGGATGGTTCATCGCGTAGCGGATGTCGGTGCCGAGGCGATAGATGTTGTCGGGGTCGGGCCCCATGTAGCCGGGGAAGGTGAACCGGCCGATCTCGGGCTGCTGCTGAAGGGCCGTGAGCAACCCCTCCTGCTGCTTTTCGAGGAACGATCGGACCAGAAACTCGCGCTGCGACGGGTTTGACCAGCCGGTGATGTCGATGCGGATGCCCTGGTTGGCCCCCGTATTGATGTTGCTCATGTTGAGCGCCCAGCCGTTGATGCGGATGCGATCGGTGGCACTCGGTGCGGTGGTCGACGGCTGCGCCTGCGCGCCCACGGCCGAGCCAGCGAGCAGCAGGCCCAGCGCCCTCACACTTTCGCGACGGTTCATGTCTCACCCTCACCGGGGAGCCTGCGCTCCCCCGGGGGCAGTATCACCGGATGATGCAGGTTTCGTCAAAGGCCAGCCGGGGCAGCCGGGGGTGCAGGGCCGCCCGATCGCCGTAGCCGAGATTGCAGAGGAAGTTGACGCGCCAGGTGGTGTCGCCGAGGAACGCGGCGTTGACCTTCCCCGCATCGAAGCCCGACATCGGGCCGCAGTCGAGGCCCACCGCGCGCGCCGCGAGAATGAAGTAGCCCGCCTGCAGGCTGCTGTTGCGCATCGCCGCTTCGGCAATCGCGGCCTCGCGCCCGGCGTACCACGAGCGCGCGTCGGCATGGGGAAACAGTTGCGGCAGCCTGTCGTAGAAGGCCATGTCCTGCGCCAGGATTGCGGTCACCGGCGCCGTCCGCGTCTTCTCGACATTGCCCGCCGACATGGCCGGCAGCAACAGGGCCTTCGCCTCGGGCGTCGTCACAAACACGATGCGCAGCGGACACGAGTTGGCCGAAGTGGGGCCCCACTTCATGAGGTCGTACAGAGCATGCAGCGTCTCGGTCGACACCGGCTGGGGCAGCCAGTGCGAGCACGTGCGTGCCGATCGGAAGAGGGTGTCGAGCGCGGCAGTGTCGGGAAGTACGGGAGGGGCAGCGAGAGAAGTCACAGCCCTTAGGACGCACCCGCACCGTAGCGGGTGCCCACGCGTGGTGTGGTCACGGCCCCTGGCGCCACGAGGCGGGCGTGGATGTGCACGGGGCCTGCCGCACAGGCCCGCGCGCGCCTGCGGATTAGTCGGCTAGCACGCTCGTGCCCGTCGGGGCATGGTCGGTGGCGAAGACCTCGGCATCCCACTGACCGAGCCACCGGCTCGTCACGGTGCCGGCGGTCATCGAGCCACTGACATTGGTCGCCGTGCGCCCCATGTCGATCAGGGGTTCCACCGAAATCAGCAGGCCCGCCAGGGCCACCGGCAGGTTGAGCGCCGACAGCACGACGAGTGCCGCAAAGGTGGCACCACCGCCCAGACCCGCGATGCCCACCGACCCCAGGGCTGACACGGTGATGACCGAACTGATGAACGACCACGAGGTGGCATCGACGCCCGCGCTCGGTGCAATCATCACGGCGAGCATGGCCGGGTAGAGGCCGGCACAGGCGTTCTGCCCGATAGTGGCCCCGAAGCTGGCGGCAAAGTTCGCGATGGCCGGTGCGACGCCCACGCGGGAGACTTGTGCGTCGACGCTGAGGGGAATGGCTGCTGCACTTGAGCGCGAGGTAAACGCAAACGTCAGCACCGGGCTGATCTTCTGGTAGAAGCGCACCGGGTTGATGCCTGACAGCGCCAGAATCGTGCTGTGCATGGCGAGGATGATCGCCATGCCGATGTAGCTGGCCACCACGAACTGGCCCAGGGCCATGATGTCGTTCAGGTTCGATGTGGCGGCGACCCGCACCATCAGCGCCATCACGCCGTAGGGCGTGAGCCGCAGCACCAGCCGCACCAGCCGAAGGATGAGCACCTGGAAGGTGTCGATGCCGCTCTGGATGCGCGCACCGACGTCGGGCTGCTCACGCTTCAGCGCCAGGGCCGCGATGCCCAACAGCATGGCGAACACCACGACGCCAATCACCGACATCGGACGCGTGCTCGCCAGGTCGGCGAAGATGTTTGTGGGAATGCCCTGCGTCAGCAACGCCGGAATGGTGAGGCCGGCGGCATCGCCCACCTGGTTTTCGAGGGCCGTGCCCTTGGCGAGTTCACGCGCCCCCTGCACGAGACCATCGGCCCGCAGCCCGAACGCGAGCGCCATGGCCACCCCGATTCCCGCCGAGATGGCGGTAGTCAGCATGAGCAGTCCGATGACACCGGCACTGATGCTGCCGAGGGCGCGGGCATTGTCGAGGCGGCTGACCGCCGCAAGAATCGACACGAGCACGAGCGGAGCGATCATGGCCTGCATCAGGCGCACATAGCCGCTGCCGGCGATGCCGACCCAGGTCAGCGATTCCCGGATGATGTCGCTGCCGAGCCCGTACAGCTCCTGTGCCGCCGCCCCGAGCACGCCGCCCAGCAGCACCGCAATCAGCACATTGGTGGCCAGCGTGCCCCCCTGCTGCCGCCGTCGGTACAGAGCCGCGCAGGCCAGCACGAAGACGAGAACATTCAACGCAACGGCCAGTATCGTCATGGGGTGACCTCAGCAGGGATTCAGTGCACGTACTTGGGACGGAGCTGGAAGAGCAGGAACAGGCCGACGACAGCCCCGACCAGCGAGCCAAGAATCGCCCCCGAGAGCAGATTCCCGAGAATGCCCACGCCCTGGCCCAGAAACAGCAGTCGCCACGACGAGTAGTGGCGTCTGAACAGACCGGGCAGCGCAATTGCCGTGATGCCCGTTTGCACCACTCCCAGCAGCCAGGTCACGCCGAAGCCGGTTACTCTGGGCCCGAGAAACGGTGCCAGGATCGAGCCAATGCCGAGCGCGGCCAGCATAGCGGGCACGCTGATGATGAGCACGACGAGCGTGACCCAGGGGCCGACTTTGACGAGAAACTCGCGCACGCCGTCTGGCAGTTGCAGTGGACAGCCTGCCCCGAAGTGCAGATCGAGTTGCGCAATGAGTCCGTCAATACCGCTGCCCGTTCCTGTGGCTGCCATGCCTCGTCTCCCCCCGGCGCGCATCATAACGCAGAGGCTGATACATTGAGGCCATGATCCGAGTCACGGCCTGCCTCGCCCTGCTGTGTGTCCTGCTGTCTGCCCCGACCACCTCGTCTGCCCAGTCTGCCGCAGGTCCGACGCAATCGATTAACGGCAATCCGTTTGGCCTGTTGCTGGGCTGGTTTAACGCCGAGTACGAGCGGAAGGTGAATGATTCTGTGGCGGTCGTGGTGGGGGGCTCGTACTGGGACGCCGATGGCGACAAGGAGGCCTACATCAATGGCGATGTGATGGTGCGGTACTTCCCGCAGCAGCGGGCACTGCGGGGCTTCTACGTCGGCACCAAGGTGGGCCTCACCCGAACCGAGAGCGCGCGCACCCGGTTCGGGATCGGGGTTGATGCGGGCTACCAGTGGACCCTGGGGCCGGATGGCCGTTTTTTTCTGGCGACCGGTTTCGGTCTCAAGCGCCTCTTCGGCGCGACTGACCAGTGGTATGCGCCCGATGTCGTGCCGACCTTCCGCATCGTGAACGTCGGCATCGCGTTCTAGCCTGCGGCAGGCTAGCGCCCGCCGAACTGCAGCGACAGGCTACCGCTGACACCTCGCAGGTGCGGGCGCACGACGTCGGCGGCTCCCACGAAGCGGTAGCCGACGCCGCCTTCCACCCGCAGCCACCGGTTCACATTCCAGAAGGCGTTGAGCTGGGGTTCGGCGACTCCGATGTTGTCGTAGAGCAGCACGGGCGTCGAACCTGACGCCATCGAGGGGCGCCCCGTGCGCGGGTCGGGGCGGCCCGGGCCGCCCGGCAGACCCCACTCGCTCAGGGGACGCGTGATGGTGGCCGTGCCGAGCCCCAGGAACAGCCCCGGCGTCAGGCCGGCCGTCTGCGTCCCGCCGATGCTGAACTTCATCAGCCCACCGACATACTGCAGTTCGAAATCGCGCTCGCGGTTGGCCAGCACGTAACCGGCCGCACCGACAAACAGCGTGCGGTCAAGCTGCCACCCGGCCGAGGCCCCGACCAGCGTGGCCGCGCGGTCGTTCACTGTCGTGATGCGCACTTCGGGCGCGAAGACCAACCCGTTGTGCATCTGGCGCACCTGCATGGACGAGGTGGCCTGGGCGGCCGCAGTGGTGGCGGTGGTGGCCGGCTGCGCATGGGCGAGGCCGACGGAGGCCGCGGCGATGATCGCCACAGCCGTCAGGGGTCGCATCGAGCGGAGGAGGATAACCGCACTCATCGCGAGAGACTCACGTTGAGGGTGATCGTTTCGCCGGCCCGCACGTCGACGGTGCGGCGGTAGGGCGCGCGGCCTCCGACGCTGATCTCGATGGTGTGCGTGCCCTCGGGCAGTTCGACCAGAATCGGTCCGGTGCCTTCGGGGGCGCTCCACTCTTCGCCGTCAATCATCAGACGGGCATCGGTCGGCTGCACCCGAATCGACACGCTGCCGAAGCCGGCGACGTGGTGTTCGGGGTCGGCTGGCGCGGCGGGGCGGGTGCCCATCGGCCCCATCGGGAACGGCAACTGCCCCATGCCCCCCGGAGCCGGCATCTGGGGCGGCGGCATCTGCGGCATCCGGCGCATGTCAGGCATCGGCGGCAGGGACTGACGTCCCATGGCCGACGGGCGCGGACCCGAATACTCGCCGGGCGGCAGCGGCTGCATGTCGAGCCGCACGTCGAGGGTGGCGTTGGGCCTGAACAGCAGACGCTGCGATTCGGTGCGGTAGCCGTCGAGATAGATGGTCACCTCGTGCTCGCCGGGTTCCACCTGCAGGCGCTGGAAGAATCCGTCGAAATCATCGACGAGACCGGCGAGGGCTCCGTCAATGTAGACCTCGGCCTGTCGCGGCCTCACCTGCAGGCGTGCCGAGCCGAATGGCTGACCCCAGCCGCCCCAGCCGGGACCCCAGCCGCCGCCCCATCCGCCGCCCCAGGCGCCGGGACCGTACCAGCCCTGCCCGTACCAGGGGCCGCCGGCAAAGCCCCAACCCATCCAGAGCGGATCGTAGAAGCCATACCCCCAGCCCCTGTAGAACGAGGCCGGATAGGCGCGACGTATGCCGACGCCGACACCCACGCGGGCACGGGGGGCGACGACGACGGGACGGGCGGGCACGGGGCGCACGACAACGGGGGGACGTCCACCTCCGCCACCTCCACCACCGGGTCGGCCCCGGCGCTGTGCATCGGCCGAGAGGGGCCAGACGAGGGTCAGGGCCAGTGCGGTCAGGGGAAGCAGCAGGCGGAACGACAGGCGTTGCGGATTCATGGGGCACTCTCCAGACTGCAGGCGGCTATCGCCCTCCGTAGCAAGGGGTGTGCCAGCCTGTGCTGACCTCGTGCGGTGACACGCCCCTCACGGCCAGGTGCGTCGGAGTTCCTCGATGAATGCCCGACGGATGTCGCGGAACTCCTCGACACCCGTCACGCCGTCAGCCGTGCGAGTCAGGAAGGCCATGTTGGCCTCGCGTCCGGTCAGCAGGAATTCGGGCAGGGACACGGCGTATGACATCTCAGGGGCGAGCGGGGTGCCGTTCACCTGCCAGCCCGTCGATGTCGACGTCACGGCAGCGCTGTGGTGCAGATATCCGCCTTCTCCGGCATTCCGTCGCCCGGCCTCAAGCACCCGCTGCAGCAGGGCTCCGGACATCTGCACGCGTACGATCTTCCCCCCGAAGGGCATGACCCGGATAACGTCGTACTCGGTGAGCGGGCCCGGTGGGATCACATCATCGATGCGGACTGACCCGCCATTGAGCAGCCCGATGGCGGCCCCCGTTTCGCGCACCATGCCGGCCACGATGAGATCCGTAAGCTGTCCCGTGCGATTGCGCACGACCGACTCGCGTCCGTCGAGCGATATCGGTAGCGTCACCACCGCCGCTTCCGGAGTGAAGCCGTCGCGCCGGAACGCGTTGTAGGCCGTGGCGGTCCACTGTTCCACGCGCCGCGCGACGGTGCGGTCGGGCTGCACCCGTTCGTCGAGCGGCAGCAGCCGCGACTCGACCACGGGGCGCGTCCCCTCAGCGCCGAACGTCATCGACACCACGGCCAGTGAGCGGGCGTTGGCGTCGGCTTTCACGATGGGCGTCAGCCGTGCGCCTCGCCGGAGCAGCCAGTTTTCGTGTTCGTGGCCGCCGACAATGAGATCGATCTCGGGCAGGGCCTCGACCAGCGCGGCGTCTTCCTCGAGCGTGAGATGGGAGATGACGACGACCGCGTCGAGGGGGCGGGGCAGGGCGGTTACGGCCTGACGGACCGATTCGACCGCGGGACGATACCGCACCCACGGGCGCGGGTTGGCGTCGGTGACCACGCCGGTGAGGCCAATGCGCAGGGCGCGTCCATGCACCGTCACGGGCACCATCACGCCGGGGGTGGTTTTTGGAAATGGCTGCCCCTGCGCGTCGGTGACGTTGCTGACGATGACCTGAAAGCGCGCCTCCTCGAGTCGGGCGCGGAAGGCCGCTTCGGCCACATCGAACTCGTGATTGCCGAGCGTAGCGAACTGCAGACCCGTGGCGTTGAGCACATCGACCATCTGTCGTCCGGCCAGAGGCGTGCCGTCGACCCTGGCGGTGCCCAGAGCCGAGGGTGAGAGGAAGTCGCCGCCGAGGGTGGTGATGACCGGCGTCGCTGACTGGCGCAGTGCAGCGAACGCCGTGGCGACGCGGGCCAGACCGCCCGAGCGGCCGCTATCGAGTGCGCCGATTTCATACACATCGTTGATGTGGGCCAGCGTGACGGTGGTTGTCGCGGCGACGCTGGCCACGGCCTGCCCCGGGGACGGCGTGCGTGTGGCGGCACCACTCGAGACACAGGCCTGCAGCACGCCCGCGAGCGACAGGGAAAGCAGGGAACGGAGGAGGGAGCGTCGCATCGTGCGCATCTTGGGGATTCTCCGGACGCAGATCGTTCAGGCGGATGCCCGGCGCGCACGCCGCTCTTTAAGGGCGCGGGGCAGGGCTCGTGTGATGACCGCGCGCACCGAGGCGGTTAACTCCGTGAGTTCGGCCGCGCGGTGCTCGAGACGGTCGACGCGGTGCAGCGATGCCGAGAGCGCGGCGCGGATCAACTCCGGGTGATCCGCCAGCCCTTCCAGCACGCCGATGCCGCAGGTATCCGCGGCCGAGAACATGTGGGCTGCGCCGGCCACCGACTGGGCCACGGCAAAGACCTCGCCGACACCGGGACACGCCTTGGACGTGACGTCGTGCAGCACAAGAATCCCGTCCGGTGCCAGGGCCCCGGCACAGGTCACGGTGTCCCAGAGGCAGCCGGCGAAGGTATGGTCGCCGTCCACGAGAATGACATCAAACTGCCGTCCGGTCAGCCAACGCTGGAAGTCGGGCGTGCGCGTGTCGAGGTCCGCAAACTCGAGGCCGAGGTGTTCGATGCACCAGTCGATGCGCATCTGCTGCGAGGCGACCAGGCCGCGACGCTGGTAGTCGAGGTTGTCGACTGCCGCCAGCAAAGCCGTGATGCCGTGGCGGGCCCACAGGCGCGAGAGAAAAATGAGTGTGGCGCAGCTGCCGACGCCGATCTCGAGGTAGCGCACCGGGCGGTCACCGAACCGCGTCAGCAGGTCGTTGGCCAGCCGATCAAGTTCCTCAGGTATCTGCTGTAGTTCGAGGCCGCCCTCGACGCTGGTCCTGAAGTAGGCCGCGTTGTTGGCGCCCAGTCCGCGAATGGTGTCGACCAGCGGCGGGCCGGGTATCAGCGGTGCGGCGTCAAGGCGGCGCAGGGCATCGTCAAAGGAGAGCGCAGTCGTCTGGGGGGGCATGGGATTGACGCCCTCATGGTGCGTGAACCGGCGTGACAACGCAAGTGCCGTCACGCCGTGTGACCGCGAGACGGTCAGTTGGCGACGGCCGCCTGCAGGTTGAGGCTGATCTTCACGTCCTCGCCGATGCGCACGCCATCGGTTTCAAGCGCGGCGTTCCAGGTGAGGCCGAAATCCTTGCGGTTGATCGTGAGTGCCGACTCGAACGCGAGCTTGTCGTTGCCCCACGGGTCACGGGCCGTACCGAGATAGGTCACGGGGAAGACCACCGGGCGGGTGATGTCACGGATGGTGAGGTCGCCGGCGACGTCGAAGTGCCCGCCGGCCGGCGTGATGCTGCGGCTGACGAAGGTCATCGTCGGGAAACGCTCGACCGAGAAGAATTCGTCTGATCGCAGATGGGCGTCGCGGTCGGACTGGGTCGTGTCGATGCTCGCGGTCTGCACCGTCACCGAGACCGAGGACTGGGCCGGTGCGGCGTCGTCGAACTGAATCGTGCCGGCAAACGACGAGAAGCGGCCGCTGACCTTCGTGATGAGATGGCGCACCTGAAAGGTGACTTCCGAGTGAGCGGGATCGAAGGCATGGGTCCGGGACATGACGGAAACTCCTGTGAGGTGAATGACTGCATGAACCAACGGGAATGGATGACCGTTACGCTCGCGCGCGGGCCAGGGCCAGCGTGTCGATGAGGACACGCAGAGCCGGCCGCCCCAGGTGCGACAGCTGACGCCGGTTGAGGGCTTCGACAGGGGCATCGAGGGTCTCGAGCAGCCGCAGCCTGTCCGACGTGATGACGGTGGTGACAAAGCGACGGTCGTCGGTGCCGCGGCTCCGGCGGATGAGTCCCGCCGCTTCCATCCGATCGAGCAGCCTGGTGACGTCGGGCACGCTGGTGACCATGCGTGCCCCGATGGCCGACCGGCACAGCCCGTCGGCACCGGCGCCCCGCAGGATGCGGAGCACGTTGTACTGGGTCGGGGTGATGCTGGCCGGCTTGACGGCCTGTGCGAGGGCGTGATCGAGCAGCGCAGCGGTGCGGGCGATGCTGAGCATGGCTTCTGTCTCGGCACTCGGAAACGGGCAGGTCTGCTTCAGTTCGGCCTGCAGGGCGCTACGCATGTCGCCACAACAGGTGTGACGACGACTGATGTCCACACAAATACTCTGCCGGTCGGGTCAGGGCGGCGCCGTCGATCGCGGGCATCCCGCACCGGGCCTTGACACGGGGGGGACCCGCTGTTTATCATCTGTTTATCCACATACGTGGATATTCATCAAGAGTGGCCGAGGAACCGGGTCCGATGACGCCACGGCAGCCGGGCAGCAGTGCTGCGACGGTGCCCACTCCCGCCCCGCACTGCCGGGGAGAGATGAGCGGTCATGGGTCTGTCCACTTCCACTGCCACGCCCGTGCGCGTGGGACTCGTCAATTTGATGCCAGATGCTGCCCTGCGGGCCACCGAGCGCCAGTTCCTGCGCCTGGTCCAGGGCACCCCGCTCGATTGCCGGGTGGACGTGCTGCGCGCTACGCTGCCCGGCCTCGACCGCGGGCCGGCCGTCGCCGATGCGCTGGCATCACGCTATGTGCCCATCGATCGCCTGCTCGATGCCGACCCCGATGCGCTCATCGTGACCGGGACGAACGTGGCGGCGGCCGATGTGTCGGCGCATCCGGTGTTCCCAGAGATGGCGCGCGTGTTCGACTGGGCCGAGACACAGCAGGTGCCGCTACTCACCTCGTGCCTGGCCTCGCATGCATGGCTGCAGCATCGACGGGGCACCGTGCGCACCACGCTGCCCGACAAGCGCTGGGGCGTGTATGCGCATCGCGTGACCCGTCGCGCGCATCCGCTGGCCCAGGGACTGCCGTTCACCTTCGATGCGCCACACTCGCGTCACAACACTGTGCACCACCGCGAGTGGGAAGCCGCGGGCCTCGAGGTTGTGGCCACCACCACGGATGGCGAGGTGCACGCGGCGGCCAGCGCCGACGGGGCGCGGGTCGTGTGCCTGCAGGGGCATCCCGAGTACGACACCGCCAGTCTGCTGAAAGAGTACGCGCGCGAGTGGCAGCGCGCCGGGGCGGGCGACCGTGACGTGCCGCCGGTGCCTCGGGGATATCTCTCGCCCGAGGCTCAGGCGCTGCTGGCGGCCTTCCGGTGGCAGGCCACGCGTGCCCGTGACTGCGGCAGCCCGCTGCCCCCGTTCCCCGAAGAGGCCATCGTCCCGCTGCTGCGCAACACCTGGCGCGAGCCTGCGCGCGTGTTCTTCCGCAACTGGCTCGAACGCGTGGCGCGCCGGGCCTGAGGCGCCGCCGGGGGCCCGCGTCGCGTGCCGACATGTCACCCTGCAGGTCACCCCGGGCACGCGCGTCCGGCACATGCGCCGTACTGACCTGTGGCAATACACCCTCAGCAGAGCGGGTCCGCTCGCAATCCGACGGGGTACGAGCAGCGCCAGTGCCACCGCGGATAGGCATCGGCCCCGGCCGGTGCTAGGCTACGCACACCCGTGCGCGCCATCGCGTCGCGTGGCGATCACGGCAACCGTCCGGAAGGCATGAGGAGACCTATGAAGAGACGATGGTGGCTGACCGCTGCGGCAGCGGTGCTGCTGGCTGCGGCGGTGGAGCGCGTGCTGGCGCAGCCGGCACGTCCTGCGTCCCCGCGACGCCTGGCGCTTGTGGGCGGCATGCTGCTCGATGGCTATGACGCGCCGCCGCTGCACCACGCGGCCGTGCTCATCGAGGGCGATCGCATTGTGCGCGTGGGTCCTGCCGCGTCGACGCCTGTGCCCGAGGGCTATACCGTCATCGACACCAGCGGACGCACGATGATGCCAGGCCTGATCGAACTGCATGCCCACCTCGTACTGCTCGGGCACGGCAACTATGCGACGTGGTTCCCCTGGATCGACCGCAACGGCGGTGACCCGATGCTCCGCACCGTCATGACCACGGCCGCCGCGCAGCTGCTCGATGCGGGCATCACCTCGGCGGTCGATCTGGGAGCACCGCTCGAGGCCAGCCTCGCGGTGCGCCGCGACATCGACACGGGCAAGGCGCGCGGTCCCCGCATGCTGATGAGCGGGCCCTGGATCACACGGACGCCGGCCGTGTTTCCCGAGAGCTACCAGATTGCCGTTGATTCGCCCGAGGCGGCCGCACGCGCGGTGACGCACCTGGCCGATGCGGGCGTCGACGTGATCAAGGCGCACAGTGGCCTGCGGCGGGAAGACTATGTGGCGATTGCCGAGACTGCCCATCGACGGGGTCTGCGGGTGCATGCGCATGTCTATGCCGAGCACGACGTGCGCAATGCCCTTGAGACGGGTATCGATGTGCTGCAGCATGCCGGGTCGGCAGGCACCGCGCCGCCGTACAGTGCCGCGCTCATCACCGATATTGCCAATGCCGGCCGGCCCGTCGTGATCACGGCCGCGCACCGCAGCTGGATCTATCCCGATACGGCGGCGTTTCCCGAGCGATTGCAGGATCCGGCACTGGCGCGGTCGATACCGCCGGCGATCTGGCGCGAGATTCAGGACTCGACCACCGCCTGGCGGGCGCTGCCGTACTTTGCGCGCACCGACCGTGAAGTGCTGTATCGCGATCGCGGCGTGCGCCAGTTCATCGAATCGGGTGCGGTGCTCGGCATGGGCACCGACTCGGGCACGCCGCTCAACTTCCACACCGAGGCCCTGTGGCGCGAAGCGAAGGTGCACGCCGATCTGGGGATGAGCCCGATGCGGGTCATTTCGGCGCTGACGCGCGTGGGGGCGACCGTGCTCGGCCGCCAGCGCGACCTCGGGACGATTGAGCCCGGCAAGCTGGCCGATGTCATTGTGCTGCAGGGCAATCCGCTGTTCGACGTCACCGCGCTGGCCCATGTCGAGACGGTCGTCAAGGGCGGCGTCATCGAGAAGCGACCGGCGACCGGTCAGGAGGTACGACGATGAGGCAGAGCTGGAAGGCACCGATCGCGCTGGGACTGATGCTTGTGGCCGCGCAGGCCCAGCCTGCCAACGCACAGGCCGCAGCGCCCGGAGCAGCCGCGACGACCGAATCGCTGCGCGTGGCGGGCCTGCAGGCACCTGTCGAGATCAGGCGCGACCGGTGGGGCATCAACCACATCTACGCGGCCAACGAGCATGACCTGTTCTTCGCGCAGGGCTATGCGGCGGCGCGCGATCGGCTGTTCCAGTTCGAAATCTGGCGGCGTCAGGCGACGGGTACGGTTGCCGAGATTCTGGGCCGCCGCGAGCTGGCGCGCGACATCGGCACGCGCCTGCACATGTTCCGCGGTGACCTGACGGCCGAACTCAACTGGTATCACCCGCGGGGCGCACAGATCATCACGGCGTTTGTCGACGGCATCAACGCCTACATCGACGACGCCGGCCAGCGCCCCGAGCAGCTGCCGATCGAATTCCGCATGCTGGGGATCAGGCCCGGGCGCTGGACGCCGGCAGTGGTCATCTCGCGGCACAACGGCCTGTTGTCGAACGTCACGCAGGAACTCAGCATGGCACGTGCCGTCGCCGCCGTGGGTGCCGACGCGGTGAAGGCCGTATCCGGCTTCCAGGGCCCCGACCCTCTGCTGACCCTCGACCCGGCCATTGACCCGGCCCTGCTGACACCGGATGTGCTCGATCTCTACAACGCCTTCCGTGAACCCCTGCGGTTCCTGCCGCAGGACATCGTCGCGCAGTATCGCGCTCCGCAGGCCGTCGCGCGACTCGATGAGGCGGTCGTCCGTCCGTCGCCGCTCGACCTCAGCCAGCGGCGTGAAGACATCGGCAGCAACAACTGGGTGGTCAGCGGCAGCCGCACGCAGAGCGGCCTGCCGTTGCTGATGAACGATCCCCATCGGCTCCAGGGCGTGCCCTCGCTGCGCTACTGGTCGCACCTGGTCGCGCCGGGGTGGGATGTCATCGGCGGCGGCGAGCCCATGCTGCCGGGCGTGTCGATCGGGCACAACGCCCACGGGGCGTGGGGGCTGACGATTTTCGGATCTGACTCGGAAGATCTCTACGTCTACGAGACCAACCCGGCCCAACCCGGTCAGTACCGCTACCGGGGGCAGTGGGAAGACATGCGCGTCATCCGCGAGTCGATTGCCGTCAAGGGCGAGGCCCCCGTGGCGGTCGAGCTCAAGTACACGCGCCACGGGCCCGTGCTCAAGGAAGTGCCCGGGCGTCGGGTCGCCTTCGCGCTGCGGGCGGCATGGATGGAGATGGGATCGGCCCCCTACCTGGCCAGCCTGCGCATGGACCAGGCGACCACCTGGGAGGAATTCCGCGAGGCCTGCGCCTACAGCCGCATTCCGTCCGAAAACATGATCTGGGCCGATCGCCGGGGCACCATCGGGTGGCAGGCCGTGGCCATCACGCCGCTGCGGCGCCACTGGAGCGGTCTGGTGCCGGTGCCGGGGGACGGCCGCTATGAGTGGGACGGCTATCTGCCGATCAAGTCGCTGCCGCACGCGGTCAACCCACCCGTGGGCTTTCTCGTGACCGCGAACAACTATCTCTTCCCGCGCGACTATCCCTTCCCCGAGGCGCAGCACTACACCGGCGCTGATCCGTACCGATCGAACCGCATCACCGAGCTGCTGTCGTCGGGGCGTGTGCTGACGGTGGCTGACATGATGGCATTCCAGAACGACGACTATTCGCTGCCCGCCCGCGCGCTGGTGCCGCTGCTGACCGAGGTGACCGTCCCCGAGGCCACGACCCAGCGGGCGCAGCAGCTGCTGCGCGAGTGGGATGGTGTGCTCGCGAAAGACTCGGTGGCCGCGGGCATCTACGAGATGTTTCAGCGGCAGCTGCTGACGCTCGTGCGCGACCGTCTCGTCCCGTCGGCTGCACGAGCCGAACTCGGCGGCGTGCCGATGTCGGTGGTCATCGGATGGCTGCAGGCCCCCGACGGCCGTTTTGGCCGCGATCCAATCGCCGGGCGAGATGCCCTGCTGGCCGAGGCACTCGCGACGGCGGTGCGCGAGCTGACGCAGAAGCTGGGCGCCGACATGTCACGGTGGCAGTACGGCCAGCCGGCATATCACCACGCTCTCATCAGGCATCCGCTGAGCGCCGCGGTCGCTGCCGAGCACCGGGCACGCCTCGATGTCGGGCCCGTGCCCCGCGGAGGCGACAGTTACACCGTCTCAGCCACGGGTGGCAGCGACAATCAGACCTCCGGCGGATCCCTGAAGATGGTGGCCGATCTGAGCGACTGGGATCGATCGGTGGCGCAGAACAATCCCGGGCAGTCCGGTGATCCCGAGAGTCCGCATTATCGCGATTTGTTTGCGCTGTGGGCGCGTGGCCGGTACTTTCCCCTGCTGTACTCGCGTGCCGGCGTCGAATCGGTCACCGAATCGGTGCTGACCCTGCAGCCGGGTGGCGCAGCGGGGCGCCGCTGACTCATGGCCATGTCACCGTCACGCCTCAGCTCCGCGCTGATGGCGGTGACATGCGTCACCGTCGTGGGCCTCGTGGTGTGGTGTGCGCCGGGCGGGCGCCCGGATGTGTCGGCACAGCAGGCGACCACCGTCAACTGGCCGGTCTACGGCGGCGACGCGGGGGCGCAGAAGTACTCGCCATTGACACAGATCAATCGCGACACCGTCGCAACGCTCGAGCTGGCGTGGTCGTGGAAGACCGGTGAGCAGCCGCTGCAGGAGTTCGGCACGACGCCCGGGGCCTTCCAGAACACGCCCCTGATGATCGACGGTGTGCTGTATGTCAGCACGCCCTACAACCGCCTGGTGGCGCTCGATGCGGCCAGCGGTCGGCAGCGCTGGGCGTTCGACCCGCGCGCGTACGAGGACGGGCAGCCTGCCAGCGGACAGGGGTTCGTGCACCGCGGTGTGGCGGCCTGGCGCGATGGCCATGCCCTGCGGCTGTTCCTCAACACGCGGCACCGGTTGCTGGCGATTGATGCCGAGAGCGGGCAACTGATTCCGTCGTTTGGTGAGGGCGGCAGCGTCGATCTGTCGGCGTCACTGCAGTGGGCCATCCGGCGGCAGCACCTGGCCGCCACCTCGCCGCCCGTGGTTTACCGCGATCTCGTGATCGTCGGCAGCGGGATCGGTGATCGCCTGATGTACAGGAATGATCCGCCAGGCGATGTGCGGGCCTATCATGCGCGTACCGGTGCACTCGTGTGGACGTTCCGGACCATTCCGCAGGCGGGCGAGTACGGCCACGACACGTGGGAAGGCGAGGCGTCTCACATCACCGGGCACACCAATGTCTGGGCCCCGATGGCACTCGACGAAGGACGCGGGCTGGTCTATCTGCCCGTCAGCACGCCAAGCAACGACTACTACGGCGGCCGTCGGCTCGGGAACAATCTCTTTGCGGAATCACTGGTCTGTCTCGACGCCGCGACCGGCGTCCGTCGGTGGCACTTCCAGATCGCGCATCACGGCCTGTGGGACTACGACCCGCCAGCGGCACCGATGCTCACCACGCTGACCGTGGGCGGACGCCGCATCGATGCCGTGGTGCAGCTGACCAAGCAGGGTTTTGCGTTCGTCTTCGAACGGGTCACGGGCACACCGGTGTGGCCGATCGAAGAACGTCCGGTGCCGCAGAGTGATGTGCCGGGCGAACGTACCTCACCGACGCAGCCGTTTCCGACCGCCCCGCCCCCGTTCACGGCACAAGGGACGTCACTGGCCGATGCATTCGATCTGACCCCGGCACTGAAGGCCGAGGCCGAGACGGCCCTGCGTCAGTTCCGTCTGGGACCGCTGTACACACCGCCATCGCTGCAGGGCACGCTGGTGCGTCCCGGCGTCTGGGGCGGCGCCAACTGGGGCGGCGGGGCCGTGGTGCCGGGCACCGGCATGCTCTATCTGAAGACGACGGGCCTGGCGCAGGTGTATCGCCTCGAGAGACGTGACCCGTCGCAGCCTGATCCCCGGCCGGGCGAAGTCGATGCGGACTATGTGAACCGCGGGGGGGCGGCCTTCATCCGCGACGGCATTCCGCTGATCAAGCCCCCGTATGCACACGTCGTGGCGCTGGATCTGTCCTCGGGCACCGTGGCGTGGAGGGTGCCGTTCGGAGACATGCCGGCACTGCGACGCACCCTCGCGGGCCTCGGGGTGACCTACGACGGTCCCCTCGGCGCGCAGGGACCAGCGGGCGTGCTCGTGACAGGCGGGGGACTCATCTTCGTCGGTGGGGGAGACGAGGCGGTCCATGGCCTCGACACGCGGAACGGACAGACGCTGTGGACGCGGCCGACGCCGGAGACGACCGGGACCCCGATGACCTACCAGCTGAACGGGCGGCAGTTCCTCGTCATCGCCACCGGCCGACAGCAGCAGGCGGAACTATGGGCCTACGCATTACCGTTGCGACGCCCGCGGTAACGGCCGCGTGGCGTCTGTGCGCGCTGCAGACCAGCACTGACAGGGGCGGTACGTGCGACGGGCGCAGCATCGAGACGCTGCGCCCGGGCACGTCGGTGAGAGGCTCCTTCGGTCGTTACTGACCGCCGCCGGGCCGACGTCGGCGACCACCACCTTGCGGGCCGCTGCCCTGTGGCGGCTTGCCTCCGGGGGGACGGCTGCCGTCGCCGTGCGGGGGGCGGCCATTGCCATCACCGGGCGGGCGACCGCCGTCACCACGCGGGGGACGACCACTGCCATCACCGGGCGGGCGACCACCGCCGCTACCTGGCGGGCGACCACCGCCGCCACCACCGGGTCGGCGGCCCTGGGCCGAGGCCAGGACAGGGGCTGCGGCAAGCAGCAGGGTCAGAAGCGCACGTCGTGTCATCAATCGGGTCCTTTCTCAGGAGCGCAGGCTTTCGACAGTGTGCATCGGGACGCGTCACGCGAGATGTGACATCTCGATGGCATGGGCCGGGTGGTGACACTGCGATACACTCGCCAGACGGGCGGTCGGCGCACGACCATCCACGGTTCCGGTATCGGTTCACAGGTCACGTTGAGAGCGGAGGCACCAGTCATGGTTTCTGTTTCTGTTCGCGTGGTGACGTCCCTGCTGACCGGGCTCTGTGTCGCAGCCCTCAGCATCGGGGCGCAGGCGCAGACGTCGGGCAGCATCACGTTTCCCACCTCGGGCGCTCCGGCCGCGCAGGCCGACTTCCTGAGCGGCGTCAAGGCGCTGCACAATTTCGAATTCGATCAGGCCGCCCTGGCCTTCCAGAACGCACAGAAGGCCGATCCGGGCTTTGTGATGGCCTACTGGGGCGAGGCCATGAGCCATAACCATCCGCTGTGGGCGCAGCAGGATGTGGCGAAGGCGAAGGCTTCGCTCGACAAGCTGGCACCGACGCATGAGGCCCGGCTGGCCCTGGCCCGGCTGCCGAAGGAGAAAGCCTTCCTTGAGGCCCAGCAGGTGCTCTACTTCAGCCAGGGCGACAAGCTGACGCGCGACATCGCCTACGAGCAGGCCATGGCCCGGATGTACGCCGAGTGGCCGGACGATCACGAGGTCGGCACGTTCTACGCGCTGGCCCTGCTGGGTGCGGTGCGTCCGACCGACGCGGGCTATCGCCGCCAGGCGATGGCGGCCTCGATCGCGCAGAAAATCTTTGCGGCGAACCCGCAGCATCCCGGGGCGGCGCACTTCATCATTCACTCGTTCGATGACCCGGACCATGCGCCCCTGGCGCTTGAGGCCGCCAATGCCTATGCCGCGATTGCGCCCTCGGCCGCGCATGCCCTGCACATGCCGTCGCACATCTACGTGCAGCGTGGCATGTGGGAGCGCGTGGCCGCCTCGAACATCGAGGCGTACGCCGCTGCCACCGCACTCAACGCGCGCCTCAAGCTGCCCGAGGGACGCGAAGACTTCCACACCCTCGGCTGGCTGACGTATGCCAACACCATGCTGGGACGGTTTGACGAGGCGCAGAAGAATGTCGACGCCGCCCGTGCCGCCGCCGAACGCAATCCGACTGCACGCGCCATTCGCGACGGGTATCTCGGGATGCGGGCGCGCTACATCCTCGAGTCGGCCCGCTGGGAAGCGCTGACGCTGCCGCCAGACGATGCGGCACCGGCGGATGCGGCGGCGCATGCCGGCATGCCAGGGATGGCGATGGGTGCGCCGAGCGGTGGGGTCTCGGAAGGCGCGGCCACCTGGATCTTCATCGTCGGGGTCAGTGGTGCGCGCCGTGGTGACCTGGCCACGGCCGATGCCGCACTGGCGCGGCTGACCGCCATTCGCGAGCGCGTGTCGAAGGGCACAGACGGATATGCCGCGCGTCCGCATGCCATTCGCGAGAAGCAGCTGGGTGCGATCGTCGCCTCGGTGCGCGGGCAGAAGGCCCAGGCGGTGACGCTGGCCCGTGAGGCCAGCACCATCGAGGCCGGCATGGCTCCGCCCTCGGGTCCGCCCGAGCCCATCAAGCCGTCGTTCGAGCTGTCTGCCGAGATGCTGGCCGACAACGGTCAGTATGCCGAGGCCGTGAAGGCATTCGAGCAGGCCCTGCTGCGCACGCCCAACCGCACACCGTCGGTGCGCGGACTGGCGGCCGCGCGCGCACGCCTGACGCCGGGCACGAACGCTGCGCCCCGGCAGTAAACCATGGCGGAAGGTCCGCGCAGGCGGGCCCACGACAGCATTCGGGGCTGGCACCTTGTTGGTGTCAGCCCCGAGTCATGTCAATCGGCACGTCTGTGGCCGTGCGGGCCGTGCGCGTGCCTGGCTTACTTGCCGTCGAGGGTGAACGCGTAGACCTTGCCGCCGTTGATGCCCGACATCACGGCCACATACTGCTTGCCGTCAAGCTCGTAGGTCACCGGCGTCGCAATGCCCGAGTCGAGCATGTGCGACCACAGCACGCGGCCCGACGCCGGGTCGAGTGCCTGGAAGGCGCCGGTGCTCTGTCCGGCAAAGATCAGCTGGCCCTCGGTCGACAGTGCGCCTCCGCTCGGGCGGAAGTCGATGCGCCACCGCTCTTTATTCGCCACTGGATCCCAGGCGACGAAGAACCCGCGGGTGCTGGCTGCCGGCGTCGGTGTGGATGGGGCCGCAGCAGGTGCCCCTGCGACGGGAGCGGGGGTCGCGGTGGCCGCACTCGCCGCGGCGGCCGCCGTGCCGCGCGCCGTGCCCGTATTCCAGCGGCCCTGTTCAAACTCAAAGGTGGGCGTGTTCTGGAACAGCATGTTCGTTTCCTGCCCCGGGAAGTAGACGAGGCCGGTCTTCGGGTTGAACGCCATTGGCGGCCAGTGATGGGCTCCGACGGCGGACGGCGACAGGCGCGCTCCCTTGGCACCATAGCGGGCCTCGGGAGTTTCGACCGGGCGGCCGGTCTTGAGATCGATGTGCGTGGCCCAGTTGACCGCCACATACGGCTGTGCGGAGAGCAGTTCGCCGGTCAGGCGATCAATCACATAGAAGAAGCCGTTTTTCGGCGCCTGCACCAGCACCTTCCGCACACGACCGTCGATCGTCAGATCGAGCAGCATCATCTGCTGTGCGGCGTTATAGTCCCAGTCGTCACCGGGCGTGGTCTGGTAATGCCACACATAGCGGCCCGTGTCGGCATCGAGTGCGACGACGGACGAGAGATACAGGTTGTCGCCACCGCCAGGGCTGCGGTGGTCGCGGGCCCAGGGCGATCCGTTGCCCGTGCCGACGTAGACCATGTTGCTTTCGGGGTCGTACGACAGCCCGTCCCACGGTGTGCCACCGCCGCCGTACTTCCACCACTGACCCCGCCACGTGCGGATCGCCTGTTCCATCGACCGGTCTTCCGCGCCGAGCGACGGATCCCCGGGCACCACATACCAGCGCCACGCCTGTTTACCGGTCTCGGCATCGTAGGCCGTGAGATAGCCGCGCACGCCGTACTCGCCGCCGCCGTTGCCGATGAGCACCTTGCCCTTCACGATGCGCGGAGCGCCGGTGATCGAGTAGTCAGAGCCCACCGGCGTCGTCTGGATGGCCCAGACGACGCGCCCCGTGTCGGCGTTGAGCGCGACCAGGCGTCCATCGAGCAGCCCGACATACACCTTCCCCTTGTAGACGGCCACGCCCCGGTTGACCGGACCGCAGCAGAAGCGCGCCGCGCCGTCGGCGATGCCACCCTTCACGAGCGCCGGGTCCCAGCGCCACTTGAGGGCGCCTGTCCTCGCATCGACCGCATAGACAACGCTGTACGTCGACGTACCGTACAGCACCCCGTTGGCGACGATGGGTGTGGTTTCGATCTTGCCCTGCGAGCCGACTTCCACCGACCAGGCCGGGGCGAGGCGGGCCACATTGCTCTGGTCAATTTGCGTGAGCGGACTATGCCGGGTTTCGGCAAAGTCGCGTCCGTGATTGATCCACTCGCCACTCGCCGGTGTGCGCAGGCGCGCATCGTCGATGACGGATGCCGCCGGGGCGGGGGGCTGCTGCGCGGTCGCGGGTGCCGGTGCGGCCAGCAGCCACACCAGTGGCAGCGATGAAAGAGACGCGGCGGAACGAATCGTCATGATCCCTCCAAAGATGCGCGTGCCACCAGCGGCGCGCGCTCAGTCAGTGCATGTGCGGAGCGGCGACGGGCCGCGCCGCGCTGTCCGTCAGGATGTCGGTCCGAACACCTGGCCGAAAAAGTCACCGGGGTTCCACCCGGGCCGTGCCTCGGTCTGGGCCACGAGCCAGCCGATGAGAAAGTTGAGGCGCGCATGCATCGCACCGGCCTCAAAGTCGAAGGGCTGCGACATGTCGTCGTTGGGCTTGTGGTAGACATCACGGCGATAGCCGGCGTTGATGGCGGAGCCGTCTTTGGACGGATCGCCTGTCTGGAATCCGCTCTTGATGAACAGCGCGGGAATACCCTGACGAATGAAGCTGAAGTGATCGCTGCGGATGAAGAGCACCTGTTCCGGAATCGGATCGGTGGCGAGCCCGATGCCGAGGTGCGCGGCCGCCTTCGCCACCGGGTCGGCCAGCGTTGAGTGCTGGGCGCCATAGGGCACGATGTCGACCAGGCGGTGGTAGAGGAACGGCATGTCGAGTGACAGGTTGGCGACGAGGCTGTCTTTCGGCACGGTCGGGTTCCGGGCGAAGTAGTCAGAGCCCAGCAGACCCCATTCTTCAGCCGTGACAAACAGGAAGATCACCGAGCGGCGCGGCGGCGTGGGCAGCGCGCGATAGGCGCGGGCGACCTCGAGCACGATGGCCACGCCCGACGCATTGTCGTGCGCGCCGTTGTAGATGGCATCACCGTGCATCGGTGTGCCGACGCCGAAGTGGTCGATGTGCGCCACATAGACGACGTGCTCCTGGCGCAGCACGGGATCGCTGCCCTCGAGCCGGGCCACGAGGTTGGCACTGTCGACGGCGCGGTGGCGCGTCTGCGTCGTGACCGACAGGCGCGTGGGCAGCGGTACGGATTGCGGAATGCTGGCGGCGGCGTCGGCAAAGATCTGCGTGAGCGGCTTGGGTGTGCCCTCGAACAAGCGCGTCACACCCGAATGATTGAGCGAGACCGACCCGCGAAGGGCGGCGTCTCCGCGGTTGGGACGGCCACTGGCATCGAGCCACGAGAAGCCTCCCTGTGCGGAGGTGGCCACGCTGACATCCCATCGGAAGCGCGGATCGTCGGGCGTGGTGAAGCTCACGGTGCCGATGGCACCGCGCTTCACGGCTTCCGCCTCCTTGACGGCGCCTGACGAGAAGTACGCTCGCTCGTTGCTGGGAAACTTCGCGGGAGCCCCGCTCAGGTAGGCCACCACTTTCCCGGTCAGGTCGCCGGCCTGCGCGTAGTCGTCATAGCCCAGCATCGGTGCGCTCACGCCGTAGCCGACAAACACCACCGGGGCCTCGTCGAGCGTGACGGTCTCGCGCAGATGATCGGCGCCGAGCAGGGCATCGACGCCGTACTGCAGGGGATGCCTGCCCGAGGGACCCGTGATGGCGATGCGGCTGTCTGCGGCCGACGCGGTGCCGTTGCGCAGCGGCACACGCTGGCGGAATCCACCGGACTCGCCGGCAGGCGCAAGGCCCATCTCACGAATCGCGCCTTCGACGTACTGCAAGGCCCGTTCATACCCGGGTGTGCCCGGTCCCCTTCCTTCCATCGCATCGTCGGCCAGCGTCGCCATGTGGGCCTTGACGCGGTCGGCGCTGACGGTGTCGAGGGCCACCTTGGCGTCGGGGGCGTCCGGTGACGGTGGGGCGGGTGGGGCAGTGGGCTGGGCGCAGGCCGCGCCGAGCATCGCCGCGAGCAGCGCGGCTGACGCGCAGAGTCGTCTGGTGGACATGGTGCGCACAGCGTGTCGCGGATGGCGCCGGGCGTCAAGAAGCAGCCGGCGATCGGGGCGGTGCGTGGTCACGCGCGCCCCCGAGCCGGAGCGGTCAGGCGCGGGACAGGGCGGCGGTCACCGCGGCCGTGAACTGCGAGGTCGCCGCGGGTGTCGTGCCCGGGTCGGCGATGTCTGCGGTGCGGAGTCCTGCCGAGAGCGTGTCGTCGATGGCCTGCGTGATGGCCGCGGCCTCGGACGCCAGCCCGAAACTGTGCTCGAGCAGCATGGCCATTGAGGCCATGGCCCCGATGGGATTGGCGATGTCGCGTCCGGCAATGGTGGGAGCCGAGCCGTGCACGGGCTCGAAGAGGCCGACCTTCGCGCCCAGGCTCGCGGAGGGCAGCAGCCCGAGCGACCCGCAGACCGCGCCGGCCTCGTCCGACAGAATGTCGCCGAAGAGGTTCTCGGTGAGCAGCACGTCGATGGTCGACGGGGCCAGGGCGAGCTTCATGGCGGCCGAATCGACGTACTCGTGCGTCAGCACCACCTCGGGATATTCAGTCGCCAGCTGCTGCACGGTACGCCGCCAGAGCTGAGAGACCTCAAGCACATTGGCCTTGTCGACCGACACCAGCCGGCCGCGCCTGCGCCGGGCCAGATCGAAGGCGACCCGGGCGATGCGGGTGATTTCGTCAACCGAGTAGCGCAGGGTGTTGTGGGCGCTCTGCCCGTCTGCGGCCAGGCCTCTCGGCTCACCGTAGTAGAGGCCGCCCGTCAGCTCGCGCACCACCATGAGGTCGGTGCCTGCCAGCACCGACGGCTTGAGCGGCCCGCTCGCCTCGAGGCCGGACCACACGCGGGCGGGGCGCAGGTTGGCATACAGCCCCAGGGCCTTGCGGATGACCAGCAGGGCTGACTCGGGTCGCTTGCCTGGCGGGGCCTGATCGAAGGCCGGATCGCCGACGGCGCCGAGGAACACGGCATCGGCAGCGGTCGCGGCCTGCAGGGTCTCGTCGGGCAGTGGCACCTGGGTGGCCCGCAAGGCTGCACCGCCGATGAGGTGCGGGGCGGTGTGAAACGTGTGGCCGAAGCGCGCCTCGACGGCATGCAGGACGGCGCAGGCCGCCGTTGTGACTTCCGGGCCGATGCCGTCACCCGGCAGCAAGACAATGTGACCGTTCATACGCCGAATCCGTATCCTGACTCGTGGGGCACCGGCTCGTGCGGCGCCGGCTGTGACGGGGCCGCCACGCCGAGCACGGCGCACGCAATGTCGACCAGGTCCTGGTCGGTGATGTGCTTGCGCACATCGGCCGCGGCCACCATGGCCCGATACACACGGTCGACGCCGTCGCGATCGAGGGCGAAGCCCAGCTGCTCGCAGCGTGCCGCCACGGCATGGCGCCCCGAGTGTTTGCCCAGCACCAGCGTGGTGCGGGGCACCCCGACATCTTCGGGCCGCATGATTTCGTAGCAGCGCCGGTCCTTGAGCATGCCGTCCTGGTGAATGCCGGCCTCGTGTGCGAAGGCGTTCCGCCCGACGACGGCCTTGTTGGCCTGGACGGCCTCGCCGGTCAGTTCGGTGAGCAGGCGGCTGCTGGGGTACAGCTGCCGGGTGTCGATGCCGGTGGTCACCGGCAGGCGATCGGCCCGCACGTGCGTGGCCATGATGACTTCTTCGAGCGACGCATTGCCGGCGCGTTCGCCGATGCCGTTGATGGTGCACTCGATCTGGCGCACGCCGGCCCCGATGGCGGCCAGCGAGTTGGCGACGGCCAGGCCGAGGTCATCGTGGCAATGCGCGCTGAAGATGGCCGTGTCGGCGTTGGGCACCCGGCCGATCACGTCGGCAAAGAAGGTCGCAATTTCATCGGGCGTGCTGTAGCCGACGGTGTCGGGCAGGTTGATGGTCGTCGCACCGGCAGCAATCACCGCCTCGATGACACGGCACAGAAAGTCGGCGTCGCTGCGTGTCGCATCCTCGGCCGAAAACTCGACATCGTCGGTGTACCCGCGCGCGCGGGTGACCGCAGCCACGGCGGCGTCGATGCATGCGTCGCGCGACATGTTGAGCTTGCGTGACAGATGCAGGTCCGAGGTTGCGATGAAGGTGTGGATGCGGCGGCGCGGGGCCGGTTCGAGGGCCCAGGCGGCCCGATCGATGTCACCGGCGGCACAGCGGGCCAGGGCGGCGACGGTCGTGCGTTCGAGGGTGCCGGCGATGAGACGCACCGCCTCGGCATCGGCCTCGGAGGCGATGGGGAAGCCGGCCTCGATCACGTCGACGCCGAGGGCCTCGAGCTGACGCGCCATGCGCAGCTTCTCGTCGACCCTGAGCGAGAAGCCCGGGGCCTGTTCGCCGTCACGCAGCGTCGTGTCGAAAATCACGAGGCGATGGGATGCAGACATACGGCAGTAGTGTGAGGAACGCCGGGCGGGAAGTCAAAGTTATGAAGTTTAGCTTTATATTAGATGCACTTATTTATGACGATTGAAGACCTGAAAGCCTTCATTGCGGTGGCCACCGAGCGCAGCTTCTCGCGCGCTGCCCGTACGCTGCGGCGCACGCAGCCGGCCGTCAGCCAGGCCATCCGCCGGCTTGAGGAGTCCTGCGGTGAGCGGCTCATCGATCGTTCGCTGCGTGACGGCACCCTCACCGACGCCGGTGAGCTGCTGCTCGATTACGCCCGCCGCACGGTGGGGCTGCTCGACGAAGCCAGTCGCGCGGTCAGCGACCTGCGGGGCCTCAAGACCGGCCGGGTGGTCATCGGCGCCAACGAGGCCGGGGTGCACACGCTGCTGCCGCTGATTGCGCTCTTCCAGAAACAGCACCCGCACGTGCAGATCGACGTGCGGCGTGTGCCGGCGCGCCTGATGGCGCAGGAGGTGCTGCTGCGGTCGGTCGAGTTCGGCGTGCTGACGTTCAATCCTCCCGACCGCGAACTGCAGTCGATGGCCCTCGGCACCGACGAAACCGTGCTGCTGGTGGCCCCGGCGCATCCGCTGGCGCGGAAGCGGCAGGTGACGATGGAAGAGGTGGGACGGCAGACGATCATCGCCCACAACGATCCGTCGCCGACGCGCGAGCGGGTGCTGCGTCTCTACGAGCGCCGGCACGCGGCGCTCAATATCCGGGTGTCGCTGCCGAGTCTGGACGGCATCAAGCGCGCGGTCGAGATGGGCATGGGCGTGGCCATCCTGCCGCGCCGCTGCGCTGTCGCCGAGATTGCCCGCGGACAGCTGGCGGCGGTGCAGGTGCCCGAGCTGCGGTCGCCGCGTCCGCTGCGGTTCATCTACCGCAGGGACGGCGAGCGGTCACACGCCGCTCAGGCGTTCCTCGACGCGGTAAAGAAGTACGGCAGCCGCGCGTCGACGCGCATCACCTCGTCGTAACGGTCGAGCAGCAGACCCGTCGCGTCCCACTCGCCCGACCGCAGGGCGTGCCGCCGCGACTCGGGCAGTTGCAGGGGCAGGTGCTGCGCACCGCGCGACAGCGTGAGCGCGTCGAGGTCGAGGTGCCACGCGCCCGAGGCATCGGCAGCAATGGCGGCGAACGCCTCGGGGGGAATACCCGCACAGATGAGGCCGATCGTCGTGGCGTTGCCGGCAAAGATTTCGGCAAACGACGGCGCCACCACGGCCTGAATGCCCCAGCGCAGCAGGGCCTGCGGGGCATGCTCGCGCGATGACCCGCACCCGAAGTTGGGGCCGGCGACGAGAATCGACGCGCCCGCGTGCGCGGGGACGTCGAACGGATGCACGAGGCCTGCGGCCCGGGCGGCGGCGCGGTCGTCGGCAAACACGTGCTGCTCGAGACCGGCGAAGGTGATGGCCTTCAGGAAGCGGGCCGGCATGATGCGGTCGGTGTCGATGTCGGCACCGGGCAGCACCAGCAGGCGGCCGGTCACATGGGCGCGGGACGAGGCCGAGGCAGTCATCGGGTCCACCGGCGGATATCCACCACTTCTCCGGCCACGGCCGCGGCGGCCACCATGGCGGGGCTCATCAGCAGGGTGCGCCCGGTGGGGCTGCCCTGACGGCCCTTGAAGTTCCGGTTGGACGAGGCTGCGCACATTTCGTCGCCGTGCAGCCGGTCGTCGTTCATGGCGAGGCACATCGAGCAGCCGGCGCCGCGCCATTCGAAGCCGGCGTCGCGGAAGACGGCATCGAGCCCCTCGGCCTCGGCCGCCGCCCGCACCTGCTGCGAGCCCGGCACCACGATCGCGCGCACCTGCGGGGCGACGCGCTGTCCGCGGACGACCGCGGCAGCATTCCGCAGATCCGAGAGACGGCCGTTGGTGCACGACCCGATGAAGGCGACCTGAATGGGCGTGCCCGCCATGACGTGCCCGGCCGGCAGCCGCATGTAGCCCAGGGCTTCGGTCACGCTGACGGCGTCGGCACCACGGAGCGCGGCCGGGTCAGGCAGCGGTTCGTCGATGGCCACCGACTGGCCGGGATTGATGCCCCAGGTCACGGTCGGCGCGAGGGCGCTGCCGTCGATGCGCACGCGATCGGCATACGAGGCGTCAGGTCCGGAGGCGAGGGCGAGCCACCGGGTGGCCGCGGCGTCGAAGTCGGCACCCTGCGGGGCGTACGGGCGGCCACGCAGAAACTCGACCGTCGTCGCGTCGGGATTGACATAGCCCATGCGCGCGCCGCCTTCGATCGACATGTTGCAGACGGTCATGCGTTCGTCCATCGACATGCGGTCGATGACGTCGCCGCCATACTCGTAGGCATAACCGTTGCCGCCATCGACGCCGAGCCGACGGATGATCGTGAGAATCACGTCTTTCGCCGTGACGCCCGGCGGCAGGGTGCCGTCGATGTCGATGCGCCGCACGGCCAGGCGCGGGAGCGCCACGCACTGCGACGCCAGAACGTCGCGTACCTGCGAGGTGCCGATGCCGAACGCCAGCGCCCCGAATGCGCCGTGCGTCGACGTATGGCTGTCGCCGCACGCGATGGTCATGCCGGGCTGTGTCAGGCCGAGTTCCGGCCCCACCACATGCACGATGCCTTGCTGGCCGCTGGGCAGGTCGAAGAGCGGAATGTCGTAGGCGCGGCAATTCTGCTCGAGCGCCGTAGCCATCGTCTCGGCCATGACGTCCCCGAAGGGCCGCGACTGCTGACGCGTCGGCACGATGTGGTCGACCGTGGCAAACGTCCGGTGCGGGGCGCGCACCGTCCAGCCGCGCGCCCGGAGCATGTCGAAGGCCTGCGGGCTGGTCACTTCGTGCACCAGGTGCAGGCCGACGTAAAGCTGTGTGTGTCCGTTGGGAAGGTGACGCACCGCGTGGGTGTCCCACACCGTGTCGAAGAGCGTGCCGGCCATCGCGGGTCATCCTAGCAGGGCGCCAGCGGGCCTAATGGCCTCATGCGAAAAATTTATAGCCGGGTCATGTGCCCGAGCGATTCCCGGGCGGCTGTCCATCATTCCGGGGTATTCTAGACAGGTCTGCCTGCGATGTGCGGTTTACGGAACGCTCCAGGCCTTTCATGGAGTGCACTGCCGTGCCGTTTCTCTCCCTCGGGCTCTCGCCCATTGTCTGTAAACCCCTGTCCACGCTCGGCTATACCCAGCCGACCCCCGTGCAGCAGCAGGCCATTCCGATTGTGCTGTCGGGACGTGACCTGCTCGCGCGTGCCCAGACCGGCACCGGCAAAACGGCGGCCTTCGGCCTGCCGATGATCGACCGGCTGCGTGTCGTCGGCGGCGTACCCGCCGGACCGCGCCTGCCGCGCGCCCTGGTGCTGGTGCCCACCCGCGAACTGGCCCTGCAGGTGAAGCAGTCGCTGGCCACCTACAGCGTGCCGGCCAACCTGCGCGTTGCCGTCGTGTTCGGCGGTGTGTCGTTCCATGCCCAGCGCCAGGAACTGCGCCGCGGCACGGACATCATCGTGGCCACGCCGGGACGGTTGATCGACCATCTCGATCAGGGCACCGTGCAACTGGCCAGCATCCGGGTGCTCGTGCTCGACGAGGCGGACCGCATGCTCGACATGGGGTTCCTGCCGCCGCTGCGCCGCATTCTGACCGAACTGCCAGCCGAACGGCAGACGCTCTTGTTCTCGGCGACGTTGCCTCCGGAAGTGACGCGACTGGCGAAGGAATTCACGCACGATCCCGCCAGAGTCGATGTCTCCGAGGGCCAGGTGATGGCGCAGACCGTCACCCATCAGGGGATTCCGACCGTGCCCGAGCAGAAGGGGGCGCTGCTGACCCACCTGCTGACCAACCCGCCGGTGTCGCAGGCCCTGGTCTTCTGCCGAACCAAGCACGGGGCCAACCGCGTGGGCCAGTATCTCGAGCGGGCTGGTGTGGCGACGGCCGTCATTCATGGGAACAAGACTCAGTCGGCCCGGGTCAAGGCGCTCGAGGAATTCAAGCGCGGACGCGTGGCGGTGCTGGTGGCGACCGACATTGCGGCCCGCGGACTCGACATCGCGCAGCTGCCGCTGGTGGTCAACTTCGACCTGCCGCTGGTAGCGGAAGACTACATTCACCGTGCCGGTCGCACGGGTCGCGCCGGGCATCCCGGACGTGCCGTGTCGCTCGTGACGGCCGAGGAAGCGCCGCTGATGCGCGCGATTCAGCGGCTGCTGCCGGAACCGGTCGAGAAGATCACCCTTGACGGAGTGACAGCGACGGCCGCTTCGGAAGAGGCGCTGCCGGAACCCGATCGCCGTCATCAGGGCCTGCCCGGACATCCGCGCGGACCGCGTCCGCAGCGTCGGCCTGCGCCAGCCGCACGCGCCGAGGGAGGAGCATCGTCGTTCGACCGCGATGACCATCCGCGGCCCGCCGCTGCACCGCGCTCAGCCGGTGGTGGCTCGGGGCAGGGGCCTCGTCCGCACGGAGCGGGGGCAGGCAAGTCGTCCCGGCCGATGGGCGGACACAGCTCGCGTCCTCCCTCAGGATTCACGCCGCGTCCCCACGGGGGCGGTCAGGGCCACGCGCCGCGCGCCGCGTTCGGCCATGACTCGCGGCAGGGCGCAGGGCAGGGCCCGCGAGGAGCGTCTGGCTTCGGAGGGCGCCAGGGGGCGTCGTACGGGGCGAGACCCCAGGGGGCTGGTGGAGGCTACGGATCGCGTCCGGCGTCGGGGTTCACCTCGCGTCCGGGGGGCGGCCAGGGGCGCCCCTTCGGGGCTGGCGCGGACCGTCGCTGGGCACCCGCAGCCAGCGGACGTCCTCAGGGTGCAGGACAGCGGACATTCACACGCGATGGGGGACGCCCCGGGCCTGGCGGCGGTGCTACCCGCACGGGCGGCCACCGGCCGGGCGGCGGCCCTCGGCGCGAGCGGCAGACTCGCTCATAAACGCGCCCCGTTTGGTGTTGCCGTAGTAGCGGGTGCCTTCGCAGTGATACACCCCTGACGATGTGTTGACCCACACGCGGGCTGTCGACGGTCGCGTCTGCACGGCGGCGGCCGAGAGTGTGGTGTCTCCGGCGCTGTCACTCCACAGGCCGCGCTCGGCGGCGCGGGCTTCACGTTCAGCGGCGCGGAACCGTGACATTTCCCGGAAGGGATACTTCACATAGGCGTGCGCGTAGCCCTGCCGCACCATCTCGAGATTCACGAAGGTGCCGTCGGTCAGATACAGGTAGGCGAGCGTCCGGTTGTATTTGTCCGAGCGGTCCTGATCGTACTCGACCACCACATCGCGTCCAGCGATCATGGCGCGCAGCGCCGCGGAGGCTTCCTTCCCGAAGCGCTCGACGGGCTTTCGTGGATCGACGGTCTCAGGGGTATCGATGCCGATGAGACGTACGGTGCCGAGCCCGCGCAGGACGACGGTGTCGCCGTCGACGACGCGCGAGACGCGGTAGACTGACTGGGCGAGTGCGGGCGCCGACAGTGCGACGAGCAGCAGGCCCGAGGCAAGCACCTGCAGAAACTTCCGCATACAGGCAGAATATGCACTCGTCGTCCGGGGCGACAAGAGTACTTTGGGCAGTTGCAAAGGAGGATTGCAGTTTTTCGGGCCTTTGCCGATTGTCCGATGGGGAAAACTGTGTGATGCCGATGATGCGGTCAGTGCGATGGGTAGTGGTGCTGCTGACGCTGGTGGTGTGCTGCGGCCGGGCCGGGGAGGCATCGGCGCAGACGGCCCCCGGAGCGCCGGGGAGCCTCGCGGTGCAGGTCAGCGGCTATGAGGCCCTGTTCTTCTGGACGGCGCCCTCAACAGGCGCTGTTACCGGCTATGCCCTGCGGGCCCGCCTCACGTCGGGAGGTCCGATGGTCGCCGAACTGCCGGTTGGGCTCGGGACCTCGACGCGCGTCACTGGTCCGCAAGGCGTCTTCCTGGTGTCGGTGGTGGCCCTGACCGGATCGACGGCCGGTAGCGAGTCGGCGGCCGTCAGTGTGTCGCTGCCGCAGGCGGTGATTCGCCCGGGCCCGCCGCAGACCCTGTCCCGCACCGTGACGGGGACGTCGGTGGCCTTCGCGTGGTCACCGCCTGCCGCCGGGGGGACGCCCGCGTCCTATCTGCTGATGGCCTCGGCGACACCGGGCGGGGGCGCGCTGGCGTCGGTGCCCATTGCCTCGGGGCTGACCTTCAACATTTCCTCGGTGCCCGTCGGGACGTATTTCGTCAGGCTCGTGGCCGTCAATAGTGCGGGCTCCAGTGACCCGTCCAACGAGGTGCGCGTCGATGTGGCGGGGCCGTCCGCGCCCGGAACCCCGGCGTTGCAGGCGGCCGGCGTCGGACAGTCGAACGTGCGCTTTGCGTGGACGCCCTCCGGCACCGCCGCGACCGGATACGTGCTGGCGGCAGCGCTGACGCCGGGAGGGGCCACCATCGCCGAACTGCCGACGACCGATACCGCCTTTACCGTGACGAACGTTCCCAACGGCACCTACTACGTGCGGGTGCGCGCGCAGAATGCCGGCGGCACCAGTGGCTGGTCGAACGAGGTACCCGTCGTGGTGCCGAGCCCCGCCATTCCTGTGACCGTGGCGGCCCACGGGACCCAGACCGTGGGCACGGGCAGCGTGGCCTCATCGAGCAAGCTGGCGGTGTCGTGGACCGCGCTCTCCGGGCCGGTCGACCACTACGAGATTGATGCGACCGACGCCGTGGCGGGGGTCACGTCGACCACGACCGTGGTGGCCCCGGCGACCGCGACCACGCTGACGCTGCTGAAGGCACAGACCACCTACACGGTGGCCGTGCGGGCGTGTCGTGACAGCGCCTGTCAGGTGGCGGCCCGCGGCACCGGCACCGGGGCGACCGACAAGGAATACTGGCGCATGCATGGAACAGGCGCGTCGACGAGCGGCCTGACTCAGCCGGTGAGCGACGGCAATGCGCGCCTCAGTGCGACCCGATTCGGCGAGGCCGGGGTGAGCACGGGACGCATTCAGCTCTATTACGGTCCGCGCGGGTTCAACGGCCTGGCCGTGGCCACTGCGTCACAGGCCGCCGATGCGGCGCTGCCCGCCAGTTACCTGACCTTCACCAGCCGGGTGAACGTGAGCGGATTGCAGTCGCCCTCACCGGCTGCGACGCTGATTTCGCAGGTGGCCACCGGGCAGGGGGTGCCGCTCACCGAGGCGATGGGGGGGCGGGTGCGGCTGTTCTTCGAGGCGCAGGGCGCCGACGGCAAGACCCGCATCTTTTCGATCGACAGCACGGACAGCTATGCGGGGCTCGACTTCAACGGCGATGCCAGCCGGACCCTCTGCTCGACGGCGGCCGAGTACGGCACGGGCGGGTCGTGCGAACCGACCGTGGTGATTGGTGTGCAGGGGGACGCGGTGGAACCGAACCAGCGGTTCACGAACGTCCGTCAGCACAAGGTGGCCTGGCCGTCGATGACCTCGCCGCACTGGGATGGGGCGGCGGGCACCTTCATGGTGTTCACGACCGACTCGATCACCGGGTGCAGCAGTTCGCCGATGAATCATGGCTATGCAGTCTGGAGTGGCAACCGGTGGGTCGTGCAGTACGCCTCCTCGGGATGTCCGCGCCTCTTCACGAGCGCGCAGGCCGCACTGCCGATGCACATCACCGGGCACCGCTACAAGATGTACTACGGCGATCCGTCAGTCACGACGGGGAAGAATACCGGCTCGGGACTGCCGTGGCTGGGGCCGAAGAAGCTGATCTACGCCGACCCGGCTCTGAGCGGTTCAGGCAGCCAGGCGGACTTTGACGACTGGGAACTGCAGAGTGCGGCGCGCGATGTGGTCTTCCTGTGGCCGGATGGCAGCGTGTTCAATGACACCGCCGAGGGCTACATCGACGATTACCATTTCCTCGCGCCGACCGGTTCGCTCGACCTGCAGGTGATGTATCTGTCGATCACCGACGGCACGGTCGTACCGTTCGCGGCGACGGCCACGCTGGTCAACCCGTAACCGCCAGATCGCGGTCAGCGCGATTCGACGGCGCGGTTGTCGACGACCCAGGCCCTCACGGTTTCGGCCTTGGTCGCAGCGTTGCCGTTCCAGTTGCCGTACATCCCGCCGCCCGGCCGGGTTTCTCTGACGAGCGTGCTGTTGGCACTGCCGGCGACGACGGCCCGCATCACGCTGGCGTAGGAGGTGACCGAAAAGTTGCCCTCGGGCCGCGAGCCGGAATGGCAGCGGGCGCAGTCGGCCTGAAGAATCGGGCTGACGTCCTGATTGAAGGACACGGTGGTGGTTGACGTGCCGCCACCCGAAGTCGGGGGAGGCGTTGTGGTGCTGGGGGCCGTCGTGCTGGGCGAGGTCGGGGTCGACGAGGAGCCGCCACCGCCGCAGCCCGCGAGGGCGAGCGTGAGAGCGACGGTGACCACCAGCGTCGGAACGGACACGCGAGAGGACAGAGGGGCAATCATGACTGCTCCATTATGCAGGACTGATGCCTGCGCTATTTCAGCGAGGCCACTTCGATCGCGGCCAGCAGCCCCATGGCACCGCCGCGGTCGTCGGCTCCCGGCGAAATCGGCCGGTTAAGGTAGTACTCGAGCGTCGGTTCCGACCCTGTGCCGCTGCACACGTCGCGCGTCACCCCGTCGTCTGTGACCCGTGCGGCCACGGCCCGCCAGCCCCGATCGAGCACCGGCTGATAGGTGGCCCTGTCGAGCCAGCCCCGGCTGATGCCGCGCGCCAGAGCGGCCACGGTCATGGCCGTCACCGTGAATTCCTTGTAGCTCGAGGGCACGTCGACGACCTGATGCCACATGCCTTCCGCATCCTGATGCCGTGCCAGTGCGGCGACATGCTTCTGGAAAACCGCCAGGACCTTCGGCCGGTCTGGCCACGACTCCGGCATGTAGGTCAGCGCATCGAGCAGGCCCAGGAGCGCGAACCCGTTGCCGCGCCCCCAGGCATGCGGGCCGAGGCGGCTGTGTACGAACAGGCCATCGGGCCGCTGCAACTGCTCGCTGTAGCTCAGCAGCAGCCGACTGACCGCCGCCGCATATCTCGGATCGCGTGAGGTGGCCGCGACGCGTGCCAGCACCGACGTGGCCATGAACATGTCATCGGTCCACTGCCGGGCGAATCGCACGGGCCCCGCGTCGCCCTCCGGGGCCAGGATGAAGTCAGCGGCCTTTGCGGCAAGTGCGGCCGCCCCGGGCATTGCGTCGAGCACCGCGGCGTCGGCGAAGGCCTGATGACCCGCGAGACTCGTCAGCAGCCAGGGCTCGGCGATGGCGGCGGTGCGCCCGTCAAGAAAGGGCGCCATGTCGCGCCTCGGCTTGTCGCGCCAGCGCGCGTCACCGGTGAGTTGGGCGAGACGCAGCGACCCCGACCACGACAGCGCGGGGATATAACTCATGATGGGAGCCGAAGGGTAGCGAGCCGCGAGCCGGCGGGAGATGTCGAGCGGATCAGGTGGGGGCGTCGTCTGTGTGCCGGTCGACGCGCGCAGCGCGACGGCGCAGAGCAGCAGGCCAAGGACCCCGGCGAGTGGCATCACGCGACGCAGGGTACGGACCGGGGGCGCACAGCGGAGCAGCAGCATGCGCCGGATTGTATGGCAGCTCCCCGGGTTTCCTGCGATCATCCGTGCACGATGTCTGCCGACGCGCCGTCACTCGATGCACTGGGTGAGGCCTTCACCACGCGCACACTGGCCCGGGCGCACTGGACCCACGAGGCCCATCTGCGTGTGGGGCTCTGGCATCTGGTGCAGTACGGCGAGGCCGAGGCCCTCGAACGTCTGCGTATCGGCATCTGCGCCCTCAATGACGCGCACGGTGTGGTGAACAGCGAGCGATCGGGCTATCACGAAACCATCACGTGGGCGTTCCTGCGGTTGCTGGCCGATGTGCGACGGCAGCATCCGCCGTCAATGGCCCCAGACGCACTGGCGACGCTCGTCGTCGCAGCGCTCAGCGATCGCGCCGTGCTGCACCGCCATTACTCGCCGGAGCTGCTCGCCTCACCGCACGCCCGACGAATGGTGATGGCCCCGGACCGCGCACCGCTGCCCTGACAGCGTCGCCTCCCGCATGCCCCATGTGCAGCCGAGACGACGGCCCTCCGCGAGGGGTGTCAGCGGCGTTTTCGCAACCGGCGCAGGAGGGATGCCAGCGTGTGCGTCGCCTCGGTCAGCTGCGCCGCCGATGCCGCACCGTAACCCAGCACCAGACCTGCCGGCTGACGACGGTGGCTGTAGGTGCTGAGGCCGCGCACCTCGAGCCGAGCCGCTTTGGCGGCGTCGACAGCGGCCGCCTCGCGGATGCCTGGGGCCAGCCAGGCCACGACGTGCAGGCCGGCCTCGGGCGCGAGCACCGAGAGCACATCGCCCGCGCTGGTCGTCAGGGCATGCAGCAGGGCCTCACGGCGCTCGGCATAGAGCGCCCGCATGCGGCGCGCATGCCTGGCGAGGTGGCCCTCGGTCAGGGCATCGGCCAGCACGGCCTGATCGATGAGTGCGGCATGCCGATCACTGGCGATCTGCGCCTGCAGCACCGCATCGAGCACCCGGTGGGGTACCACGGCGTAGGCGATGCGGATTGCCGGCAGCAGGCGCTTGCTCATCGTGCCGATGTAGAGCACCCGGTCGTGGCGGTCGAGCCCCTGCAGCGAGGCCAGCGGTGGCCCCGCATGCCGGAACTCGGTGTCGTAGTCGTCTTCGAACACCCAGCGATCGGCCCCGGCGGCCCATTCGAGCAGGTCGACGCGGCGTGCCAGCGACATCGTCAGGCCCAGCGGGAACTGATGCGACGGCGTGACATACGCCCCTCGGGCGCGCGGCCAGCGTCGGCGGCCCTGCCTGATATCGAGTCCCTCGTGGTCCACGGGCACGGGACGCACCCGCAGCCCTTCCGAGGTCAGCAACTGAGCGGCGGGGGTGTAGCCCGGGTCTTCCATCCACACCTGATCGCGCGCTGCGAGGACGGCCTTGGCGGTGATGGCCAGGGCCGCGCGTGCCCCGGGGGCGATGATCACCTGCTCCCATGAGCATCTGACGGCCCGTGTATCGCGGAGGTGCTGTGCGAGTGCTTCGCGCAGCGGACGATAGCCCCCCGGACTGCCGTAGCCGAGCAGGGTCGGTGTGGCGGCGCGCCAGCGCCGACGGGTCAGTCGCGCCCACAGGTCGACGGGGAAGTCGTCGATGGCGGGCAGACCCAGGGCGAAGGCCCGCGGTCTGGCATGCCTCGCCTGGGGATGTGCCACTGTTGCGGCACGAGGCGACAGAGGCCCGGAGCGCGTGGTGACCACGCGGCAACCCGAGCCGCGGCGACAGTCGACCAGCCCGTCTGACACCAGTCGATCGATGGCCTGCAGCACCGTATTGCGTGCGACGCCGATCGCTGCTGCGACCGCACGCGTCGAGGGCAGTCGCGCCCCGGCTGGCACGCGCCCCGAGAGCACCAGTGTGCGCAGCGTCGCATAGACCTGCTGGCTCCGCGGCGGGGCCCCTGGACCTGTCGTGACCGGCGGCAGATGCAGCAGGGGAAGACCCTGAGAACGGCGAGGCATAAGTGGCTTAGTGAAATGCTAGCAAAGTGGTCTATATGCTGCGCCACTTTTCGGTCAGGATGTGCGGATGCTGTCGCCTGTCTCGCTGCTGCTGTCTGTCATGGCAGTCGTGTCGCTGCTGTTTGCCGTCACCTGGTGGCGGGCCTGGCGCGCCAACCAGCCGCCGCACGGACGGCCGTCGCTCCTGTTGCTGGGGTTCGGAGCGGTGTCACTGTTCTTCGACACGCTTGGCATCGGCAATTTTGCGCCGACCACGGCGTTTTTCCGCATCACAAAGCTCGTCAGGGATGAACTCATTCCCGGCACGCTCAACGTCGGTTCGGCGCTGCCGGTGGCCATCGAGGCCTTTGCCTTCATCACCGCCATCCAGGTCGACCCGACGACGCTGGTGCTGCTGGTGCCAGCGGCCTTCGCTGGTTCCATGCTCGGAGCCAGTGTCGTCTCTCGGATGCCGGTGCGTCCCATCCAAATCGGGATGGGCGTGGCGCTGCTTGTCGGGGCCTTCTTCATGACGGCCACGAATCTGGGCCTGTTCCAGGGCGGCGGCGAGGCTATCGGCTTCACCGGGACCAGCCTGATGGCCGCCACGGCCTTCAATTTCCTGCTCGGCTGCCTGAATGCGCTGGGGATCGGCAACTATGCGCCGGGTCTGCTGGCCTTCACGTTTCTGGGGCTCAATCCGCGATCAGCTTTCCCGATTGTCATGGGAACAGCCGCGTACATGCAGGCCGGCTGCGGTATCAGGTTCGTGAAGACGGGCCGCTTCGATGGCACGGCCGCACTGGCGATGACGCTGGCCGGCATTCCCGGCGTGCTCGTGGCCGCGTATGTCGTCAAGTCGCTGCCACTCGACGTGATTCGATGGCTGGTGGTGATCGTGGTGACCTATGCATCGGTGTCTATGTTGTCCGCAGCACGCCGCAGCGCGTCGGCGTCATGATCGGGAAAAGGAGATGAGATGACTGCCCCTGCACAACCGACCCCGTTTCCCGTCTCGCCGCGGACACGCGCGCGGCGGATGCCCGAGCGCGTGAGCCACATCGATGCCGAGGTTTACCGCATTCTCGATGCCGCCATGCTCTGCCACATCGCCTATGTCGTGGAGGGGCAGCCCTACTGCACACCCACCATTCATTGGCGTGTCGGTGATCGCCTCTACTGGCATGGGTCGAGCGCGAGCCGCATGCTGCGATCGCAGCACGATCAGCTGCCGGTCTGCCTCACGGTGTCGCACCTTGATGGCCTGGTGCTGGCCCGGTGCGGCTTCAATCATTCCGTCAATTACCGCGCAGCCATGTGCTTCGGCACGGCTGCGGCCGTCGAGGATGCCGACGAAAAAGCCCGGGCGCTGCACGTGATGCTCGAGCGGTTCTATCCCGGGCGCGACGCCGCACTGCGGCCCATCACCCCCCCGGAACTCAAGGCCACCAGCGTTGTCGGCATGACCATCGACGAAGCCTCGGCCAAGGTGCGCGCCAAGATGAATGCGGATCACCCCGAGGACATCAGTGTCCCCGTGTGGGCGGGTGTCGTGCCTGTGCAGACGGTGATTGGCGAGTGGCAGCCGTGTCCGCACAACGTGCCCGATGCGCATCGCGAGGGGCTGGAATCGTATGCGCCCGGGGCGCGGCTCGACGAGGTGTTTACGCGCCTCGCGCGCTGACCCGCGTCAGGGAGCCTGACGCCGGCGATAGACCGAAAAGTTGGGCCCTGGGTGCGTCGTCGTGGAAAAGCCGGCGTACGGTACAAAGAACGCATCCTGCCGGTCGTAGAGGGTCGGTCCATCGCGGTGACCGCGGATGACATGCACCAGGTCATACCCTTCCTCGAGCATGGCGACGGCCTCGGGCTGGGGCACACTCACCGGCAGCGGCGATTCCTGCATGATGATCCATGCGGGGCGCGTATCGGCAGAGGGACCGCGGGCCACAAACCGCAGGCGGTCGCGGTCCCATGTCCACAGCGCCCACTCGCGCCAGCGCACCGGCTGCGGATGGCCATAGCGCGACCCCGCCAGCAGGACAGATGTGTTGGCTGGCAGCGTGGCATCCATCCAGTGGGCCAGGGTGACGCGGGTGTCTTCCCGCGCGAGGATGCGCACGAACGACACACTCGACCATGCCGTCGGGGCCGCCAGGGCGATCACCATCGCCGTGGCGAGGGCCATCGCCTGCGGATGACGCATGTGCTTCGAGAGCCGTGTGGCGACCTGCGCCACCAGCCACCCGGCGGTGATGCAGAGGAACGGCACGACAGGCAGCATGTAGCGGACAAACACATTGCGCGAGGAACCGGCGACCGCGAACATCGCCAGGGGAAACACCGTGACCAACGCGCCGAGTCGCGGACTGGTCACCAGCAGGCCGACGAGACCGATGAGGCCCGCGCCGAGCAGCGGCCAGCCCAGGCCCCAGCGCAGTGATGTGGTGAGGTGATACGTCCACCCGTTGTCGATGTCGCGCGTCATGCCCGTCGACATGGACGACTGCAGCAGTTCCATGGCTTCGCGGAACTTCGGATATTCAAGGAACACGAACGGCGCCGCCAGCACAAAGGCCAGCGTGCCGGCGACCCCGTAGCGCCACACGCGGCGGGTGATCAGGGGGATGCGCGCGGAGGCGTGTGCAGGCTGCAGCAGGCTGAACGGCAGCGCGGCGGCGACGAGAATGCCGTTGTATTTGGTGGCAGCCGCCAGTCCGGCCCAGAGTCCGGCGCGCGTGTCTGCTTCGGGCGTGTGGTCGTCGGCCTGCAGCAGCGCATGCACCGAGGCCAGGGCCAGCATGATCATCGTGACGTCGGTAGTGCCATAGTGCGAGTCGCGCACGTGGAGAAACGCCACAGCGAGCAGGGCCGCGGCCGCCAGACCGGCCACGTCGCCGGCCAGGCGCCGGGCGATGCGCGCCACCAGCCACACAGAGAGCACGCCGCTTACGACCGAGATGCTGCGCGACATCAGGAAGAACGGTGGCCAGTGCGTGGGCCAGCTGCGCACGAAGTCACCGAAGGAGGCGAACCAGCCGAGGGCCACGCCACAGAGCGCGTAGACGCTGTACACAAGCGTCTCGACGAACATGAAGAACGTCGGATAGTCGTAGAACCGCGGCGACGGGATGCCTGACAGGAACTTCAGCGCCACATCGATGACGGTCGTCTCATCGGGGCGTGCCTGTGTGTAGGGCAGGCCGAACCAGACCCCGTAGATCCGCAACGCTGCGGCGACGGCGATGATGACGGCGAGGGTGTGCCTGGTGCGGCGGGTCATCGGACTGGCAGACATCGCGGGCAGGGGCCTATGGCACCTTGACGATGCGGATGGTGCCCGATTCGGCATAGGTCTGCAAATCGGTACGGCCATCGATGGCTGCACGCATCGTGGGCGCCAGGCTGTCAAGATGCAGCACCACGTGGGAAATGCCCAGTGAGCGGAGCATGTCGAATGACGCCTGATCGGGGAACTGCGACAGCGTGGCGTTTGTGACGCGGTACGAGCGTGGTGTCAGTCCGCTGTAGCCGTTGACCAGAGGCTTCCAGTGCCGCGTGGCATTGAGCATGTAGTCGGCATTGATGTGAATGAAGACGATCGACGGGTGAGGCAGTTCGACGACACCGGTGACCTCGGGGGCGGCGAGGGTGTCGTAGATGCGGTTGATGCCGTCGAAGCGCGTGAGGCCAAGCGGGGCGCGCAGGGCCTCAGCCGACACGAGCAGCAGTGCTGCCGCAGCGACCGCCTGGCGGAGTGATGCCCGTGTGATGTGCTGGCGCAGTGATGCGAGCCCGAAGCCGGCCAGCAGCGCCAGGCCGGCGAGGCCGAGCTGCCCGAAGCGGGCGGCACCGCGTATGGCCCCGAGCAGGGGGAAGGCCTGGTACAGCGTCGCATAGCCGGGCAGTGCCGGTCCGAAGGACAGCGCGATCCCGGTGACGGCGACGGCGAACGCCATGCGCGCGCGGGGATTGCTGCGCAGCGGACCGCCCACCAGGGCCACCACGCACAGCAGCAGCACGGTGACGCCGGGGAACAGGGCATCGCGCCAGAAGAACGGCTTGCTCCACGTGTCGTAGTGCAGGCGTCCTCCCGTCGAGAGCCAGGCCTGAGGCACAGCCGAGAAACGGGCGACTTCGGTCAGCGTGCGGGTGGTCTGCTGCAGTGCACTGGCCTGCTGATAGGGCCAGAGCATCGGCAGGCACAGCGCCAGGGCAAGGACCCCGGCGAGCAGCGCCGCAGGTCCCCAGGTGCGCAGGCGCCGCAGGGCATCGGGGCGTGCCAGCGTGGCGGCGATGAGGCCGAGGCTGGTGAAGGTGAGGAAGTAGATGGACGAGTACGCCTGCAGCACAAACCACAGAGTCAGTTGCAGGGCGTGACGGAGGCGTGGTTCACGGAAAAGCTGATCGAGGGCGAACAGCGCCAGCGGGAAGAACGCAAAATATTGCGCCTGAATGTGGGCGAGGCGTGTCAGCGTGTTGGCGTTGAAGGCCAGCGCGGTGCCGGCCAGCAGGCCGGCCCATCGATCGCCGGTCCAGCGGGTCATGACGACGCTGGTGGTGTAGCCGGTCAGCGCGAAACCGCCTATGAACAGCAGGTTGTGCACCAGCACGGGTGACCAGCCGGCCCACTGCAGGGGCAGCCCGAGCAGGGCGGGCACCAGCAGGTTCTCTGAGAATGCCAGCGCGTAGCGGTCGGGGAAAAAGATGGGCGGCTGAAACAGCGAGAGCGGGTCGGTGCGCAGCGCGTGTGCGACCCAGGCGAGGATCCACTCGTTCAGGACGGCATCGCCGTTGTCATTGCGGGTGAGCGTGCCGGGACTGCTGGCCATGGGCCAGGTGTGGACGATGGCCAGCAGCAGAAAGTAGAGGGGACCCAGAAAACGCGCCACGCAGGCGTTCAGCATAGGCGCGCCGTGCGCCGCTGGCAAGCGGCGGGGAAGAAACGCCGTGAACTGGGGAGGGGGCGGCTGTGGGCTCTGCCGGGGGGCGAGGCCTGAGGCCCGGGTTCCTGGAAGGAACCCGGACCTCGGCTGGTGCGGTTAAAACGCGAACTTGAGCGCGAAGCGAATCACGCGCGGTCCCTGGAACGAGTTGGCCATGCCATAGGCGCTGTTCTTGCGCTGCGGCGCGGTCGGGTCATTCAGGTAAGTGTTGAACTGCGACACGATGCCGCTGGTCAGGATGTAGTTCAGCGCGGCCGGTTCATCGGTCACTGGCAGCTTGAGGGTGCTGATGCTGGGATTGACACCCGCAGGCGTGTTGAAGAGGCCGAGCACATTTGCTTCGTCGAAGAGGTTCAGGGCGTTGACCTCGATGGTCATCGTGCGGTTGGCCGACAGGCGCACACGGTGCGAGAGCATCAGGTCGGTGTTTGTGAACATCGGTGTGCGGCCCAGGTCGCCGCGCCCGTTGAGAATCGAGGCCGCGTAGAGGGTGTAGAAGCTGGTCTGCGGCGTGCCCGACTGGGCCGTGGTGAATACCGCCACATTGGTCAGCTGCTTGTCGCCGCTGCCCCACGGGATCTGATACGAGCCGAAGGCGTTGAACACGTGGGGACGATCGGTTGCCAGGCGGCCGTTGTCCGGGGTGCCTGCGGCGGTGAAGCCGAGGTGCGGCAGGTCGAAGAAGCGGTTCACACCGGGCGAGGTGCGGCCGGCTTCGTCCGAGCTGGCCAGACCTGAGTAGTTGCCGAAGAGGCGGCTCAGGGTGTAGGCCAGGTTGAACTGCAGGTTGTTCGACAGCCGCCGATCAAACTTGATTTCGAGCGCGTCGTACTTGCGCTCGGGTTTGGTCGTCTTGGCATAGCCGAAGAGCTTGGCGGTGGCGGCATGCAGGCCCTCGCCCGGGTTGCCGATGATGTAGGCTTCGCTGCCGTCGGCCGTCGGGAAGCCGGCGTCTTCGATGGCGTGGTCCACCTGCTTGTGCGTGTAGCGCACGCTCAGGATGTAGCGGTCCGACAGGGCGCGTTCGAGGCCGGCGCTCCACTCGGTCTGGGTGAAGGGTTTGAGGTCGGGGTCAACCTTGCCCGTATAGATGTCCGCGTTCGGGTCGTTCGACGCGATGCGGTAGTCGTACTGGCAGCGGGTCAGGCCGGTGCTGCCGACGATGGGGCACTTGCCGCCCAGGACGTCCTTGTTGTTGCCGAGGATGCGGGCGTAGGTGTAGTAGTCAAAGTTCGGGTTACCGGGCATGATTTCGAAGAAATCGACCCGGTAGAAGTCGCCGCCGAACGACCCGCGCGGCAGTTCGAACTTGAGCCGGTCCTGGAACCGGTTGAAGCTGGCGATGGCCTTCGTGCGGCCGTCCCCTGTGATGTCATAGGCGATGCCCAGCCGGGGCACCAGCTTGTCGAGGAACCCGAAGTTGATCGGGGGCGCGTAGCCGTTGAACGAGGGCAGGTCTTCCTTTTCCGCGCGCAGCCCGGCGTTGATGGTGAGCCGCGTGGTGGGCTGCCACCGATCCTGGATGTAGATCGACTGCGCGGTGTTGCTGGCCTTGCCGAGCGTGCCGAAGCGGATCAGCTGGCCGGCGCCGATCGAGCCCGGCGTGACCGCGTCGGCGCGGCCCGTCAGGTCGTTGATGCCATAGCCGTAGTACAGGTCGACACGGCCGAGGTCGGCATAGCCGGTGTCGACGCCGTTGGTGACGCGCGAGAACTGGTGGCCGACCTTCACTTCGTGGCGGCCGCCTCCATCGAGCAGCCAGCTGAGGCTCGAGTCGACGCTGACGCGCTCCGAGCTGTCTTCGGTGCGCTGGCTGTTGCCGCCCGGCAGGTTGTCATACCCGAGGGCGCAGCCGGCCGACCCCGGCGGGGCCAGCCCGACGCAGCGGACGCGGGTGAAGTCGGGAATCATCTTCGAGTTGAGCAGCTCGTTGAGGTAGCCGCGGGCAACGCGCACCGAGGCGACCGTCCGGCCGCTGGCCGGCGTCCATGTGGCGGCGGCCGACATGTTCATGCCGTCCTGCTTGCCGCCCTGCTGCGAGGTCAGGGCGTTGCCGCGCAGCAGCCCCGTGCTGCCGCCGAAGTTGGCCGACGGCACTGCGCCGCCAATGGAAAGCTGGCCCTGCGGGAAGACGCCGTCTTCGATGTAGGGATTCCACGTGTAGGTGCCCGTCAGGCGAAGCGTGTTCGTGGGCTGATAGTCGACGCGTCCCTGCAGGTACTGACCCGTCCGGCGGCGGTTGTAGGTCTCCTGTGCCGTCTGGGTGCGGGTACGCGGGTCGGCCGTGAAGTACTGGGTCGTCCGCTCGTCGTCGAAGATCTGCGGCGAGTAGCTGGCAAAGAAGAATGCTTTGTTCTTCGCAATCGGCCCGCCGATGGCCAGCAGGGGATAGTAGGCATTGCGGGTGTCCCTCTTCGGCTGCAGATATTCATTGATCTGCACGAACGCGGCTCCGGTGCCGCTGCGGTACGCATTTAGGACCTGACGCGGGTCGCCTTGGAGCGACGAGGGCTCCCACTGCATGCCGAGGTTGCCGCGGAACGCGTTGGTGCCGCTGCGGGTGACGACACTGATGACGCCGCCGGTGGCGCCGCCGAACTCGGCGTTGAACCCGCTGGTCTTGATCTGAATGTCTTCAATCAGTTCAAACGGCAGGTTGTTGTTGGTGTTCAGGACGCCGGTGCGGAAGTTCGAGGTCTCGAGACCGTCGAGGACGAACGAGTTCTCCGACCCGCTGGCTCCGTCGATCTGGAACTGCCCGCTGAGCGGTTCGGCACGTGTCGAGGGGGCCAGCTTGAACAGGCTGCTCATGTTCGTGCCCTTGGGCAGGGTATCGATGAGCGCCGCAGAGACGTTCGTCTGGATCGTGGTCTGCGCGGTGTCGATGACGGCCGCCGTCGCGGTGACCGTGACCTGCTCGCTGATCCCGCCAGCTTTCAGGGCCACATCAAATGGGCGTCGTCCGGCCGATGGACACCACGAGGCCTTCCGCCACCTGCGGGGCGAAGCCTGACAGCGTGGCGGTGATGCGATAGGTGCCGGGAGGCACGGCGGCAAACAGGAACTGGCCGTTGCCATCACTTACCTCGAACCGGTTGACCACGCCGCCCTGGAGCGCAATGGTCGCCCCGGGGATGACGCCGCCGGATGAATCCTTGACGGTGCCCGAGACGGCCCCGGTGGTTTCCTGTGCCGAGGCCATGGACCCACTACCTGCCAGCAGGATGGCCAGCAGTGCAGCCCAGATACGACTGACTCTCATAGACGGTCTCCCTCCACAGGGCGTCATGCTCGCCCCAATGGGGTGGACACTAGCACTCTGCGGCAATCGCGTTTGTTAAGTCTTCTTTACACTTAACAAGCTTCCGCTTTACGAAGACCCGTCACTCGGGGTAGCGCGTCGGCCCATGAACCGACTGTCCCTCGCCGTCGCCCTGACCCTCTCGGCCCTTGTGGCCGCGCCGGTCTCCACACAGCCGGCTCCACCAGCCGCCGTTCCCGAACTCCCGTTCGAGTCGGTGCCGAATCCCCTGACGCTGCCTCCCGACGTCCACTTCGGCGAAATCGCCGGCGTGGCGATGAACTCGAAGGGACATCTGTTCGTCTTCTCCCGCGGCAACTCGACCGGACCGGCCTACATGGCCACCGCCGCGCAGTTGCTCGAGTTCGACAACCGTGGTCGCTTTGTCCGCGAAATCGGCAAAAACCTGTTTGCCTGGTCGTATGCCCACGCCGTGCGCATCGACAAGCAGGACAACATCTGGGTTGTCGACAAGGGGTCGAACATGATCCTCAAGCTCAATCCGCAGGGGCGGACCGAGTGGGTGTTCGGCCGCAAGGGCGAGTCGTCGCATCTCGACGTGCCGCCTGATTACGCGTCGCAGATCGGGCAGATCCTGAAGCGCGCCGGCCTGCCGGTCGAACTGCCCGCCAACAACAATCCGCGGAACCCCGTGCCCGTGCACCGCGACAATGTGTTCAACCAGCCCACCGACGTGGCGTGGGACAGCAAGGGCAACAGCTACTTCACTGACGGGTATGTGAACTCGCGCGTGGCCAAGGTGAATGCCAAGGGTGAGTGGATTGCCAGCTGGGGCAGCCTCGGCAAGGGGCCCGGTCAGTTCGATACGCCGCACGGCATCGCCGTCGGCCCGAACGACGAGATTTTCGTGGCCGACCGCGGCAACCGCCGGATCCAGGTGCTGAACACCGAGGGCCAGTTCCTCCGTGAGTTCATTGTCGATGTGCCGGTGGACACCGCGCGCGGCAAGATCACCTACGGCAGCGAGACGCCCAATGCCAAGACCGGTTCGCAGGCCCCTGGGGCCCCCGACGCCCTGTGCATGACGCCCGGGCCGAATCCAGTACTGTTCATCGGCGACCTCTATCCCAGCCGCATCTACAAGGTGTCGCTCGAAGGCAAGGTGCTGGGGGTGTATGGCCAGCCCGGTCGCAATCTCGGCGAGTTCGGCTGGATTCACGCCATCGCCTGCCCCTCGGAAGATGAAATCTGGGTGGGTGAGCTCATCAACTGGCGCGTCCAGAAGCTCGTCACCAAGGGGAAGGGCACTGCCCCCGCCGCTACAGCGGCGGCCCCTGCACGCAAGCCGTAAGCGGGTCCGCATCTGCCGAACGGGTGAGTGGTCCAGTGCGGGCCCTCGCCCGTTCGTGCCCCCTCCAGGTCTGTCACGCCCCACCTCGTGGGGGTCCCGCGCAGCGATCCTGCCGCTGCGGCATCCGGTTCACGTCATCAGGCCATTGCGAATGGCGAAGCGCACCAGTTCGCCGGTCGAGTTCAGATTCGGCTTTTCCATCAGGCGACTGCGGTGCGAATCGACCGTGTGCACGCTAAGGCTCAGCAGCTGGGCGATGTCCTTGTTGGTGCGGCCTTCTGAAATCAAGCGGGGCTGCTGCGCTTTTTTGTGATGCTGGAAATCTTCACCTCAGGGGCGATTGACACACGGGCGACCGCTGCCGGGTGATGCGTCTCAGTGACGCGGACCGGGCGGTCTCGGGTAGTTCCACTGCAGTTCCCGCTCGAGATTCCGCTTGCGGGCCCCGGCACGCGAATGGTCTGAGAAAAAGAAATTGACCAGGCGGCTTTCTTCGCCGTATTTCTCGAGAAATCGCTGCCAGACCTGCGGGGCGCGCTGCACGTCGAACCCGGCCTCGTAGGCGTAGCGCAGACCCACGCGGTCGGCCTGATCTTCCAGGTCGCGTCCGTATCCGGCATCGATCGCGGATAAGGCGAGGCCGGCACCGATGGCGATGCTGTTCTTCAATGTCTCGTTGTCCACGGCCTCGGCCGTCAGCATGGCCGCGAGTGAACCCAGTTGCGTCCAGATGCCGCGACGTGCCTGCCGCCGCGAATGTTCGTGCGTGTAGTGCGCCAGTTCATGGCCGACGACGATGGCCAGTTCCTCGTCGGTCATGTCCTGCATGATGCCGGAGAAGACCCAGATGGCGCCGTTGCCCATGGCCATCGCGTTCCAGTCGTCGTTGTCGATCACATACACGCGCAGGGCCGACCGGTCGACATACGGAGGTGTGAGACGGTCCACCAGTCCACGGACGCGATTGACCAGCAGGCCTTCTTCCAGCACGTCGCCGATGACGTCGACCTCGTCCTCGTCCTCGCCGGGCTCAAAGGCCGCCTGCTCGTCCCGCCACGCCTGCTCCAGTTCGTTCGTCCCCGCGAGGACGTCACTCTCGAACAGCGCGTCGTCGGTGTTGGGGCGCACATCCATGTCGGCGGCGAGGATGCGGCCATCGGGCTGACGCTTGCCCTTGACCCGCACCTCCGCCCCCATCGGAATGTCGTCGAGACGTTTCGCCTCGCCCTTCCACTTGGTTCTGGCATTGGTATACACCCGCTGTCCGTCGACCACGACGCCGTCGGCGGTGCGCCATTCGGCGTAACTGTCGAGCCTGACGGTATCGGCGGCTTCGACCGTCACAGCGGGAGGAACCGGCAGGGGCGCGAGGTGTCCGAGGGTCATGGTCGCGACGGTGACCAGACTGCAGGCGAGAGAACGCATATGGAACGTTATATCGAAGCGCTCTGATGAAGACCAGAGGCGTGCTACTGTCAGGCGTCGCTGTTTCCGTGCCTATCGCTATCCTTCTGGCCCAGATGGGGGCCGTATTGACGGTCGCCGCGCTGCTGGCGCGCGGCGTCGTAGTCGACCTCAGTGGCAAAGCCGTCGGTACCGCGCAAACTGGTGATGCGTCCCCGGTCGTCTTTCACCACCTGCGTGGCCTCGGGCAGCATGATGTCGACCCGGGTCTTCTGGTAGCCCTCGGGCTGCAGGCGCAGAAGGTAGCTGCCGATCATCGACCAGCGTCCGGTCGGAATGTCGCGGTCACTCGGAGTGGGGTCGGGTTCGCGGTCGGGTACCGCGGTGGCGGCCTGCTCGGCATAACTGGCCCCGGTGGCCAGCAGATCGCGGAGGCGGGCCTCGGCCTCGAGCAGCGTCTGCACCGGCTGCGGCAACCGGGGCAGCAGGCGCCGGCGGATGGTCTCTGACGCGCGGTCCTTCACATTGGCCTCAATCGTGGCAATGTCCTGCGCCGTGAGTAGGGCGTCGGCCGCGCGCCGAGGTCCGGGCGGCAGGCTCGAATAGCGTGCGTGCGCGAGAATGGCCCAGACGAGCGACTGAATGTCTTCCTGCGGCACCTGCGGGGCGGTCGACGCGCGCTCGAGCAGGCGGGTCACGATGGCGGCATGCGTGCCCGTGAGTTCGGGCGAATAGAGATAGCCGTCGCCGGTACGTGGTCCGGGCTTGCCGGCATACAGGCAGTAGGTTTCGAGCGTGGTTGACCAGGCACCCGGGCTCAGCAGGAATCCGCCGCCGGCATCGCGCGGCAGCGAGCGCAGTTCGCCGAAGCCCCAGGGGTCGGGCTCGTCGGCATCGGGATCGGCATCGAGGGCTGGCACGTCACGGGCCACCGTCGCAGTGTCATTCGTCAGGCCCGGCGAGGTCGAGAACCAGCGGCCGAGTGCATCCTGGGCATGCGTGACTGGGGCCGGGCTCATCACGAGGGCGATGAGGAGGGCCAGGAAACCAAGAGACCGTGACGGCGTCATACGGAAGAGTGTATGCAATTGACGCCACCGTGTGGGTCCGTCCGAGGGGGCCCCGGTGCGCGGGGCGATTTTTTCAGGAAGGCAGGCAATGAAGAGCACGATAACGACCTGGGTGAGGGGCCTAATGCTGGGCCTTGTGTTGGGAGTGACCCCGTCCGCGGTGAGCGCACAGGGCACCCCGCAGGACGCACACTACTGGTGGCCCGAGCAACTCGATCTGCGCCCGCTGCGCCAGCACGGGGCCGAATCGAATCCGCAGGGGCGGAACTTCGACTACGCGCGTGAGTTCGCGACGCTCGACCTAGCCGCATTGAAGGCCGATATCCGAAAGGTGCTGACCACATCGCAGGCTTGGTGGCCCGCGGACTACGGGCACTATGGTCCCTTCTTCATCCGCATGGCGTGGCACTCTGCGGGCACCTACCGCATGACCGATGGTCGCGGCGGCGCCGGTGGCGGTCAGCAGCGGTTTGAGCCCGAAAACAGCTGGCCCGACAACGCCAACCTCGATAAGGCGCGGCGGCTGCTGTGGCCCATCAAGCAGAAGTACGGCCGGAAGATTTCGTGGGCCGACCTCATGGTGCTCACCGGCAATGTGGCGCTCGAGTCAATGGGCTTCCAGACGTTCGGCTTCGCCGCCGGCCGTCGCGACGACTGGGAAGCCGACCTGACGTACTGGGGACCCGAGAAGAAATTCCTTGCGGACGAACGCTACAGCGGCGACCGCCGCCTGCAGAATCCCCTGGCGGCCGTGCAGATGGGGCTCATCTACGTGAACCCCGAGGGCCCCAACGGCACGCCTGACCCGCTCGCTGCGGCGCGCGACATTCGCGAGACGTTCGGCCGCATGGCCATGAACGACGAAGAGACCGTGGCGCTCATCGCCGGCGGCCACACCTTTGGCAAGGCGCACGGCGCGCGGAATCCCGCCCAGTGCGTCGGTGCCGAGCCGGCCGCGGCCGGCATCGAACAGCAGGGGATGGGATGGACCAACACCTGCGGCACCGGCAAGGGGGCCGACACCATCACGAGCGGACTCGAGGGTGCGTGGACCTACAACCCGACGAAGTGGACCAACGAATACTTTGTGAACCTCTTCAGCTACGAGTGGGAACTGTTCCGCGGGCCCGGCGGCGCCCAGCAGTGGCGCCCGAAGGACGCAGCGGCCGCGACCCGCGTGCCCGATGCCCACGACCCGTCGAAGCGCCACGCGCCGATGATGCTCACGACCGATCTGGCCCTGCGCATGGATCCGGCGTATGAAAAGATCTCGCGTCGGTTCTCGCAGGACGCCGAGGCGTTCCGCCTCGCCTTTGCGAAAGCGTGGTTCAAGCTGACGCATCGCGATCTGGGACCGGCCACGCGCTACCTCGGTCCCGATGCGCCGAACGAAACGCTGATCTGGCAGGACCCGGTGCCCGCAGCCGGCGCGCCGCTGATGAATGCGGCCGATGTGACCGCGCTCAAGACGCGCATCCTGGCGTCGGGGCTGAGTGTGCCGGAGCTGGTGCGCACGGCCTGGGCGTCGGCGGCCACCTTCCGCGGTACTGACATGCGGGGCGGGGCCAATGGGGCCCGCATCCGTCTGGCGCCCCAGAAGGACTGGGCTGCCAACAATCCCGCCGAACTGGCCAGGGTGCTGCAGCGGCTCGCGTCGGTGCAGGCCGAGTTCAACCGCACGCTGAGTGGCGGCAAACGCGTGTCGCTGGCCGACGTCATTGTGCTGGGCGGTGCGGCGGCCATCGAGCAGGCCGCACGCCAGGCCGGCGTGACGGTGCAGGTGCCGTTCCGCCCGGGTCGTGGTGATGCGTCACAGGACCAGACCGATGCGGCATCATTCGCTGTGCTCGAGCCGGTGGCCGATGGCTTCCGGAACTACTTCGCGCCAGGGCAGCGCCTGTCACCGGCCGAGATGCTGGTCGACAAGGCCAGCCTGCTCACCCTGTCAGTGCCCGAAATGACGGTGCTCGTCGGGGGCCTTCGTGCACTCGATGCCAACACCGGCGGCGCGCGGCACGGCGTCTTCACGGCGAAGCCCGGCACCCTCAGCAACGACTTCTTCGTCAACCTGCTCGACATGTCGACGGAGTGGAAGAAGGCCGCGGCCGGTGAGGGCATCTACGAAGGTCGCGATCGCGCCACCGGTGAGGTCAAGTGGACCGCGACTCCGGTCGATCTGGCGTTCGGTTCCAACTCGGAACTGCGTGCCGTGTCCGAGTTCTATGCCGCCAACGACTCGAAGGAGCAGTTCGTGCGCGACTTCGTGCAGGCGTGGAACAAGGTCATGTCGCTCGACCGCTTCGACCTGCGGTAACATCCCCAAAGCAGCCCGGCGGACGGCTCTGCACGAGCCGCCTCCCGGGCCATCCCTCTTCTCGCTGTCTCTCAGGAGTGTGCCGATGCGTGTTCCCTCTGCTGCACTGACCCTGTCACTGATCCTGTGTGGGCTGGCGGGAGCGGCGCCGGCCGAGGCGCAACACACCTACAAGGTACTGGCGACCGCACGCACGTCGACCATGCAGTCCGAGATGGATCAGGCCGGAAAGTCCGGATACCGCTTTGTGGCCGTCATGGGGGGCTCGACCGCCATCGGCGGCCGCGAAGTCGTGGTGCTGATGGAAAAGACCGAGGGCGACACCATGACCTACAGCTATCGGCTGCTGGCGACCTCGAAAACGTCCACGCTCCAGAAGGAACTGCGGGACGCGGGTGACGCGGGCTACGGCATTGTCGGACAGACGGTGTTTGAAAGCACGTTCGGTGGCCGCGAGACGGCGGCAATTGTCGAACGCCGGGTTGGCGAAGACGTGGTGCGCTACGAGTACCGTCTGGTGGCGACGACGAAGACGTCGACACTCGAACGCGAACTGCGCGACCTCGCCGAACTCGGGTTTCAGGCCCTTGATCTGACCGTGGGGCAAACCGCGTTCGGCGGGTCGGAGATCGTCGTCATCACCCGACGCAAAGCCCGGTGACGCCCGGATTCCATCCCCAGCAGCGCTACCGCCCCCGGCCAGGTGTATGCTGGCGCGTCTTTCTCAGAGGGGCAGACATGACCGTGCGTGCGATGCGACGAGGGCTTGGGGTAGGCGTCACTCTGCTGACGCTGGCGGCAGCGGTGACCCTTGCGGCTCAGGGACCGCTGGCCGGACTGGGCGTGACCGACGGTCAGGGCAAGGATGCGCTCTTTGAGTCGCTGCTGCTCGGCGCTCCTCGAATGCCGAAGATGTCCGGTGCCTTCGCGGACGCATCGGACAGCACGCGCGTGGCCATGGTGCAGGCCGCCTGCTCGGCGGCACGGGGATTCACCGAGAGCCAGGAATTCCTCAGCCGCTACGCCGACCACCGCGAGGCCAACGGTCCCGGGCGCGAGCCGACGGCCCCCACCATCGAAGAGGTGCTGGTCAGCCAGCGCAAGGCCTTCGAAGAGCAGGTGGTGCAGATGAAGACACAGCTGACGGATCTGACGCCCGCACAGGTGAAGACGCTTGAAGAGGGCTGGGCGGACGTGCGTCAACGGATGACCGACATGGAAACCGGCCCGCGGCGTGCCGAACTCGAGGCGCTCATCAAGCAGCGCCGCGCACAGCAGATGCGGGCGTACGAAGCCGCCGTGAAAGAACACAACGATCGGTGGCCGCAGACAGGCCGCGCCCTCGTGGCCATTCGCCTGAAGGAGTTTCTCGAGGCGACGGGCGACGTGAATCACGCGGCCGCGACCACCACGCGAGACAGCCTGCGCGTGTTCACCGATGCGGCCCTCGAGGCCAGGCCAGCCGTGTGGAAGCTGCTGTTCAGGGCGGGCAAGCCCGCCAGCGACGCCGCGCGCAACTGCGCCACGCAGTGGCTGGCATCGATGCCCGCGGGGCCGGCCTGATCGGTGCGCGACCCCGAGCGTGGCGGGCCACCGTTGCGCTCTGCGGCGGTGCCTGTCGCATACGCTGAGGTCGGCTCGGCGTGTTGCCACGCACCATGCGCAGGCTCGTGGTATCGGCCGCGCACGGCGACCGGCCTGGTGTGCTCCGTGCGCCGCTACCAGCCCGGCATGCGTGACGGGTCGAGTCCGTCGACTTCGAACCGCGCCTGTCGCGTGCCCCCTGCCTTCAACGGAAACGTGATCCGGAGATCGCGGGCACGTCCCGCCAGTGCCCACAGCGCCGCATGGTCATTGATGAACAGGGCGATGGCCTCATCGGTGTTCGGACGACGCGCCTTGATCGTGACCGGCCCCTCATCGTCGACCACCACCGTGACCGTGCAGCCCGGGGGGCAGGCGAAGTCTCCCGCCTGCAGCACGAGGTAACTGCTGCGGCCCCAGTTGGCATGGTCGCGGAAGATGAGCTGGACGGGCTTTTCGCCGCTCCCATCCGTATCCACACCGCCAGTGCTCAGAATCGAGGACGTCGTCTGGGCGCCGCCCGCCATCGTCGACTGCTGATACTTCCACAGCGCACGCAGGCGCTCGGCATCGAGGCGTGCGCGGTTTTCGGCACGGAGCCGCGCGTCTTCAGCCTCGCGCGCGGCCTGTTCGGCCGCGGCACGTTCGGCACGCGAGGGACCGCCGCTGCCGCAGGCGGTCACGCTCACGGCCAGCATCAGCACTGTCAGTGAATGACGCATCCTCAGGCCTGGTACGAGATGCGTCCACCCACGACGGTGCGGACGATGCGGAGGTCCTTGATCGTGTCGGGATCCACGGTGTGCGGATCGCCGGAGAGCACGACATAGTCGGCGAGCTTGCCGGCGGTGATGGAACCCTTGAGCGCTTCTTCCTTCGACGCCCAGGCGCCGTTGTAGCTATTGATGGCGATCGCCTCGCGCACCGATACGCGCTGATTGGCGCCCCACACCTTGCCGTCCCAGCCCTTGCGCGTGACCATGCCCTGAATGCCCATGAGTGGTGCGAAGGGGCCCGGGCTGAAGTCTGAACCGGCGCAGGCATAAACGCCGGCATCGAGCATCGAGCGATACGCCATCGAACGCTGCATCATCGATTGCCCGTAGTACACGAACTTGTCGGGGTTGTAATACGCGTAGGTGGTGAACATCGCCGGCACAGCCCCGAGGGCCCGGATGCGCCGCACGAGGTCGTCGGTGATGAGCGTGCAGTGCGTGATCTTCGGGCGGGCATCGGCCATGGGATGCCGCTGCTGCGCGCGTTCCATCGCGGTGAGGTACATGTCGATGGCGACATCGCCGTTGGCATGGCAGTTGACCTGAATGCCGGCGCGATGCACGCGCTCGACCCATTCATTGAGGGCCTCCTGCGTGTCGGTGACATTGCCCTTGTAGGGCGGCGTGCGATTCGGATAGGGCACACTCAGCGCCATCGTGCGTTCCGAGAACGATCCGTCGACGGTGTGTTCCGAGGTCGAACCGAAGCGAATCCACTCGTCGCCGAATCCCGTGCGGATGCCCGACGTGATGAGCGACTCGAGCATGCTGCCGCTGGTCTCGAAGCTGACGCGATGCACCAGTTCGCCCCGTGCGCGCACATCCTGAATCGCCGCGAGATCGCCGCCCTGGTGGTGCACGCTCGTGAGGCCGTATCGCGCGAACTGCTTCGAGATATGCGCGATGCCGTCGCGCGCCCGGGCGGCGCGCTCAGCGGCCGTGTATTGAGGGCGCTGTCCTACGGCGCGCAGCGGTGCCATGGCGGTGTCGGTCACGCGGCCGCTCAGGTCGCCGTTCGGATCCTTGTCGTAGGTGCCACCCATCGGGTCGGGCGTCTGCTTCGTGATGCCGGCCATCTCGAAGGCCTTGCTGTTGTAGAAGGCGGTGTGGCCGCCGCGGTGCCGCACCACGACGGGATGATCGCGCGATACCTCGTCAAGGTCGCGCAGGTGCACGTCCCGCCCATCCTTCACTTTAGTGTCGTCGTAGAAGTAGCCTTCCACCCACGTGCCCGGCGGCGTCTGCTGGGCGCGTTCCTTCAGCTTGGCCACGATGCTGCGGATGGTCACAAACTCCACGTCGAACGGATTGCCGACCAGCACGTCGTAGAGCAGGGTTTCTCCGCCCGCGTGATTGTGGCAGTCGATGAAGCCCGGTGTCACGGTCATGCCGCGGCCGTCGAACATCTGCGTGGCGCGGCCGGCAAGATTCCGGATGTCTGCACTCGAGCCGACGGCGATAAAGCGACCGTCCTTTACCGCGAACGCCTCTGCCTGCGGCTGCGCGGCATCCATCGTGTAGACCGTCGCATTGACGACGATGAGATCGGGTTCGGGACGGCCGGTAGCGGTCCCCTGCAGGGCTTCGGCAGCGAGAGGTGAGGCACCGAGGGCGGGCACCGTCAGCAGGCCTGTGAGTGAGGCGCCAGACTGCTGAAGGAAGTGCCGGCGGTTCCGGCGGGAAGGCTGTGACATGGAGCGGCTCCTTGGGGACCTACGATACGGGCAGCGGGGCACGGACGCAAGGTTGCCGTGGTGCCGGTGCGCGAGTCGTAGCCCGGTCCGCGCCAGACGCCCCTGGGCCGAGCGTCAGTAGCCGGTGAAGTCGGCCATGAGGCGCGGCCACAGCATGAACGCGATGTCGGTGAGCATCAGGCCGCTGATGAGCAGCGGCAAATGTGCGGCCTTCAGGGTGACGTCTCCCACCCGCCACTGATACTCGCGGAAGGGGGCGCGTGACGCGAAGGCCGACACCGTGAAGAGGAGGGGAGCCACATGCGCCAGGAACATGCGCGTGGTGGTGCCCGAGATGGGCTTATAGAAGGCAATGGCCACCACATACGCCCCGGCATAGGCCACGAGGAAGGTGGCCAGCGGCAGGTGACTCACCACCAAATCACGCAGTGCGCGTCGGGCCGAGAGGCCGAGGGCGAGTGCGATGCCGAGGTAGAGCACGAGGTACTTGGCAATCCAGAAGCGCTGGTAGGTGACGACCACCATGTCGCGCAGCCCGTCCAGGAGGCGCGCGGCGACCTGGCCGACCGAATGCTCGCGCCAGTAGCGCGCCATGCTCGGCAGCTGATCGGGGGGCAGATCGGGCCAGCCCACCCCGTCGCCGTGCTGATACGTGCCGATGCTGGCGGCCGGCCAGTCGTCGTATTAGATGTAGAACGTCGTGTTCACGTTGTAAAAGTAGTGGCCGAAGACCCGGTGGCTGTTCGCGATGTACGGGTAGAGCGTCAGCAGGAATGCGCCGAGGAAGAGAACCAGCAGGCCACCCCTTCGGAGGACACGGGTCGTTCGGGACGGCGTCACCCTGTCAGGGGTCGGGGCCGGGTCCGCAAAGAAGAAGCCGATTTCCGTCACGAAGAACACGCCCGCGAACAGACCGACCAGCGGCAGCGCCGCCGCCTTGGTCAGGTGCGCCAGTGCGGCCAGCACCCCACCCAGCAGGGCCACGACGGCGTCTCGCCGCTGCATGCCGCCGCGCAGCAGGTGGGCCTGCGCGAGGAACGCGAGAAACAGCAGCGTGTAGAACAGCAGTTCCGACTGCGCATAGCCGGCCTTGAAGATGAAGTACCCGAAGGCCACCACCAGCGTGAAGGCCGAGGCCCAGGCGGTCGGCAGGCGCCAGTGGGCCACGAGGGCGATGACGAGCAGCAGCACCAGTGACAGCCTGATGTTCAGCTGCTTGGCACGCTCGAAGAACTCGTCGGGTGACAGGGCCGGGTCGTAGGACAGCGCCAGGAATCCGGGATACAGCGGCATCCGGTTCCGCTCGCCGATCAGTTCGTCCTGCGTGCCCTGCCAGTTGCGGTGCATGGCGACGGCGTCCCACAGATAGCCGCTCTGGTCGGCCCGGGCCCTCGCGGTGTTCATCACTCGCGCGTGCTCGGTGGCACCGAGCACGTAGAACGCCCCGAGGGCAAGCAGCGCAGCCGCGAGCAGCACCCGGCCTCGGAGGGTACGCGGCAGCGACAGACCCGATAAGACCCACATGCGCCTGTTACCTTACCGCAGTCGCGCAACGCTGGACAGAGACCCCGCGGACCGCGTGCTAGCATACGGGCGGTTGCCGCACTCCGGGTGCCCATGCCTGCGTCATTTCCCTCCGAAGGCCCGACTGTCCGGCGTCACCTGCTGCTGGTGGGAGGTGCGGCCCTTGCCGTGCGTCTGCTGCATCTCTGGCAGCTGTCGGCGACGCCGTTTGCGACGGTGCTCATGGGCGACGCGCTCGGCTACGACACCTGGGCCCGCGGCCTGGCCGACGGCGCGTGGTGGGGCACCGAGGTCTTTTATCAGGCGCCGCTCTATCCCTACCTGCTCGGGGTGATTTACGCGCTGACGGGCCCCGATCCGATGCACGCGCGCGTGGCGCACGTCGTGCTCGGCACGACATCGGCGCTGATGCTGACGACGACGGTACGATGGCTGGTGTCGCCGCGCGCGGGCCTGGTCGCCGGGCTGCTGCTCGCCCTCTATGCCCCCGCCATCTTCCTGGAAAGCGTGCTGCAGAAATCGGCCGTCGATCTGGCGCTCGTCACGCTGCTGGTGATGGCGGTGGCGGCTGTGGTCACGCAGCGTCCCAGGGCGACGGTATGGTGGACCGTGCTGGGGCTGGCCGCCGGGGCCCTCGCGCTGACCCGCGAGAATGCGCTCGTGTGGGTCGTGGTCCTCGGGGGCTGGGCGCTCGTGGGGGCCGAGGCACGGCAGGCCGGGCGCGCGCGGGTGCTGGCCGCCTATGCGGCGGGTGTGCTGGTGCTGCTCGGGCCCGTCGCGGTGCGCAATTACGCGATCGGTGGAGAGTGGTTCCTCACGACCGCGCAGTTCGGGCCCAACTTCTACATCGGCAACCATGCGGGTGCCGACGGCTCGTACGTGTCGCTGCGGCCCGGCCGGGGGGCGCCGGAATTCGAGCGGCGCGACGCGACCGACCTTGCACAGCAGGCCACGGGCCGGATGCTCTCGCCGGCCGAGGTGTCGGCCTACTGGCGCGATCGGGCCCTGGCATTCATCGCGTCTGACCCTGCGGCGTGGATCGCGCTCATGGCGCGGAAGACGCTGCTGCTGATCAACGCCCGCGAGGCGGTCGACACCGAGAGCCAGGAGTCGTACGCCGAGTGGTCGTGGCCCCTGCGCGTGCTGGGGCCGGTGACGCACCCGGGCGTGCTGTTGCCGCTGGCGGTGCTGGGGGCCTGGTGTCTGTGGCCGGCGAGGCGCCGCTTCGGCGTGCTGGTGCTGCTGTGGGCGACGCTGGCGGCGTCGACCGTGGCCTTCTACGTGCTGGCGCGCTACCGCCTGCCCCTGGTGCCGTTCCTCATCATCGGCGCGGCCACTGCCCTGACCGACACCGGACGCCTGCGTCAGGCGTGGCCGTCCCGATCGATGCTGACGGCGCTGGGCATGGCCGTGCTGCTCGCGGTCGCCGCCCAGTGGCCGCTGTTGCCGACCGACCGCAGCCGCGCCATCACCGAGAACAATCTCGGTGCCGCGCTCCACGATCGCGGGCGCGACGCCGAGGCGGCCACACGCCTGAGGCGGGCGATTGCGATCAGGCCCGACTACACACCCGCATACAGCAATCTCGGTGTGGCGCTGCGGGCGATTGGCGAAGAGGCCGCGGCCATCGAGGCCTATCGGCAGGGGCTGGCCCTGGCCCCGGACGACAGCGATCTGCACTATAACCTCGCCAATGTGCTGCTGGCGCGGGGACAGGCAGACGAGGCGGCGGTGCATCTGCGCGCGGCGGCCGCCGGGCAACCCGATGCGGCAGGCACCCGAAACAATCTGGGGCTCGCGCTCTACGAGCAGGGGCGACTCGCCGACGCCGTCCTGGAATTCGAGGCGGCCGTGGCCCTCGACCCGTCATCGGCCCGGGCGCATCTGAATCTCGGCAAGGTGCTCGCCGACCTGCGACGGCCGACCGAGGCGCTGTCGCATCTGCGCACCGCAAGCTCATTGGCTCCTGGCGACGCCGATGCCCAGTACGACCTGGGCGTGTTCTTCCTTGAACAGGGACAGTATGCCGAGGCCATCGTCGCCCTGTCGGCTGCGATCGCCGTGCGGCCCGGCTATGCAGCAGCCCACAACAACCTCGGTATTGCGCTCGCCTCGCAGGGAAACCTGCCAGAGGCGATCGTCCAGTTCGAGCTGGCGCTCCGCCTCCGCCCCGGCTTCGAGGATGCCCGGGCGAATCTGGCGATGGCACGAAGAGCGACGCCCTGATCATTCGTTGCGCGCAGTGACAACTTGTGATATCTCACTCGGCACGGCCACGGACATCTGATGTCCGAAGGCCAATCGGGTGCGGACTGTGCACCCTCGTATCGGCGCAAGACCAGGTCTTTTTGTGGTTTCCGGGAGGAGAGTCACATGGCAAGACGACGGTGGGCGTGTCTGTTCGGGGTGTTGTGGATGCTGGCGGGGCCGGTGACGGCCTGGGCGCAGTCGTCCTTCGCGGGCACAGTCAGAGATACCAGTGGCGCGATCTTGCCCGGCGTCACCGTCGAGGTGTCGAGCCCGGTCCTGATCGAAGGCAGCCGGACGGATGTCACCGACGGCAACGGCCAGTACCGCATTGTCGACCTGCGGCCCGGCACCTACACGGTGACCTTCACGCTGGTCGGCTTCAAGCAGGTACGGCAGGAGAAAGTCGAACTGCGTGTCGACTTCAATGCCACGCTGAATGCCAATCTGGAAGTCGGCGGCCTTGAGGAATCGATCACGGTGACCGGTGCCTCGCCGACGGTGGACGTTTCGAGTAACGCCAAGGTCGAGGTCATCACTCAGGAAGTGCTTGATCAGGTGCCGACCGGGCGCAACATCCAGGCATTGGCGCAGCTGGTGAGCGGCGTATCGCTCAATGTGCCCGATGTGGGCGGCTCGCGCGGCATGCAGCAGACCTACATGTCGACCCGCGGCCTCACCTCGGCGAACAACATCGTCACCGTCGACGGCCTGATGGTGAACGGGCTCGACGGTGACGGCGCGGTGCAGCAGTACTTCAACCAGGCGATGATGGAAGAAATGTCGTATCAGACCAGCGGGGCAGGTGCCGATGTGTCGCCGGGCGGCGTTCGCATGAACATCGTGCCCAAGGACGGCGGCAACCAGTTCGCGGGCACCTTCTTTGGCGCGTGGACTGACAAGGCCTGGCAGAGCAGCAACCTGACCGACGACATCAGGGCGCGGGGCCTGCGCAACGGGCCTGGCGTCGACAAGATCTACGACTTCAACCTGGCTATCGGCGGCCCCATCAAGCGCAACAAGGTGTGGTTCTTCGCGTCCGGCCGCGCCTGGGGCGTGTATGCCCCCGTTGCGGACACGTTCGTGGCTCCTCAGGGCATTCCCTATCGGGATGCGGTGGTGGGCTGCCGCAGCGGGGCTCTCAATTGCGAAACGGGTATCGACGACCAGTCCATTGAGAGCGGCATGCTGCGCCTGACCTGGCAGATTTCTCCGAAGCACCGGATTGCGACCTACTACGACGAAATCAACAAGTATCGCGGCCACGGCATGAACGCTGGCGACGACCCGAACACCTCGTCCCAGGTCTGGACGTCGCCCATCTACAACTCGTCGGCGACGAAATACACGGGCACCCTGAGCAGCAAACTGCTGCTCGAGGCCGGGTTCTCGTTCAACTACGAGCAGTACGTCATCACCAATCAGCCCGGGGTGAACAAGACGCCGTTCTCTCCCGAATGGTACGCCAATGCCAGTCGCCGCGATGCGAACTTCACCGCCCTGACCAATGGCCTGGCGAACTGGGGCGGGCGCTATCCCGATCGTTACAATGCGTTGACTGCGCTCAGCTATGTGACCGGCGCTCACAACATCAAGGTCGGCGCGCAGCTCAACTGGGGGCCGTACGAGAACACCCGCGAGACCAACGCCGACCTGCAGCAGGTCTACCTTGGCACGACGAGGCCCTTCACCAACCCGTTCCAGGTGACGGTGTACAACACGCCGCTTCGGTATCTCGAAAGGTTGAAGGGCGACCTCGGAATCTTTGTGCAGGACTCGTGGTCGCTGAACCGCCTGACGATCAATACCGGCCTCCGCTGGGAGTACCTGGCACACGAAGTGGCTCCGGCGAAGTCCGGCAATGGGCGCTTTGTGCCTGTGCGTGAGTTTGCGGCGATTCCCATGCCCACCTGGAAAGACTTCGCACCACGGCTGGGCGTCGTCTATGACGTGTTCGGCAACGGGAAGACGGCGTTGAAGGCCGGCTTCAACCGGTACAACGAATCACGCACCACGGGATTTGCGACGCGGTACAACCCGCTGGCCCTGACCTCTGCCAACCTGCCGTGGAACGACATCAATGGCGACGACATCGCCCAGGGTGAGCTCGGTTGTGTGTTTCTGCAGCCGGGCTGCGAGATCAACTTCGCCAATCTGCCGAACAACTTCGGCACCAGGCGCCTGGCCAATGTTGACCCCGACTTCCAGCGCACCTACAACCTCGAGTACACAGTAAGCCTGCAGCAGGAAGTGCTGCCGCGGGTGTCGATGGCTGCGACCTACTATCGTCGTCAGTTCTACGACCTGTCGGTCAGCGACAATCTGCTGCGCACCTTCGCCGATTACCGGGCGGTCGATGTCGTCAGCCCGCTCGACGGCTCGGTGTTCAAGGCCTATACGGTGAATACGGCAGCGCAGCTGGCGCGGGTCAGCGACTTCGACACGAACGCGAGCAGTGACCGCAAGCAGATGTACCAGGGCGCTGATCTCACGTATAACGCCCGGCTGCCTGGTGGGGGCACGCTGTTCGGTGGCTTCACCATGGAGCGCACGCTGCGCAACACCTGCGATGAGCCCGATGATCCCAACAACCTCCGCTTCTGCGACGACTGGCAGAACAACCTGCCGTGGCTGACCCAGTTCAAGAGTGCGGGCACCTATCCGCTGCCCGGCGGTATCCAGGCAAGCTTGTCGTTCCAGAGCCTGAATGGCCGTCCGATCGGCGGTTTCACCACGGCCCGCAACAAGATCGCTGGTCCTGGCTATGGCGATGTGGGGACACCCCTGGCCACGCAGTGGCTGCTTGCTCCCACCACACGTTATGCGGCCAACTGCACCGGGCCCTGCCGTCCCGGTGAACTGGTGATTCCCAACATGACCGAGGCGTCGCTGACGCTGCCGCTCAAGCCGGGTGGCACCGAGCTCTTCGACCGTATCAACCAGCTCGACCTGTCACTGGGCAAGTGGTTCACCTTCGGCAGCCGCCGCCTGCAGGTGCAGGTCGACGTGTTCAATGTCACCAACGCCAATCCTGTGCTGGGATATCGGTCGGTGAACTTCGGGACTGCGGCGTTTCAGCAGGTCAGCTCGATCCTCAATCCCCGAGTGATGCGGCTCGGCCTGCAGTTCCGCTTCTAGCACGTCAGGGGCGGTATCCGGTGTGGACGCCGGATACCGCCCTGTTTCGCGTCGGGTACGGTAACCTCGTGCCCGGTTGTCCGTGGTGCGCTTCCCCCGAGTCCTCGCCGTTCTGCCCTACGCTCTGGGGTTTCTGCTGCCGCCGCTGCTGGTCTGGTCGTCGGAGGCTGGGGGCCTGACGGCCTGGCTTCCCGTCCTGGCGTTGTTTGTGGGCGTCGCGCTGTGTGATGCCGTCACGCCCGTGCATCCGGCCTCGTGGTCTCCCTCAGACGCCGCCCGACTCGACAGCCACCTTGAGTTCCGCGTGATGACCTGGTTATGGGTGCCCGTGCATGCGGCCCTGATGTTCTGGGCGATCACGACCGGAGCCACCCTGCACGGCTCTGGCTGGTGGGCCCTGGTGCTTGGCACTGGAGCCATCGGCGGTGCCGTGGGCATCACCTATGCCCACGAACTGATTCACCGCACGTCGTCGTGGGAGCGGGCACTGGGTGATGTGCTGCTTGCCCTGGTCAGTTATCCGCAGTTCGCCCTCGCGCATGTGTACGGCCATCATCGCCACGTGGCGACGCCGCATGACGCGGCCACGGCGCGCCTGGGAGAGGGCCTGTATGCTTTCCTCGTCCGCTCGGTCATCGGCGGTGTTCGTGAGGCCGCCGTCTTCGAGAGCGATCGTCTGCGGCGACGTGGGCATCCGGCCTGGCACGTCTCCAATGCCTGCTGGCGGTACGCCGCGACGCTCGTGGTGGTCTACGGCGGTGTGTGGATGCTGCAGGGCTGGTGGGGCGTCGGGTTTCTGGTCCTGCAGAGCGTGCTGGCGATCGCCCTGCTGGAAACTATCAACTATGTCGAGCACTACGGCCTGCTGCGCCGCGAGATCAGCGCGGGTCGCTATGAACCCTGCGGGGTGCAGCACTCGTGGGACTCCAGCCACCGTGTCAGCAACTGGCTGCTGATCAATCTGGCGCGCCACGCCGATCATCATCTCGTGGCCAGTCGACGGTTTCCCGCGCTGTCGTCGCAGCCGCGGGCACCGCAGCTGCCGGCGGGCTATGGCGCGATGCTGCTGCTGGCGACGATACCTCCCCTATGGAGGCGCGTGATGGACCCGCGCGCGGAGCGCGTCCGGGACGGGATCTGGCAGGAGGCCTGAACATGAGCATGATGCACGGATGGTGGACACGTCGGGCAGCAGGGCGGTCGCTGGTGTTCCTGCTGCTTGCGGTGGCGATGGCGGTGACTGGTGCCCGAGGGACCGCGCAGTCGAAGACACCCTTCGGCGTGCCGACATCGGACGCGGCGCAGCCCGGCCGGCGCATCATGGCCGAGCCCGGATCGCGGGCGCAGGGCTGGACATCGCAGGGGCGGTCCGAAGTGCTGGCGCGTCACGGCATGGTCGCCACCAGCGATCCTCTGGCCTCACAGGCGGGCCTCGACATCCTGCGACAAGGGGGCAATGCCGTCGACGCCGCCGTCGCGGCAGCGGCCGTGCTCGACGTGACGTCGCAGAACGACACGGGCATCGGCGGTGACCTGTTTGCGCTGGTCTGGAATGCGCGCGAGCGGAAGCTGTATGCCCTGAATGCGGCCGGGCGTGCACCGGCCGGATGGACGCCGGCCTTCTTCCGCGACCGCCTGAAAGTGACGCGCATGCCCGGCAGCGGTGTGAATGCGGCCACCGTCCCGGGCGCCATCGCCGGCTATGACGCCCTGCTGACACGCCTCGGCACCATGACGTTCCGCGAGACGCTCGAGCGTGCGGCGCGCATCGCTGACGAAGGCTGGGGGCTCGCGGAGCGGCGGCACGACGATCTGCTGAGTGCCGCCGAGGCGCTGCGGAAGGACGCCGATTCGCGCGCCCTGTTTCTCGATAACGGGCAGGTGCCAGCTCTGTACAGCGTCATTCGGAATGCGAACCTGGCACGGGCACTCCGGTTGCTGCAAGCCGAAGGTCCGTCGGCGTTCTACCGCGGGGCCATCGGCCAGGCGCTTGTGCGCAAGGTGCAGGCTGATGGAGGCGTGATGACGCTCGATGATCTGGCGAGCTATCAGCCGGCCTGGGTCGACCCGATTGCTACGACGTATCACGGCTACTCCGTACACCAGTTGCCGCCGCCAGGGCAGGGTGTTGCGGCCCTGACGATGCTCAACATCCTCGAGGTGTGTGCCCCTCGGCTCGGGGTGAACCTGTCAGCGCTGGGACCGTCGCATCCGGACACGTGGCACCTGCTGGTGGAAGCGAAGAAACTCGCCTATGCCGACATGCTGGCCGTCAATGGCGATCCGGCGTTTTCGGCGGTGCCTGTCGCGACACTGGTCTCGAAGGAACACGCCGCATCGCGATGCGGACGGATCTCGATGGAGAAGGCGGGTGGGGTGGACGTCGCCGGAGGCATGGACGGCGGCACGATCTATCTGGCGACGGCCGACCGTTGGGGCAACATGGTGTCGCTGGTGCACAGCGTGTTCAGCGTGTATGGCAGTCGCGCATCGGTCGAACCGTTCGGGTTTGTGCTTCACAACCGGGGCTCGGCGTTCGCGCTCGCCGACGGGCATCCGAATCTGGTGGCACCGCGCAAGCAGCCCTTCCACTCGATCATGGCCGGGTTTGTGACGCAGAACGGCGAACCGCTGATGGCCTTCGGCAACATGGGCGGCAGCGTGCAGCCAGAGACCCACGCGCAGCACATGGTCAATCTCATCGACCACGGGATGAACGTGCAGATGACCACCGATGCCGCACGGTTCACGCACAACCAGAACAGCAACGTCCTGTCGCTCGAAGAGCACCTCTTCGCACGGATGGGAGCAGCGCTGCAGGCCCGTGGCCATTCGGTGCGCAGCGTCGACGGCGGCGCGGTGGGCGGGTATCAGGGCATTCTCTTCACGCGCGACCCCCGGCTGCCGCTGCCGATCTGGGAGCGACGCAGCGTGACCGATGATCTGCCGGTCAACGGCCTCTACCGCGCCGGCTCAGATCATCGGAAGGACGGCCAGGCGGTGGGCTGGTAGCACGGTGATCCGTTTCCGCTGGCGCGCGGCCGCGAGCGCGGTCGTAGCGAGCCTGTGGCTCGTCTGTGCATCGACGACGTCCCTGAGTTCACGGGCGCCCCTGACGCTGTCCCTCGTCGGCACCAGCGACCTGCACGGTGTGCTGTGGACGGTGGACGGACGCGGAGGGCTCGATGTGTTCGGCGGATACCTGCGCAACCTTCGCGACGCGCGCGCGCGTGACGGCGGGGCAGTCGTGCTGCTCGACGCTGGCGATACCTTTCAGGGGGGCGTCGAGTCGGGCCTGAGCGAAGGCGCACTTGTCGTCGATGCGTATCGTGCGCTGGGGTACACGGCCCTGGCTGTCGGCAATCACGATTTCGATTTCGGGCCCGCCGACCGGCCAGGTGCACGCCACGACCCGAAGGATGATCCCCGTGGGGCCCTGAAAGCACGCGCCGCGCAGGCACGCTTTCCTTTCCTCGCGGCGAATCTGCTTGATGAGACCACCGGGAAGACTGTCGACTGGCCCAATGTGCAGCCCTCGGTGCTCGTGCATCACGCCGGCATTCGCGTGGGCATCGTCGGCCTGATGACGGCCGGCGCGTTGAGGGCCACGCTGCCGATCAACGTGCGGGGACTCAGTGTCGCGCCGCTGGTCGAGACGGTGCGCCGTGAGGCGCAGTCACTGCGGGCTCGTGGTGCCACCGTCGTGCTGCTGGCGACACACGCCGGAGGCTGGTGCAGCCAGTTCACCGATCCCGATGACCTGTCGTCATGTGATGACTCGTCCGAGATCTTCGACGTGGCGAGGTCACTTCCTGCCGGAACGCTCGACGCGATTGTGGCGGGCCATACGCATGCCGGTCTGGCGCACCGTGTCGGTGGCGTGCCGATCATTCAGGCCTACTCGGGCGGACGTGCCTTCGGGCGCGTCGACCTGCGTATCGACCCGACGACCGGCCGCGTGCAGTCGTCTCGACTGTTTGCGCCGCAGACGATCTGCGTGGCAGCAGGTGAGGTCGACACTACCTGTGGCGATCCGGCGAATCCGCAGGCCGCAGCCGTGCAATATGAAGGGCGTCCGGTGACGCCCGATGCTGGTGTCACCGCAGCGATGGCTGCGTCGCTGCGGCGTGTGCGCCAGCTGCAGGCCACCGCGCTGGGGGCGACGCTCGACCGACCACTCTACAGAAGCGGGACATGGGAGTCGCCGCTCGGTACGCTCTATGCGGATGCCCTGCGCGAGCAACTGAACGCCGATGTCGCCCTGCATGCAAACGGGCTTGGAGGGCTGCGTGCGGACCTTCCGGCGGGCCCTGTCACCTTCGGCGCGCTCTATGCGACGTTTCCCTTTGACAATCGCATCGGGAGCGTGACTGTTTCCCCAGCGGTGCTCGAGGAGATTCTGTCGGCGGCGCTCAGGCGCGGTCGTCGCGGAGCGCTCGCTGTGTCGGGTGCCATGCTCGAGGTCGACTGCGCCACGGAGGGGATGCGGGTGAGGCTGCGTCAGCCCGACGGTTCACGGTTTCCCGCGGACCAGCCGCTGCGTGTGGTGGGCATCGACTCGTGGATGTCCGGGCCGCTGTTTGCGGCGGCGCGCAGACCCGGCGAGGAGATAGTCAGTCCGCAGTCATCGACGGTGCGCGAGGTGGTGGAAGACTGGCTGCGCAATCGCGGCGCGATGGAGACCGACCGGTATCAGTCCACCGCACAGGCCCGCCTGCGGGTCGACCCGCAGGTGACTGCCTGCGCGGGGAACTGATCGGCGGTCGACGTTACTTCCCGACCTCGACGGCGCGGATGTTGTCGTCGGTGTTGCGGTCGATGCGCTTGTTGTAGGGGTCGACGCCCGCAAACGCTGGCTGTGCGGCACTGCGCATCACGAACTGCTGCCGGCCGTCGCGCAGGGGGCGGCGTTCCACCGCGAGCACGTGCGCACTGCGGAACCCGCGCGTGCCTGGCTC